>Ga0181520_10006799_pt1 | contig 17236 bp, 11 predicted proteins | sample PEATcosm2014_Bin_29_FD_132451 | JGI IMG/M metagenome (GOLD analysis project Ga0181520, IMG submission 132451) | Peatland microbial communities from MTU Mesocosm Facility, Houghton, MI, USA - PEATcosm2014_Bin02_30_metaG | ecosystem: Environmental > Terrestrial > Soil > Wetlands > Peat | place... | reverse complement strand
GGCTTCCTCGAGGCCGAAGTCGCGCGCATGAGGTCGGAGGACGGGAAATGACCGGAATCGATCGGATCAGGCGCGCCTTCGAGGCGCGGGCCGGCGTGAAAATCATGGCCCACGCCGTCTGCGGCTATCCGAGCATGGAAGCGTCGGCGCGGATATTCGGGGCGATGGTCGCCGCGGGCGCCGACATCCTCGAGGCCCAGCTGCCTTTCTCGGATCCCTCGGCCGACGGCAGCTCCATCGTCGAGGCGAACCATGCCGCGCTGCGCGCGGGTTCCAGGACGGAGGCATGCCTCGCGAGCCTCGAGGCCCTGCGCGCCGCGACCGCGGCGCCGATACTGGTCATGAGCTACCTCAATCCCATCCTCGCCTACGGCGTCGACGCGATGGTCGAGCGGGCTGCGCGAACGGGCCTGGACGGATTCATCGTGCCCGACTACCCCGACGACGAGCCCGAGCTCGGCCTGGCGGAGAAGTGCGCCGCGGCAGGCCTCGCCCTCGTACCCCTCATCGCGCCGACGACGAGCCTCGAGCGGGCGGCGACCCTCGCCTCGGGCGGAGAAGCGCCCTTCCTCTACGTAGTGCTCCGCCTCGGCGTGACGGGGAGGAGGACCGAGCTGGATTCCGCCTCCTTCGAGCGTCTCGCGGCCCTGAGGGAGAGAACCGGGAAGTTCATCGCGGCGGGCTTCGGCATCCGCGAGGCCGGCCAGGTCGAGGCCCTGCGAGGCTCGGTCGACTGCGTCATAGTCGGCTCAGTCCTCGTGGACGAGGCGAGAAAGGCTCTCGATGCGGCCGTCGACCCCGCGGAGGCGGTGGGCGGAAGGCTCCGGTCGCTGCGTCGCTCAGTATAGCTCCCGCAAATCCGCCTCGTTCGCGCAGCTCTCCCCCGACAGCCACCTGGCGATATTGTCCAGGGTCTGATCCACGGCGAGGGCAGAGGCCTCTCGCGTGCTGCCGCCGACATGCGGCGACAGGATGACGTTGGGGAGCTCGTGGATGGGAAAGCGCGACGGCCGTCCCTTCGTCTCCCCGGCGCGAGGGTAGCTGTACCAGGTATCGATCGCCGCGCCCTTGAGGATCCCGTCGCGCAGCGCGAGGTAGAGCCCTTCCTCGTCCACGACGGGCCCTCGCCCGACGTTGACGAGGAATTTGCCCCGCGCCGAAAGGAGGAGATCCCTCGTGAAGAGACCGGTGGTCGCCGGCGTGAGCGGCAGCGCGAGGAAGAGGAGCTCGGCCCCGTCGACAGCGGCTCTCAGGTCCGATTCCATCCGGTCGAAGAAAGGCGGCGCGGGCAGTTCCGAGCGCCGGCGATAGCCCGCGACGCCGCAGTCGAAGGCCTTGAGGACGCGGGCGATCGCTCGGCCTATGGCGCCGACGCCGAAGATCGCGCAGGGCCTTCGGGCGATCGAGGACCACTCGTCCTCGGCCCCTTTCCCGACCCAGAAGCCGTGCCACTTCGTCTCGCGCAGGTCATCGTGGTACTCGATGGTCCGGCCATAGAACGCGAGCGTCATCGCGATGGCGCATTGGGCGACGGACTCGGCGTTGCCGTGGACGTTGAAGGCCCTGACGCCGCGCTTAAGGAGCAGATCGGTCGGAAGATGGTTGAGGCCGGTAAAGGGCACGAACACGGCCTTGAGCGAGGATGCGGCCTCGTAGTCGCCGGGATCGAGACGCAGGGCCAGGATGGCATCCAACCTGGGGAGCGCTGCGCGGGCGGCCTCCGGGTCCGCGATTATCTCGTCGCCGGGAAAGGCCGCCGACAGGGCCTCGAGTCGGGCCGTCCAGGACGAGCCCGGCGGCATGAAGGATCCGATAGTCATGAGCCCTAGTGTACGCTTACACGGGCCCGCGTAATAGTGCTAAAATCGCCTTCGTCGCATATCGAGAATAAAAAGAGCGAGACGGCAATCCTCCCGGCCGCGCGCGGCAGGCGCCGGAGGATCCTAAGGAGAGACAGGATGATAGAGCGAGCCGAACGAAAGCCCAGGGAATCGAGCGGACGCGCGCGCGGGAAGGCCCTTCGCGCGATGATCGCGGCTATCGCCCTCGCGACGACGGCGGCCTCGCTCGTAGTTTCCTGCGCCGCCTCGCCCAAGCCGGCTCCGGCGCCCGCGCCGCTGCCCGCCGCCGAGCCGCCCAAGCCCAACCTCGCCGACCTCATCGCCGCCGGCAACCTGGATGGGATCAAGACCTTCTTCGCGAGCCAGGACCAGATGAACACCCCCGACGACCAAGGCTCCTATCCCCTCCACCGCGCGGTGGAGATAGGCTCGGCCAAGACCGTGGAGCTGCTCCTCGTCCTTGGAGCCAGGCCCGAGGTGAAGGACAAGGCCGGTCTCAGCCCCCTCAGGCTGGCGATCGACAAAGGCGCCGTCGACTGCGTCAAGGTCCTCGCGGATAAGGGCGCCGATATCTTCAGCGCCGATCAGACGGGCGTCACCGCCCTCGAGGCGGCGCTCGCGAAGGGCGGCGACGTCCTTTCCGCCGCCGTCAACGCCAAGAACGTGAACGCGAGGGGCCCAGACGGCCAAGACGCCCTTCATATGGCCGCGGACAAGCTCCTGGAGGACCAGTGCGCCAGGCTGCTCGCCGCGGGCGCGGACCCCGGCCTGCGCGACGGCTCGGGCAGGACGGCCCTCGACGTCGCCCTCCTGCACCCCGACAGGGTCGAGGCCGCTCGCCTGGCCGAGCTGCTCGTCATCAAGGGCGGGACCACGTCCTTCCCGGATTTCGCATGGTTCACGCAGGCGGCGCGGTCGCTCAACTACGATTCCCTTCGCTACGAGGACGGAAGCACGCCGCTGCATCAGGCCGTCGAACACCGGCAGAAGGGCTTCGTCGAGTTCCTCCTAGAGCAGAAGGTCAACCCGAACGCCCATAACGGCGCAGGATCCGCGCCCCTTCACGAGGCCGTCAGGGAGGGCTGGCTCGAAGGGATGGAGATGCTGCTGAAGGCCGGCGCGGACCCCAACGTGCGCGACGGCTTCGACAACACGCCCCTTCATATCGTGATGCCGGAGGAAGGCCGCGGCGCGGCAGTGGCCCTCCTCCTCGCGCACGGCGCGGACCCCTCGCTCAAGGACCGCAACGGCAACACGCCCCTCCACGTCGCGGCCCAGGTCGGCTACCCGATCGAAGTGCTCCGCTCCCTCCTCGCCGCGAAGGCCCCGGTCAACGCGCAGAACGCGGCCGGGGACGCGCCGCTCCACATTACGCTCAGGGCGAAGCGGTACGACTACGTGAAGGTCCTCCTCGACTCCGGCGCCGACATATTCCTCGTGAACGGCCGAGGCGAGAGTCCCCTTTCGATCGCCGTCTCGATCGGCCCCGACGCCCTCGACGCCGTGCTCACCCCCGCGAACGTCCGCGAGCGCGACGACTACGGCAACGCCCCTCTCGCGATCGCCATAGCCCTCGAGGCGGCTCCCGACGAGGTGGCGCTGATCATCGCGAAGGGCTCGGACGTGAATGCGCGCAATAATGCCGGCGACACGGCCCTGCACCTCGCCGTGCGAGGGGGCCTGAGGCCCCAGGGGGAAGCCCTCCTCCTCGCCAAGGCCGATATCTTCGCCTCGAACGTTAAGGGCGACTCGCCCCTCTCCCTGGCCCTCACCGCGCCGGGAGGGCCCATGGATTGGTTCTTCACTCCGAGCACCCTGGCGGCGCACGATGCCAACGGCGATACGCCCCTTCATCATGCCGCCAAGCGCGACCTCGCCAAGGCCGTCGAGTTCCTCGCTCAAAAGGGCGCCGCCTTGGAGGCGACGAACCTGAGCGGCGAGACGGCCCTTCACCAGGCGGTAAAGGCCGACGCCGCGGAGGCGACGCGCTCCCTGCTGGCCCTGGGAGCCTCCCTTTCGGCCAGGGACGCGATGGGCGACACGCCGCTTCATGTCGCCGTCCTCTGGACGGCCGAGCGTTGCCTTCCCCTCCTGGTTCAGGCGGGGGCCGACGTGAACGCCTACGATTTCGCCGGCGAGACTCCGCTCCATCAAGCGGTACGCAAGCGCGCCCGGGACTCGCTCGGGTACCTTCTCTCGAAGGGAGCCGATCCCGACGCGCGCGACAACGGGGGAACGTCTCCCCTCGCCCTGGCCGTCAAATCCGGGGCCTACGACATCGAGCGCGACATCATAGCGGCGGGAGCCTCGATCGACTCGCGCGACCAGGCGGGCAGGACGGCTCTCCTGGAAGCCGCGAGCCAGGGCGACGCCGATTCGACGCGGATGCTCGTAGGCGCGGGAGCCGACATCATGGCGCGCGACGCGGACGGCGATTCGCCCCTCGCCGTCGCCGTCAAGCGCGATCCGGCGGTGCTCAAATTCATCCTCTCTCGGGACGACGTCAATCGCGCCGACCCCGACGGCAAGACTCCGCTTCGCGTCATCGTCGAGATGAAGCCCGGCGCCGACGTCCTGGACCTGGCGATCGCCGCGGGCGCGAGGCTCGACGCGCGGGACCGCTTCGCGGCGACGAGCCTGCACGCGGCCCTCCGCGCGGGCGACAAGGACACGGCGGCCCGGCTCGCCAAGGCCGGCGCGGACGTTTTCGCCCGCGACAAGGACAGCCTGACTCCCGCCTCCCTGGCGATGGCGGCGGGCATCGACTCGCTCAAGGCTTTGGTGGCCGCCGTCGGCATCGCGGCCAAGGACAAGCAGGGAAACGGCTGGCTCCAATACGCCGCGATCGCCGCCGATGCCGACGCGGCGACCTGGCTCCTGGCCGCGGGCGCGGACAAGACGGCCAGGAACAACTCGGGCGAGACCGCCTACGACATCGCCCAGAAGCGGGGCAAGGCCGACCTGGCCGCGTTGCTCAAGCCGGGAAGCTGAGGGCACGGACGGGGGGGAGGGGGAACGCCTCTCCCGCCTCTCAGGAATCGTTCCGGTACTCGGAGAGCTCCTTCAGCTCCTTGAGCTTCTGGATGGCCTTCTCCTGGATCTGGCGGACGCGCTCGCGCGTGATGCCGAGGAGCTTGCCCGTCTCCTCGAGGGTCCGGGGACCCTCGCCGTTGAGTCCGTAGCGCAGCTGGATTATCGTGATCTCGCGCTGCGAGAGGTTCCGGAGCACGTCGCTCAACGTGTCCTGGAGGGTCATGGAGAAGACCTCCTCGAAAGGCTCCACGACGCTCTCGTCCTTGATGAGGTCGGAAAGGTGGGTGACGTTGTCCTCGTCCACCGTCGTATCGAGGCTGGCCGTCTCCTGGGAGAGCTTCATGATCTCCTTGACCTTCTTGGCGTCCATCCCCAGCTTCTCGGCCAGCTCCTCCGGCAAGGGATCGCGACCCAGCTCCTGCGTGAGCTGCTTGGCGACGAAGTAGCACTTCTTGATGGTGTTGAGCATGTGGATCGGGATGCGTATGACGCGGCCTTTGTCGGCGAGGCTCTTGATGATGGCCTGCCTGATCCACCAGGTCCCGTAGGTCGAGAAGCGGCAGCCGCGAGTATAGTCGAAGCGCTCGACGGCCTCGATGAGCCCGATATTCCCCTCGTCGATGAGGTCGAGGAGGGAAAGGCCGCGATGCTGGTAGTTCTTCGCGATCGAGACGACGAGACGGAGGTTGGAGGAGATCATCCGGTTCTTGACCTCGATGAGCTCCTTTTGGACCGACTCTCGTTCCGTTCCGCCCGCCGCGAGCCCGGCGGCGCTCGCGCGCAGGGACTGGATCCTCTCGCCGATTTCCATCTCCTCCTCGGCCCTGAGAAGCGGGTAGCGCGATATCTGCTTGAGATAGAGCGCGAGCGGATCGGTTTCCTTGGCGTGCTTGGCCTTCTTCTTCCGGGCCGTCATCGGCAAGGCGAGGCTGGCCTTTTTCTTTTTCGGTTGAACGGGCTTCGGGGATGTCCCGTCGGTCATCGATCCCACCTTTCCTGAAAGAGCAACTAGTAAAGCTTACTCAAAAGCGATCGGACTTCCAATGAATTCCCGAGATTTCTCCGGAATCGAAATATTTATATCACATCGAATCGAACCGATCCCTCGGCGCGGCGGCCGGGTCCACTGCCGAGCCGTTCTTGAAGACCAGGAAGTAGGCGGCGGGCCCCCCCTGCTTGGCGTCCATGCCGACCTTGCCGAGTTCCTGTCCCGCCGCCACCTTGTCCCCAGCCTTGACCGAAAGGCTTTCGTTGCCGCCATAGACATAGATGTAACCCCTCGAGAGGACGAATACTACGTTGCCGTAGCCTCGATACGGGCCGGCCGAAGAGACGGTTCCCGAAGCGACCGCCTTGATAGCCTCGCCTTTCGCGGAGCGGATGACCACGCCGTAGGCCTTGCCGTCGAGATAGACGATTTGGCCCGGGCATGGCCAGGAAAGGCTCCTGTCCACGGCCTTGGCCGAAGTCTTGACGGGCTCAGGCATAGGCGTCGCGGCCGAGCTCGCCGGAGGATCCATCGGCTCCGCCGTCGGCGAAGCCGCCGGCGGGCGCTGGACGGGATCTGGTCCGGTCGCGGCCGCCGCGGGGACCGAGTCCGGCTTCCCGCCCGCCGCCGGGGCCTGCTTTCCTCCCGACGGGATGCGAAGCGCGTCGCCCGGCTTTATCATCGAGGAAGCCTTCATCCTGTTCGCCGAGCGGAGCGCATCGAGGCCGATGCCGAAGCCCTTGGCTATGGAGAACAGGGTATCGCCTTTGACTACTTTGTAGGTCTGCATCCCGGCGGTCGGGGGCGCGGCGGCGGCGCTCGGGCTTGAGCCGTGCGAGCCCGCGTCCTGCGCTCTTGCGTCGTTCGCGACTACGTCGTTCGCGACTGCGTCGCGCGCGACGTAGTCGCGAGGGATAAGCAGCCGCATCCCGACGCGGACTTTGGATGGGTCGTCTATGGAATTGGCCTTCGCTATGTCGGCGACGGTCACCTGGAAGGAACGAGCCACAGAGTATAGGGTCTCGCCCTTCGCCATGACATGATAGATGGCTTGCGCCGCAGCCGCCCCCGGCAGCCACGCGGCCAGGAGAAGGAGGAAGACGAAGGGGCGAAGGGCGCGTCGCGAAGGGTGAAGGGCTGAGTTCATCCTTTCCGAATATCGGAGCGCGGGAGGGAATTGTTAACGAGAGTCTCAGATCGAGTATTGGACGAAGAGCCTGAAATGCCCGCCCTCGAAATCCGTCGCCGAGCCCAACGTACCGTCGCTCAGAAGCGGCTGGACGTAGGCGCCGAAATACTCCAGGCCGAAGGCGAAGGGCGGGGGCAGGCGCAGGCCGAGGAGGATGGACCATCGAAGCACGGAGACATACCGAGGGAGGGAATCCGCGTCGGAGAGCTCGTCGAGGCGCTTGGAGACCGAGGCCTCGAGGAGGGCTATCTTGCCCAGCCGGAATTGGGCGTCGCATCCCGCGTTGAGGACATTCCAAGTCGTGAAATCCGGCATGGAGTAGGGCAGCTCGTAGCTCAGCGAAAGCAGCCAATCGGCGCGGCGGAAACGCTCCTGGGACGCGCCGTGCTCGTATACCCCGCCGAGGCCCAGCTCCACTGCCCCGAACTTGGGTAGGGACTCGCCGTCCACGCGACGCAGCCAATCCCATGTATAGCCCGCGAAGACGAGCGTCTTGCCCCAGATCCCGAAGTCGAAGGATTGCGTGCAGGCGAGCTCGTCGCCGCCGAGCTCGCCGGGCTCCAGGTCCGTATTCGCGAGCTCGCCTTGGCTCCGTATCCAAACCCCGCCGTCGCCGAAGGGGAAGGCTCCCTCCAGACCGGCCTTCCCCTCGAAGGGCGAGCTTTCGATCCCCTGCCCGCCCGCGGAGAACATGAAGGGAAGATAGGCCCTGACGGAAAGATACTCGCGGGGCTCGTGGAGGAGGGCCCATCGCAGGGCTTGAGCCCTCTCCGCCCGCCTCTCGGCGGGGTCGCGGATCTCGCGATCCACCCTGCGATAGGCGGCCGTCAGCGACGCGTCGGCCGTGTCGAGGCGTCGCCTCGCGAAATCAAGCTTGTCCTTCGCGAAGGTCGAGCCTTTCGCGCTCGCGAAAGTCGAGCCTTTCGCGCCTTCGTCTTTGGGTTGTTCGGACATGGCGCGCTCGAGCGCCGCTTTGGAATCGGCCAGAGTTCGTCGCTGCATCGCGATTCGGTCGCGCAAGGTCAGAAGCTTTTCCTCGCCCGAGGAGCTCGCGTCGCCCAGCGCCGGGGCGATCTCGTCGAGGAAGGCCTGCGCGGCGTCCGCGGACCCTATCGCCGCATCGGCGACGCCGAGGGCCTCGGCGCTCGATTCGCCCTCGTTCAGGGCCGCCTCCGCCGTCTTGATCCGCTCCACCCCCGCGGAAGCCTGCTCCAGGATCGACGCGAGGCCCTTCTTGAGATCGGGGGCCGTACGCTTTCCCTTCGACGAAAAGATGCCCGGATCGGCCACCGGATCGAGAAGCTCGAGGGCGCTGCGGCAGCCGTCGATCGCGATGCCGTATCGGTCCAGCGCTTCCCCGAGGAGCGCGTCGGCTTCGGCCGAAGCCGCGCTCGCGCGCATGGCGTCGGCCTCGTCCGATTCGGCCTCGGTTTTATCGAGGATGCCGATCGCCGCGGCCATGTAGGGCCCGCGCTCGACGATCCGAACGGACTCGTCGTCGATCTCGAGGCGCACCAGGGCTCTGTAGGTCGATCCTTCCCTCGAAGAATCGACGACCCGCATCGAGAGGCTGAGAGGAGGCGAGGCCGTGAAGACCTCCATAAAGAGCCTATCCTTGCCGAGTCCCTCGAAGAGGCCGCGCAAGGCCGCCCCCCGCGCCTCGTCTTCGGCCTCCCGTGCGCTCGCCCCCTTGCCGGAGGCGACGCACAGGTCGCTGCCGCCCTCGATGCTGAACCCTTCCCGGATCTGCGAGCTCTCGGCGAAGGAGGCCGGCCCGCGCGCGACGAGCAAGACGGAGGCCACGGCGAGCGCCAGGCCCCTCCGAAGACTCACGCGCTACCCTGGGCCGCCGCGTAAAGCCAACGACCCGCGTCGTCGATGAGCTTGGAGAGGATCACGATATGCACTTCGCTCTTCGAGCGTTCCACCTCTTTGTTCCACTTGGCGGCCGAGTATCGCCTGCGAAGCATGTCGCGCGCGGCCTCGGCCTTGGCCGAAACCGCCTTCCTCTCGACCTCCTCCCGCGCGGAGGCGGCGCCGACCGAGCCGAGAAGGTAGGCGGAAAGGAGGCGGAGGACGGGATCGCCGGCCTGGGTCCCCTCCTCGAGATAGGGCAATGCCTCACCGGCTCGCTTTTGGAGGACGAGGCTGAAGGCGTAGTCGAAGCGCAGCCAAGGCCGGGATTCGACCTCCTTAGAATCGCGGTAGAGCCCGAAGAAGGCTTCGGCGGCCTCGCTCTTGTTGCGCAGGAGGCGCGTGACTCCGAACAGCAGGGCGTTCTTGCGCAACAGGTCGGGCCGCTTGGCGGAAAGCTCCGCCTCGAGGCGCTCGATGCCTCCGATATCTGATTGGAGGAGGTAGGCGTTGACGAGGAGGCGCACGCGGCTCGAGCGGAATTTCGACTTGGGGAACATGAGGCCGACGAGATGGGCGGAGAGCTCGCTCCAATCCTCCCGCTCGACGAGGAGGAAGGTCTTCCGATTGGCGAGGAAGAAGGCGTTGAGGATGCCGATCAGCGCGAGGAAGACGAGGGCCAGGTACCAGCTTCCCTTCCAGAAAGTCGCCCAAGAGCCGGGCCCGAGGAGGAAAATGGGGAGGAGGAACACAAAGAGGAAGGAAAAGAGTATGACTACGTTGAAAAGTATGTAAATTGTTCTAAATTTCATTAAACGCCGCTCCTATAATAGAAAGGACGTGGTCCCTAGCTTAGCGTTGGGGAAATACGGGGTCAATGGGTGGGTCATGAACAACATTTCATTAAAAGACCTGAAGAGCAGGCAATTCTTCTCGAGGCCCCTCTTCCTGGACGAGGGATTCGTGCTCCTCGCCCCGGAAATGCCTGTCGACGAAGGCCTGCTCAAGCGCCTGACGCGTTGGGAGTTCCGCGAGCTGCTGACCGAGGGCCTGCCGCTGGATGCCGCGGCCGCCGCCGATTCTACCGAGGGCAAGGGCGATGCCGCGGCCGACATGGCCTTCCCCGACGGCGCGGGCGACAAGGAGCGCGTGGAGCGCATCCTCGCCTTCTATTCCGACTTCGCGGTCTACATGGAATCGCTGTACACCCGCTTCGTGACGAAGACCGAGCTCGACTACAAGGAGCTCAGCGAGCGGATGAAGGCTCTATGCCAGGTGATAGCCGAGAATAAGCGCTTCCTCCTGCGCGCCCAATCGATCGCGCCCCAGCACAAGAACTACCTCGTCTCGCACGCGGTCCGGACCTCCATCTATTCGATCGTGCTCGGCGCGACGCTCAAGCTTCCGCAGTTCAAGCTCATAGAGCTCGGCGCCGCCGCGGCCCTCCACGAGATAGGCATGGTACGCCTGCCGCCGCAGCTGTACATGGCCGGCCGCCTCCTTTCCCCTCAGGAGAGGAAATCAATCACCGCCCATCCCGTCCTCGGCTACAATCTGCTCAAGGAAAGGCAGATACCGCTGGCCGTATGCCTCGCGGCCCTCGAGCACCACGAGCGGGTGAACGGCTCCGGCTATCCCCGCGGCCTCACGGGGGAGAAGATATCCCTCTACTCCAAGATCATCATGGTCGCCTGCTCCTACGACGCGGTCACGGCCGACCGCCCGTACAAGGAGGCCAAGGACGGATACTCGGGGATGGTCGACATCCTCAAGAACGAGGGCAAGCAATACGACGACCTGGTGATCCGGGCCCTGGTATACAGCCTCTCGATCTACCCGATCGGAACCTACGTCATGCTGACGAACGGCAAGAGCGCGCTGGTGGTCGACGTCAACCCCGAAAACCCGCGCTATCCCGTCGTCCAGATCCTCGGCTTGCGGAGCCCGGACGGCAAGGACCTCATGATACGCACGGGCGAGACGAGCGTGCGCATCCTCCGCCCCTTGAGCCGCGAGGAAAGGGAGACCGCTCCCAGGAGCTAGGGCCTCCGGCAAGGCGAAGCGACTCGGGACTACTTCCGCCTATCCGCGCATTTCGTTAAAATCGACCTGATTCCGAACAGCCTCGCGATTTTACAGGAGCTACCATGGACTTTTCGCCCCTCCAGAGCGCCCGTTTCGCCTATTCGCCGAAACTGCCCTCGATCCTCCGCGGCAGCATAGACAAAGTAATCGCCGTAAAGGGTCCCGCGGCCGAGCCTTCCGAAGACAGGGACCGCCTCAAGGCGACTTTCCCCCGTACCTATGGCCTGAGCTCGGTCACGTTGTCCGCGGGCGACAATCCGGGGATCCGGAAAGCCATGCGGATAGGCGTCATCCTTTCCGGGGGGCCCGCTCCCGGCGGCCACAACGTGATCGCCGGCATCTTCGACGGGCTCAAGGCAGCCAATCCCGCCTCGGTCCTCTACGGCTTCCGCGGCGGCCCGGGCGGCCTGGTCGACGACAAGTGCATGGACATAGGCGCCGAGCTCGTGGACGAGTACCGCAATACGGGGGGCTTCGATCTCATCGGCTCGGGACGCACGAAGATCGAGACGCCGGAGCAATTCGAGAAGGCCCTCGAGACGGCCAGGCGCCGCAAGCTCGACGCGGTCGTCGTCGTCGGCGGCGACGACTCCAACACCAACGCGGCCCTCCTCGCCGAGTTCTTCGTCCAGGCCTCGCTCCGCGACGCCAGGTCCGCGCCGATCGCCGTGGTAGGAGTCCCCAAGACCATCGACGGCGACCTTAAGAACGAGGTCATAGAGACCTCCTTCGGCTTCGACACGGCCACGAAGGTATACTCGGAGCTGATCGGTAACATCTGCCGCGACGCCGCCTCCAGCCGCAAGTACTGGCACTTCATCAAGCTCATGGGGCGCTCGGCCTCGCACATCGCGCTCGAGTGCGCCTTCCAGACCCGCCCCAACGTCTGCCTCATCTCGGAGGAGGTCGAGGCCAGGAAGATGAGCCTCGGGCAGGTGATCGACCAGGTCGTGAAGTCCGTCGTCGTCCGGGCCGAGAAGGGGGAGGACTTCGGCGTCGTCCTCATCCCCGAAGGCCTCATCGAGTTCGTCCCCGAGGTGAAGTTCCTCATAGGCGAGATCAACGACATCCTCGCCGCCACCGAGCACGAGTTCAAGGCCCTCTCGAGCTTCGTAGACCACAAGGCCTTCATCCTCGAGCGCCTCACCGAACCCTCGGCGGCCCTCTTCGAGAGCCTGCCCCAGGGCATCCAGGAGCAGCTGCTCTGGGATCGGGACCCCCACGGCAATGTCCAGGTATCCCGCATCGAGACGGAGAAGCTCCTCGTCGAGATGACCAGGCTCCGGCTCAAGGACCTCTCGGCCGCCGGCGCCTATCGCGGCAAGTTCGACTACCAGACCCACTTCTTCGGCTACGAGGGGAGATGCGGCTTCCCCTCCAATTTCGACGCCGATTATTGCTATTCCCTCGGCTATACGGCCTTCGCCCTCGCCGCCTCGGGGCTGACCGGCTACATCTCCTCGGTCCGCAACCTCACCGCCCCGGCCGAAGCCTGGATCGCCGGCGGAGTGCCCCTCGTCTCGATGATGAACATGGAGCGCCGGCACGGCGCCGACAAGCCGGTCATCAAGAAGGCCCTCGTCGAGCTGGGCGGCGCCGCCTTCAGGGAATTCGCGTCCAAGCGCGAGGCCTGGGCCGAGAGCTCGAACTACCGCCTGCCCGGAGGCATCCAGTACTTCGGCCCTCCCGAGCTGACCGACAGGCCCACCCATACCCTCCTCCTCGAGCGAGCCGCCGCCGCCGAATGAAGAGGATAAAGACATGGGAGAGGGGAATCGCGAGCGGTGGACGATGACCGATGCTTGAAGCCATAAGGCGCCTGTTCCGGCGCCGGCGGGCCGATCCCGAGCCGGGCTCCCTCGTGGAGGAGCTGTGGCTGGGCGAGATGTCCGGACCCGAGAAGGGACGCTTCCTCGAGGCCGAGGGAGCCGGCTACGCCGCCCGCTATGCTCGGCCCCAAGGGCTCGACCGCGAATCGAAGCCCGCGGGCGAGACCCGGTCGCTGGAGCTCGAGCTCTCCCGCCCCGACCTTTTCGCCTGGACCGAGGCGCCGCTCTATCGCCATTCCGACTTCGTCCTCGAGGGCGAGTTCGCGATGGGCCACGGCCTTCCGCACTCGGCCTGCGGCTTTCTGTTCAGGTACCAGGACGAGACGAACTTCTACTCGGTCCTCGTATCGAACAAGGGATTCTTCCGCTTCGACGTCGTCTTCAACGGGAGCCCTCGGGCCCTCGTCGCGTGGACGGAGACTCCGCGGTCCCGCGGCGAATCGCCGCCCTCGGAAGGCGAAGGGGAATTGTCGCTCCGGATCATCGCGCGCGGCGGGCATTTCACGATCGTCCTGGACGGGGAATGGGCCGCCGAGGCCGCCGACGAGAGCTTCGACCGGGGTCACCTGGCCTTCGCGGCCCAGAACTACGGCGAAGGCGGGGCGACTCGATTCTCCCTCCTCTCCTGCATGGTCGACTCGAGGCCCGTGGAAGTGGAGACCTGGTATTTCCGCTGGAACTATTACATCGTGCCCGGCGCCGACGCCCGCCGAAGACTCGCCGAGACCCTCTTCGCAATGGGAGAAAGCCTGGCCGCCGCCGTCCAGCTGCGAAAGATCGAGAGGCGCAGGCCCCTCGACGCCGACGAGCTCTTCCTGAAGGCGGAGACCGCGCTTCGCCTCGGGCTCCAGGACGAGGCCGAAGGCGCCCTCGACGCCTGTCTCGCCCTCGCGCCCGATCGGGCGGACGCCAACGAGGAGAAGGCCAACCTCCTGTACCTGCGCGGCCGCTACCTCGAGCTGCGCGACCGGCTCCGGAATCTCCTGCCGACGATTCGGGACAACGCGCGCCTGCTCTGCCTCTCGGGCCACGCCCGCTTCGGGCTCGGGGACTACGCGGGGGCGGCGGCCGACTACGGCGCCGCGGCCGGGATCGAGCCCGAGCAGCCTCTCTACCGGATGAACGAGGCCCGCGCCTGGGACCAGGCCGGCAGGAAGGGCGAAGCCGCCGAGGCCTACCTCGCGGCCGCCAGGCTCTTCTCCTCCCAGGAGGCCGACGACGACCTCGCCCTCGCCCTCGCCCGCCTCGGCGCCCTCAAGGCCAAGCGCGCCGAGGTCGAGGAGATACGGGCGAAGGCCCTCTATCGGGCGGGCAAGAAGGACGAGGCCGCCAGGCTCCTCGCAGGGCTCGTCGCCAAGGGAAGCCGGGATTCGGGCAGCCATTATACGCTCGGCCTCATCCTCGCCGAGAGGGGCAAGGGCGAGGAGGCGCTCGAGCGATTCGAGGCCGCCCTCGCCCTCGAGCCCGACTTCCCCCTGTACGCCTTTCGCTACGCCGAAAGGCTCTTCCTCCTCGGGCGCCCGGAAAAGGAGACCCGCGCGGCGATCGAGCGCGCCCTGAGCCTGGCCCCCGCCGACGGCTGGTCCCTCAACCTCGCCGGACAGGAAGCCCTGTCGCGCGGCGACCTCGGCTACGCGCGGCTCTGCCTCGAGGCGGCCGCGAAGGCCCTCCCCTCGGCGAAGGAGCCTGCCATCAACCTCTCCGACCTCGAGGCGCGGGAGGGCAGGACGGACGCCGCCCTCGCCGCCCTGGCCGCCTTCGGGGAGGACGCCGCCTGCCGCAATCAGGCGGGAAACGCCCTGGCGCGCGCCGCCGGGTCGGCCTCCTCGCGCGAGGAGGCGGCGGAAATGCTCGAAGCGGCCGCGCGCGAGTATCTCCGCGCCGTCGGCCTCGAGCCGGGCTCGGCGGAGTACCAGGCCAACCTCGCCGCTGCCTATATGGAGCTGGAGCGCTATTCCGAGGCCGAGGAGCGGATCAGGAAGGCCCTCGACCTGGGCGCGGGCCCCCGGGGCCTCCTCCTCGCCGGCAACCTGGCGCAGGTCTACGGCGACCTTCCGCGGGCCGAGACGGCCTACCGGCTCGGCCTCGAGGCCCTCCCCGAGGACCCCGCCCTCCTCGCGGCCCTGGGACGCTGCTATATCTCGCTGCGCAATTACGGCAAGGCCGCGGCCTCGGGGGATCGCCTCGCCAAAGTCGCCCCCGAGGGCGCCCGGCGACTCCGCCTGGAGATCGAGGAGGCGACGACCGAGGGCCTTTCCTGCGCGACGTGCGGAAAATCCTGGAGAGTGCCGCGCGAGCTGCCCGCGCAAAGCGCCGCGAGCGTGCGGGCGATGCCGCCGGACGATTCGCCCGCGGGCGCCTGCCCGCGCTGCGGCAAGATCTTCTGCATCGCCTGCCGCAAGGCCGAGCTCTCGGACAGCCGCTTCACCTGCCCCGACTGCGGCGAGGTCCTCAAGCTCTCCGACAATAGGCTGCGCTACCTGGTCAGGGAGAGCATCCGCCGCGACGCGGCCCTCCATAGGGATCGGCTCGTCAAGGAGACGTGAGCCATTGTATTTTTATCCCGGAAGCGATATTATTTTTCGGAATTCCCATCGCCCCTTATAGGAAGAGCTTCGTGAAACACCTTCCCATCTTCGCCCTCCTCGCGATCGCGTCCCTCGCGTCGTCGCGGGCATCGGCTCAGGATATCGTGACGGCGGGGCAGTATTTCGGCCTCGTCGCCGACCGCTACGCCCAGATCGACGACTACGAGGGCAAGATCGCCATCTCGACCGCCAAGGACGTCATGAAGGGCGACATCATCTTCAAGTCGCCCTCCCTCCTCCGCATCGATTTTACGAGCCCCCCGGATCAGGTCATCGCCTTCGACGGCCAGACTCTCACCGTGTACATCCCCGGCTACAATTCCATACTCTCTCAATCGACCGCCGACAAGCCCGGCGCCGGATCGACCTCCCTCGCGACGCGCGAGGGCCTGAAAATGCTCAAGCGCAACTATTCCATAGCCTTCGAAACCAGCCCCGCCCCGCTGCCCCTGGATGGCGGAGCCCCGGGCGAGCAGGCGGTCAGGCTCGTCCTCGATCGGACCTCCGCCGCCGAGGGCTTCACGCGGATCAAGCTCTACGTCAATCCGGAAACCAAGCTCATCCGCAGGATCGAGGGCTGGACGATCGGCGGCGACAAGCTCAGCTTCGATTTCACCGGCATCAAGACCAACGTGGGGATCCCGGAGACGCGCTTCGTCTACGATTCGCCAGCGTCGGCCAACGTCTATAATAATTTCCTCTTCAATTCCGACAACTGACGGGAAGGAACGCGACGACATGACCCCTATCGGCGAACAGCTCCGCGCCGCGCGCGAGCGCAAAGGCCTGACGCTCGATCGCGTCGCCGACGAGACCAATATAGCCAAGCGCTACATCGCGGGCCTCGAGGCCGAGGATTTCTCGGTCTTTCCCGGCGACCCCTACGTCATCGGCTTCCTCCGCAACTACGCCGACTACCTCGGCCTGCCCTCGGACGAATTCGTGAATACCTACAAGAACATCAAGATCCAGGAACAGCCGATGCCCATCGAGGAGCTCATTCCGAGGCGCGGGCCCTCGGCCCTCGCGGTGGCGGCCTCGATCCTCGGGGCCGTCGTCGTCGCGGCGATAGTCCTCGCGGTCGTCCTGGGCGGGCACAGGAAGGCCGGCCAGGAGGCCTCCGCCTCGCATCGCGCCCCGGTGGAATACCGCGTGGAGGGCAGCGCCTTCGAGAAGCGCCTCTACGTCGGAGACTCCGTCCTCGTGGCCTACGGCGGCAACAGCTACAAGCTCCTCGTGTCGCGCATCGACGACGCCCTCACGCTGGAGACGCCCGTGGGCGCGTCCCGCCTCATGCTCGGCGAGGAGGGGACCTTGGATCTCGACCGCAACAACCAACCCGAGATCAAGCTTCTCGTAAGCGACCTGTCCAAGAAGGATCCGTCCAAGGGAGCGGTCCTGAGGGTCGAGTACAGCTCCCCCGATGCCGCCCTCGCGGCCGCGACGCAGGCCCCGATCTCCGACGTCGCGAACGACCAGGGCGCGGGATCGCCGACCGCGACGGGGAGCTCGGGCGCCGCGAGCGGAGCCGCCGGCGCCGCCTCCGGCGCGGCGCCGGCGGCAGCTGCGGCCTCGGGCGCGGCGCAGGGAGCGGCCGCCCTGTCGGCCCCCTCCGGAAAGCCGGTAGTCCTCTTCGAGTCCAACCGGACGCCCTACCCCTTCGTCGTCTCCGTCAGCTTTCGGAGCTCCTGCATGTTCCGCTACGAGGCCGACAAGAAGGACCGCGACGAGCGCTATTACCGCAAGGGCGAGACTGTCACGGTCAACGCCCAGAACAGCCTGAGGATCTGGGCCTCGAACGCCCAGGCGGTCAAGCTCACCGTCCAGGC
>Ga0181520_10006798_pt1 | contig 17237 bp, 12 predicted proteins | sample PEATcosm2014_Bin_29_FD_132451 | JGI IMG/M metagenome (GOLD analysis project Ga0181520, IMG submission 132451) | Peatland microbial communities from MTU Mesocosm Facility, Houghton, MI, USA - PEATcosm2014_Bin02_30_metaG | ecosystem: Environmental > Terrestrial > Soil > Wetlands > Peat | place... | reverse complement strand
GTCCGCCAACCTATATTGAGTACGAGTTATGGGATCGAAAGATCAAGGGGCTTAGTGTCGAAGAAATTAATAACTTACTTTCGCCCACAAAAACGGTGTTTGCGGCGCATGCGCGTTTGGCCTTGAAAGAAGGGGACAATCCTGATAATCCGTATTTGTATTATTCTGGGTTGCCATACGATGAAGAGACCGCCTTAAGACACGAAAAAACCCAACTGAGGTCTCTACTCGAGGATCAAGCCGAATACGAACGACTTAATCCAAAACTTAATCTGGCTCATATTAGTGTTGCCGATTTTGTAATCTTAGCCCTGCAGGCCAGAGTCAGGGGTGAGGAAATGCAGGCAAGCGGCCAAATGAATTTGCCGTATATGGGACGCGAACCAGTATATGGTGAATCAGTTATTGGCAGCGCCTCGATGCTTTCTGACGGAAGGTTGCAACTTGCTTGGACCGAAGGTAGGCACGAAGAAAACGCCGGCATAGGCCGGTCTGTAGGATTAAACGGTGGTTATCGAGCGGCATAAAAACTCAAATCGACCTGTTGGTAAAACGAAAAAAATGATAAAATAACAGATATGAATCCGCAACAAATAAGAAGCGAATATTTGAAGTTTTTTAAAGATCGTGGCCATGCGATTATTAACCGCGCCAAACTAGTCCCGGATAACGATCCGACAACTCTATTTACCGGTAGCGGCATGCAACCACTATTACCCTATTTATTAGGGGAAAAACATCCAGAGGGTGTACGTCTGACCAATAGTCAGCCTTGTTTTCGCGCTCAAGACATTGACGCCGTCGGCGACAATCGCCACACGACATTTTTTGAAATGCTAGGTAATTGGAGTTTAGGTGATTATTTCAAAGAACAGCAAATCCGTTGGTTTTTTGAGTTTTTGACCGAAGTTATCGGACTTGACGCAAACAGACTTTATATAAGTGCATTTATCGGCGACGACCAAAACGGAATTCCACGGGATGACGAAGTGGCGAATATTTGGCAAAAAGTTTTCGAAGAAAAAGGTATCGAGGCTAAAATCGTTGAAATCGGCAATCAAGAAAACGGCGACAAGCGGGGTATGAACCCAGGGGAACGCATTTTCTTTTATGACGATAAGGAGAATTGGTGGTCGCGCGGGGGCAGTTTGGATAAAACCCCGATTGGCGATCCGTGCGGACCAGACAGTGAGGTATTTTATGATTACGGACCGCAAAACCACGACGAAGGCTACGGACTTGCGCATCCTGCTGGTGATAGTGGGCGTTTTGTTGAAATCGGCAACCAGGTGTTTATGCAGTACCGCCGGTTGGAAGATGGTAGTTTTGAACCGCTAACCAGCAAGAATGTGGATTTTGGCGGAGGATTAGAGAGAATCTCAGCAGCCGCAATCGACAGCCCAGATATGTTTAAAACCGATCTATTTTGGCCGATTATCGAGAGATTGCAAAAGCTAAGTGGTAAAAACTATGAAAATCACCGAGAAAGTATGCAGATTATCGCTGATCACTTACGCGGAGCTACTTTTCTGGCTGTAGATGGTGTTATACCCAGCAACAAAGAACAGGGCTACGTTATGCGTCGCTTCTTGCGTCGAGCCATACGTTTCGCATTTGAACTTGGCATTGAGCAGAACTTTTTATCCGAAGTCGTGCCGGTAATTGCCGATTTATACGTTGAAGATTATCCAGAGGTTAAAGCTAAGCGCGAAGAAGTCGTTGCTACACTCGTGAAAGAAGAACGCATATTTCGACAGACGCTCACCAAAGGGCTTCGTGAACTAAATAAGTTCTCAGCCGATGGTCTGACTGGGTTAGAAATTTTTACGTTATATGATACCTACGGTTTCCCAGTAGAACTATCCGTAGAAGAGGCCTTCGCGCAAAATATTAAAATTTCGGATAACTGGCGAAGTGAGTTCGATGCAAAAATGGCCGAACAGCGGGCTCGTAGCCAAACTGCCGCCAAGGGTAGCTTCAAGGGTGGCTTAACTGGTGACAGCCTAATGCACAAGAAATATCATACCGCCGCTCATCTGATGGGACAGGCCCTACGTATGGTTTTAGGTGAAAGTGTTGCTCAAAAAGGTGCGAATATCACAGATGAACGTCTGCGTTTTGATTTTTCGTGGCCAGAAAAAGTAAATCCCGAACAAATTAAACAAATTGAAGATATAGTTAATGAACAAATTGCCAAAGACTTGACTGTTAGCTTTGCAGAATATCCGCTAGCTGACGCCCGTGCTATGGGTGCTTTCGGCGAATTCGGCGATAAATATGGCGAAAAAGTCAAAGTTTACAAAATGGGCGAAGGTGACGGAAAACCATTCAGCCTTGAGATTTGTGGCGGCCCCCATGTTGAACACACCGGCCAACTGGGCGAAGGTGGAAAAAAATTCAAAATTACTAAAGAAGAATCGTCGTCCGCCGGTGTTAGGCGTATTAAAGCCCGGCTCGTCTAGGCTTTAATAACGGAGTATCGGGGTAATACGCTTACGCTTGCAATTGCCAGCGAAACTAATCAGAATATTTACATGACAGAATTAACTAAATCTCAAATTGAAACTCTTGAAAAGCCATTTCGTGCCGTTACACCGCGTATACACACCGCCATATGGAGAGTCTATCAAAATCTTTGGGCGCTTGAAAGTGGAGTACCGGTGAGGGCAACTAAAAGCACTGTCAGCACAGGTAGGATTGCATCGGATAGTCACAGACAATTTACAGAAGATGAACTATTCGATGAGCGCACCATGGGTTATTCAGTAGAAACCGCCCGAAGCTACGGCGAGTACGGACAGCATGTAATGAGCGTTATTAGTAATTGGCGTTGCATGTATAGACCAGGCGAGCCAGTCGATCTGGAAATAGGGGCAACCAAAAGTAGACTTTTTCTCAACGAGACCGAAAAGCCGGTTGAGCTAGATGAGGGGAATTTAATAGATTTTTTGGATTCTCACGAAGTTCATAACTGCGAATCAAACCCGGTGCCCGATGGCGGTATTTTGCCTAGGATTGCAACTATTAATCAATTAATCGCAGTAATGGATACCTTCCCGGAACCAAATAGCCCACAGTCGGGCGATAGATAGTTGCTTGCTGTTACGAGAATTGCTAAATCCACTGTGAGCACAAGCGCCATTGGTATATAATGGTATGTAATTATGGCATTTAATAAACTGCGAAAGATGCGAAAAGAGAGCTCGTCGAGTGATTTTATCGTGGGTTTGGATATCGGCACCGAATATGTAAAAGCCTTAGTAGCTAGATTAGACGGTGAACAAGTTAATATCGTTGGTGTTGGCCGAGCCCATCAACAGATCAGTGATATGCATTCTGGTGCCATTGCTGACATCTCGGGTGTGGTTAAAAACTGCGAAGATGCTTTAGCCGACGCCGAAGATCAGGCTGGAACCCAGGCAAGAAACGTTGTTATCGGTATTGCTGGTGAATTAGTCAAAGGTGTGACCAATACGATTCGCTATCGTCGACCACAGCCAGACAGGCCGCTAGACACTTCTGAAATGGAATTTATTATCGAAAAAGTTCAAGAACGCGCTCAAAACAAAGCTCAAAAACAGATTGCTTTGGAAACCGGCAATGAGGATGTAGAAATCAAGCTGGTTAACAGTGCATTGGTTAGTATTCATATCGACGGATATAAAGTTAGTAATCCGATAGGTTTTCAGGGGCACGATGTCGCCGTTCAGATTTACACGGCTTTTGCACCTATGGTGCACATCGGAGCCTTGGAGCGTGTTGCCGAGGAACTATCATTAGAGCTGCTAGCCGTAGCTGCCGAACCGTTCGCAGTTAGCCGCAGTGTATTGGGTAATGATGCAACCAGCAACTTTACGGCAATCCTAGCCGACGTTGGCGGTGGAACTACAGATATAGCTGTTGTCGATGATGGTGGGGTTGAGGGCACGAAAATGTTTGGAATAGGCGGACGTAGCTTTACGCGCACTATTGCCAGTGAAATGAATATTCCCTACGATGATGCGGAAAAACTAAAAGTTAATATCGATAGTGATAGGATTAAGCCTAGTGTCTCCGAAGATGTCAATCGGGCTATCGATAAGTCTTTAGAGGTTTGGATTTCTGGTGTGGAATTAGCACTTTCGGAGTTCGACTCGGCAGATCACTTGCCAAACCGTATCTTACTGTGTGGCGGCGGCTCCAGTTTAACTAAACTTGTTGAGGCTTTGCAAAAACAGGACTGGCACAAGGACTTGCCGTTTACGAAAAAACCGACAGTCCACCATATTCACCCTTCAGAAGTCATCGGAATTAACGATACAACTGGTCTCGCTAACGACCACACCTATATTACCGCCATGGGTCTTTTAAGGGTTGGCTATGATACAATTGTTGGCGGTGGTGAAGGCGGAACTATCAAAGAGAAATTAAATAAGATTCTGCGAATTTGATATGAATAAAGATATAATCTACATCGATACGGAAGACGACGTTACGGCAATTATTGGTAAGATAAAAAATGCCAATGAGAGAATCGTCGCATTAGTTCCTCCGAAGCGAACTGGCGTGCTGCAGAGTGCCGTGAATTTACGCTTGCTATCGAGGATGGCTAAAAAAGCTGGTAAAGAGCTTGTCCTGATTTCGAATAACAGTGCCTTGATAGCCCTGTCGGCGTCTGCGAAAATCCCAGTTGCTAAAAACCTACAAAGCAAACCGGAAATCGCCGAGATTGCAGCGCTTGAAATTGACGAGGGTGAAGACATTATAGATGGAGCAAAATTGCCAATTGGCGAACTTGAAAAAACTGCTGATAACAAACCAGGTGATGATATCGCCAAAGATCTAAGTTCTATTGATATCGACAACGAGGGTCCAAAATATGTTGATATGTCGCCGATTGAATCCGGCGGAAAACATCCTGCCAAAATCGCTAAACCAAAAAACGCTGTCAAAATTCCAAATTTTTCAAAATTCAGAAAAAAACTGTTTTTGGGGATTGGTGCTGGGATATTATTTATTATTTTCTTGGTTTGGGCGATATGGTTCGCACCAGCCGCTAAAATTATTATTACGGCTAAAACAACTGCCGCTCCGGTCAGCATCACTTTGAATTTAGGCGGAACAGCGCCGACGAACGTCAGCACTAACACGGTTCAAACCATAACCAAGCAGATCAAACAAGATCAAAGCGTCACCTTTACGCCCACGGGGAGTAAAGATGAAGGCTCCCAAGCATCTGGTTCTGTGAATTTGTCTGCACCATGCAGCGGTGGTGTTTTTCCAACAGTCCCGGCCGGGAGCGAGATTGTTAGCTCTGGGGGAGAGATTTATATAACACAAGCCGACATAGACGTATCAACTCCAACTGTAATAAGTGGCACATGTTATTTTACCGGTAGTGGCAACGTGTTAGCTCAGGCGAACGGCGATAATTACAATCTCCCGGCAGGCGCCTCGTATACCGTAGACGGTTATCCAAACGTTTCCGTTTCCGCTTCGGCTATGACTGGCGGTGTATCTAAAATCGTAACTATCGTTACCGCAGCTGATGTCCAAAAGGCCGAGGCTACCTTAGTCGCTCAATCGACGGATAGCATAAAACAACAACTGACCAGTGAATTTACTGATGATGAGACGGTGATCCCCGGAAGTTTTAACGCGAATCGTGCGGCCGCTGTGTCGGTTCCGGATGTGGGTAACGAGGTAACCGGTGGAAGCGCAAAACTGACATCGTCTACTACCTTTTCATTAATCGGCATAGCGAAATCGGAAATTGAGACGTTCCTGAGGAGCGAAATAACTAAACAAATGGACCCTACCAAAGACCAGCGCATCTATGATGATGGCTATAGTCACATCGAATTAACTAATTATCAAACCAGCACTCAAGGATCGACGGTAACACTTGAAACTAGTCCAAATTATCCTGGTCAATTCGGTCCAGACATTAATACGGAAGCCATCAAGAATGCCGTCAAAGGTAAAAACTTTGGTGATACTCAGTCGTATATTGAAAGTATAAATGGCGTCGATAATGTCGATATTAAGTTCTCTTACTTCTGGGTCACGACCGTTCCGAACGATACCAACAAAATAGACGTCGAATTTCAGATTACAAATGCCTAGATCGATTACAGCCGTTTGTTTGGACGTAGGAGAAAAACGCATTGGCGTAGCTGTGGGTGACAGCGATGTTCGTATTGCAGTTCCATTTGAAACAATCGAGGTTGATGGCAGCGAAGTTCAGGCTGTAACCGAGATATTACTTAGAGAAAAAGCCAACGTTTTGGTTATTGGCTACCCGCGCAACCAGTCTGGCGAGCCAACCGCACAATCGAAGTATGTCGAAGAATTTGCAGAAAAACTGGTGGATATTTCCCCAAAGATTGTTTTTCAGGATGAATCGCTTACTAGTGTTATAGCCGAGCAACAACTAATCGCTTACGATCGTCCATATAAAAAATCAGACATCGACGCCCAAGCGGCCGCAATAATATTACAAGACTACCTGGAGTCCAACTATGAATGATCCTAAACCAGATATCACACACAAGCAACAGCCGATAAACGGTCAGTCGAGCGGATTGAAAATCTCTAAACGTACACCGCTTCGCAAGAATTGGCCGCTAATAATAGGTAGCTCTATTGGTGCGCTGCTTCTCATAGTAATCATATCTTTCATTATTTGGTTTCAAGTACAGCTTTCGCCAGCCGGTAACGATAGTGGTCAATTTATTAAGATAACAATTGCTCGTGATAGTACTTCGAGCCAAATCAGTAAACAGCTTCAGGATAAGAAGATAATCCGCAACGCTTTTGTATTTGACATTTATGTTAGACTTTCCGGAAAGGGGAGTAAGCTTGAGGCTGGGACTTACAGATTAACCCCTGCGGATTCAACTCCGCAAATCGTCGACCACTTTACTAAAGGTTCGGTCGACCAATATCAGATTACGTTTTTTCCTGGTGCGACCCTGGTTGATAACACCGATAAACCAGTATCGGAAAAGCAAGATATTACCACCGTTCTTGAAAAAGCCGGCTATACTAAGTCAGAAATCGTCGCGGGTCTGAGCGCTGTTTACGATACGGCTAACGATAAGGTTTTGTTCACCGGCAAGCCAGCTGGTGCAGATCTCGAGGGTTACGTCTATGGCGATACCTATTCGATTTATGACGGCGCTTCTGTTCAAGAGATTATTCAAAAAGCTTTGGATCAATTCTATAGTGTCGTAACCGAAAACAACCTGATTGCCAGTTTCGCTAACCATAACTTGACTCTTTATCAGGGAATAACCTTAGCGTCGATTGTTCAGCGAGAGGCCAACACAGCCAGCGACCAAAAACAGGTCGCACAGGTGTTCTATTTACGCCTAAGTAAGGGAATAATGTTGGGTTCGGATGTTACATATCAGTACATCGCCGACAAAACCGGTGTTCCTCGCGACCCTAGTATTAATTCGCCATATAACACTCGCCTCTACACAGGCTTGCCTCCGGGACCGATTTCTGTGCCTGGACTTAGCGCGCTGCAGGCAGTAGCTAGCCCCGCCAGCGGCGATTATCTGTATTTCTTGGCCGGCGATGACGGAACAATGTACTTCGCCCATACAGAGGCAGAACACGATGCCAACATCGCTAAGTATTGCAAGGTAAACTGTAGCACACCATAAATTGACACAAAAAGCAATGGTTGGTATACTTATGTAAGCACATTTGTGGTTTAGTCTACTGGTGCAGCTTATTATATTAAGCTGCGGGTGGGTAACACGAATCATAAATGGGCCTACCAACAAATGTCGTACGGGCGCAACAATCTAGAACAAATATTATTTAATAAATGGTCGAAATGTGCCCCGTTCTTGCGAGAAGATAAGACAAAGTAGGGTAGACGCCCCTGAAGTAATTCCTGTGGCGGGAGAATCAAGATTAGTAAGCTGATCAAATTGAGGACTCCTCAAGGATCAAATAATGCTAGCAAACAGCAAACCCAGGCAAAAACTCGTCTCGGGGCGAAGAATTTGCTTAAACCACCGGTAATTGCTGTATACGCTGGCACTTTTGTAATTATTATTGCTATGGTGTTTATCGGTTATCATGAACCGAAAGATGCTTCGACGGTGGCAAGTGCTTCGTCCGTATCGTCATCCGTAAGCTCGTCCTCCAATCAGGTAGATCAGACTTCGGTCGATAACGTAGTCGCAACAGACGTGGCGGCCAATGACGCTGCCGCTGCGAACTTACCTATCGCCACCTCGGTTGCGAACATGGCTGTTTCAGCTCAGGTAAAGAGTGAATTTATGCAAACAGATTCACAAGGAACGACCAAGCCGGAATTAATCGGAGTGGGTAGTTCACAGAATCGAAATGTCACAAGCTACACAGTAAAGACTGGCGATACAGTCGAATCACTCTCAGCTAAATTTAATATTTCAGAGGATACCATAAGGTGGGCTAATAACCTAACCAGCGACGCATTAATACCTGGAACTTCTCTGCGGATACTACCTATAAGCGGCGTACTTTATTCGGTAAAACCCGGCGATACACTCGACTCTATAGCTCAAAAGTACGGTTCGAACAAGGAACTAATTATTTCATATAATAACCTAGAAATTAGCGGACTATTGCCAAATACTGCAATAATTTTGCCTAGTGGCGTATTGCCGGGTGATGAGCAACCAGGCTACGTTGCGCCCGTCGAAGTTAACACCGACTATAACTACGAGTATGCAGGTAATGGTGCGGGTATCGATGGTGGACGAACCTGGTTTATAAGTTACGGTACACCAGATGACGGGCCTTATGCACACGGCAACTGCACGCTGTACGCATTTAACAGACGCATTCAACTTGGTTTACCAGTCGGCGGAGCCGGTGGTATTCCAGAGTGGGGCAATGCCGGTTCATGGGCGCAAGGTGCCCGTGATGCTGGGCTAGTTGTTAACGGTACACCTAGCGTCGGGGCCATCATGCAAGATTATGGTCACGTTGCTATCGTCGAACAAATATTACCAAACGGCGATCTAAGTATCAGCGAGATGAACGCTTATGTGCCTGGCGGCGGCTACAACATCGTATCCGGACGAATCGTCTTAGCTGGAGATGTCAGCCAGTATCTGTATATACACTAGAGTCTTGAGGCGTATCACCAATCGCCCCTGTTAAATCAGGGGCGATTATGTTATATTAGTGGATATATGTTTGTCGATACCGCCAAAGTATTTATTAGCGCAGGAAAAGGCGGTGATGGAGCTGTCAATTTTCGGCATGAAATTTATGTAGAAAAGGGCGGTCCTGACGGTGGGGATGGCGGAAAAGGCGGAGATGTTATTTTCGTTGCAGACAGCGGACTGAACACTCTCGTTGATTTTAGATATAAGCCGGAGCTGAAAGCGAAGCCGGGGGCTGACGGCTCAAAACGTGATCGGCACGGTGCCGGCGGTGAAGACTTAGAAGTAAAAGTCCCGATGGGGACAATTGTCCGAAAAAACGATGAAAGTATTGCGGATTTAGTTGAGGATGGACAAAAAATCGTAATCGCAAAAGGCGGCGACGGTGGTTTTGGTAATGCCCATTTCAAGTCATCCGTACGTCAAACGCCACGTATCGCCGAGAAGGGTGAGCCTGGCGAATCATTCGAAGCTACGCTTGAGTTGAAGCTACTAGCTGACGTCGGGTTAGTTGGATTTCCAAATGTTGGAAAATCGACCTTTCTGTCTGTCGTAAGCAATGCTAGACCGGAAATTGCTGATTATGACTTCACTACGCTTACCCCTAACCTCGGGGTTGCTGACGTTGACGACACCAGTATACTAATTGCCGACATTCCTGGACTGATTGAGGGCGCCAGTGAGGGTAGGGGACTTGGCGACGCGTTCTTACGCCACATCGAACGTACAGCGGTGCTGCTGCACCTTTTAGACGCCTACACGGACGACATTGCCGGTGCCTATAAGACAATTCGTGCTGAATTAGCCAAGTATAGGCTGAATCTGAAAGACAAGCCGGAAATAATTGCCCTGACTAAGATCGACGGGCTAGATGATGAAATTGTCCAGATGCAGGTTGATGCTGTGAAAATAGTGGCAGGGGAAACGCCTGTGTTTGCAATTTCGTCGATTGCACACAAAGGGTTGATCGAGCTTTTGCGCGTACTACGGCAAAAGGTTTTAGAGTCGCGTGCAATCGTTGAAACAACGGAAGAACCCAACGAAGGACTCGAAACTATTTCACTCGGGCGAGAAAAAACAGCAGACGCTTGGGCGGTTGAACGTATTGAAGATGAAGACGGGAACCTAAGCTTTAGGGTTACCGGAGAAAAAGTCGAAAAATTTGCTAGACGTACTGATTTCGGAAATTTTGAAGGTGCAAATCGTTTACGCGATATCCTTAAGAAAATGGGCATAACTCACGAATTACGTCGCTTGGGAGCTGAAAACGACAGTATAGTCGAAATCGGTACAAATAAATTCACCCTTCTAGAACAATAGCCACTCTAAATATAGTCGCAAATAAACCCCTTTTATTAAGGGTGTTTCTGTGGGGTTTGTACATTTTGTAGCATTCAGCTTATACTTAAACAAGAAATAAAGTCTATGCCGTAGATATGAAAAAGAAATACACCCACCCAAAAAGCTCAAATACTTCATCTGGATTTACTCTAATAGAGCTTATAGTGGTTATTGTTATAATCGCTATTCTGGTAATTATATTGTTTGTTTCCTATATAGGGGCTCAGAGGAGTGCGCGAGATGCTGGCGTTTTGTCGGATATTGATAGGCTGGATGCGCTCGAAACTAGTTATGCTTCAAAAAATAACGTAGGCGGATGGGCGTATTATTCCGCCAATGGCTATGACTCGACTATCGGCTTTTCTCCAAGTAACGGCAATGTAATTGATGTTGTAGTCAATTCCACAGACTATTGTATTCGGGGTTATAACACGGCAGGCAACAAAAACTCAATTTTTAATGCATATACTAGAGAGTCTACCCCAGGTGCATGTAGTTATCTTAACCCGTCAACTGCGGCGATTGCCGCCTATACCGGTCCGAAAGTCTGGATTAAAATCTCGGTTGGATATCTGGATACCTGTGGCATTGCCTCGAACTATCAAGCTTATTGTTGGGGGTATAACAGTTATGGACAATTAGGCAATAATTCCACGACCGATAGCCCAGTCCCAGTACCAGTCATTACTTCAGGCGTTTTAAGTGGAAAAACTATCGTGTCTATCGCTGTTGGACAATATCATACCTGTGTCTTAGCGTCTGACGATCAAGTTTATTGTTGGGGATATAACGTCAACGGACAACTTGGCAATAACACCTTTACACAGAGCCCTGTCCCCGTCGCCGTCAACACGTCCGGCGTTTTCAGTGGTAAAACGATAAAAGCGATTTCTAGCAGGGGGAGCGACACATGTGCAATAGCTTCCGATAATCAAGCTTATTGTTGGGGTTCTAATGGTTATGGGCAATTGGGCAATAACTCGGTTTCTGACAGCTCTGTCCCTGTCGCCTTTGTTAATAGCGGCGTCTTGAGTGGCAAAACGATCGCATCAATTTCAACCGGACAGTACCATAGCTGTGTTATTGCCTCTGATAGCCAAGCTTATTGCTGGGGATACAATGCGATAAACGGTGCACTTGGCAATAATTCTTATGTCAATAGCTCTGTCCCTGTCGCTGTCACTACTTCTGGCGTCTTGAGTGGCAAAACGATCTCATCAATTTCAACAGGCTACAACCATAGTTGCGTTGTCGCTTCTGACAACCAGATCTACTGTTGGGGAAATGGTGTCGATGGTGAGCTGGGAAACAATACGACCACAACCAGTCCTGTTCCGGTCGCAGTTGTCAATACGGGTGTTTTGAGCGGTAAGTCTGTGTTGTCGACTTTTTCTGGCGATAATCAAACCTGCGCTATCGCTTCCGATAATCAAGCCTATTGTTGGGGATACAACTCCGAGGGCATACTTGGCAACAACTCGAGCACCAACAGCCCTATCCCCGTCGCTGTCACCACTTCTGGCGCCCTAAGTGGCAATACTATATTATCCGGTGCTGGCAGTACAGCCGATACCTGCGTGATCGCCTCCAATTTTAACGCCTACTGCTGGGGAGATAATGGTCATGGCCAGTTTGGCAACAATACAATGATTCCAAGTATGGTTCCTGTAGCTGTCAATTCACCAACATAATAACAGTTAGAAAATTAGTATATAATTAACCTAATGGCTAAAACGTTCTTTTTCTACGACATTGAAACTAGTGGTTTGAATCCGCGTAGTGATAGAATCATGCAGTTTGCCGGTATCCGGACGGATATGGACTTAAACCAGATCGGCGAACCTGTTAGCGAGTATGTAAAACTAAATGACGATACCCTGCCAAGCCCCGAAGCTGTGATGGTTACGGGAATTACCCCACAGCAAACACAAGACGACGGTTATAATGAAGCGGAGTTTTCAAAAAAAGTAGTAGACGAGATGTTTACGCCAGATACGATTGCTGTTGGCTTTAATAATATACGATTTGACGACGAGTTTATTCGTCATTTATTATGGCGTAATTTTTACGATTCATACGAATGGTCTTGGAAGGACGGTCGCTCGAGGTGGGATATGTTAGATGTAGTTCGAATGACCAGGGCACTTCGGCCCGAGGGTATCAAATGGCCGGTTGATGAAAAGGGTGTGGCTACGAATCGCCTGGAGCTGATCGGCAAAGCGAACAAAATCGATCACTTTAAAGCCCACGATGCGCTGAGCGATGTCGAAGCATTAATTGGCGTAACGAAACTGCTTCGTGAAAAACAACCTCAACTTTTCGACTATCTACTTAAAATGCATGACAAAAACGAGATTAAGAGGTTAGTCAATCTGGATAATAAGCAGACATTCGTATATGTCAGCGGTAGGTATGATTCGGAGTTTAATAAAGCCACGGTTGCTTTCCCGTTAACTGCCGGCAAAAACGGCAACGTAATCGTTTATGACCTTCGGTATAACCCAACCAACTTCATCGGTATGAATCAAAAAGACTTGGCGAAAAATATATTTGCATCGTGGCAAGAGCGCCAAGCAGATGATTTTGTGAAACTACCAGTTAAAGAGTTGCAATATAATCGAGCTCCAGCCGTAGCTCCGATTAGCGTATTAGAGCAGGGCGATGGCTGGGAGAAAATTAAACTAAAGCAATCGACGGTCGAGAAACACAAAAAAATATTATTGTCAGTCCCGGAGTTTGCCGAAAATATCCGTACTATTTTTGAAAATCGAGAAGAATTTAAAAAATCACCAGACCCCGAAGCTCAGCTATATGACGGCTTTGTTTCGGATGCTGATAGGATGCGTGTCGAAGGAGTTAGAAAAGCTAACGAGAACGAGTTGGCCGATATGCACCCGAACTTTGTCGACGAACGTCTTAGCCCGCTTTTGCTTCATTACAAAGCCCGAAATTTTCCAAAAAGTTTGTCCGACGATGAGGTTGTCACTTGGGAAAAGTGGCGTTCGTCCAGGGTTCTCGCCGGACTACCCGTATATATGAATTCTTTACAAAAAATGGCGTCATCGGTAACAGATGAAAATAAACAGTTTATCTTGCAGGAACTACACCTCTGGGCCGAAAGCATCATGCCGATTGATACGGAGTAATTAGACGCGTTTTAGTTTTCGGGGCTTTGATCGGCTCTGTTTAGTGATAAGTAGGTTAGTCCTAGTCAAGAACCTTGGTTTTTGATAGATAATGATTAGTCCGATTACAAATACGTATAGCATTAACATTTGTTCGGGAGTAAGTTGTACGTTAATCAAGGGAATTATCCCGGCGAAAAAGAACATCGCCAGTCCGTATCCGAAATTAAATGATCCCAGAATGATTAACAGGCTGGAAACGAAGAAAAATATTGTAAGATATTTTTTCATAATAATATGAAACTATAACTCTAAAAAGACATTAATACAACTATAAGCGTTATGTGTCAAGTATAAAGATAGAAGACACTGGAAAAAAACGAAAAAACAGCGTATAATGGTCGGGTTATGTCGGAGGCGATTAAGGTTGTAGGTGCTCGTGAGCACAACCTGAAAAATATTAATGTTGAGATTCCACGCGATAAATTCGTGGTTATTACTGGACTTTCGGGTTCGGGAAAATCATCTTTGGCGTTTGATACGATTTATGCCGAAGGTCAGCGTCGTTACGTCGAGAGTTTATCCAGTTATGCCCGACAATTCTTGGGATTGATGGAAAAACCAGACGTCGATCAGATTACCGGATTGAGTCCTGCAATCAGTATCGATCAAAAATCGACCAGCCATAACCCACGCAGTACAGTTGCGACCGTTACCGAGGTATATGATTATTTACGTCTGTTGTTTGCTAGGATTGGCGTACCGCATTGTCCAATTTGTAATTAGGCCGTTACGCGCCGCAATAGCGAAACGATTATCGATGAAATTATGAAACTGCCAGGTGGTGCGAAGTTGATGATTCTGGCGCCGATTGTAAAGGATGAAAAGGGCGAATTTGCCCACATACCAGAGCAGTACACTAGGCAGTGCTTCGCAAGAGCCAGAGTTGACGGTGTAGTTTACGCCCTAGACGAATTCCCGGTTCTTGATAAGAACTATAAGCACAACATAGAAATAGTAGTCGATAGAATTGCACTGTCTCCGGATATGTTGGGTCGAGTTACGCAATCGGTTGAACAAACATTGGATATCGCCGACGGTCTGATTGAGGTTCTAAATACCGACGACAACACCTCGACCGCTTATAGCCAGCGCTATGCCTGTTTAGATCATCCGAACGAGGATATCCCGGAATTAGAGCCGCGTTTGTTCAGCTTTAATGCTCCGCAAGGCGCCTGTCCGGTGTGTACAGGGCTTGGGAATAGATTAGAAGTAGATCCTGATTTAGTTTTCAACCCCAATCTTACGATTTCTGAAGGTGCAATCCGTCCATATAACCGCGTTAACAGTGACGCTTGGTATATGAAGCGTCTGGCCGTCGTCGCTGAAGCGCACGGTTTTAGCGTAAAGGTGCCAGTTAAAGATTTGTCGAAAGGTGATTTAGACAAGGTTCTTTATGGAACTGGCAGCCAAACCTATAAAGTACCGCTAGGAAATGGTCGCACATACGAATCGACGTATGAAGGAGTGATTCCGAACCTTGAACGCCGCCACAAAGAGACAGACAGTGATTTTATAAGACGCGACATCGAGAGATTCATGCGCGAACGTGAATGTAACACTTGCCACGGCGCGCGTTTGAAACCGGTTGTTTTAGCGGTAACCATACATGACCTAAATATTATGGATATTTGTAATCTAGATATAGATAATTCACTTAGTCTATTTCAAAGCGGACTAAAGCTTGATGAACGCGAATCATTTATTGCTGAAAAGATTATAAAAGAAATTATCGCAAGGCTTAGCTTCATGAACAACGTCGGTTTAAATTATTTGGAGTTAGGACGTGCCGCCAATACCTTATCCGGTGGTGAGGCTCAGCGCATCCGACTTGCAACTCAAATAGGATCAGGGCTCCAGGGTGTTCTATACGTTCTAGACGAACCGTCAATAGGTTTACATCAGCGCGACAATCATCGGTTGATCGAAACCTTGAAACACCTTCGTGACCTGGGCAACACCGTAATAGTTGTCGAGCATGATGATGATACGATTCGTAATGCTGATTATCTGTTGGATATTGGTCCTGGTGCTGGAATTGCAGGTGGTCATGTCGTTGCAGCCGGTACGCCCGAAGAGGTTGCTAAAAACAAGGACAGTATAACTGGCAGATACCTGGCTAGATTAGAGAAAATCGACAGTCCTAAAAAACGTCGACCGATTATAAAAGACAAAGCTTTAGTCATCCGTGGTGCCAAAGAAAATAATCTGAAAAATATTGACGTAGCTTTCCCTCTGAATGTCTTAACCGTAGTCAGCGGAGTTAGTGGCAGTGGTAAATCGACGCTTGTTAATGATATTCTTGCCAAAGAATTATCTGCAAGGTTGCACCGTTCGCATGTTGTTCCCGGATCACACGAGAATGTAGAAGGGATTAATTTACTCGACAAGGTAATCGTCATTGATCAATCGGCGATTGGTCGGACACCGCGTTCTAACCCGGCAACCTATACTGGGGTGTTCACGGCAATCCGCGATTTGTTCGCGGCAACGCCGGAATCGAACATCCGTGGCTATAAATCGGGTCGTTTCAGCTTTAATGTCAAGGGTGGACGCTGTGAAAACTGTCATGGCGACGGCGTAATCAAGATTGAGATGCACTTTTTGCCGGATGTTTACGTAACTTGTGATGTTTGTAAGGGTAAAAGATATAACCGTGAGGCGTTGGAGATCAAATACAAAGGCGCTACCATAAGCGACGTTTTGGATATGACCGTTGACCAAGCGGCGACGTTCTTTGAAAACATTCCTTCAATCGCTAAAAAGCTAGATACCCTAGTTGAAGTTGGTCTAGGTTACATAAAACTCGGACAACCAGCTACGACATTCAGCGGCGGGGAGGCGCAACGTATAAAATTAGCGACTGAACTTTCGCGTCGTGCAACCGGTAAGACGTTATACATTTTAGACGAGCCGACGACGGGGTTGCACACGGATGATGTTAAGCGTTTGCTTGTTATTTTGCAAAAACTGGTTTCCAGCGGTAATAGCATGGTTATAATCGAACACAACCTCGATGTTATCAAAAGCGCCGACTATATTATTGATATGGGCCCCGAGGGTGGTCAGGGAGGCGGCAATATTATCGCCCATGGCACGCCCGAAGCGGTAGCGAAAGTCTCTGAGTCCTTCACTGGTCAATATTTGAAAAAAATGATTTAAGTTTTAACTCGTTTAACATAAGCAAAGTCGATTATAACTACAATCGCTAGAATAAGAAATGCAAGGCCGACAGAGGCCGTAACGTCTGTTAGCCAGTGGTATCCGAGGTAAAGACGACTTAGTGCGACCAGTATCGTTCCAATTGCGGCAATAGCCATCCATCCCCAAAACTTAACGGAGCTGAAGGCGCGTGAGTATATTAGGTAGCCCATGACTAGCAGAAACACAGCCATACCGATTGTATGACCAGACGGAAACGAGAAGTCGTACTCGAACGCAGGAATCATGTCTATTTGCGGTGGACGGGCGTTCATGAAGACGATTTTTAAAAGTGCCGACGTACCAGCTGCAACCGCTATAGATCCAACCAGGACTGTCGGTCGCCAAATTTCCCGTT
>Ga0181520_10006797_pt1 | contig 17238 bp, 14 predicted proteins | sample PEATcosm2014_Bin_29_FD_132451 | JGI IMG/M metagenome (GOLD analysis project Ga0181520, IMG submission 132451) | Peatland microbial communities from MTU Mesocosm Facility, Houghton, MI, USA - PEATcosm2014_Bin02_30_metaG | ecosystem: Environmental > Terrestrial > Soil > Wetlands > Peat | place... | reverse complement strand
CTCAACTTCTCTGCCTGATGCACGCTGACGTTCACTTCCCAGCATGACTAACCCTTCAGGCTCATCTTGTGTTGGAATCAGCTCCCCTCTTCAGGCTCATCTTGTATTGGAAAAGAGTGGCACGTGCATAGACAAGGGGTAGCCTGATACACTCCCGTGGGGACCTCCCCGGAGTGAAACGACACCATGAAGCAAACAGTTACGATCCTGTTGATGGCGGCAAGCGCTGTCGCCACGTACGCCCAAACCTCGGCCCAACCGGCTGTCCCCACTGCCAGCACCGCACAGCCCGCGACCACCAAACCCGCTACCGCGGCCAAACCGGCGGCAACTGCCGCGAAACCCGCTACCGCGGCAACGAAAACAGTTCCCGCGGTGCTGCCGACAGTAGCGCCGATCGTCAAGGCGCCAGCCAACATTCCGCAGGTCAAGGGGATTCAGAAGACCATCTTCACGACAGCCCTGCGCTACCAGGACATCGAGGTGGGAACCGGAGCGACGGCCGAGCCTGACAAGCAATACAAGGTCCTCTACACCGGCTATCGGGCCTCGGACGGAGTTGTCTTCGACTCTTCCGACAAGCACCGTAGCCCAATCAGGGACAAGGACGGGAAGCAGGTGCTGGGCGATGACGGGAAACCGAAACTTGGCGATGCGACGCCCATGCCGTTTCATCAGGGAGTGGGCGGAACGATCACTGGCTTCGACCAGGGCTTTGTGGGGATGAAAGTCGGCGGCAAGCGCCGCATCTTCATTCCCTGGCAGTTGGCCTACGGCGCGAAGAACCTTCCCGATCATGGCCCGGATCATCCCGGCATTCCCGCCAAGTCCGATCTGATCTTCGACGTGACACTGGTGGACGTGACGGACGCGCCCGCGCCGCCGGCTCGTCCAGCCGCGGGCGGACCGCCGCCAGGCACACCCCCGCCGTCTCCGAAGCCCGCAACGCCGCCGGCTCCCGGAGCGACGCCCACTTCGGGTGCTCCGGCAACGCCCGCGGCGCCAAGCGCGGCCCCGGCCACCTCGGCCAAGCCGGCTTCTCCGGATGCCGCGCCCGCGCAGCCCGCGGCTCCCGCCACACCGGCGCAGCCGCAACCCAAGTAATTCCGCATTGCGCGGAAGCCTTTCCAATCCGGCGGCCATTTCCAACCCGGAGATGGCCGCCGCCGGGAAAGCTCTTTGTCATTCAGAGCTTTGAGATTGACCCTTTGCAGGCAAGGCTTGCGGCAACTCCGGGGTGGCTGCCAGAAGCTGGCGCGTATACGCCTCTTGGGGGTTGGCGCACAGGGCTGCCGCCTCTCCGCTCTCGATCAACCGTCCGCGCTCCATCACGGCAATGCGAGCGCTCAGATAGCGCACCAGCGGCATGGAGTGGGAGATGAATAAGTAGGTCAGCCCATATTCTTGCCGCAACCGCCGCAACAGGTTCACGATCTGCGCTCCCACGCTCACATCCAGCGCAGAGACAGGCTCATCCAGAATCAGCAGTCTGGGCCTGAGCGCCAGCGCCCGGGCGATGTTGATGCGCTGTCTCTGACCGCCTGAAAACTCGTGCGGGTGGCGATTGAGCGCCGACTCGTCGAGACCCACTTGGCCGAGCAACTCGATCACCCTGCTCCGCAAAGTTGCCTTGCCGCCTCCCGCATCGGCTTCACTTTTGTGGATCGCCCACGGCTCGGCGACGATCTCCAGCACCTTCATGCGCGGATTCAGAGCGGCGTAGGGATCCTGAAAGACAGGCTGCATCTGGCGGCGCAGGCGGCGCAACTCGGCGCGCGAGGCGCGGGCCACGTCGATGCCGTCCACGCGAATGCTGCCCCGGGTTGGCTCAAGAAGCCCTAGAATCATCCGCGCGAGGGTTGTCTTTCCCGAACCGGACTCGCCTACCAAACCCAGCGTTTCGCCCGCCTCGATCTTCAAGGAGACATTCTCGACGACGAAGCGCTGCTCCATGCGCAAACCGGCGCGCCGGGGGTAGCTCTTCGAGACGGCATCGACTTCAACCAGCGCCATGCCCAAATGGTATAAGAGCGGCTTACTTCGCTGCCGGAGTCAACTTCAGCGCGTAGGCATACTTGCAGGCCGCGTCGGCGGGTAGAGTCACCTCCAGCGCCTGCGCGCCCTGCGTCCAGCTCACCTTGGCGTTCGATCCGAGCAACTCGACCGAAGCAATCGGCAGCGAGGCTCCCTCGTGCGCCCAGCCCAGAGAGTGAATGACAGCCTTGCCGTCTGTGGGACAGGCCATGCCGATGGCATAGACGGTCTGTCCCTTGGCTGTGAAGCGAAAGTCCTGCGGGGTATAGGGCTTGTTTTCGCCTTCGTGAAATGCGCCGGCTTTAACCTGCGTCGGCCCTTCGCCGAAGCTCTTCCAGGGCGTGGTCGCGTAGATGGCATCGCCGTTCACTTTCAGCCATGCGCCTATGTCGAGCAGCGTTGCCCGCACCTCGTCGGGAATGGTCCCATCGGACCTCGGTCCAATGTTCAACAGCAGGTTTCCATTTTTGCTTACGATGTCCACCAACTGGCGGACCAGAAACTCCGGCGTCTTGAAGGTGTCGTGCTCGATGTAGCCCCAACTGGCGTTCGAGATCGAGGTATCGGTCTGCCAATGGTCGGCAAGAATGCGGTCCGCTTGCCCGCGCTCGAAGTCGCGCACACCGGCCTTCCAGTTCAACGCGTATTCCTTGAAGTCGATAACTCCGGTATAGCCGTGAGCTGCTGCGAAGTTATAATAGAAGGCGGCAAACTCGGCGACCGCGCCGCGGAAGCGGGGCTGGCCGATCCACCAGTCGAAGTAAACCACCTCCGGCTTGTATTTCTCGACTAACTCGGTATCGCGCGCCAGCCAGTCGCGTGTCCATGCGTCGCTAACGTAAGTCCAGTCGTCTTCCAGGCCGTGCGCGTCCCCGACCGCGGCGAACCACTGGTGCGCCGGTCCATAGAGCGAGGCGTATTGGGGGTCGTTCACGTCGGAGCGGATGCTGCGGCCGCCGTCGTAAAAGAAGTTGTGCTCGGCGCGATGGGAGCTAAGTCCGAAGTGCAACCCTTGAGCGCGGACTGCCGTGGACAACTCGGCAAGCGTATCGCGCTTTGGCCCCATCTTGACCACGGTCCAATCCGAAAGCCCCGAGTCGTACATCGAAAAGCCGTCATGGTGTTCGGCCACGGGCACGACGTATTGCGCGCCCGACTCTTTGAAAAGTTTGGCCCAATCGCTTGCGTCAAAGCGCTCGGCGCGAAAGAGCGGGATGATGTCCTTGAAACCGCGCTCGTCCTTGCTCGCCGGGTCTTTGGAGGCAAAGCGGGTCTGGAAGTCCTTGTGAGCTTCGTCATTCGGCTGATACATATCGCGCGGATACCACTCGTTCTGCGCGGCCGGAACCGAGGAAACCAACCAATGGATGAAGATGCCGAATTTCGCGTCCTTGTACCATTGTGGCTGCTGAAATTTTTCGAGCGTGGCCCAGTCAGGCCGAAAGGGACCGTCGTTGGCCTGCTTTTCCGCCTCGGCCAGCAGCCGATTGCGTTCGCCATCGAACTTGGCAACCGATTGCTGCCACTCACGGTCGATCTCGGCGGCGGACTTGGTATCGCGTGTAGGCGCCAGCGGATCGGGGGCTGCGGCGGGAGCCTGGGCAAGGCCCAGAGGCGCTGCCAAAAATAGAAGACAAGGCAGAAAACAGAGCCGATTTTTCATGGGGAGAAGGATAAACAAACCTGTCGGGGTTCGGCAAAGGCGCTCACGCGATACAGAGGGGATCGCATCGCGCATTGGCGACAGGAGCAGGCTGGCATCCGCATTCCTCGCCGCCGGCCAAATTATCGGACAGTTTTTCAGAGCGTCGAGTTCAGCGCGGCGTTTGCCCAGGCAACGGCTTCGGTGTGGCACTTTGTGACCTGATCGAAGCGCAGGCCGATGGAGCGGACGAACTCATCGCACCCTGCCCAGTCTCCGCCCTCGTGGCACATGATCCAGCTCAGCAGTGCGCCCTCCCGATTTCCCCTGCCCAGCAATGCGTCGCGCGCCTGTTCCCGCAAAGGCAGAAGCCGGACCAAATCCTCCATCAGAATGCGCAGCATGGCGGGAAACAGGCTGATCATGCCGATGAGGTATTGTTCGTCGGGAAGCAACCCGCAAAGAGAGGCGGCCAACTCGCAGAAGCGCGCCCGCGTAAACGCCATGCGCAGGATCTCGGCCGGCTGCTCGGTACTGAAGTCGCTGGCGATGGCCAGCATGGCCACACGACGGGAGGTATCTTCGCCCAGCAGCATCATCGCGGACTGGATCGAGGTCACTTCCTGGCGCATGGCGCAGACCGGCGAGTTGACCAGCCGCAAAAGCCGGAAGGTCAGCGAAGCGTCGCACATTACCAACTGACTCAAGCGCGGCAGGTCGACGGGGCGTTTTTGCAGAACCTCCATGATCTCCAGATGAACCAGACGGTTGGCGGGAATCTTGTGGTTCTTCAGCGGCTCCGGATGGCAGAAATAGTATCCCTGAAAGAGATGGAAGCCTTCGGCGCTGGTCTGCTTGTACTCCTCCTGGGTCTCGACGTTCTGCGCCACCAGACGGGCGGAGCTGCCGTTCAGTTGGCTCAAAATCTCGCGGCGCTGCTTGGCATCGCGACGGAGAATGTCCACCTTGATGTAGTCGGCCAGATCGACCAGAGGCTTGGACAGCGGCGCTCCCGTATAGTCGTCCACCGCTATCCGGAATCCCGATGCCTTCAGATTCCGGCAGGTCGCGAGCAGCGCCGGCGTGGGTTCCAGGTCTTCCAATAGCTCCACCACCGTCATGTGCGGCGGCAAGACGCGCACCCAGTCCTCGTTCACAGAATCCACCGTGCACTCCACGAAGGCCGGCAGCCCGCACGCCAGTTTCTCCACGCCGAACAACACCGCATTGTCCAGCATGGTGCGGGAATCGAGGTCGGTCTCGGCGCGAAAGGCCGGATCGCGCCCATTCCAGAACAACAACTCGTAACCGTGCACTTTGCTGTGCCGATCGAGAATCGGCTGACGCGCCACGTAGCGCAGTTCGGTCGCTTGCCTCTGAAGCTCCAGATTCTGAGGCGCGCTTTGGAGCGCATCGATGGACATCTTTGCCGGTATAGCCTGAGTTGCCATAATGGACATTCCCCCCTGCTCTTATCGCAGCCAGGGGGAGGAACGTGAGAATGTGTGCGAAAGCGAGACAGTCCGTTTGTCCCATTCCGAATCGCGGGAACTGTCCACGCCTGGATTCTCGCTTGCGTCCAGGCCGGCGCAAGCGGCGGCAGGCGGCTCCGGCTCACGACGCCGCCTGCCTCGTGGCTCTACACAGTATAGGTCGAGGACGAAACCCGGCCTCCGTGGCCGGTCCAGTCGGTGTGGAAAAACTCCCCGCGCGGGCGGTCGGTGCGTTCGTAGGTGTGCGCGCCGAAGTAGTCGCGCTGCGCCTGCAGGAGATTGGCTGGCAACCGTCCAGTGCGATAGCCGTCGTAGAACGCCAGCGCGGTGGAAAAAGCCGGCGTGGGCACGCCTGACTCGACGGCATGAATCAGCGCCTTGCGCCATGACGATTGATACCGGTTCAGCGCGGCGGCGAAGAAACTGTCCAGCAGCAGGTTATCCAGAGCGGGATTCTTGTCGAAAGCGTCCTTGATCTTGCCCAGGAAGCGGCTGCGAATGATGCACCCGCCGCGCCACATCAGCGCGATGCCGCCCAGGTTGAGTTTCCAGTTGTTTTCCTTGGCGGCGGCCTTGAGCAGCATATAACCCTGCGCGTAAGAAACGATCTTCGAGCTATAAAGCGCGCGGCGCGCATCCTCGATGAATGCGGCGCGGTCCGCGTCGAAGGGCTTTGCCGCCGGGCCTTCCAATATCTTCGATGCCGCGATGCGTTCCTCCTTCAGCGCCGACAAGCAGCGCGCAAAGACCGACTCGCCGATCAGAGTTACCGGCTGGCCGAGATCGAGGGCGCTGAAAACCGTCCATTTGCCCGTGCCTTTCTGTCCGGCCGCGTCCAGTATCTTATCCACCAGCGGCGTTCCGTCCTCGTCCTTAGCCGCGAAGATCTGGCTGGAGATTTCGATCAAATAACTGTCCAGTTCGCCCCGGTTCCACTCCGCGAAGACCTGGCTCAGTTCATCTGCGCTCAGTCCCAGTCCGCGCCGCAGCAGGTCGTAAGACTCGCAGATCAACTGCATATCGCCGTACTCGATGCCGTTATGCACCATTTTGACGAAGTGCCCCGCGCCTTCCTCGCCCACCCAGTCGCAACAGGGGGTTCCATCTTCCACTTTGGCGGAGATAGCCTGAAATATCTCTTTCACGTGCGGCCACGCAGCCGGATTGCCTCCAGGCATGATGGATGGCCCGCGCCGCGCGCCCTCCTCGCCGCCGGAGACTCCGGTGCCGATGAACAGTATCCCTTTCGCCGATAACTCCCGCGTTCTGCGGTTCGAATCGGTGAACAGCGAGTTGCCGCCGTCGATAACAATGTCGCCCGCTTCAAGATAAGGAAGAAGATGCCCGATCGTTTGATCGACGCTGTCGCCCGCCTTGACCATCAGCATGACGCGGCGGGGACGCTTGAGCAGCCTCGCAAATTCCGCGATGCTGTGGGCGCCGACGACCGCGGTCCCCTTGGCCTCATAGGACAGAAACTCGTCCACCTTCGATACGGTGCGGTTGAACACGGCCACCTTGTAGCCATGATCGTTCATGTTGAGGACAAGATTCTGACCCATGACGGCAAGGCCAATCAATCCTATATCGCACGACGCTTCCGACATACAACCTCCTGAGTTATAGGGATAACACCGCTCGCTACTCGCCTCCGGCGGTTCCATCCATCTCCATATTAAACGGAGCGCGCGAAGGGTAGCGATTGTTTGGGTGCGTTTATGCGCGCGGTTGGCGTCCGCTCATCCTGCCCGCGAACAGGCTTCAAGCCCGGCATGGTAGCCTGTCCTTTCCATTGCAAGGAGTCCTTTTCATGCATTCCAGCCAGCCCGTCCACTTCAATCTTGTAGCCGCGGCCCACGCCGCCATGATCGAGCGCGGATTCCAGCCGGATTTCCCCACAGGAACCGATGCGGAACTGGCCGCGATTCAGGCCGTCCCAGCCCCGCCCGCGGACAACGGCGTCGAAGACCTGCGCGGACTGCTTTGGTCTTCGATCGACAACGATACCTCCAAAGATTTGGACCAGATCGAGTGGGCCGAGCAACTGGCCGACGGCCGCATCCGCGTACTCATCGGGGTGGCCGATGTGGACGCGCGGGTCGCCGCGGGCACGGTCATCGACAGCCACGCCCGCGGCGAGACGACTTCGGTCTATACCGGCGTAAAGGTCTTTCCCATGCTGCCCGCGGAGCTTTCCGAGGGCATCACTTCGCTGAACGAAAACGAAGACCGCGCCGCGCTGGTGATCGAATACTGCGTGGATGCGGCGGGGACGGCTACGGACGGCAAGTCATTCCGGGCGTTGGTGCGCAACCGCGCGCAATTGGCTTATAACTCAGTCGGCGCGTGGCTTGAGGGAACTGGCCCAGCACCGGCCAAGGTGGCCGCCAATGCCGATCTGGCCGCCCAACTCAAATTGCAGGACGCGGCGGCGCGGCGCATGGTGGACGGGCGCTTCCAACACGGCGCGCTCGATCTGGAAACCATCGAGACCCGCCCCGTGATGCTGGCCGGAGAAGCGGTCGAGATCGCGCGGCAAAGCAAGAACCGGGCCACGTCTCTCATCGAGGAGTTCATGGTGGCGGCCAACGGAGTCATCGCCAGAACCTTCGAGGACGCGGGCGTCGCTTCCATCCGCCGCATCGTGCGCACCCCCAAGCGCTGGGACCGCATCGTCGAGTTAGCCGAGGGATTGGGCGCGACCCTGCCCGCCGCTCCCGACTTGAAGGCTCTCAACGACTTCTTGCTTGCCCAGAAGCAAAAGGACCCCGTGCGCTTTCCCGACCTTTCGCTGGCGGTGGTCAAGCTGATGGGGCCCGGCGAGTACGCGCTGGTCAAACCGAACGAGGTCTCGCCGGGCCACTTCGGTCTTGCCGTGCAGGACTACACGCACTCCACCGCGCCCAACCGCCGCTTTCCCGACGTGGTGACGCAACGGCTCCTCAAAGCATGGCTGGCCAAAGCGCCGCCGCCCTACTCCGAAATCGACCTCAATGCAATTGCCGTTCGTTGCACGCTGATGGAGGACGGCGCGCGCAAGGTGGAGCGCGAGATGCGGAAGCGCATCGCCGCCGTGGTGCTGCACTCGCACATCGGCCAGAGTTACAGCGCCATCGTCACCGGCGTCAACAATTACGGCACCTTCGTCCGCACCCTCGACCCGCACGTGGAAGGCAAGCTCGTCCACGGCGAGAAAGGGCTGGACGTGGGCGATAAAGTTACCGTGAAGTTAGTCTCGACCGATCCGCAGAGGGGCTTTGTGGACTTCGCGGCGTGAGAGGCGTTGAATCGCTGCCATAGAACAAATGGAACAATCGTGCGTCCCGCTATGCCCCCTCTCATCGCAATCCTTCTTTCAAACCATGCCGCCTCGCTGCCAGACGGCCGCATCGAAGCTATGTTCGCAGGTATATCCCTCGGCCAGATAGAGGTCGATGGCCGGGGAGTTGGATTCGGTGACGGTGAGGGAGATTTCGGCGACGCCTTGGCGCATGAAGTGGAAGGCGGCCACGGAGAGAAGCATTCGGGCAAGGCCTTGGCGGCGGTACTCGGTGCGGACGCAGACCTGGGTGATGTGGCCGCTCTGCGGGCTGACCCGCGAGCCTAGAATCAGGGCCACCGGTTCGCGGCTGACGCGCTCGAAGACCACGTGCGAGACCTGCGCGGAGAAGACTCCGCAACCGGCAAAGCGAACGATATTGTTGAGGAAGCGCATCGATCCCTGCACCGAGCGGTATTGGTCGTTGATGAGGCTGTCGGCATGGCCGCGGTAGGCCTCGGCGATGAGCCGGCCAGCCGGAATCAGATCCTCGTCGCGCCAGGGACGCAACTCCAGATTGCCGGGAAGGTTCGCGTGGGGCAAGTTCCATAGGCCGCCCAGCCGCTGCACCATGAACAGCCGACGAAAGATCTGAAAACCTGCCTCGCTGAAGCTCTTGGTGTGCGTACCTGCGGGGTGCAGCAGCAGTTGCGACTCGATGCGGTCCACTTGCGGCGAGTTCAGCAGCAGCTCGAAGATATGCCGCAGCAAGGTCTCCTCGATGGCGCGGGCCGGGTCGGGCAGGCGGTTCAGCCCCAGGATGGTATGAGGGCCGTCGTGGAGCGCGGAGAGGGCAAAGACATCGCCTATAACCGCCTTGGTCTCCTCGTAGACACAGAAGCTGTAACCGATCACCTTGCCGCTGTCCAGGGCCGCGAAGCCGGGCAGCATACGGCTGTCCAAATACTGCATAAGCAGACGGGACGCGGCGCGGTAGTCCCAGTGCAGGCGCTGCTTCCACAGTTCGCCCTCGGCATCGAGGAGCGGGCGCAGCGCCGCCGAAGCGAAGTGCCGCAAGTCGAGAACCTCGATCGAATTGCCCGATGCCATCCTTCTCCCGTTCGGTCGCTGGCCCACGAATTATGCCGGAGGTCGCTTGCGATACTCAAAGAAGCATACCTCACGGAAATAACAATGCGCGAGAATCGAAACCGGCGGAGTTAGCTCGCTTCGGATCGGCTTACCGGCTTCCGACCAAATACACAACTAGCCCCTGCTCAGGCCAGCCGAAGAGCTGCTCGTAAGGCCGGTCGTCGAGCAGCTCTTCGAGCGCGGCCGGGGTGTGCAGGTCAGCGCCGTGGGCGCCTGTGACCCGCGCCACCAGCAGGTGTTGCTCGTTGGGGACGCCGCTCTCCTCATAGTTGACCACCTGACGGTTGCGATAGAACGAGAGTCCGTACTCGACATCGCGCCGGACGCGAAAGACCGCTACGGTCGGAACGCTGGGAACCTCGGCGGCCAGCCGCTCGGCCAGCGGCCGCGCCGAGTAAGTGCGGTCCAGCAGATGAATCACTCGCTTGGTGGCCTGCACAGCCGGGATGCCGAAGAACGGGCCTACGCCGTAGAGAAACAGAACCAGCACCATCAGCACCCCGGAGGTGACCATCCGCAGCCGGGCCACGCCGTAGCCGTTGACCACGATAAGAATCAGAAGGGCCGCGCCGCAGGAGGCCAGAGCCGCGACAGTAAGCGCGTGGATGGGAGGCCAATGGCGGCCGTGGATCACAAACCAGGGCAGCAGCAGCGCGAAGAGGGTCATCACGCCGGACAGTGCGGCATGGCCGAGCAGTATCCAGCGATTCAACCCTCCTTGACGGCGGCGGAAGAGATAGTCGCCGGTGAGGATGGTGATGGGGGGAATGGAGGGCAGAATATAGCCGGGCAGCTTGGATTGCGAGAAAGAGAAGAAGACGATGGGGATCAGCGCCCAGAGCACCAGAAACTCCGGGAAGGCGTCGCCGGGTCGGCCCGCGCAGGGTGTGCATTTGGCCGCCCGGCGCGCCCGCCACTCGCAGACCGAAGTCTTGACCCCATCCACAAGCGCGCGGAAGGCGATTACCGTCCAGGGCATCGTCGCCAGCAGCGCCACCGCCAGGTAATACCAGAATGGCTGCGAATGTTGGTAGCGGTCGGTGGCGAATCGCTCTAAATTATGTTCCAGAAAGAACTCGCGGAAGAAGGTAGGGTTCTGATGCTGCACGGCTATGAACCAGGGCAGCACCATGGCCAGGTAAAGCAACATTCCAGGCCACCAGAACGAGCGCCGCAGGATGGACCACTCGCGGCGCAGAAAGGCGAAGGCGGCAATGATCGCGATGGCCAGAAACGGCGCCACGGGTCCCTTGGCCAGGGTAGCCAGGCCGGTAAAAAAGTAGATGTCGTAGAGCCAGAACTTGGAATCGGTCTCGTACCAGGCGTACCAGCCCAAGAGCCCGATGGCCAGCGGCGCCGCCATCTGCATATCCGTCGAGGCCCCGCGGGCAAATCCGATGATGCCCGCCGAGGCCACGGTTATGATGGCGGCGTCCAGATGGCCGCCCGGCCGGAAGCGCCGCATATGCAGATAAATGAGCGCCGCCATGATGAACGCGAAGGTGGCCGAGGGCAGCCGCGCGCTCCAGTCGTGGATGCCGAAATCCTGAAACAGGAACATCGCCCGCCAATAGTAGAGGGCAGGCTTTTCCAGCCAGGGATGGCCGTAGAGATAGGGGGTGACGCAGGCCCCAAGGCGATCTTTAAGGGTGAGCGCGGCATCGAAGCGGTCCAGCATCTCGTGCGCGATCTGTGCATAGCGAGGCTCGTCGGCGCCCACCAGCCCCAGTCCGTCGCCGCCCAGCAGCGGAACCTGCCCGTAGAGAAGAAAAAAGAGGGTAAACGCGAGAAATACGGTTGCTTCGCCAATAGCGGCCCAACCGGGCAATCGTCGGCGCCGGCTTTGGCGCGAATCTGGAGCAGGGATTTCCTGAAAACTGTTCACTTCCAGAGTTTCTCCAGTGGGCAAGCCCCGTGAATCCTGGCGTACCTTCGTTTCCGGTTTGGCCGGGACGACGGCAAGCCGAGCGCTTCCGACCGATCCGCGCATCCGCAAAGAACGCCGCCAAATTCGTCCCATGCGACAGGGACAAGGCTAACAGATTAGGCCCAAATAGCGACCGGCTTTCGCTGTTTCGATGCGATGGCAAGGGTGATTTTCTCCAAGTCAACGCTATCTCCGACAGGCTCCTTGGGGCTGGATCGTTCCCAGGGCGGTCCATCCCCCATGCTTCTCCTGACGGGGAAAAGCGCCGCATCTTGAATTGGCAGGCTGGCGGAGTTTGCGACAGCCACTTGGGGTTTGTCCTCAGGCGGACGAAACTGCAACAATTTTGTACGTTTTCCTCACCTTTTCATTGCTATTTGCGGAAAATATATGTAAAATTAAATCCTAGATTGCCTCAGGGTAGCGGGCTCCCCCCAGCCGGCAGCCGAGGAAGTACATGCTGAATACTCTTTTTGAGGAACCCAAATCGATGGCAAAGCGTCGTGGAAATCCGAATTGGGGCAAGCCGGAGCCCATCGGCCCGGTTGTGCCCACTGTGACCTCCTTCGAGCAGATTGTCAAGGAGTTCAAGCTTTCACCGGACCAGTACATCCGGTCTACCCGCCTGCGTGAATGGGCCCGCCGCAACAAAAACTCGAAGTATATTCCAGAGGCTCTACTCGAAGCCTGGGGATTTGAGATTGAGTCGACTTTGTGATTCTGTGTTCCTGCTGGTTTCTGTCAAGACGCCGCCTCCGGGCGGCGTCTTTGCTGTATGAGGAAACATACACCGTGCAAAGGGCGATGTGTGGCCAGAAAGCATCCCAGCCCGCCCGCCCCATCGCGGGCAACCGCGCCCCCGTGCGCAGAGCTCACCCAACGAGTTCAAAGGCGCGGATTCTCTCCTTGCGCACCGTGAGCCGTTCGACCAGGTCGGTTCGCACTTCGTAACCGCGGCCCGGAGTATCCTGAATGGCGATCTCGCCGGCGGAGGAAACCGCAATCTCCGGCTCGACGATATCCTCAGCCCAATAACGGGCCGAGGCGGAGACATCGCCGGGCAGGGTGAAGTTTTCCAGGGTCGAGAGCGCGATGTTGTGCGACCGTCCCACCCCCGACTCCAGCATTCCGCCGCACCAGACCGGAATGCCGCGCTCCTGGGCCGCGTTATGCACGGCGATGGCCTCCGAGAAACCGCCCACTCGACCCAACTTGAGATTGACGATCTTGCACGACTCCATTTCGATGGCCGCCAGCGCGTCGCGCCGGTTGCGGATCGATTCATCCAGGCAGATCGGCGTCCGCAGCCGCTTTTGCAGCATCGAGTGGTAGTAAAAATCGTCGTGCCACAAAGGCTGCTCAATCATCAGCAGGTCGAAGGCGTCGAATGCCGTCAGATGGTCCGCATCGCGCAGCTTGTAGGCCGAGTTGGCGTCGCAACTGAGCGCGATCCCCGGCCAGCGGCCGCGCACCCGCTCGAAGACCTCCACGTCCCACCCCGGCTTGCACTTCAACTTGATGCGCCGGTAACCGGCGGCCAACTCCATCTCAATGATCGACAGCAGTTCGGGAATCGAGGACTGAATTCCCAGCGATACGCCGCACTCGATCGTGTCGCGCACACCGCCCAGCAGCCGGGAGAGGGAAATCCCCTCGCGCTGCGCCTCCAGATCCCAAGTAGCGTTCTCCAGCGTCGCCTTGGCCATGCGGTTGCCGCGCACCTGGTGGAAGATGCGCGGGCAATCTCCTCCGTGCCTTGGCTGCTCGGAGGCCAGCATCGGGCCAAGCTCCTGAACGATCGTCTGCCAGGCGCTGTCGGTCGATTCGGCGGAGAAGAACGGATGTTCCCCGGCGGTGCATTCGCCCCAACCGCTCAAGCCTTCGGACTGAATCTCGGCCAGCAGTATTCGCCGGTTGCGGGTCACGCCAAAGCTGGTTTCAAACGGTCGCAGCAAGGGGAGGTGCAGTTCGCGCAGGATGATTGCATCGATTCTCATACGATTTTGCGTTCCTCGGGGTATGAGGCCAACTCCGGCTCGGCGGGGAATCCAAGCTCGAAGACTCCATTTCCTTCCGCATCGCGGACAAAGCCAAGTACGGCCAGCCCGCGATCGAATGCCTGTTGAAACTTCACTCCGTTCTCCAACTGGACGGTGAGCGCCCGTTCCCTATCCGCTTCGCTCTCCCTCCACTGGTAGATGGAGGCCGGAACCGAAATACGTTCCTCAATAGCGAAACCGGCCGCCCGGCGGCCCTCAACAATATCCCGCACTCGCAGCGAATCCAGCCGCCAATCGGCCACCAGCCGGTCGCTCGGAAGCCCAGCTTGCAGTCGAGATGAGAATACACCATAAAAATTCACAATGTAAGAACAAACTGTCGCCCCCAACTTGTGGATATTGAGGAAAGCGTTTTTGATCTCCAGCGGATCGAAGGTCCACTCCATCCGCCGGATGCCCCGCGAAAGCGCCTCACGTCGTTGCTCCAGCTTGAGTTGCGCGCCGATGCCGCGATTCCGATACGCCTCCTTGACGGCTAGCATATTCGAGTGCAGATAGGGTTCGAGTCCGCCCGAGCCGCCTTTCACCCCAGGCAAAGACATGGCGAAACCTACCAGCGATTCCGCGCTACCCACGCTTCGCCCGCCTGAGATTTCCGTATCGAAGGCCCCGATAGCCTGCCCGCCGATCCTCTGCGCCACACGAAAGACCCGGATCGGAACCGCGTCGCTTTCGCTGCACCCCCAGGTCTCGATCTGTAGCCGAACGCAGGCCTCCAACTCATCGAAGCCCTCGCACGGGCGAATCAGGATCATAGACGCTCCTTCGCGCCGGTCGCCACTGCTTCCTCGGCCAGCTTGCGCTTGGCCGCCGCCCACAACTCCTCCAACTCCGGCGCGGAAAGCTCCTCAAGCGGCCTCGTCGAGGAAAGTTCCATCTCCCGAAACCGCTGCCGAAAGCGCCCGGTGCATCCGCGCAACGCCATCTCCGCATCCACGCCCAGATGCCTGCTCAAATTGACGGCGGTAAAGAGCAGATCGCCCAACTCGGCCTCGACCGCCGGCTTGCGGGCCGGATCGCCCGAGGCAGCCTCCGCCTCCAGTTCCGCCGTCTCCTCGGCCAGTTTGGGCAGCAGATCGCGCCAGTGCGGCCAATCGAAGCCTGCCTTGCGCGCCTTGGCGCCCAGTTTAGCGGCCTCGGCCAGCGCCGGCATCGCCCGCTGCACGGAATCCAAACGCGACTCAGGAAGCCTTTGCGCCGAAGGCCCGTCCGCCGCCTGCACGGCCTTCTCGGCCGCCTTGATCTCCTCCCAGTTGCGTAGCACCTCGGCCGAAGTTCCGGCCTCTTCGACCGCAGCGCGGTTCCCCGCCTCGCGCGCCGCCTCCTCGCCGAAGACGTGCGGATGCCGCCGCACCAGCTTGCGGTTCAATTGCTCCAGCACATCGGCCATAGTGAAATGGCCTTGGTTGGCCGCCATCTCCGCATAAAAAAGCACCTGCAGAAGCAGATCGCCCAACTCCTCGCTCAGGTGCGGCCAGTCGCGCCGCTCGATGGCATCGAAGACCTCGTAGGTCTCTTCCAATGTGTATTTGCGGATGGAATCGAAGGATTGCTCGCGGTCCCAGGGGCAGCCGCCGGGCGCGCGCAGCCGCGCCATGATGGCCACCGACCGCTCAAACAGCGCCGCCGCCCGCGCCGGATCGGTTGCAGTTTGCGCGGTGGAAGCCTGTGGTGTGAATCTCTCCGGCGAAAGGTCCATGCACCATCAGTTTACTCTGCGCGAGAGTGGCAAAACGCCGCAAAATCCACCCATGGCAAAGCCCGGAGCGCTGCCGATAAATTAGCTGCGCTCCGGGCTTCGGTAAAGCGGGATGAATGGTTTGGCCTACTTCGCCGGGGGTGGGGGGCCTATCGGGACGATCGGTCCAATGACGCTGAAATCGACTACCAAAGCCAATGCGCCTTTGTCTTCGAAGAGGTATCCACCGAAGGAGACAACATCGGTCACGGCGGGAGCCTTGGCCGGAAGCTTGATATCGTCGCTGATGTAGACGGTCACGGTTTTTTGTCCAGTAAGAGTGGCCAGCAGACTATCGGGAACCAGTGTCACATCGATAACATCGAAACCGCCGGCGGCCGTCGAAGGGGTGATTTTGGAGATGGTTCCGCTCACCAATTGCGCAAGCAGAGCCACGTCCTCGGCGGTGGCGGCGTCTTTTGTAACCTCGGCGGTCTTGACAACCACATTCTGGCCCGCGAAGATCGCGGCGTCAGAGAAGCTGGGCGTGAACGGCAAAGAATCCGCGGGCAGCTTCGCAATGCTCTCCGGCAACGTGAAGGTCGTTGCCTTGGCGATGGCAATGGTATCGCTGACAGGAGCGGGAGGGGTGACCGGCTTTGCGTCGGCTACAGGAGGAAGCACGGGAGCCGGGGGAACCGCCTCGGTGAACGAGGTTGCCGGCGATCCGGTAACGGCTGTGACATATCCAAACAACAGAACTGGCGGGGCAGGCGGAGCAACAGGTGTGGTGTCTGCCGCATACGCGGAGAGCGTCGCTCCAATAGCGACAAGCATACCAACGGCGAGGACTCGATCGATCGTTTTCATCGCATTCTCCTAAATGTTGATGTTTGACTTTTGTGTATCGTTCGTGCTCGGTTTCCAGCACGGAAGAAGCCTAACGATTGTTTTTCTGAAAAGTCAAGGGCGATTTCAAGAGAATTCACAAATCAATGTTCAAGGAATCGAAAAGTTATTATTTTCCATGAAAACCTTCCAACGGAAAATGAAGCATCCGACAGGCTGAGACCTCGATGAACATCGCATGGACAACATCTCCGGCTTCTTCCTCATTTTCGCCGTCGGCCGGCGCTCCTCCTCCGTCGCAGCCATATATTTTCAGGACCGGGCATCTGGAGCCGCATACCCAACTTCGCCTACGATTCGGATTCTCGGAACGATCTTTGCGGGCCTGCTGGGGCTGGCCTGCGGCAGCTCCCTGAACGACTGCCTTAGCCGCTGGCCGGCGGGCGAGAGCATCGTCCAGCCCCGCTCCCACTGCCGCCATTGCAGCCATGCGCTGGCCTGGTGGGAGAACGTGCCGCTGCGCCTTCATGACCAGCCTGACGATCGACCGGGAGAATGCGGCCGAGATCGGAGCCCGCGCCCGCTGGAAGACGCGAGAACGAGAGCTTCAACGGGTTGAAGAGCCATGGCTATCATCTGGAGCGCAGCTTCGGCCAGGACAAACAGCAACTGGCGCAAGTCTTTGTTTTGCCGAATCTGCTGGCGTTTGCCTTTCATACGGTCTGCGATAGCGTGGAAAAGTTGTGGCAAGAGGCCCGTGCTATTTTGGGCGCCCGCAAAGACTTTTTCTCCGACCTGCGCACCATCACCGCCTATTCGCTCTTCCCTGACTGGCACGCCTAGTGTTCGGCTATGGTCCAGGGAAATGTGCCGTCTGGGTGGCCGACAAATCGAGCGCGAAACACCGTAAAAGATGCCGGAATTTTGCCTCGGGAATCTTCGTAAAACGAAAATAACGGTTAACCTGTTCCATGACGATATGTTATTGCCGCTCTGAGGCCCTTTTCGTCCTAATACTACCGTTGTATATCTGGATTTCGGCTGAGATTGGCAAAGGCCCGGGCCTAAAGGCCCAACATTTTGGTATCAATTTCAGAGGCCTGAAGGCCTCTGCTCCCTCCGATCTCGCAATCTACAACTGTAG
>Ga0181520_10006795_pt1 | contig 17240 bp, 16 predicted proteins | sample PEATcosm2014_Bin_29_FD_132451 | JGI IMG/M metagenome (GOLD analysis project Ga0181520, IMG submission 132451) | Peatland microbial communities from MTU Mesocosm Facility, Houghton, MI, USA - PEATcosm2014_Bin02_30_metaG | ecosystem: Environmental > Terrestrial > Soil > Wetlands > Peat | place... | reverse complement strand
GTCACGCTCCTCAGGCAGGAAATGGCGCAAAACCCCGAATTACTCCGCCCGGCTGGCCTAAACACCTCTTCGCACAGTCTCGTTGCCGCAGCTGCAGCCTAAAAAATGTAGAAACTCCAGGGCACGACTTCAGTCGTGCCGTAAACGGTCCACAATGAGTTGGGCTTTAGCCCCTGAGGGGAGCATCTTCTAAGAATCCGGCCCATCCAAAAGCATCGGTAAATGACCCTATTTGCGGCCTACACTGGCTCTAACGCCACTCCCAATCGATGAATCCAGGCTTGACGTCCGTCATCGCATTGACAATCAATTCAACCAATCCGCCATAGAGAATGCGGTGCTTCTCCCATATATCCCAGTAAGTGAAGAGATCGCGCAGTTGCCCTTTGCAGTTGCTGCAGGGCGCGCACACATACTTCCGGGTATCCGGCCAAAGAGATTCCGAGAACGCATTCATCACCTGTTCCAGCTTTTTGCGGCCAGATACCTGGGCCCGCCAGTCGCCAAAGTTGTTCGGACTCATGATCGCAAAACCGCTCCCGCCGCCGCAGCAGTAGTTATCGACTCCGTGGGGCGTCATTTCCCGGAACCGAGGCGCGATTGCCCTTAGAATCTCTCTTTGCGGCTCTACGATGCCCATGAGCCGAACCATGTTGCAGGGATCGTGGAGCGTAATGGGGAAGTCGTTCCGCGATGGATCCAGCTTGAGCTTTCCGCCTGCTACGATGTCGCGCAGCAGCGTCATGGAACTCACAAATGGAATATCGAGATCGCCAAGTGCGATTCGATTCGCAATCACACCCAGCGCCTTATGCGCGTGTCCGCATTCGCCCACAACGATTGCTTTCACCTTGAGCTTGCGCGCGATCTCCAGGTGCTTCATCGCGACGCGTGCGAACTGCGCATCGTCGTACCAGAGTCCATAATTGACGCCGTCGTACCCGGATAGCTCGGAGGATAAAGTCCACCTGATCCCAGCGGCATTCAGGATCACGGAGAAAGCGCCTGGATTTTCAGGCCAGGCCAGGATTTCACCTGCGTTGTGAATGACCAGAATATCCGCGCCCTCGACGTCCCAGGGAGTATGTACTTCAAGGCCCGTCTTCTCGCTTATCTCATCGTCGACGAAATCCATGTTGTCGCGCACACCCGCCGGGTTCATGCCGGTTGTCGATCCGCTTTTCAACTGCAGCATGGAACCTTTGTCATGGATCTCTTTGGGGCTGATCCCCATCTCCTGACTGAAGATCTTTCTCAGTTCGCGGGCCACCAATCCATTGTCCACGCCGATGGGGCAGGCCTGCGCGCACCGGCGGCAAAGGTTGCAGCGATACGCAAGCTCTGCAAGGCGCGCAATCAGGGGCCAGTTCAACTCGATCTTTCCATGTTGCCAGGCGCTGAGCAGACCGCCTTGTTTCACGTGCTTGAAGTAGAGGCGGCGCAGAATCTCCGTGCGATAACTTGGGCGATAGATCTCGTTGTGCCCGCTCGCGTCATAGATATGGCAAGAAGTCGAGCAGGTCTGGCAGCCGGTGCAGTGCTCCATGGTTAGCAGCAATGGCTGAAGAAATGTCCAGTTGTTCTCTTTGCTGAACAGCTTGTCTAAGCCAGAGAGGAATGATGCGACAAGGGCTTCCTCTTCCTCGCGCGACTTTGGATGCACGATGTTCAGGGCGCAGGCGCCGTCGAGCCCGCACTCACAAGCATCCATCGTCTTTGCACTCAGAACGGGAAGCGCTGCTCCTTGCCTCCCTTCATTGAGGGACGCTGGCAATGAGGGCAGGTCGTTCTCATCCAGGCGGGTGATTGGCTCGCCATCCTGCCGCCATGCATCGCTGATATGTGTCAGTTTGCTCATTGCTTGGTCCTCTCTGTAATTACGGGGCAGGTGGTTGCGATCTCTGCCCAACTCTTCGTCCCGTCTCCGCCGTAGTGGGCCGCCGACCACGTTGGATGGTAAGCGAGGCACTCCGCAATCTGCACTTCCATTGATTTGCTCTTCTCCGCATCGTCCCAGCGCACCGAGTGATACGTAAAATACTTGGCGATGAAATGTGCCATGTGCGAATAGGGGATATATCCGGTCATGGCCGATCCCAAAAGGATTCCGAGATTCAACAGCAATGGCAAGTGCAAGTTCCACTGCAGCGTCAGTAATCCGCAAACAGCGGTTTTCAACGGCGGCATTGCGCCACTCGTCGATCCCGCAAGAATCATTCCGCAGGAAAGGGCAAAGCCCCCAACATTGAAGAGATGACTCGGAGAAGTGTAGTTCCGCAATTGCTTGTCGAAAACCCTCCGCAACAACAGCCCAACGCTGCCCACAAAGGTCAGCAAAAGACCGGGCCAAGCGAATGCGCGCGTTGCTAAGAGCAGCGCTGGGGAAACCTCGTAATTCACAAGAACAGCGGCTGCGGCCGCGACGGCACAACCCGTTATTAGAAAGTAGAGACCAACATGAAATGGGTATGACACCCACCACAACGATCGGTTGAGCTTCCAAACGCCGCGTAGAAGCAGGATCTCGGCGAGCATGGCCTTCAGTTCGTTCAGCGGGTGGGATCTGCGCGGCTTCTTCCACCAGTCCTTCTCTTCGAAATAGGAGCCGCCATGGTCCGCGCGCTTTGCACCTTCGCCTGGCACAGGGTAGATCTCCCAGCGAAGGTGGACAGGCATACGTGAATATTGAAGAACTCGCCACAGGCTTCCCGCGAGAAAGAAACCCAATCCAGCATAGATTGCGATCGATGTGATTGCAGTCATAAGCACCTTTCTATAAAAGCGGATCTACGCGTGCGGCGACACCGCAACCGCATCGGGGGACAAACGAGCAGCGGACTTTGCCTTGAAAGATAACCGGGAGTTCGTGCTTCGCTTGCGCATCTCCCGCGAATTCGTACCCTCAGCGCGCAGCCTGAGCGCAGCCCGCAACAAACCCGCAGCCCATTCCGGCGTTGCGAGAGTGTGCAGGTGAGTGTAACTTGCCCAAATGCGATTCACCACAATCCCATCCCGCTTGTCATAACATCCCGTCCCCCTCTGAACCGCACAGGCAGTTGCAGGCATGTGTTCCTCAGGGAGGATGCGGGAGTAATGAAACTCATGACCGCGCAAAACCGTTCCCTCCAAATAAAACGGATTCGGCTCTGTTACGGCCATCTCCACATAGCCGTGCCCTTGGGGAGCGGCATCGACATCCACATCGACCTGGATTGCCCCGGACATGGAGTAGCGCTTACCTTGCCATCGAATGGACCTGGACAACAGCATCAGCCCGCCGCACTCGGCGTAGATCGGCACTCCTCGCTGCGCCGCCTCAGCCAAGGAGTTAAGGAATGTTGTATTGGCTTCCAGTTCCGCCGCATGGACCTCCGGAAAGCCTCCTCCGATGTAGATCGCATCGATCTCTTTCGGTAACTCTGATGCTTCCAGCGCTGAAACATACTCCAGTTCGGCGCCTCCGGCGGCAAGAGCCTCCAGGTTTTCCGGGTAATAGAAATTGAAGGCTGCGTCGCGAACGATTGCGATCCGTGAGCGGACACCGTTTATACATGGATGCTGTGCATTGTGCCCGGCCATGTGGTGAGTTGAAACATCGAGTGGAGTGCACCTCTCCGCCAAGCTCACGATCCGCGTCGTGTCCAGGTACTGTGCAAGCGCATCCAGTCTGCGTTGCAGGTCTTCCTTGCTCTGATGATCGGAGGGAGTCACCAGGCCGAGGTGGCGGTCCGGTAGAATACCTTCCTTCATCGCGGGAATCGCTCCTACAACAGGCAGCCCTGTTGCGGACTCGATTGCAGCGCGCACCACTGTTTCGTGGCGCGACCCATGCACGCGATTGAGTATCACCCCAGCAAGCTGCAAGTCGGGATCGAGATGTTGGCAGCCTAAAACCAGCGCGGCGGCGGTGCTGGTCATCTTCGCCACATTCACAACGAGCAATATCGGGGCCTGAAGTGTTTTCGCCATTTCGGCGGTGCTGTGGCTTCCTGCGGAATCGAATCCATCGAAGAGTCCGCGGTTGCCCTCGACGAGATTGAAACCGTTGCGCAAACAGTGGCGTTCAAAAGATGACCTGGATAGATCGAATCCCATCATCCAGGAGTCGAGATTTCGCGCTGGGTTGCCCGTAACCCAGGAAAGCCATGCGGAATCGATATAGTCCGGCCCTTTCTTGAAGGCACGCACGTCCATGCCATCTTGGCGCAGGCGATTAAGAATCGCCAGGGAGACAACGGATTTGCCGGAGTCGCCCGCAAGACCGGCGACTACCAAGCGGGGCGATTTGTTGAGAATGGTCATTGAGCGCGAATATTCCTTATCGGTTTTGCTCGCTGCTCTCTTTGGGCGGCAACTGAATGTAGGACCCACCGAGGTAGCTGTACACGCAACGCTCCGAGTCAATCAGCTGTCGGATCGCCTGTTTGCACATATCCTTGGTGCAGTTCTCCTGGCCGAATTTGGCAATCGCGTGCTTCGTCAAATCCCCGGCCTTCAGGTTCTTCTTCCCATAACATTCAGTTGCCAGTTGAAACATTTCTTCCGCTACCACGTCCACCGTGATCTCAGCCATGTGATTCTCCTCCCAATCTTCATTCCCGTAAAACGGCATCGCGAGCCAAATCCACACTGCTCATGCATGCGAAACTTAGCATCTCAGGCAAGTGCGCCGCAACTCTGCAATTCCCGCTCGGCAACCTTGAGCTTTTCCCGAAGCCGCACCACTTCTCCGATAATGAGCGTCGCAGGCGCTTCGATCTTCTCCGCTCTTGCGAGGTCGGCGATGGTTGCAATCGTTCCGGTAATAACTCGCTCCCCTGGCCAGAACGCCATTTGCACAATAGCTGCCGGTGTGCCTGGGTTGCGGCCAGCATTCATCAGGCGATTGCAGACCGTGGAAACAGTATGCACCCCCATCAAGACCACCAATGTCGGCACCCTGCTGAGAGCCGAAAAATCCAGTGCCTGCTCATTCTCGGTGTTAGAGAAGTGTCCGGTTACGATTGCAACCCCGGAAGCATAATCGCGATGCGTGACCGGTATGCCCGCGGTCAGCGGAGCTGACAAGGCCGAGCACACACCGGGGACCACGTCAAAGGGAATGTCGCGATCGGCAAGATACTCCGCTTCCTCGGCTCCGCGCCCAAACAGAAATGGGTCTCCCCCTTTGAGCCGCACGACCATCTTGCCTTCAAGCGCCTTCTGCACTAAAAGCTCATGAATCTCATCTTGCCTTGACTCGTGACGGCCGACCGATTTCCCCATGTAGAACCACTCCGCAAGTGGATTCCCGAGGGCGAGCACTTCCTCTTGAATTAGCCGGTCGTAGACGATGACATCCGCGGCGCGGAGCAGCTTTACAGCCTTCACTGTCAATAGATCGGGATGTCCTGGTCCTGCTCCAACTATGTAGACTTTTCCAACTTGACTCACGAGTTACACCTCATCGCGCAGCGGTTCGGATCGCAATCGCTACCTTGTAGAACACAGTAAGCATCAATGCCCCGATGGCCCAAATCCCCAAGGCAATCCCCCACTCCGTGCATGTCGGCCGATAGGCTGTCAGCGTTCCCAAGGGTGACGGCTCGAAGCCTCCGACAATGAGCGCCAGTCCCTTCTCCATCCACAAGGACACGAACACAGCGACGCACGCGGCGGCCAGCGCAACACGCGACTGTCTCAACCGGGGAACCAGGAGAACGGCCAATGCGGCGATCATCAGCACAGACGATATCCACATCCAGAGAGTCATTCCCCAAAAGCCGTGGGGTGCGGCGTACTGATAGGCCAGGCCCTCGCGGTCGTGGGGAATTCCGCTATACAAGCCAGTGAACAACTCCACCAGCACGAGAAATGTGCTGATCGACGCGGCATAGGTGACGATAGTAGCCAGCTTCCCGATCGCCGCCTCACCCGGATCATAGCGTGCGCTCTTCTGCAATACGATGATCAGCAGAATAAGCAACGCCGGACCAGCGGCAAAGGCAGAGGCTAAGAACCGTGGTGCCATCACCGCAGACATCCAGAGAGGCCGCGCGGAAAGGCCGCTATACAGGAACGCAGTCACCGTATGAATGCTCACCGCCCAAGGGATCGAGAGGTAGATGACCGGTTTGAGCCACTGCGGGGCATGCAGGCCTTTCTGTTCCGCGCTGAGGGTGTTATATGCAACGACGGCATTGAGAAGAAGATATCCAGACAGCGACACCATATCCCAGAACATCACTGAGTGAGGTGCGGGATACAGAAGAACATTCAGCACCCGCGCCGGCTGACCGAGATCGACCATGATAAACAGCATGCACACGATGATGGAGGCGACCGCAAGAAGTTCACCGAGAATGGCGATCTTCGCAAATTGCTTGGTGTCATGCAAGTAGCAGGGAATGACCACCATCACTGCCGACGCGGCGACTCCCACGAAGAATGTAAATTGCCCAATGTAGAGTCCCCAACTCACTTGGCGGCTCATTCCCGTCACACCCAGGCCGTAAGAAAGCTGGCGCATGTACATCGCTGCTCCGGCCACGATGCAGGCGAGCAGCAGCGATATCCAGAACCAGTACCGCTTGCCTCCGGTCAGTGCTTTTTCAATCATGATGCGTCTCCACGTTAGAGCAGGTAAAAGACTGAGGGCCCGGTGCCCAGTTCGGGCGACCTCTGCATGGCATAGCGCGAGCGAAGCACGGTACGAATCTCGGATGCTGGATCGTTCAAGTCTCCGAAGATCAATGCGTGCCCGCGGCACTCTTCCACGCATGCTGGGCATTGCCCTCTACCCAGGCGCTCTTCACAGAAGTTGCATTTCTCCACGACGCCCTTGGTGCGGGTTGGAAAGTCCGGATTGATGTTCGCGATCTCTCCGCGCGGATCGCCGAAATCGAAGCTTCGCGATTCGTAAGGACATGCTGCCATGCAGTACCGGCATCCAATGCAGCGATGCCAATCCATCATCACGATGCCGTCACCGCGCTTCCACGTGGCTCCTGTGGGGCAAACGCGCGTGCAAGGCGGATTACTGCAATGGTTGCAAAGCAGCATCAGAGGATGGCTGGTCAATGCCGGGTCAACCCACTCGGATTGTTGAGGAAAGACAGACTTGTACAGTTCTTTCCAAATCCACTTCACCTCGTGCGCCTTTTCCGGAACATCGGGAATGTTATGCGCGTGTTTGCAGGCCGCAATACACTGATTACAGCCTTGGTCCCATTGACACTTCTGGAAATCGACGGCCATCGCCCAACGTGGCTTGCCGTCCTCTCCAGTGCTCGCCGCAGCGGCTTTCACTGAAGTTACAAGCTTGGTGCCGGAGATGCCGGCTAAGGTTGCGGCGGAGGTAATCAGGAATTCCTTGCGGGTTAGCTTCATCGTATGCTCCGAGCCGTCGAATGCAGATCGTTATGGCATTGCCAGCAGGCCGGAGTAGACACTCCCGAATAGGCGTGGCATCGATCGCAGAACTCAGTTTTCGAATGACATTGTCCAAGGCATGTGCGTGAAAGGCTCGCATCGAAGAGGCGTCCGTCGGCGGCGCGAAACTGATGCACTCCGCGACGCACGGAATCGCTCCGCCAATCTGACAACATCTGCATATGCGAAGCCCGCATCTTCGCTGCCGGAGCAACACACACAGAGGCGGTCTGCGGCAACTGGAGTTGCGGGCCTGCTGCCCGCGTCCCAGAAGCGGCAGCCCACCATACTGGGTAAGTAAACAGCGCGAGAAACACTGCCAAACCGGCGGCGATCAATACGCGTTCACGCATGGGCGCCCTCCTTCTCCTCGATGGCAAGCGGCTCTCCCCGGAGATTTGTCGTACGCGGCTTCTCGCCTTTCATCACCAACGCGTTGCCCAGCAGTTCATGTACCCCCGCAACTTCGACTCCGGGCACCCAATAGTCAAGTAGCGTTGGCAAAGTTGCCTTATCGATGGCGCAGATGCAGGAAAGCAGGTTAACGCCGTGAGCCTCTTTCACATGACGAACCGCATTTGCCCGTGGAAAGCCGCCGCGCAGGCGCATCTCAAAGTTTTCATCGGTACCGAGTCCGGAGCCGCTGCCGCAGCAGAACGTCTGCTCCCGGATTGTGCTTTCAGGCATTTCGTAAAAGTTATTGCATGCGTTGCGGAGAATATACCGCGGCTCCTCCAGAAGGCCCATCGCTCGCGATGGGTTGCACGAGTCATGGTAGGTGACCTTCCAATGGTCATTGCGTTTGGGGTCGAGCTTCAGCTTGCCGGCATGAATCAGGTCCGCCGAAAACTCCGCGATATGCACGACCTTTGTTGAGCGCGCATGCTCGAATCGTGTTCCAGTAATCGGCGATACCGGCGCCTCAAGAAAATCGGCGGGGCCATTCATGGTGTCCATGTACTGGTGAATTACGCGCCACATATGGCCGCATTCGCCGCCGAGGATCCACTTCACGTTGAGCCGCTTTGCTTCCTCGTACATCTTCGCGTTCAGGCGCTTCATCAACTCGTGCGAACTGAATAGGCCAAAGTTGCCGCCCTCGCTGGCATAGGCGCTGAGGGTGTAATCCAGGCCGATTTCGTGAAACAGCGCCAGGTAACCAAGAAATGTGTAGTAATGAGGTGTCGCGAAGTAGTCTGCAGAGGGAGCGACAAAGAGGACCTCCGCGCCCTTCTTCCCGATTGGAATGTCTACCCGAATTCCGGTGATCTCCTCTAATTCGTCGGCTGCAAAGTCGAGGTTGTCTTTTAGGCTATGGGGCTGGATTCCCAGGTGGTTTCCGACTCGGTAGCAGTTAGCCGCCGGGTCCAACACCCAATTGATATTCACTCCAATGAGATTCAGCAGTTCCCTGCCGATCATTGTGATCTCTGCAGTGTCAATTCCGTATGGGCAGAAGACCGAACAACGGCGGCATTCGGTGCACTGGTAGAAGTAGTAAAACCACTCCTTGACCACATCTTCGGTCAACTCCCGGGCGCCGGCAAGGCTTCCAAAGATGCGGCCGCTGATGGTGAAATACCTCCGATAGACGGAACGCAACAACTCCGCCCGAAGGACGGGCATGTTCTTTGGATCCCCGGATCCGAGATAGAAATGGCATTTGTCGGCGCAAGCGCCGCAACGTACACAAATATCCATGAAGAGACGAAACGAACGGAACTTATCGAGCCTTTCCTTCATTCCCTTGAGGAGTATCTGTTTCCAATTCTCCGGGAGTTTCCAATCCGCATCCGATGGCTGCCATTGGCGCGGGTTCGGCATGCCAAGATAACCGACGTTTTGCGGCGTGGCGCTATAGCACCAGGTCCCCTTGCGGAACTCAGGCTTGCTCTTCTCCCATTCTCCCGTGGGCGAAGCCTGTTCAATTTGTATGAGTGGATTCGACATAGGTCCCCTCCAATGGAATTCCTGCGGCTTGGAGTTTGTCGCGATACTCCGCTTCCCACTCGGCATAGGCGTGCGTCTTGACGGGATAATTCCACGGATTCACATGGCGAACCGCGCGGCTGTTATTTGCCAGGTTGCGGGTTGGACTCAGCCACACGCCAGCCATATGCATAAGTTTGCTGGACGGGATATAGGCAACTAATGCACACACCAGAAAGAGATGAACCAAGAACAGTGCGCCAACGCTGGCGGGGAGAACAGGAGAGAAGGTCGCCAGACCAAGCGCAAACTGCTTCACGCCGGCAACATCGACCCGACTCCAATGGCGCATCACTATTCCGGTTAGGGCCACTCCCGCTATGAGCCACAGAACGAGAAAGTCACTGCATAAGGAGATATAACGCACCACGGGGTCTGAGAAACGCCTCCAGAGTAGAAAACAGAGCGCCGCGATAAACACGATGTCGCTGATGCAGACCCTGGGGATGCCGATTTGGAAACAGGTGTCGATCTGCTCGATGATGAGCACAGGTGCGGGTACGGGTTCGACAAAGAGCCGCAAGTGGCGCAGAACAATCAAGAGCAATGACCAATGAAATGCAATGGCTCCGATCCAAAGCCAGCGGCTTTCACTGAAGATAGTTCTTGCGCCGTTGACTTCGCAGCGCGTATTGCGAAAGAGAGACCGGAAAAGCAGAACCTCGGCGGTCATTCTTCCCGCTGCGGCCATCCCCGTTGCGGGATTGTCGAGGGTTGCGGATCGTATCCATTCGAGCGACTTTTGCTGACCGCAGGTAGCGGGAATGCGAAACGGAACAGGAACTGCGGCCCAACGCAGTACCCGCAGGCAAATGCCGACAAGGAAAGCCGCGCACGCCGCATAGGAAACCAGCGCGGAAATTGGCAATCGCAGCCCGCCGGATGCGCCGGCCGCCAGACCGGCACAGGCCGGGATCATAGCCCCGATCAGAGCCCCAACGACTTTGTTTCTCACAGTGTCTGCCTCATCCGGGGCTGAAGTTCGCGAAGCCGTGACGCTTCGCGGGAGCGAACGCGGGCGAGGTCTTGCTTGCAGTGGGCGTATTGACGCTCTGCCGCGCTTGTTAGAACGGCCAGACGCTGGTCCAGATAGGGAAACTCCGTCTCGGCCTGCCGTTCGTCGATGACACCGCGTACCTGCGCTGTGAATCCAAGAGCCTGCGCTGGCGTGCAGTCTTGCACGGCGCGAACACGAAGGATTGCATCCAATGCCGACTCGACGGCTCCAATATCCATCTCCCCGGCCAGTTCGCTCGCGAGGATCGTCAAAGACGCTCGCAGAGTGGCGGAGACTGGATTCCGGAACCGATCTCCAGTCTTCATCATGCCACCGCGAGCGGTCTCCGGATAAACTTCAATCGCCTTCAAGAACCAGGCATCGACAATGGATTCGAGAGTGGACATTGAGCACTCCAACTAGACGCAACCAGTCGGCTTCGGAAGCCCGGCGAGTTTACATGCGCCCTTTGCTGGCCCGGAAGGAAACATCTCATAGATCTCGTTCAGCTTGAAGCCTGTTTCTTTGCAGACCTTGCGAACCATCGGGGCAACTCCGAACTTCAGGTAGTAGTCCCTGAGATAGTGGATTACTTTCCAGTGGTTGTCTGTAAGTTGGCCGATGTCTTCGACTGTCGCGAAGTCGGTGGCCACATTCTGGTCCCAGACTTCCGGGTTCTGCAAGAATCCGTCCTCATCCACTTCGTACGAATGTCCATTTACTTCAAATTCCGGCATAGCGTTATTTCACCTTTCCAGTCAGTTCGATGATATGTATCCGCAAGGGCATGCTTCCACGCACTTTCCGCACCCGCTGCACAACTCCAGACGGATTTTGTAGTGCTCGCCTTTGGGTAACTTCACAAAACAGTTGCTGCTGCAATACATCCAGCAGGTTTCGCAATCCATGCACAATCCGCAAGACATGCAGCGACCCGCTTCGGCAACTGCATCTTCCTCGCACAAGCCCCCTTGAGCAGATTCAACTACAGCAATTGCCTCATGGCGCTGCGCGGCAGGATACCAGTCCAGTTTCATCCGGTCGGCTTTAATGACAGTCGGAGCGCTCCGTTGCTCCAGCGACTTACCCCGAAGGGTCGCGTCGATATCTTCCGCGGCTCTCCTACCTTGCGCAATTGCCGGAGTGACAGTGTTCAATATCCGGGATGTTAGCTCCATCGTCTCGCATGCGGGCTCCGGAGCTTCCGCCGGAAGCTCTCCGCAGATATAGGCGCCTTCGCCTTCGCGGCGAATCTGAATCTGCGCTGACTTTTGCAATCCAATAGCGTAGAAGACGCCCTTGTATTCGCCGGCCAGAAGCGCTTCCGAGACATCTTGGCCAACGACGCAGTTGTTGCGATACTTTATGCCAAGGTCAAGAACATTCTGAATCTCGGCATCGAGGATCTCTCGTGAAATCGTTTGGCGCGGGATGCGATAGCGCATCATGCCGCCTGGCAGCGGTGCAGCATCGAAGAGTGTCACCAAATAACCAAGCTGCACGAGGCGATACGCACAGCTCAGTCCGCTGGGGCCCGCTCCGACTACTGCCACACGGTCCGCACCGTGCGTTATCTCCGGCTTGGTTAGCTTCAGGCGATGGGATATGCCGAAATCGCCAACGAACCGTTCGAGCAACTGAACGGCCACCGGCGCATCCTTGGATTTGCGGTTACAGTTCGCTTCACAGGGGTGCTGGCAGACACGTCCGCTGATTGCGGGAAACGGGTTGCGTTCCACAATCGCGTGCCAAGCCAGCGTGAAAGCTTCGTCGGCAGTTCTCCCATAGGCGTTGTGCTGCGCAAGGGGAACCATCCAGTCGCGAACATGATTACCGACGGTGCATCCGGCAATGCAGGGTGCGTCTTTTTCCACATATGCCGGCCGGTGGGAACTCACGCTCCCACCGGCCTTGCTATCGCGAATCAGCGGTTTCTTGACTTCTTTGAATAAACCCATGGCGTCAGCCTTTCGCCGCTCTAGTACCGAATGTGAGCGGAACGTGCGAAGGTCAATCCCGCGTTCTTGAAGTCGTCGATGTGATAGCGAGTGAACTCGATGCCTGTAAGTTCGAAAAACTTAGGCCAGCCGATTCGCTCGATCCACTCGCCGACGCGCTCGTATTTCCTTGCGCCCTTGGCATACACCTCGACGATGTTGACCACAGCCTCCACCACTTCAGGCCATCGCGGTGGATTGTTGGGAATGAAGGGAATGGCAAGCCTTGAGAACTTGGGCTCGCTGCGCGCATTGCTCACCTTGCCGCCAACCCAGATAGATAGGCCGTCGCACTCCGGGTCGTTCATGGGCATTGCAGGACATACCGTATAGCAGTTGCCGCAGAACATGCACTGCTCTTCGACAACTTCGACGGAGGCATTGCCATCGACAGTCGCCGCGCGAATGGCGCCTGTTGGGCACGAAGCGATGAGCGTGGGCACTTCGCACACCTTGCGCAAGGCGTCGTGCTGGATCTTCGGAGGAGTTCTGTGCACGCCGAGGATGGCAATATCGGAGCAATGCACCGCGCCGCACATATTCAGGCAGCAGGCCAAGGCGATGCGCAGCTTTGCGGGAAGGTCTTCATGCGTGAACCGATGGTCGAGAGCATCCATCGCTGCCTTCACGATGCCTGACGCATCCGTGGCGGCGGAGTGGCAATGCACCCAGCCCTGCGTGTGAACAATGTTGCTGATGGAATTATTCGTGCCGCCCACCGGGAATCCAAGCGCAATCAATTCTGCCTTGAGCGGTTCGATGTTCTCTTCCTTCGCGAGAAGGAACTCCACGTTGTTGCGGCTGGTGAAGCGAAGATAGCCTTCGGAATACTTATCCGCCAAATCGGCGAAGGCGCGCAGCGTCTTGACGCCCAGCAAACGCGGCGATCCGGCGCGCACCGTGTAAATCCGCTCTCCGGATTCTGCTACGTGACACAACACGCCCGGAGCCAGGTTCTCGTGGTATTGCCACTTCCCATAGTTCCGCTTGATGACCGGATGCAGATACTTGTCGTAATGCGGAGGACCGATATCGGTAATTCTCTTTGCGGGGATGACTTCGCTCATTTGGCACCTCCATCGCCGTAGATATAGGGATTGTCGCGCGGAGCTGAGACCATCTGCGGCACGGGGTCAAGGCCAATGCCATCAAGGAAGTTCGCCAGTCCTACACGCTGAATCAACTCGCCTATGCGTTCGCGGTTGTTGCCGTATTCGCCCCAGAAGTCCCAGATGCGAGAAAGCAATTCCTGGAGGGTTTCGAAGAGTTCCTCCTTGGGCACGAACGGCACCAGCACCGAGGCCAGCAGCGCACCTTGCACGATAGGCGCCTTGCCGCCAATGAGAATGACCGCGCCCTGTTCCTTGCCAGGCCGCAAGGCCTTGTGGAGAACGTTGATGCAGTGCATGCAGCGCACGCAATCTTCATTGCGGATGGTCAGGTGCGTCCCGTCCCAGTTCATCGCACGGGTGGGGCAGCGATCGCATACATCGCGCTGAATGTCGACTCCGTTGGCCGCGTACTCGGCAACAGCTTCGTCGTCCTGCTGAATCTCGTCCTTCCAGGTTCCAATCACAGCCAGGTCTGAGCGGGCAATAGATGCGACGCAATCGTTGGGGCAGCCCGAGAACTTGGTCTTGAACTTATAGGGGAACGCTGGGCGGTGCATCTCGTCCTGATAGGCCTGCGTCAGATCGTAGCTGACTTTCATCGTGTCGTAGCAGGACCACTCGCAGCGTCCCTCGCCGACACAGCACGACGGTGTGCGCATCGCCGATCCGGATCCGCCCAGGTCGAATCCCGCGGCAGTTAGTTCTTTGAATGCCGGCTCAAGCTCCTCGGTTGTCGTGCCCAGCAGAATCACATCTCCGGTGGCGCCGTGCATATTCGTCAGCCCAGAGCCATGACGCTCCCAAATGTCGCACAGCGTGCGGATCGCTTCGCTCGAATAGAACCAACCGGCCGGCTGATTCACTCTCAAGGTATGAAAGTGGCGCACATGCGGAAATTTCTCGGGGACGTCGCTGTAACGGCCAATGACGCCGCCGCCGTAGCCGCGCACTCCCACAATGCCGCCGTGCTTCCAGTGTCCCTGCTTCTCCTCGTAGGAGAGCTCCAGCTGCTGCAACAAATCGGCGGACATCTCGTTGGTTTCTGCGGCCGATTTGATCTCTTTTACAAAGCTCGGCCAAGGTCCCTCCTCAAGATTGTCGAGTAAGGGCGTCTTGGGCTGCGCTTTTACATCCTCAGGATTCGCCACGATGCCTACCTTTCTTCCGAGATCGCTCCGCCGTGCAATGACCTGCCTGTGCGCCCTAAGGTTGCAGCAGTCCGGCATCCACGATCGGCCTTGAACATCAGCCGATTCCACACTTACCTGTCGAGGACGCGTGGAATCGGATAGATTTGTCCAGATCTTTTCTTGTGATGATTTTCGTACCCCGAGACGGGAGTGTCCAAGTCTAAATTCTTATCTGGTATAACAACCGGTTATAGATTCTGCTTAAATTCTGCCGTACATCCTCTAATTTGTGAGCGACATCACACCTGAACGTGACGACGAACATTCAGCCACTCGACCAAGACCGCTCTAGGTCTCCTCACCCGCTATTTCTGCGCAAATCGTGGAACTTACAGTTGCCGCACCTAGCTAACTTAGCGATCCGCATTCCTATCTCATAGCCTGGGTATCTGTCCAGCGGTCTGCCTTTTCGCTTCTCGGGTAATTGCCAGGCTCCTTGTTAGGTCGTCTGTTCCCGAGGCTGGGCTAGCTTCATGGGATGCGCTAACAAGAACGCTCTAAATGTCCCGGCGATACCGGCAGGCTTGGGGCCCGTTGGATAAGAGAGCGAGAACATCCGGGAGAGCTTCAGGTCGCGGACACGCGCCAGCTTCAAGGTGCCCAGCGCGAGCTGGTTCCGAACCGCCCACCGGGAAACGAAGGTTATTCCAAGCCCGGCTTCAACGGCGCTGAGCAGTCCTTCGGTCGAGTCCAGTTCCATCCGGGTATTCAAGTCTTTACGCTTCAGCCCCGCGCGGGCAAGGGCATTCTCCACCACTCGGCGCGAGCCGGAGCCGAATTCCCTCATGAGCAGCGGCGCCTCTTTCAACGTGGAAATATCGATTTCATGGTCGGCCCATTCGTGGCTTGCGGGCACAACAAGAACCATCTGATCTTCCATAAAGGGCTCGACATGGATATCTTTTCGCAGCGCGGGCCCTTCAATCAACGCAAGTTGAATGCGGTGCGCCGCCAGCGCCTCCAGCATGGCGTCGCTGTTGCCGCTCATCGCGGTGATGCTGACCCGGGCATTCTCGCGGAGAAACCCGGCCACAAGATTCGGAAGCAGGTATTGGCCTATCGTCTGCGAGGCTCCGATCGCCAGTTGCCCGCCTTGCGCGCCGGAGGCCCCCGTGACCGCTGCAAAAGCCTCGTCGGAGATCGCTTTCAGCTTTTCCGCATAGGGCAGAAGAGCCTGGCCTGCCAGGGTCAAGACGATTCGGCCGCCGCGACGGTCAAAAAGCGGCACGCCGTATTCGTCTTCCAAGGCCCGGATCTGCTGCGTCACGGCTGGCTGCGTCAGCAGCAACTCCTCGGCGGCGCGGCTGAAGTTCAGGTGAGTGGCCACGACGCGAAAAACCTTGAGGCGGAAGTTCTCCATAGTCTCTCTCTCTTCCATCTTTACATGGTTCCCGCAGTCCGACCGATTGGCTCGAACAGCCCGTAAACAAAAGTGGGCCGGTTGTGCGGCTCTTCCGTTGGGAAGAGCCGCACAACCGGCCGCTGGTAGATGCAGGAGCAGAGCCGAGACTCTGCCCCGCGTCAGTTAAAACATGAACTTCAAAGCAAACTGCATCACGCGCTGCGTGCCAACGGGAGACGGGATGTTGACGCTGCCCGTGCTGCTGCTGGTCGCGGTAATCACGCCAAAAGTTCCGGTCGAAGAAACCGTGGCTCCGGGATTCGCCAGGTTGGTGTGGTTGAAGAGGTTGAAGGCCTGAGCTTGGAACTGTGCGTGAACGCGCCGCTCGGGCATGATGTCCTTGAAGAGAGAGGCATCGACGTTATCGAAGCCGGGCCCGCGCAATGAGTTGCGGGGCACGTCGCCGAAGGTACCGGTGGCGTTCTTCTGGAAGGCAGCGGGGTTAAACCACGCCTGGATCTTCGAGACTCCAGCGGGACGCGCAGTGCTGACGCCCGGCACGTAGTCCGCATAGTCGTTGTTGATGCCGGAGAGCGAATTGTTCACGCCGCTCAGGATCGTGAGAGGCAATCCATCCTGCATGGTGACGATGGCGTTGGCCTGCCACCCGTTGATTAATTGCCGGGCTGCCGGATTCAAGTTGAACTTGGGAAGAGCGTAATTGACCGAGGTGGTAAAGCGAACAGCCTGGTCGAAGTCAGCCACGCCGCGTGCGCTGTTGAGGTTGTAGGGGTTGGGCGGACCGGCGTTGCCTTCGGTGGCGCTTGAGGTATTGTCGATGGTCTTGATCCACACGATGTTGGAGAGCAGGGTCAAGCCGTGGCTCACGCGCCGCGTCACGTTGAACTGCAGCGAGTTGGTCATTTCGTATTCGTAGGAATCGGCCAGTTCCACTGCGCCCAGACCGGAATACAACCTTGCACCTGTTGTGGCATTGGTCGGGTTGAACTGCCGCGAGCCCATGATGTGCTCCGCATGGTCTCCGATGTAGGCCACGGACATGGCAAAGCCGTGTCCCAGTTCCTGTTCGACGGTCAGGTTGTAGTCCTGGGTGTATTCCACCTTCGAAGCTGGATTCAACACACCGCCGGAAACCGGCAAGAGGAAGGTGTAGTTGGAGAACTGCGAGGGAGCAATGTGGCC
>Ga0181520_10006794_pt1 | contig 17242 bp, 11 predicted proteins | sample PEATcosm2014_Bin_29_FD_132451 | JGI IMG/M metagenome (GOLD analysis project Ga0181520, IMG submission 132451) | Peatland microbial communities from MTU Mesocosm Facility, Houghton, MI, USA - PEATcosm2014_Bin02_30_metaG | ecosystem: Environmental > Terrestrial > Soil > Wetlands > Peat | place... | reverse complement strand
GCCCAGCGATGTGACGGTCCCGACTTCGTCGACCTGGACCTTCGAGTCGTAGTTCGCGATCTGCTCGCGAAGGAGTTGCGTAATCTCGTCTGCCTTGATCTGAGCCATGTTCTTCCTTTGAGGGACCAGGGAACACGGACTAGGGATTAGCCTGTCAATAGGCGTTCCCACTTTCCCGTGTTGTTCCCAAGTCCCTTAGTCCCTTATTCCCTAGTCCCCAGCACCAGTTGCTATCCAGCGACAAGTGCTGCTTTCAACCGTTCCAACCGTCCGCGAAGCGAACCATCGTAAACCGTGGAGCCAATGCGCACCACCGCTCCCCCGAGAATCGACTCATCCAATTTGAAACTTGCCTCGACTTTCGCCCCGGCCAGTTTGCCCACTCCCGCCACCAGTCCGGAGCGGTCCTGTTCATTCAACTCGCGGGCGGTAACAATCTCCGCGTGGCGAATGCCCTGCCGCTCTTGCAACTCCACGCGATAAGCCTGCACGACTTCGTGTATATCGCCGATGCGGTCGTTATTGATGAGCACCGCCAGCAGATTGCGCAGTTGTTTCTGAAGGCCCAGCTTTGCATTCAATTTGTCGAGAATGCCGACCTTTTGCGTGGCGGCTACAGCTGGATTCGTAAAGAGCGCGCGCAACTCGGCGCTGCCGTCGAATGTTCCAAGAAAATCATTCATCTGCCGGTCCAGAGCCGCCGTGTCGAGCTTCTCTTGAGCAACCACATCGGCGAAGGCGCGGGCGTACCGCGAAACAAAGGCTGCCATCTAGTTGCGCCCTCCCATTGGCTTGCCATCCAGAGCCGCGTCACCGAGAAACTCAGCGATCAGCGCCCGGTCGGTCTCCGGCGTCAGTACCAACTGCTTGGTGGCCTGCTCGATGGCCAAGTCAGCCGCAAAGTTGCGAAGCGAGCGGCGGGCCTGCGCAGCCGAAGAGCCAATCTCCTGCTCTGCTGCAGCCACAATACGGGCGGTCTCTTCTGCAATCGTGGCGTGGATGCGCTCCATATCCTGGCGGCTATCCGCCTCCACCTGGGCGCGAATCACCTTGATCTCTCCGTCGAGGCCGGCGAGCTTTTCTTCGATGGCGCTCAGCCGGGCACCGGCATCCTCGGTCGCTTTGCGTGCCGAGTCGATGTCGCCGCGCACCTTTTCAGAGCGGCCGCGAAGAACTTTGGGGAGAAACTTAATGAGCGGAATGCCAATGCCAAATACGATGATAGAGAAGTTCAGAAATTCAAAGACCGTCGCCGCCTGGTTAGGCGTCGCGTTGAAGGTCTTAGCAGCCCACTTGACGATCGGGCCCTCGAGCCGGAAAACTTCGGCCTGCTCTTCATCGCTCTTCCTTGTCTCCGGGGTGGCTATACCCGTCGAGACTGCAGTTTCGGCCTGAGGTGCGGATCGCGCGGTGCCCTCTGAACTGCTTGCCTGAGCGGCGGCCTGCGCGGGTAACCCGCAAGTTGAGCCAGCTATCCCCGCAGCCAGCGTAACAAATAGAAAAATACGGAAAATTCGCGGCATCAAATCTCTCAACGGGAACCCCCGGCAGTCGCGGGCAGCACGGCGCGGACCACTTGACGCGCTAGATCGCTCGCAGAGGCCTGGATGGCTGTCTTTGCCAGCGCAGCCTCGGCTTCCAGCTCCGCTTTGGCCTGGCTCACCTTTACTCCGGCGGCTTTGCGGGCCACATCCAGAGCCGCATCGCGCTCCGCATTCCACTGTTTAAGCCGCTCTTCGCGAATCTTGAAGACCTCGCCGCGTGCTTGGCGAAGTTTCGCGGCATATTCTGCCGCCTTAGCCTCTGCCTGCGCAATGGCTCGCTGCGCATCCTCGATGGCTCCGGCGGTGCACGCGCGACGCTTGTCGAGGGTAGCCGTCAGCGGCCCCTGAATCAGGAACTGGTAGGCGAGGACGAGCACGATGAAGAGCAGAATGGTCGGCACGGAGCCGATAAAAAGCGTTTCGAGTTGTTGAACGATCTCTTGCATGCTGGTCCAGCTTCTTCAGTCTGCCCGGTTGGCTCAGAGTGCCCCGATTGCCCCGTGTGCGGGCATCTCAGGTTCTCCTGGATTATTCAGGCGGTCCGTATGACTCTCTGACGCGGATGGAACACCTTTTTGTAGCAGGAGCCAACCCTCAAGTCAACGTAGAGGTTCCTCTTTTCAGGATTCTATTGGCTGCATTCCCAGACCCTCGTGATGGTGGTCACTATTGGGAATTTTTCTTCAAAAAAACTGCTTGCTTTTGCTGTAAACAAGCCTAGACTGAATTTATCACCTAGACCCGGTCCAGGGTCCAGCGGGCTGTCGGCTTTGGGAAGTCCTTCCACTCCCGGAGTTGACGGTCCGCTTCTTCATTTTCAGACTGCGTTCTCTCGTTGGCGGCCGTTTTTCAGGAGCCGGCCCGTGCGCTAGGGCTTTCCAGCGGCATTCTCCACCGTCAGCAATCCCTGAGCCCGGAGCCAGCTCTCCAGCAGGCTGGGCCACTGGTCCAGCACCGCATCTCCCTTGCCCAGGCCGAAGCCGTGCTGCCCCTTTGCGAAGACATGCGCCTCCGCAGGGACGCCGGCCTTTACCAGCGCCTCATAAAATCGCAATCCCTGCTCCACCGGAACCGTCGGGTCGTTGAAGGTATGAATCCAGAAGGTGGGCGGCGTCTCCTTCGTGACAAATAGTTCAGGCGAGTAGGCCGCCTTCAATGCCTCGCATTGATCCATCAGGTTGAAGCTCTTGCAATAGCTCAAGTGCGATGTGTCGGACGAAATCGCCCCGATCCACGGGTAGCCGAGAACCAGGTAGTCCGGGCGGCTCGATACACGCTCGATTGGGTCGTCAGCTTCCGGATTACCCGGCACCGATTGCGTTGAGGCCAATGCGGCAAGGTGGCCTCCAGCCGAGAAGCCAATCAACACGATGCGATTTGGATCAATCTGATAGTCCCTGGCCCGCGCCCGCACCGTCTGTACAGCCCGCCGCGCGTCGAGCAGCGGAACAGGAAGCAAATAGCCGTTCGAGGGTAGACGGTAGCTGAGAATGAATGCGCTGAAGCCGCGCGCGGTGAACCAGTCGGCAATCTGGTGGCCCTCAAGATTCCCGGCGAGATGGGTATAAGCGCCGCCCGGCAGCACCACGACGGCGGAGCCATTTTCGTGGCCCCGCTGAGGCTCGAAGATGGTCAGCGTTGGCGTATCTTCGCAGGCTTTTCCCTTGGCCTGAGGAGCCTCGCCTGGCCACAGGCGGATGGTCTGAATGCCCAGGAACGCATTGTCGTCGCTCGCAGTCGCGCAGGGCGCTTTTTGCGCCATAGCTGGCAGGCTAACTAGCAAACCTACTCCCAGCGCCGCAAAGAAGTGTCTCATTAGGAGCCTCCCCGTCATTCGGGAGGATTATACAGGCTGTGCAATTCAACTGTGGGCGAGCGGCCGGACAGCTCTAGTCCCTAGTCCCTGCTATTCACAGCCACATCTCCGTGTGCCCTGGGCAGGTCTCCGCGGCTTGCGCGATAAGCGCCTCAACCAACTCAAAGCCATAGCGGGCAAAGTAGTAGGCCGCGCCGTGCAGCCGCTCTTGCAACGCTCCCCCGGGATAAATCGCCTGGCTGATCGACTCGGCGTGGCGCGCGAGCGAAGCCTCGCGCTGCAACTGGAAGTTGGCCGCCAGATGCCGCAGCCGATCCATCTGATAGCGAATCTTGCCTGCCGCAGTCTCAGCCGACCGTCCCAGGCCCGCATCGAGAGCGAGCATCCAATCGACCAGTTGGGTCAACTCTCCTTCAAGTGCCGTGCCGGCCGCAGCCAGCTTTTCTTTGCCTTCCGCTGGCATGGAACGAGCAGCAAGCAACTGCGTCAGCGAGTCAAGCGTCTGGGCGAAAACATCTTCCAGCGTCAGCTCGTGCTTGCGCAACAGTTCGCCGATGGCCGGCTCGATCAGCGTGGCCGAAAAGCGCGGCAGCGAAGGCGTGACCCGGCCAAGTATCCGCTCGTAGAGCACGGCGGATTGGGCAAAGTAGGCGATCTCCGCCGGTCCGCCGACGATGGCCGATGCGGACAAAAGAAAATCCTGAAAGACGGGACGCAGCAGCGCCGAAGGCGAAATGCGCTCCGGCTCTGCTTCGAGGATTCCGAGCAACTCCGCAGTCGAATAGCTCTGGTGCCCAGCCTGCCAATCGATTCCGGGGGCGCTCGGCGGCTGCCGCTTCAGCGCAAGTCGTGCGCCGCTCTTTTCGTCGATGAGGAACAGCAGGCTCGATTGCGGTCCCACGGCAACTTGCGCATGATACCCGGCGGCCTCCAGTTCCCGGTTGCGGTCAAGAAGGGCTGTATGCAATTCGTCGGCACGCTCAATGGCCGCGCGCAGCACCGGCGCACCCATGCGATGAACCGCCCGGCCACCGGCATCGAGCACCAGCAATCCCTGCGCGGCAAAAGCATTGGAATAGAACTCTCTGAAAGCCTCGGCAAGCGTCCGCCCCGGTCTGTAGGCCTCGGCAAGCGCTTCCGTCGCTTCAGAATCTCCAAGCGCTTCGCGTGCCTCGTCAATGAGCGCGGTGATCGTCTCATCCAGCACGATGCCGCCCACCGGCCGCGCAGCCGCAGTCACCTCGGTCGCCGGTGAATAAACCAGTTTGCGCAGCTCGCGTTTTACCGGAAAGACCACGTGATCGATTTCGGCAAAGTCGTGGTCTTCGGTAGCCAGCCAGAAGATAGCGGCATGAGGACTGCCACAAGCCGTCGCCTGCCGGGCGCGGGCCAGCGCCGTGGCAGCCTTTAGTGGCGTGAAGAGCGGCCCGCCAAAGAGGCCCACCTGCTGTCCGGTCACAACCACTCCGGCTCCGCCTCGTAAAGCGTCGAGCGCGGCTGCGGCTGCCGGTGAGGCCGTGGCATTCTGCTCGGCCAGCAGGCTCACCAGCTCCTGCCAATGCGCTGGAACGGCGGGACGATTTGTCCAACTCGAGTTCACCTGCAACGAAGCATAGAACGGTCGCACTGCCTCCTCGCCGGAGCAGTAGTCCAGGAAGAGCCGGTGCAGCCCCGGCACAACGGAGATGGGGTGGCACTCCGCCCTCAGCAACAGTTTCTCTTCGCGGTCTGGAATTTCAATTTGGGGTCTCAATCTGAATTCTCAAGGCGAACCCAAAGCGCACAGTCGGAGATGGAATTCGGCTTCCTATTAAGGATGCCACGCCGGCCCAAGGCGATGCACAAGTGGTTTGCTTTCTTTCTCTGCAGTCTCCGTGATCACTCGCACTCAACACTTCCAGGACCAAAAGCTGGCGCAGAAGAACAGGTGCGTGGGCATTGGACCGATTCACTGGACTTCTATGAGCTGGCAGAGACAAAGATAGAGGCCCGAACTGGCAAAAGGCGCCGAAGTGTTGCCTTGACCTGCGTTTAGGGTGCATTACCTCTGCGAGTAACTTGAGTGTCGCTGGTCACAATGGCACAAAAGGCTGTGTGCTAGTCTGCTCACATCAGTCTTGGGAAATGCGAATCGTAATGGTCTCTAAGCTCGATTGCAAGGGGATCGGTACTTAGATAGAATCCCCTTCGATCCAATAACTTAGATATCAGTTATGTGCACGCGCGCGCTCGGACGGATTATTAGAGGCGCGCTCATGAAGTCTTTCCTTTTCAGCCATTTAAAACTCTCGATCTTCACCACGCATACGAATCTCTTCTGGATAGCTCCCTGCCTCATGCTGCCTTTGCTTTTCACAGGCTGTGGGGCCAATAGTTCCCAGGTTGCGACTACCGCGCCAACAACAGGCACTAGCACTCCCCCGGCAGCCGCCGCGCCAGCATTTTCACCTGCGCCCGGCACATACACGTGTGCACAGACGGTGACATTGTCTGCCGCCACAACCGGCGCGACAATCTACTACAGCACAGACGGCACAGCGCCCACGACATCCTCGACTCAATACACTGGCGCAATCCCTGTGAGTGGGTCCGAGGTGATTCAAGCGGTCGCTGTTGCTTCAGGCTATGCAGTAAGCAGCCCGGCCAAGGCGGGCTACGTCATTACACCCCCTCCGGTGTCGGAACCTCCTGTGTCAGATCCTCCAGCATCAGGACCTGTGATTCCCACAAACGCCATTGCTGCCAGCAACGTGCAGACGCTCGATACGTGGATTTTCAACCACGACGCGGGCACTCCCGGCACGGCGGTTGGGACGACGAGCCTGGTGAGTACGCCATCACTCAGCGGCAACGCTCGCCAGTTTGTCTCCAGCTACACAGATGCGGGCGGCGAAATCTACAGCGTGGTATACGCGAGCGATACCACATCAATGAACTTTGTCTATGACGGGTGGGTATGGATCGAGGCCGGAAGCAAGATCGCCAACCTAGAAATGGATTCAAACCAGGTCACAAGCAACGGGGAAACGGTCATCTACGCCTTCCAATGCAGCGGGGATTCCCAGACCTGGGAGTACAGCGGTGCAGGGGCCAAATGGGTAAGCTCGTCGCAGCCTTGCAATCCGTCGAACTGGCAGACGAATGCCTGGCATCACGTACAGATCAGCTATGCACGCGACGGCTCTGGCAATGTGACCTATCACTCCGTATGGCTGGATGGCAACGAGCAGGTGATCGACGCAACTGTGCCGTCATCTTTCGCGCTGGGTTGGAAGGTTGGGGTGGTGCAAACCCAGTTTCAGATGGATGGACTGGGAACTTCGGGCGGATCGACGGTGTACCTGGATAACCTGACCATCTCTCGCTGGTGAGCCAGGCAGGAAGCACCACGCTCCCCCTTTTATGATTTCAGCGATCTCTTGATTCAACACATTCGGCAGGTATCGCATCCTTGCGAATGTCCTGACTCACAACTCTATTACATAGATCGTTGCCTCAGTTTGGTGTCTCGTCGCCAAGGTATAATTCCGTCATTGCGCTCACTCGGCGTCCCTGGCATGCCGAAGCTAATTCTCTTGAAAATGGCGGACGTAATCATTAGAACAATCGGGTTTCCATCTGCCTTCAATTTGAAAACCGAATCTGCAATCAGGCCATCATAGCCGTACCGGACATTGCAGCGATTGGGTACAACATACGGGTTCAATATGGAAAATCAAAGGATGGATACACAATTGGTCACAATCGCTAAATGGGATGGGATAATAGTCATCATAAACTATTGATTTTAATGGTCGACCTGAAGAGTTCCTGTTTGAACCTTTTGAGGGACCTCGTTCGCCAGCTAATGCCGCTCTATGACGCTATCCGTAACCCTACCAACAACATAGAAGAACACGCTGAAAACCACCTTTCCGTACTCCCAAACGAAGACGCCGAAATCCTGTCGGCTGGCGCTAGACCACAGGACGCTTTATCTCGTTCATTATGCCTGAATGCTGGCGATAGTGCCGATCTATCAAATGCCACCAGAAATCTTCAGTCACCTATGGCAGCCGAAGACAGTAACCTCGGCGACTCGGCCCGCCCAGACGGCACCCACTGGGTGTCAGCCGCGCTGTTGGCTCAGTACGATCGCCAGGCCCTGTTCGAGAAAGTCTGGCAGGCCAACCTGCGTACGGTTGCAGCGGAGATTGGGATTCACCGCAAGACACTCTGCCGAGTCTGCCGCGAACTGCATATTCCGATCCCGCCACATGGCTTCTGGATGAAGAAACCAGAAGACCGGCCGGCTGTACCGCGGCCGCCGCTACCGGAGGTACAGGTTGCTGGCGGTGGCACCATCAAGGGCGAGGTTCCTGGCGACGCGCTGAAGGTTTCGGCGCTGTTGCTCTCCCGCTATGACCGGGAAGAACTCTACAGGAGGGCCTGGCAGAAGCCTATGAGGGAACTGGCCAAGGAGTACGGTGTGGCCAAGGACGTCATTGGTCTCCACTGCAGGCAACTCCATATCCCGATCCCGGGAGCCCGTTACTGGCAGCGGAGACCAGGCTGGAGGAGAAGGACTGGCCGCCTTTGCCGCCGGTTGTGGCCGTGGGCTTTACAAATAATGCGAAGAGAAAGAAATTTCAGTGAGGTGGTTGAAAGTTCCGACCGCACAAGCCAGAGACCAAGGGGAAAGAGAGCGAACATCGAATGCATCCCCGCCAAAGTCTGTAAGGACGTTCCGCCACTTATCGAGACCTACAATTAAACGCATGATTTTTCCTCTTACGGCTTGACATCGATCATCTCTTCGAACTGGTTGGCTACCAGATAGTGGGAATCATGCGTGACTTTCTAATCAGATTGTCGTGTGTGACAAGTTGTATCCCTTCGGCCAACGCGGTAGCTCCAATCAACCGGTCCTGGGGATCTTTCGGATACGGATCGGAAAACCCAACTGCACGAACTGCGATCTCTGGTGTAATGGGAAGCACCGTCATTTTTGCAGCGCACTGGCGAACGAAAGATTCGACGCTAAGAGTGGTTTCTACTCGCCCATTTTCGGCAAGCCAAGCCAACTCAAAAAGGGTGATTCCTGCAATCGCAAGTCCTCCTTGAATACGAGCAGAGCGAATGGCATCTTTCGCGCGTTTCGAAAGTTTGTCTGGCTCAAAAGCAAGCCAGATGACAATGTGAGTGTCGAGAAGGATCATTCAGGTAGATTCCAATCCGAGACGGGGATAGTATTCTCAATGTCTCCGACAATCCGGCCCTTACCGACCAGGAAGCCGAAGATTTCGTCTTCACCGGATTCAACGGGGTTAATTAGAACAACCGGTTTCCCGTGCTTTGTGACCATTACAGGTCGTCCGCTTTGGGCGACCTGCTCCATCAGCGCGAGGCACTGTGTTTTGAATTGGGCGGCAGGAACCCTTTGCATAAGATCCTCCTGTTAATGTGACTATAATATTATGACCACTTTAGAAAAGCAAGGCTTTTGGCGAAGCGACCAGCCACCATTCAGCGCAGGACGGCCGGGTTCTCCTTTGGCGTTGATCATTGCTAGCGACGTGTAGAAATTTGAACCTTATAAGTTATTGTATTTAAGAAACATACATCGAAATTTAAGAATTCTCGTAGTGTCTTCATGGTCATCTTAAAGTGGCATATCATTTGTAGAATCAGTAATTTATCCGTAAATGGTCGGGGCGGAGGGATTCGAACCCCCGGCCCTCTGCTCCCAAAGCAGATGCGCTACCAGGCTGCGCTACGCCCCGACACTTTTAGATTGTAGCGCGGATTGGCTGCCCATTGGGCGCGAGGCGGTCCTCAGTGACCGATGAGCCAGGCCAGAAACCACACCACCAGCGCTATGGGGATAGCGAAGACCAACGCAAGCGCCACGGCCAGCAGCAATAGAAACGCCCAGTCTCGCCAGGTGTGCCGGCGAGGCTCGCCCAAGTGGCGAACGAGAAGACGATAGTTGCGGCGGTTGGCCTTCCAGGCGATGTCAAAGATGTCGCCAAATAGTGGAATTGAACCTACCAGCACGCCAATGCCGAGGTTGGCCGCCATGCGCGCCAGCGTGATGTAGGGGACGCCGCGAATCCAGGCGGCCAGCGGAATCACCAGCGAAAGCAGGCCGGCCAGCACGTCGCCCAGTCCGGGAACAAGGCCAATAATCCCGTCCAAGCCAAAGCGCATTCCGGTGCCGGGGATAACGAAGGCCTCGTCCAGCAATATCTCGAGGCCGTGCAGCGTCTTGTCGCGAAAGAGCCAGGCCCCGCGGTTCCAGCGATCCTGCGAGAGCGGATCGAGTGGAGGCTGCCCGATTGCCGGCGTAAGTTGTGTCTTCGAACTGGAATCGGATCGGTGCATGGGCGACTCTCTCGGGAAAGTGCGGTATCGGATAGCCTGATTTGATGCTACAGACCTGAGTCGATGCTACAAACCTGGTTCGATGCTACAATCTAGAGGTAGATGGCGGCAGTAGTTCAGTGGCAGAACGCCTGACTGTGGCTCAGGATGTCGCGGGTTCGATCCCCGCCCGCCGCCCCAAAATAACTCATTTACAATCTATAAGATACGCGTTTGGTAGTTGGTTCTTCGTGCAATGTCGGGCAGAGCCACCTGTCTTTTGCTGCGAAACAAACAACTCCGGGCTACTCCCCTAATTCCACAGATTCTTGTTGCCACTGGCCACGGGCGCGTTAAAGGCCCGCTGAGGTCGCTTGCAGGTTTCCGCAGAAACTTGAAAAGCAAATGCTCATCAAAGATAACCAACGCCCGCCTCCAGGACGGCGGCCAAGTGCGCGTTTTGCGTGTCGCGCGAGCGAGCGAAGCTCCTTGATGGACGCCGCGATGGAGGTTGTCATCCTTTCCGACAGCGGATCCACCGACATCGGCCTCACTGTTAATAACGAGTCAACATAGATTACCAACTGCGCAGACGGATATTTCTCACTCTCCACTGACAACGCCTCGACAGGCACCACGATACTAATCAGCATCAGGATGCAGTTGAATGTGCTGGAAAGCATGACCGACATTGCCGAAATGCGATGCATGGCATAGGTGCTGAAGTAGAGCAATGCCCAACATCCGCCGGCTCCAGTAGATTCATGCGATAGCGTTCTTTGCTTTCATTGCATTCTGCAATTGCAACCAATTGCAGAATGTAATCTGCTGCCCGCACTTACTAACAACATGTAACTTCCCGCAAATGCTCAATGGCCGGGGCGTCCGATCCGTTGTGTTATTCTTTTCTCGCTTCCAATGGAGACAAATTCCTGTCGTCTGCAATTCCCGCACGTCGCATGGGGTTTGTCATAGGCCGTTGTTTGATTAACAAACAGTAACTTGCGGCGAGCAAGTCCACCCCACCCCTCAGGAGCGATTCAGCCATGATCTCAGTACCTCCCCCGGTCTGCGCGGCGATCTCTGCCGCTGCCTCTCATCGTGTTTTCAGCCGTCCGCAAAGGCGGAGTTGGCTGATTGCCCTACGCGCTGTTCTGGTTCTGGTGCTGTGCGGCTCCGGCATCACAGCGGCTACCCAGACCGCGCACTTTGACGGCGCGCAGATCGCGTCGATCTATGGCACCTCTGCTCTCACGGGCACCAATGTTGTGGCGATTGCGGTCGACGCAGCAGGCGATGTCGTTTTCACCACGCAAAATCCGGAATCATCTTCCTTGGCCTTCGAATCGAGCCGCGAAGCTCATACCATTCCCGCTGCTTATCATCCGGCTAGAATACGTCAGTTTTCAGACGGTCCGCGCAACGCCACCGCGCAAAAGGTGAATGTTTCGAGTTGCACCTATTCAGGGGTTGGCAGCGGACTCTTCATTCGCCCGGCGATTTCCAGCACAGCTTACGGTGTGAGCGGCCTGGTTGCTCCAATAGGCTTGACCTTTGATTCCGCTGGGAACCTCTATGTTCTCGATGCATATACCGGGCAAATCTATAAGTATCTCGGAGTAAATGGGAGCATTCAGATCGAATCTTTCTACGGAACCGGCGCCATCCTCAATGGACCGTTCATGGTTGCGCAGCTTCAGGGGAATGGCTGCACCGGCGGCCAAATGGCAATGGATGCTCTGGGCAATTTGTACTACACAACGTTTTCAGGAGGTGCTCTCGAGGAGATTCAGGCTGCGAACGGTGTGATTCCCCCGTCGCCGACGAGTAGAAGTCTGGGAAGCGGATTCGGTTACCCGTTTGGTGTCGCAGTCGATAGCAGCGAGAACGTCTATGTGGCCGATGTGATGAAAAACGCGGTGTTCGAACTTGTCGCGGTGAATGGAGGCATTCCTGCCTCCCCCACCATCCGGACTCTCGGTAGCGGATTCAAAATGCCGGCAGCGGTGGGCCTAGATAGTCGCGGGGATGTTTATGTGTCGGATTATAGTAACAACGCGTTGAAAGAGATGGTTGCCATCAACGGTAGCATTTCATCTTCCCCAACCATTGAAGTCCTGGGCACCTTTAATGAAACAGCAGCGGTGACCCTCGATCGAAGCGGTAACGTTTTTGTAGGCGAGGCGGGCAACCTCGACGGAACTGTGATTGAATTGGCGCTAAACGGAGCGAATTTCGGACTGGTCAATGTTGGAAGCACCTCCGAGAGCATTCCCATGACATTTACATTCGACACCGCCGGAACGTTGGGCTCAACTGCCGTGCTCACTCAGGGAGCGGCCGCGCTGGACTTTGCAAATGCCGGTACGGGAACCTGCAAGGCAAACACCGCATATGCCGCTGGCCAAAGCTGCACGGTCAACGTAACCTTCACCGCCAAGTTCCCTGGAACCCGCAACGGCGCTGCGGTTCTCTATGACAGCTACGGGAATGCGATTGCCACCGGCTACGTTCAGGGCACTGGCGTCGGGCCGCAGGTGATCTATTCTCCCGCGCTGATCAGCACCCCGGTCGGCGGCATCGGATCTGGATCTGTTCCCGTTGGCGTGGCCGTGGATGGCAGCGGAAACGTCTACGTCGCCAATCTCAGCAATGCGGTGACGAAGATTCCGCTGGGCTGCACGAGTGCAAGCTGCGTGACTACGCTGGGCGGCGGCTTCAGTGTACCCTCTGGCGTGGCGGTGGACGGAAGTGGGAACGTCTACGTCGCAGATCAAGCCAACAATGCAGTGAAGGTGATGCCGTCGGGTTGCGCAAATGCAAGCTGCGTGACGACGCTGGGCGGTGGCTTCAGCCAACCCATGGGCGTGGCGGTGGATGGAAGCGGAAACGTCTACGTCGCAGATCAAGCCAACAATGCCGTGAAAGAGATGCCGCCGGGCTGCGCCAGTGCAAGCTGCGTGACAACTCTGGGCGGCGGCTTCAGCTATCCAAGAGGCGTGGCGGTGGACGGAAGCGGAAACGTCTACGTCGGCGATAACTACAACGATACGGTGAAGGAGATTCCGTCGGGTTGCGCGAGTACAAGCTGCGTGACAACGCTGGGCGGCGGCTTCAACGGCCCAGAAGGCGTGGCAGTGGATGGGAACGGAAACGTCTATGTCGTCGATACTCAAAACGGTGCGGTGAAGGAGATGGCGCCGGGCTGCGCAAGTACAAACTGCGTGACGACGCTGGGCGATGGCTTCGACTTTCCCGCTGGCGTGGCGGTGGACGGGAGCGGAAACGTCTATTTCGTCGATTACAGCAACAGTGGGCTGTACGAGATCGGCCGCGCGACCGCGCCCTCTCTGACCTTTCCCTCGACGTATGTGAACGCGACCAGCGCCGCGCAGACGGTGACCATTACCAACGACGGCAACGCGCCGCTGAACTTCACTCAAATCACCTACCCCGCCAACTTCCCGGAGAGCACTTCGGCCACCAACGATTGCATGACAACCACTTCGCTGGCATCGAATGAAGTCTGCACACTGACGATTGATTTCATGCCGCAAGCGGTGGGCGCTCTCACCGGCTCGATGACACTGTTGGACAACAACCTCAATGCCGCTGCGCCCGGGTACGCCACGCAGAGCATCGCGCTGAGCGGCACTGGGCTTCAGCCATTGCCGACTTTTGCACTCACGGCGCCCAGCCAGATGACACTGAATCAAGGCGGCTCCAGTTCATCCACCATCCAGGTGGTTCCTGGCACCGGATTTACTGGCAGCGTAAGTCTAAATTCGTCCGGTTTGCCCAGTGGCATAACAGCGTCGTTCTCTCCGAACCCCACCACTGGATCCAGCGTGCTCACGCTGGCTGCGAGCGATTCTGCTATGCTCGGTACCGCAACTGTGACCATTACCGGAACCTTCGGCACACAATCCGCAACCACTTCCTTACAAGTGGTTGTTCAACCTCCACCGCCGAGCTTCTCTCTGGGAGTCAACCCATCCACTCTAACCGTTTTTCAGGGAGGCTCCGGCACATCGACGATCAACGTATACGGTCAAAATGGTTTCTCGGGAAGTTTGAGTCTAGCCGCATCCAACTTGCCCAGCGGTGTAACCGCATTGTTCAGCCCGAATCCAACAACAGGAACGAGCACGCTCACATTTGTAGCGAGCAGCGCAGCAGTCGCGGGACAGTCTTACGTGACCATCACCGGCACCTCGGGCACGTTGACTGCAAGTATCGGAATCTATCTGACAATCGCTCCTCCGCCAGGTTTTGCGTCTTCGAGCGAAAACTTCGGGGTGATGAACATCGGCTCCGCAAGTCCAGTGCAGACGTTGACTTACACCTTCGGTGCGCCAGTCACATTAGGCTCGACGGCCGTACTGACGCAGGGAGCAACTGGACTCGACTTTGCAGATGCCGGGTCGGACACGTGCGTGGCAGGGACCGTCTATACCGTCGGCCAAAGCTGCACCGTCAATGTGACCTTTAGTCCCGGCTTTGCTGGGTCGCGCTACGGCGCTGTGGTGCTTAATGACAGCACTGGAAATGCGATTGCCACAGCCTACCTTCAAGGTTGGGGCGTAGGACCGCAGATTAACTTCCTGCCGGGGACCGAGAGCACGGTCGCATCTACCAGCGGGGCTGCCCCGCTTGCGATCGCAGTGGATGGAAATGGGAATATCTACATCGCCAGTGGCGGAAGGAACTGGAACGCGGTATGGAAAGAGACGCCGTCGGCCGGAGGCTACACCGAGAGCACAGTCCCAACCAGCAGCCTGAACAACCCCTACGGAATTGCGGTCGATGGGAGTGGTAATGTCTACATCGCCGATACTGACAACAATAGGGTGCTAAAGGAGACCCCATCTGCGGGAACTTACACCGAAAGTGTGGTCGTAGACCTCGCAAACAACGGAATTCTCAGTCCCCAACAACTTGCTGTGGATGTGAACGGAAATGTTTATTTCTTTGGAGGAGATAGCACGACATATCAAGAATATCTCTACAAGGAGACCCCATCTGTAGGCGGCTACACCCAGAGCACAATACCCTATTCCGGAGTTTCATGGACTGGAGCAATAGCAGTCGATGGAAACGGTAGCGTATATATTGTTGACACAGGGAACGGTCAGGTAATAAAAGAGACGCCTTCGGCATACGGCTATATCCAAACTACCGTGCCAACCAACGGCTTGATCCAACCGTATGGCATAGCGGTAGATGGAATGGGAAACATATATGTTGCAAATATGGTTGGCGGTCCGGTATTCAAGGAGACACTAACCGCAGAGAGCTACATCCAGAGCACCATATCAACTAGCCAATTGTTTGAACCCTTAGGTCTTGCAGTGGATGGGAGCGGTAACCTTTATATTGGTGACGCCAACAATGAAAACGTGTTGAAAGAAGACTTCGCGGACGCGCCGAGGCTGAGCTTCGCCAACACGGCCTTTGGCTCAACCAGCACCGACAGCCCTCAAATAGTCACGGTCGAGAATGTGGGCAATGCTCCTCTGAGCTTCCCGGCTTCTTCGAGCGGCAACAATCCGATCATATCGACGAACTTCACTCTGGATAGCATTGGAACTTCGGCTTGCCCGTTGGTGAGCAGTGGTTCCTCGACGGCCGGAACGCTGGCCGCAGGCGCATCCTGCATGATGCCCATCAGCTTTACTCCGACGACGGCGGGTTCACTGATCGGTTCGTTGACGCTAACAGACAACAATCTGAATGCATCCGCGCCGGCATTCACTACGCAGAGCGTTACGCTGAGCGGCACGGCTACTCAAGCGGCACCGACGATTACCTGGGCAACACCTGCGGCGATCATCTATGGCACGCCTCTTGGCGCAGCGCAATTGAACGCCACTTCTACAGTAGCCGGAACCTTCAACTATTCGCCAGCGGCCGGGACGCTGCTGGCGGCCGGTCAGCAAACGCTAGCGGTGACTTTCGCACCGACCGATTCCACCGACTACACCTCAGCGACGGCAAGCGTCACGCTGACGGTGAATCAAGCATCGCCTATTCTCACCTGTGCGACGCCAGCGCCCATTGTGTACGGAACGCCAATTTCAGCAGCGATGTTCGGCTGTTCGTCAAATGTGCCGGGAACATTTGTTTACACCCCGGCTATCGGAACCGTGCCAGCTGCGGGTTCCAACTCGGTGTCAATAGCCTTTACTCCAACTGATACGACCGACTACACAACAGCCATGACAAGCGTCATGCTGACGGTGAACAAAGCTACGCCGTCCATCACGTGGGCAGCACCTGCAGCCATCACCTATGGCACGCCGCTGAGCGGAACGCAATTGAACGCCACCTCTCCTGTGGCCGGAAGTTTCAGCTATTTACCTCCAGCGGGAACGGTGTTGAATGCGGGCACACAAACGCTGACGGTAACCTTCACTCCAAACGATGGCGCCGATTACGCAACAGCACAGGCAATCGTAAACCTGGTGGTGAATCAGGCGGCACTTAACATCACTTGGCACACACCCACGGCCATCGCCTACGGAACCGCATTGGGCACGACGCAACTGAATGCCACTTCAACTGCTGCTGGAACCTTCACCTATTCGCCGGCAGCCGGGACCGTACTCGGTGTTGGAAGTCATACTTTGACGGTAACTCTGACTCCAACCAACGCCGCTGACTACACGACAGCAACGGCCAACGCGACAGTAACTCTCACAGTGAACAAGGCGACTCCGTCGATAACTTGGGCAACGCCGGCGGCAATCACCTACGGTACCGCACTAAGTGCAACTCAGTTGAACGCCAGCTCGCCAGTCGCCGGAAAGTTTACTTACTCGCCAGCGGCGGGAACGACGCTGACTGCTGGTTCGCACACGTTGTCTGTTGCATTCGCTTCGACAGATACCACCGACTACAACACAGCGTCGTCGTCGGTCACGTTGACCGTCAATAAGGCAACGCCGTCGATTACCTGGGCGACGCCGAAGGCAATCACCTACGGCACGGCGCTGAGCGGGACGCAATTGAACGCCAGCTCGTCGGTAGCCGGAAAATTCACTTACTCGCCGGTATCTGGCACGGTGTTGACTGCTGGATCGCATTCTCTGTCCGTCACCTTTGCTCCCACGGATAGCGCCGACTACGCGACAGCAACAGACAGTATGACTCTGGTTGTAAACAAAGCAACACCAACGGTGAAGCTGACGTCTTCTGCCAGTTCGATAGTCGTAGGCAAAACGTTGACGTTTACTGCAACGTTGACAGGCAGCGGAGTTGCCCCAACGGGAACGGCGTCATTCTTCGACGGCTCAACACAGCTGGGCGCGAGTCCGCCGAATGGAAGCGGCGTGGCCACCTACTCTACGAGCAAGCTGGCGGTGGGCAAACATAGCATCACGACAAGCTACGGCGGCGATGAAAACTACAATGGAGCAACCTCAACGGTGGTGAGCGTTACAGTGACAGCCAACTAGCCCCTTGATAGAAGTGGAAACAGCAGGCCGGCCGCTCATTGGCCGGCCTGCTCAATTTGGGCCTGCGCTCGCTCTGCGGTGCG
>Ga0181520_10006793_pt1 | contig 17244 bp, 11 predicted proteins | sample PEATcosm2014_Bin_29_FD_132451 | JGI IMG/M metagenome (GOLD analysis project Ga0181520, IMG submission 132451) | Peatland microbial communities from MTU Mesocosm Facility, Houghton, MI, USA - PEATcosm2014_Bin02_30_metaG | ecosystem: Environmental > Terrestrial > Soil > Wetlands > Peat | place... | reverse complement strand
TCGGTGCCAACGAGGAAACCCTGCGTTCCAGCAGGGTGGAATCCCCATTTGTTATAGAACGAAATGGCGCGTTCATTGCCGGAGAAAACGCTGAGCCAGAGTGTTCCTTCGCGTTCATTTGCAGTGATCGCCAGTACTTCTTTCATGAGGGCGTTGGCAACTCCTCGCCCGTGATATTCGGCATCGATGTAGAATTTGCGCAATTCGAGCCCAACCGACACTTGCTGGTGCGGCGGTGCGGAGCCACGGGAAATGAGAGCATAGCCCGCGAGCTTGTTCGATATGTTTGCAGCCAGAATCACATTGCGATCATCTTCGAGCAAAGTGCGAAATCGCTCGGTCGTTAGTTCCTGGTGGATATATTCAGCCAGATCTTCCGGCTTTGTATTGGCTGGCCAGCCGAGAGGAAAAAGCGCAGATGAAAGACGCGACAGTGCTTGTGCGTCTGCAGTCGTGGCGCGGCGAACCTGGGTTTCGAGCTCCAACATTCAAACCTCAGCGGAGACGAATCATTGATTACGCAGTCCAAAAACCTGTTTCTCATTCATATCAACACGAAGCCGCTTCGCGTGCAAACAGACGTCGAGGAATTCCGGCGTGCATCGCGGATCCGCGGGTGTTGTGCATGACAGTTGTGAGCGGCTCATATCAGCAGGATATGCTATTGAACCGGCGGGTGGATCCGGGTTTCAAGGAACGACCCAACCTGAATGTTGATTGCTGCGAAAAGGCCAAAGCGCTTGCCCAGTGAGGGTTTCCATCCTAGGCCAGAATAAAGACCTACAAACGCTGCAGAGTGCGATGGATCAGGAGGGTGATCTGGATCATGCTGATTGCCACGGCGATTGGAGGCCGTACCGATGACAAGAAGCAAAACAAAACGCAAGCGGGCACCGAAATCGATTCTGAAGCTTCCCGACCTTGAGCAATCCAAGTCCGCTGTGCTCAACAGCTTAACATCGCAAAGCTCACAACGGACCTACGATCATGCGATTCGGGAATTCATCGAATGGTATTGCTCGGAACCCCGCCTTGCTTTCAATAAGACGGTGGTCACCCGTTATCGAATATCGCTGGAACAGCGGCATTATGCTTCAAACACGATCAACCTGCGTCTGGCCGCAGTCAGGAGGCTGGCCTACGAGGCCGCAGACTGCGGTCTGCTCAGTGCAGATCTGGCTGCAGGAATCCGCCGGGTTAAGGGGGCCAGGCGATTGGGCGTTCCTGTTGGCAACTGGCTGACTGCCGAACAAGGCAAGCGCCTATTGCAAACTACAGGTGGCACAAGCCTCCGAGCCAAACGCGACTTTGCCGCGCTGGCGATCCTGCTGGGATGCGGGTTGCGCCGGGCAGAATTGACAGGGTTGCGAGTTGAGGACATTCAGCTGCGGGAGGAGCACTGGGTCATTGCAGATCTTGTGGGCAAGGGCGGCCACATACGGACTATTCCAGTTCCAGATTGGGTAAAAACTGGCATTGACGCCTGGACGGAAGCTTCCGGGATTTCCACCGGCATTCTCCTTCGTTCGATCAACAAGGCCGGCAGAATCTGGGGAACCGGCTTCAGCCCCAAGGTTATTTGGGGCGTGGTGAAGCAGAAAGCAAAGGCCTGCGAAATCCCTTCTCTTGCCCCGCACGACCTCAGGCGGACCTGTGCCCGATTGTGCCACCAGGCAGGCGGTGAACTGGAGCAGATTCAGTTCTTACTCGGGCACGTTTCCGTTCAGACGACGGAACGCTATCTGGGTTGCAAACAGCGCTTTCGCAATGCGGTCAACGATCGAATTGGCCTGGAACCAGATTCGGCGGGATCTCAATAGACCCCGCCCCGCTGCGCGACTTTAGTACCTCTCCATTGAGAACCTGCGCAGAACGGGCAGGAAGCCGGAGAGTTATGCGGCTTGTGCGATGGCGAGTTGCGGGATATTGGCCAGTTCCCTCAGCTTCTGTCCCGTGGTGATGACCTGCTTGCCGAATTGAGTCAGATAGTACTTGTAGCCGTGCGCGACTTTCTTGATGAGGCCATGCAAGGGCAGTCGTTTGAGCAGCCTGGAGATCTGGGAACTGGTCTTTCCCGAGAGGAAGCGGCGCAGGGTCTTGTTTTGCATGCCGGCGATGTTGAATTCTCCGCGGGCGATAGCGCAAAAGAGTTCGCCGTCGTCGGCATCGAAGAAGTTGAACCCGGGGTATGAGCGGCCTTCGTGATGCCGCGGCTGCGACAACTTGTCGAGCTTGTTGCGCCCGTTGCGCGGGTCCTCGATGGCCGCCAGGAACTCCAGGTAGCGGCGCTTCCACCCCAGCGACAAAGACCCGTCGCTGGGGACCCCGGCGGTTGGCGGCGGCCAGCAGTTCGCGCAGCGCGGGCGGGCTGTAAATGGACTTCTGCATGGCGGCCCATTTGGTTTCGCGTGAGCCGTCGCGATGTTCTACCTCCCACCCCACGGACGAAGACCTGTCCGTGGGGACCCCGGCATTGAAGCGGCTGCCCATTTCACCCTCGAACTGCGGCGACAGTTTCTTGCCCAGGAACGAGGCGATGTTATCCGGCTTGACGGTATGAATTGCGGTGCGACTGAGGTGTTCATAAATGGGCTGGAGGTCGGCCTGTTTGCCGAAAACGATGTCGGTCGAGTACTCGCACTGGTCCACGCTCCAGTGGTATTCCGCGCCGAAGGAACGATGGATGGGGCAGAAGCGGTGCGCGAACGCGTCCAGACGGCGGTGCAGCCGCTCGATCTCCAGTTTGTCGGCGATCTGCTGCGCCTGTGCCCAGTCGGCAATGTGGGTGAAGGCATTGTCCAGCAGCGCGAAGTCGATCTTCAGCTTGCGCAACTTGGCGGCCAGCCAGCTGTGGCCGTTGAAGCAGATCTGCAGGCGGCAGGGCAGCCAGGTCGGCATGCGCACGTAGCACAGGCCCAGTTCTTCGTCGATCTAGTAGTGCAGACACTTGCCATCGTCGGGCCTGAGGTAGGACTGGCCCGTCTGCTTGTTGTGCCAGGGTTTATAGGTCGAGCAAGGCTCCACGGCCGACAGCACGCAGACAAGTCCCGGATGCTCCCCACGCCGGGCCAGCACTTCCTTCACGCGATCCTCTTTACGGAAGTTCCACTTGCGGACGAACTCGATCTCGATGCCCACTTCGGCTGCCAGCCGCTCGGCGTTTCCGCGCAACTCGTCGCGGAACGGGTCGGCAAACCGCGGGTAGTCAAAGATGCGCACCTTCCGCTCGTGCCGATACGAGGTCATGCCCTCGGCGTAGCAGATCTGGGACCGGGTGCCAAATACCAGCACCCGGTCCCAGCAACTCAGCACCCCGGCGATCTGAGCCGCATAACGCTCGGTCAGAAGCTCAATGTCCACGCAGAAATGATAAACAACCCCTGCTTTGGTTACGGCTATACCGGGTTAGGATCAATCTACGCCTGAGTCAGAGCTAGGCTACCAACCGCCGCGAAGATGCGAGTGTTCCTCGATGTCAACTTCTTTTAGGCGACCTTAGCGGCGAAGGAAAACACCCGTCGAGCGTTCTCGGTCAATAGGTCCACAGTCTTTATGAACCTCTCATTTTCTCAGTAGACAAAGCAGCGGAGACATCTGCCTGATCATATGTTTGTCGTGCGGATCAATCCTCGGCCACAAATGCCTGCTCAAGATCGGCGACGATATCTTCCGGGGCTTCAAGTCCAACAGACAGCCGTATTAGGCCGTCGGAGATGCCCAGGCTCCGCCGTATTTCCACTTCGACATCCGCATGGGTCGTTGTGGATGGGTGGGTGATCAGCGTCTCCAAGCCGCCCAGGCTTTCCGCGCGAGAACACAGCTTCACGCTGTTCAACGCCTTGACGGCCGCATCGAGTCCGTCTTTCAACTCGAAGGCAATCATGGCGCCAGGTGAACGCTGCTGCCTTTCGGCCAGAGCCTTTTGTGGAAACGAATCGAGCCCAGGATAAAAGACGCGATCGACCGCAGGGTGAGCTTCAAGCCAAGTGGCGATCCGCGCTGCTCCTTCGCAATGAAGGCGGAGGCGGGCCGGAAGAGTCTTCATCCCTTGAAGAGTAAGCCACCCCTCGAAGGGAGCCTGCGTTGTGCCAATTGTTTTGCGAATCAGGCGAAAGCGCTCCAGCAGCTTTTCATCGTGCGTGGCCAGCGATCCGCCGAGCGTTGCATTGTGGCCGTCGATGTACTTGGTTGTCGAGAGCACGGAGATGTCTGCGCCGAGTTCGAAAGGCTTTTGAAGAATCGGAGTCAGGAAGGTGTTGTCGACGACAAGAAGAATCGAGTGCCGCTTTGTTATCTGAGCAATGGCTTCGATGTCGGTCAACTTCAGCGTTGGATTGCCGGGTGTCTCGATGAAGACCATGCGCGTGGCAGCGGAGATCGCGGACTCCACGTTGTTTGCGTCGGAACTGTCGACAAACGATGCAGTAATTCCAAGATGATCGAACACTTCGCGGAACAGGCGCATCGTTCCGCCGTAGACAACATCCGAGAGGACTACATGATCTCCCGACTTGAGCAGGGACAGGAAGAGGGTTGTAATGGCGGCCATGCCGGTCCGAAGGCAAACAGCCGGGGGCGTGCCTTCCAGCGCTCCGATGGCCTTTTCCAGAGCATCGACGGTGGGATTCGAGACGCGCGAGTAGCTGAATCCCTTGTCCACGCCAACGGCATCGTGAACAAATGTGCTGGTCTGATAGAGCGGAAAGAGAATCGAGCTGGCATGGGAATCCAAAGATCGTCCGCCATGAATTGCAACAGTAGAATCCTGCAGGTCCTGGTTATTCAACGCAATCTCCTTTTCTGCTGGTGAAGGTATATCTAGAAATGACTGGGCCGCCACAGGTATCCCAGGCGGCCACCAGCATGGAGATTGAGTAGGAAACTCAGATTCTCGAAACTGGCCTGCAACCGCCTGGGTCCCGCATGGCCATTCGCGTTCGAGAAGCAAGAGACATAAACGCACCTTTCGTGTTGTTGAACTTGGAGCGCCGAGCGGGGATCGAACCCGCGAATGCAGGTTTTGCAGACCTGCGCGTTAGCCACTTCGCCATCGGCGCATTTCTTGAACTGCTGACCGGACTCGGCAATAACCGAAAACCGGAAGAAGGCCCCAGGAACTGAAAAACCCACCTCGCCTCTGGCGGGTGGGTCGTAGGAATTCGAGATTCAGAGTTGGAATCTATCCCAGCGTACACACCCCCGCAGTGCGGCCCTGACAGCAGCACATACACATCGCGGAAGTGAACGGATTGGCCATTGATTCCTTTTCCGGTCGAGGGCCGAGCATCCGGCAACGACCGATTGTCTGTAGACTAAGGCAGCTGCGATGCCGTGTCAAGCACCGGAAGAAACCCTGAGTCACAGGCATTTAAAGCCAGACCAATCGAAATGCCGCTCGGTGAAATTGCGCCTTGACTCCTCGCCGGTTTGGTCTTAGGCTACAAGTAATCGGCCGGCAGCAACGAAGCCGTGTTCGACCGGTTGGGAATTCTATGGCCCGTTTCATTGCATCCGCGAATTGTCTGTGCTGCTGCTGTCAGAGCTGCACCGCGCGGGCGCGTTCGCTGGGCTAGATTTCCAAGAGCTGAAATCTAACATCCCTACGACCCACCCGCCAGAAGGCGTGGTGGGTTTTTGATTTTTGTGACGCATAATTGGCGATCTTGTTTCGACGTCATTTGAAAGCACCAGGAGTGTGTGACATGAGAAGTACCTATCGAGGAATCAATAGATTTGTTGTGATCGCTATGCTGCTGATGGTTGCGGCGAGTGTGCTGCATGCGCAGACGCATCTGCTCAACGTCTCCTACGACCCCACGCGGGAGTTCTATGAGGAATACAACCGCTTGTTTGCGCAACACTGGAAGGCCACCACAGGCCAAGACGTGATCGTCAACCAGTCGCACGGCGGATCGGGCAAACAGGCCCGCGCGGTGATCGAGGGGCTGGAGGCTGATGTGGTCACTCTGGCCCTGGCCTACGACATCGACGCGATTGCGCAGAACGGCGGTCTGTTGGACAAGGATTGGCAGTCGAAGCTGCCCAACAACAGCACGCCCTACACTTCGACGATTGTCCTGCTGGTGCGCAAGGGGAATCCGCAACATATCCACGATTGGGATGATTTGATCCGCCCCGGCGTCAAGGTCATCACGCCCAATCCGAAGACCTCGGGCGGAGCGCGCTGGAACTACCTCGCTGCCTGGGGATATGCGCTGCGAAAGTCTGGGAACAACGACCAGGGCGCACGCGATTACATGAAGAAGCTGTTTGCGAATGTGCCCGTGCTGGACTCCGGCGCGCGCGGCGCAACCACCACCTTTGTGCAACGCGGCGTGGGAGATGTGCTGATCGCCTGGGAGAACGAAGCGCTGCTGGCGCTCAAGGAGTTTGGCGCAGACAAGTTTGAGATTGTCGTTCCCTCCGCGACGATTCTTGCCGAACCCCCAGTTGCCGTTGTGGACAAGGTGGCACGCAGGCACGGCACGGAGAAGGTTTCGCGCGCGTACCTCGAATATCTGTATTCGCCTGAGGCCCAGGAACTTGCGGCCAAGTATTTCTATCGTCCACGTCTCAAATCGGTTGCCGACAAATATGCCAGCGTCTTTCCCAAGGTCAACACCTTCACCGTGGTCGAAGGGTGCGGCGGTTGGCAGAATGCACAGGCGAAGCACTTCAGCGATGGCGGAACCTTCGATCAGATCTATGGGAAATGAAGGACACACATGCCTGTAAAACTCGCGATTAATCCGCGAAAGAGCGCCCGACGGTGGAGTTTTGTCACCAAGAGTTCGCCTCTTCCCGGGTTCCGCCTGAGCTTCGCATTCACGGCGATCTACATGACGATCATCGTGTTTATTCCCCTCACAGCCATTGTTCTGCATGGCGCGCGAGGGGGATTCGGCGCGTTTCTGCACACCATCGTGGCGCCGCGGGTGCTGGCGTCCTACCGGGTCACGTTGGGTTCGGCGGCAGCGGCGGCTTTGCTCTCCGCCGTCTTCGGCATGCTGCTGGCGTGGGTGTTGGCCCGGTACAGCTTTCCCGGCAAGAGCATCGTCGATGCTGTGGTCGATCTTCCTTTTGCATTGCCGACCGCGGTTGCAGGCATCTCGCTCACCGCGCTCTATGCCGAACATGGATGGATAGGACGCTATCTTGAGCCACATGGAATTCACGTGGCCTTCACGCCGCTCGGCATCGTCATGGCCATGTCTTTTGTGGGCTTCCCTTTTGTAGTGCGCAGCGTGCAACCGGTGCTGGAAGATTTGGATCCGGCAATGGAAGAGGCGGCGGCAAGCCTGGGCGCGAGCAGTTGGCAACGCTTTACTCGCATCATTGCGCCGGTATCGTTTCCCGCTCTGCTGACAGGGTCTGCGCTGGCCTTTGCGCGAGCCGCCGGCGAATACGGGTCGGTGATCTTCATCGCAGGCAACATGCCGATGAAGACCGAAATCACGGCGCTGTTGATTGTGACCAAGCTCGAAGAGTACGACTACACGGGCGCAGCGGCGATTGCCTCGGCTATGTTGGCGTTGTCATTCGCCATCATGCTGCTGGTGAATGTTTTGCAGTGGTGGTTTCAAAAGCGAGAGGGACAGCGAGCATGAGCCGAGGCCGTACGATCCCTTCTTCCATGCTGTTGAGACCGACGACGACCCAGAGAGCCGGCCGCGCGGCTTTGATCCTGCTGGCGCTTCTGTTTCTTACGGGATTTCTGATTCTGCCGGTAGTAGCGGTCTTCTCTCAGGCTTTGTCACAAGGCTGGGCAATCTATCGCGACTCGATCGTGCAGGAAGACGTGCTCTCCGCACTGCGCCTCACTTGCCTGGTTGCCGCCATCGCGGTCCCGCTCAATGTGCTCTTCGGCATTGCGGCCAGTTGGGCCATCACGCGCTTCGAATTTCCTGGCAAAAGCCTGATGATTACCATGATCGACATTCCACTATCGGTTTCTCCAGTGGTCGCGGGCATGATGTATGTCGAGGTATTCGGCTTGCACGGCTGGCTCGGCCCGTGGCTGATGGAGCATAACTTGCACGTCATCTTCGCGGTGCCGGGAATCGTTCTGGCGACAGTCTTTGTCACTTGCCCGTTTGTGGCCAGGGAACTGATTCCCTTCATGCAGGCACAGGGGAGCGACGAGGAGATTGCCGCGGCGGTTCTCGGCGCAAACGGATGGAACCTCTTCTGGCGAGTAACTCTGCCTAACATCAAGTGGGCGCTGCTCTACGGAACCATTCTGGCGGCGTCGCGCTCGATCGGAGAGTTTGGCGCGGTGTCGGTGGTATCCGGCCACATACGAGGCAAGACCACGACTCTTCCGCTCGAAGTGGAGATGCTCTACAACGAATACAACTTCACCGCGGCCTTTGCGACTGCATCTTTATTGACGCTGGCCGCGATCGTCACTCTCACGATCAAGAAGATCGTCGAAGGGTCAACTGGCGTTGCTCGAAACATCGAAGAGCAGGAAGGCGAATCATGAGCATCGAGATCGAACATATTCGCAAGCAATACGGCTCGTTTACCGCGCTTGACGACGTGAGCCTGACCATCGGTGTTGGAGAATTGATGGCGCTGCTCGGCCCTTCGGGCTCCGGAAAGACGACTCTTCTGCGCATTATTGCGGGCCTTGAATCGCCGGACGGTGGTTCGATTCTGCTGCATGGAGAAGAGTCGACGCAGCAGAGCGCGTCGACGCGCGGAATCGGTTTCGTCTTCCAGCATTACGCGCTGTTTCGCCACATGACGATCTTCGAGAATGTCGCATTCGGAATGCGCGTGCAATCGAGGCAGTTGCGGCTCTCGCGGCAGAAGATACGCGAGCGTGTGCGGGACTTGCTGCATCTGGTGCAGTTGGACACGTATGCACAGATGTATCCCGAGCAGCTATCAGGCGGACAACGGCAGCGGGTGGCACTGGCGCGCGCGTTAGCCGTGCAGCCGAAGGTTCTTCTTCTGGACGAGCCATTCAGCGCCCTGGATGCGAAGGTGCGCAAGGAATTGCGCGACTGGCTGCGCCGCATCCATGACGAGTTGCATGTGACGACAGTGTTGGTGACGCACGATCAGGAAGAAGCGCTGGAGGTTGCCGACCGTGTTGCGATTCTCAACCAGGGTAGACTGGAACAGATCGGCACGCCTCAATCCATCTACGATCGGCCCGCCTCGCCGTTCGTGTATAACTTTCTCGGCAACGTGAATCTTTTTCACGGGCGCCTACTGGCCGACCTCTCGTCGCAGAGGCCCGAGGGCAGCACGCAGGATTCGAATGATTCCTCTATCGGATTTGTGCGGCCGCATGAACTGGAACTGTCGCGCGAGCTTCCAGACGACGTGAAGGCGGTTCTGGCCAGCGTGGTGCGGATTCACGCGACGGGTCCACAGATTCGCCTGGAATTGAGCATTGCCGGAAACGGCCGGCCGGTGGCAGCGGAGTTGGGAAGAAAGCAATTCGAAGAACTGGCGTTGGTTCCCGGAGACGATATCTTCGTCTGGCCGCAATCCATTCGCTTGTTTGAGAATGCAGAAGACGCATCGCTTCTGCTCGATCAAGGAGCAGGAATCTGACCAGCGAAAGCCGACGTGAAAGGCGTGTCGCGCTCAATTGCGGAAGGAATCCCGCAGCACCATCTCTTTGGCGTCAATCGGCGGGATTCAGCACCACAAATCCACCCGTATGGCTGATATAGATGCTGTTGAAGATCGACGCCGGAAGCAGGCCGACGGCATCGAACGCGACGCCGTGGCGGGATTGAACCACATCCACATCGCGGACCACAGTGCTGCCGACTCGGATGGTAGCGTGCGAATGGATGGAAGTTCCATTCGGTCCGCTGCTGAAGGCCATCGAACCCGCCCAGGGCCGCGCGGAAATTGCGTCGTTGCGGATCGGGAACAACTCCGGCATCTTGGCTCCCGTATCCAGCTGCAACTGCACCTTGCCGGCGGTGACATCCAAAAACTCCACATCAATCAGCAGACGATTGGTCGTGGGTGAGCCACGATATTGCCCCATGGTCTCAATGCGGCATCGCTCCCCCGCGGGAGCAGGCCCGTCGAATCGCAGTTCATGCTTCTTGTAGTCGATGAGGATGTCGAATTGGGAGAGAAAGTCTTCGCCCAGCACGCCGCGAACACCTGGCGCCTTGAGCTTGACCTGATCCATTTTGTCGATGACGGCGCCCAATTCGGAGACTGCGGCGGAGGCGCTCAACCGGATTTCCTTGAGACGGGCCAACCGGTCCTGCCGCACATCCGAAACCGTGGTCAGTGAAGCCTCGCCAATCTCGGGAGCTTGCAATTGTCGCGCAAGACTGGGTTCGATGACGGTATGTGTGGAGCCGGTGTCGAGGAGAAAACGGAACGGACCCTGCCCATCGATCGACGCTTCGACCACTATCAGGTATTTGTCATGCAGCGTGAACTTGACGATGTCGTTTGTTTGCTGCATTTGCGCAGTCAACACTTCCGGCAGAGCGAGCGCAAGAAGGAAAAGAAGGGACCTGGCAGAGAAGTGGCGCAGGAGGAACCGACAACATCGAATCCACTGGAGGCGGCCAGTCAGCATGATCTTGTTCCCCTCGGCTTCCCGCTCAACTTCCTTGAGCGTTCATTGACCCTGGAATGTACTCCAAGTCACGAAGCCTTGTCCACAGGAGAAGATTCTGCCCCTCTTCCGAACTGCTTTCCGTGCTGCGTATCACTTCGTTTCTCGACTCAAGGGACCACGGATAAAAGCAACGAGGCCCCCAATACCTTCCGGCGCGGGGGGCCTCGTTGTGGTTGACAGCAGTTTTGCTGGGCTATCGGGTTTCGCTATGCAGTCACCGTTGCCTCTGCCGGGAATCTGAGCGAATTATCCATGCTCCGATAAAGAGCCTCGACCGCACGGAGCAACCCGAAAACCTCTTCCTCAATTTGGTTCAAGCCCTCCGCATCCTTGCGCTTCGCTCTCTCGATCACGCTCTCGAATCGCCGGTCGATCAGCCCTGCCTGGATGAAATGTCTGGCAAATTGATCGAAAACGGCGGTGTCGGTCGACGCTTCGATGCCGCGCGTAATCAGCAAGGCGCGAGCGCTGCGCAGGCTGATGTCGTAGAGCCGATTGTCGCCCCCAATATTGCCGGAGCGAACCTCTTCGCGCAACTGCCTTGCGCTGCTGAGATCGACCTCGATCAGGTCGAACAATCCCGCCGAGCATTCGCCCACACCCCTTCCGACCAGCGAGAAGGATTCTGTCGCGCCCCAATCCCGATAGTAGCTGGGGTCTTCGGCGATGGCCGGAATCTTTCGAAAGCGATTGGCGATTGCACGAATCTCTTCTGTGCCCTCCGCATCCACATAAGCTGCGAACGATGCGTGGCCGTTCTTCTTGATCAGCCATAGCTTCAACACTTCATGCACAAATTCGGGCAGGTCGCGCGCGCTGACGCGATCGATGGGTTTGGCCAACCGGGCTTTGCCCGCGCCGATCTCCGCTCCGGCGACGACCATGTAAGCGGGAAACATGTGCTGCTCATTTCGCCCCACGTTGCCAAAGAAGCCGAGATCGGCCAGCATGTGCTGTCCACAGGTATTCGGGCACCCCGAAAGGTTGAGCTTGAAATCGGTGATCTGGTCAAAATCGAGACTGGAGTTCTTCAGCTTTTCCACGATTGCGGTCAAGGCTCCCTTGGATAAACAGATGCCGAGCTTGCATGTGTCCGCGCCCGTACAAGCAATGGAATTGCCGATTAGACTGGGAGCCGAGGCTAGTTGAGTAGCCGCGCGCAAAACGCGAAAGACATTGGGAAGATACTGCTTCGGAATATTGCGCAGGCGCAGGTTCTGTCCGAACGAGGCGCGCAGCACATGATCGCCAAAGGGGGCCAGGAATTCCGCCACGCGAATGGCGTCGGAATTCATCAGGTTGCCGAGAAAGATCGGCATGCGTATCGAGACCAATTCGGATTGCGCCTGATTCTCGACATACCGATCCTTCCACTTGTAGAACTCCTCCGAGCGATCTTGTTCCGGCGCAAAGTGTGGCAGCAGGCTCGATTGCGGCACTTCTTCGATCACCAGAGGTTCGGGATTCTCGCCGCGCACAAGTTGCAACTCCTCTTCGTACAACTCGATGAAGCGCTGTTTGCCCAGCGAGTTCCACAGAAAGCGCAGACGCGCCGCATGGCGATTCTTGCGGTTGCCGTGCTTGTCAAAGAGGCGTTTCACGGCGCTGGTAATGGCATAGACGTCCCCTGCGGGAACGAACTCGTGCAACAGGTGCCCAACCTCCGGCTTGGTTCCCAGGCCGCCGGCAACATAGACGCGGAACCCCTTTTGTCCGTCCGCGATCTGGGCGATAAACCCAAGGTCGTTGAACTCGGCGTAGGAACTGTCCGCGTCAGAATTCGAAAAGGCAATCTTGAACTTGCGCGGCAACAGCCAGGAATCCGGCTCTGCAATCAATCTGCTGGTCAAGGCAAATGCGTAGGGACTGGGGTCGAAGATCTCGTCGACACCTACCCCTGCGTCGGGAGACACAAGCACGTTGCGCACCGTGTTTCCGCCGCCGCCGCGCGACACAAGGCCAGCCAGCAGCAGTTCGCGCATCACGAGGAGAATGTTGTCAAGCGCGATATCGTGAATCTGAAATTCCTGGCGCGTCGTGACGTGAATCGCATCGCTGCCATAGCGCGCGGAGATCTCCGCGATGGCGCGCAACTGAAGCGGCGTGAGAGCGCCTCCGGTGGTGCGAATGCGCACCATGAAGGTTCCATCCTCGCGCTGCTCGTAGCAGCCGAACGGAACGCGGCGAACTTTCAGCGTCGCCGCATCGATTTCACCGCTGCAATAGCGCGCGATGTAGGAGTCCAATTCATCAAGCTCGGCGGCAAGGTTCGCGGGAATCTTGTAAGACATGTCCATCTCCATTCAAGTCGGATGCGCCGATGCGCAGCGGGCAATCGTGTGTACAGTGATTGTGGATTGCGCCCGCAGGTCATGGTTCATGACCGGCGGGCGCGGTTAGGGTGTACGGGCTTTGCTACACGATGCCTGGCAAATTGACCAGCTACTGTTTCTCACCGGCCTTGGTTATATCCCTCACCTGTTCGAGAAACGGCTTGGACCCTTTGATGCGGTGAATGCGCGCATTCACGACATCGTCCCAGGTGATGTAGGGATAAAGATGATGTTCTTTTGCCTGCTGTTCGAACTCTGCTTTCAATTCGGCCAGTTTCTCGGGGTATTTCTTGGCCAGATCGATTCGCTCTGTGTAGTCCTCATTCAGGTTGTAGAGCTCCCAGGCATTTTCATCAAAGGGCTTGTTGCTTGCTGCATTTCCTGTGAGAGCGGCGTTTGGGTAGGGCAGTTCGGCCTTCCACCCCTTGTCGTAGATCGACCGCGAGCCATAGATGTAGTAGTACTGCAGCGTGTGGCGGGTAGGCGCTTTGGCATCGTCAATCGAGTAAGCCAAGGAGGTTCCCTCGATGGGCTGCTGCTTGATGCCACGAATCTCTTCAGGAGCCTTGATGCCAATCAGATCAAGCGTCGTCGGAAGAAGATCGATCACATGGCTGTACTGGGTGCGAATGCCGCCCTTGTCCTTGATTCCCTTCGGCCAGTAGGCGATGAGCGGATTGTGCGTTCCTCCTTCGCTATTCGCATCCTCCTTCCAGAACTTGAACGGCGTGTTTGCGGCCTGTGCCCAACCGAGCGGATAATTCCCTTCGGTGGCGGCAGAGGTGCCGATTTCGCCAATCTTGCTCAGGTTGTATTCAATGTTTTCTTTCTCTGAGATGTTCTTGGCCAGGATCGAACGATCGATATCCCCGTTCAGAGTGCCTTCCTTGCTTGCGCCGTTGTCGCCGATGGAAATGAAGATCAGGGTGTTATCGAGCTGTCCGGTCTCCTTCAAGTGATTGACCAAACGTCCGATCTCGAAGTCCGTGTAAGTGAGATAGCCCGCGTACACCTCCATGAAGCGCGCATAGAGCTTCTGCTCTTCAGGAGTCAGTTTGTCCCAGGCCTTGATGTCCGGGTTGCGATCGGGAAGTATCGCATCGGCCGGAATGACGCCAAGCTTCTTTTGACGCGCAAACACTTCCTCGCGGAAAGCGTCCCATCCCTTGTCGAACTTGCCCTTGTATTGATCGCTCCAGTATCTGTCTACCTGGTGCGGAGCATGCGTGGCGCCGGGCGCGTAATAAAGGAAGAACGGCTTGTCGGGAGCAGCCTTCTTCTGGCGGTCGATATAGAAGATTGCCTTGTCGGTGATTTGATCGCTCAGGTGGCGGCCATCGGGACGAACATGCGCCTGATCTTCCACCAGGTCCGGCTTGTATTGATCGGTTTGCGAACCGAGGAATCCGAAGAAGTGGTCAAAGCCTTTCCCGGTTGGCCAGTGGTCGAAGGGGCCGGCGTCGGTGGCCTCTTCGTCTGGCGTCACGCCATATTTGCCCACGGCAAAGGTGTTGTAGCCATTGTCGCGCAGGATCTCGGCGATGGTGCCGGCCGTGGCAGGAGTGCGTCCATCCCAGCCAGGGAATCCCGCGGACAGAATCGTGTGCGAGAATCCAGATTCATGCACGGATGCGCTGTTACGGCCCGTCAGCAGCGCTGCGCGAGTTGGTGCGCAGATCGCGGTCGTATGAAAGTTGGTATAGCGCAAACCGTTGTCCGCCAGAGTGTCGAACGTGGGAGTCTGGATGAGCCCGCCGAATGTGCCGGCAGCGCCGTAGCCCACATCGTCGATCAGTATCCACACCACGTTGGGGGCACCGGCAGGCGCTTTCACAGGTTCCGGCCACCATTCTTTTGACTCGGCGAGCGTTCTGCCAACAACGCCCTGGTACGGCTGCGCCTCTTGAGCATGCAGGGCGAGACTCGCACCGGCTGCAAGAACTAGCGTCGAAGTCAACGCATGCAATACACTCTTCTCGTTCATAAATCTCCTGTTGGTCTCAGCCATTCAGAGATGACTGGATTATTCGTTTTTCTGTTTCATCAGTGCTGAAAATGCGCTCCGGCGCAATGTACGCAGCGCCGGAGTTCGGGAGAAACCAATAGCACAACACTTACTTGAGCTCGACGGTCACCAGATCGATTGTCCCGGTAAAGCGGTTGGGCGACTTGTAATCGCTGCTCACAGGCGAGCCGAGATCGCTCCCAATGTCGAGCGTCTCACCCGGCGAGATGTTCACGTTGACGAAGTGAGCCTGACCTGCGGCCTGACCATTAACCTTCAACACCGCGTCGCCGGCAGCGGCCTTGCGCAATGCGATCGGATTGTTACTCTCCGCGATTGCGCCGCTTGGTGTGACCGTTAATTCGATGTGCGATTTGCCGGGCCTGAGCGGATCGGTTGCCACCAATTGGCCTGCGCGTGCGGTGTACGCATTGATCTCGAAGTAGACGACATTGTCTTTGACGAAGAGAGAAACGCCGCCCAATTCTCCGCCTTGCGCTAGAATCACGCCGTTGGCTTTTTCGCTCACCGGAATCTCGACATCGGCGCTGATGGTATAGGGTCGCCCGGTGAGGTTTGGCGCGGCGTAGGAGTTGAGACGGTCCACTCCGCTTCGATAGGTAAACAGCGTTTTGTCGAGGGACGGGCTCGCGGGATTCAGCTTCCGTCCGGGCAGGATGGGGTAGGCGTTATTGCGCGTGGCTTCTTCATCGAATACCTTGATCAGCTCTTTGAGCTTTTCGGGATTCTTGTCGGCAAGGTCATGGGCCTGGCTGAAGTCTTCGTTGATGTTGTAGAGTTCCCATGGGCGAATATCGAGGCTCTTGTCGTCTTTGCCCGGTCCCGAAAGGCCATAGTTAGTTTCCCAAGTCCACTGGAATCGATCGCCGGCCCACCATCCATCCTTGTAGATGGCCCGGTTGCCGCTCGTCGTAAAGTACTGCAAAGTGTGCTTGGTGGGTGCGCTGGGGTTGTCGAAGGTGTAGACCAGGCTCTTGCCTTCAAGCGGGATCTGTTTGACGCCATCGACCGTATCTGGAAATGTAGCGCCGGTCAATTCGTAGATAGTGGCCGCAATGTCATTCACATGCGAGAACTGGCTGCGCACGCCACCTACGTCTTTGATGTGCCCTGGCCAAGTGATAATCAGCGGATCCGTGGTCCCGCCTAGATGCGAGGCGTCTTGCTTGGTGCCCACGAACGGCGAATTCAGACCCCATGCCCACGAGGCCGCGTAGTGGTTGTAATAGAGCTCGCTTCCCAATAAATCGTAGACGTTCTCGCGATCTTCTACGGTCTTCTTGTTGCCGTTGACGTCGCGTGCGTCGGTACCTTCCAGGCCGCCCTCGGCGCTGGCGCCGTTATCTCCGATGATGGTGAGCACAACCGTGTTGTCGGCTTTGCCTTCGTCCTTTATGGCGTCGAGCAGGCGGCCAACTTCGTAATCAGTCTGTTCCAGAAAGCCCGCGTAAACCTCGGCTTCGTGAGCCAGCAAGTGCTTTTGCTTAGGGGTGAGCGAATCCCAGGAAGGCAAACTGTCAGGACGCGCAGTGAACTCGGCGTTGGCTGGAATAATGCCCAGCTTCTTTTGCCGCTCGAAAGTTTCCCGGCGAATTACATCCCAGCCCTGGTCGAACTTCCCCTTGTATTTTTCGATCCACTTCTTGCCTACATGATGCGGCGTATGCGTTGCGCCGGTAGCGTAGTAAACGAAGAAGGGCTTGTCCTTGGCCACTGCGTCATGCTGATGCAACCACTTGATGGCGTTGTCGGTAATGTCTGTGGTGAAGTGATATCCATCTTGCGGAGTCTTTGAAGGCTCGACAGGCGTTGTGTCGTTGAAGATCCGGGGATAGTACTGGCTGTCGGCAGCCTGGTTGAAGCCGTAGAAGTGCTCGAAGCCGAGTCCGGTTGGCCAATGATCGAACGGGCCAGCGGGAGTAACTTGCCACATCGGCGTGTTGTGCCACTTGCCGTAGGCCGACGTGCTGTAGCCGTTCTCCTTCAGAACTTCGGCGATGGTGGCAGCGCTCTTGGGGATGTAGGTGTTGTAGCCGGAGTAGGGCGCAGACCACTCGGCGATGGAGCCGAAGCCAACCTGGTGGTTGTTGCGGCCGGTCAGCAATGCCGCGCGCGTGGGCGAGCAGAGGGCGTTCATGTGAAATGAGTTGTAGAGCAGGCCGTTCTGCGCAAGCCTCTCGAAGGTGGGCGTTTGAACCGGACCTCCCAAAGCGCTGGTTGCGCCGAAGCCTCCATCGTCGGGAAGAATCAGCACTACGTTCGGCGCGTTCGCT
>Ga0181520_10006792_pt1 | contig 17248 bp, 14 predicted proteins | sample PEATcosm2014_Bin_29_FD_132451 | JGI IMG/M metagenome (GOLD analysis project Ga0181520, IMG submission 132451) | Peatland microbial communities from MTU Mesocosm Facility, Houghton, MI, USA - PEATcosm2014_Bin02_30_metaG | ecosystem: Environmental > Terrestrial > Soil > Wetlands > Peat | place... | reverse complement strand
TACAGCAGCTTGAGTTGAAGTGATTGTCGAGTATTGAGTCATTTCTTATCTTCTTGTTTCGTTTCAAGTTGTAATACTGATTTTTGGAACAAAATAAATTTTGCCCGTTCGCTAATCATCTCTTCCGGATCATTAGACATTCGAACAAGTGCTGATTCAGCTTCAGGTAAGTTTGTACTGCTTAATATTTCAAGTAACTTCAATCTATTCCACATATTGTCATCATCAAGCATTTTATCAATGAATAATATGGCAATATTTTGATCAGTCGTAAATAGTAATTCCACTGCTAATTTTCTAATTTCTTCGTCCGGACTATCAAGACATTTTGTGAAAGAGTCGGATATGTTACGACGCTGAACGCCTGCCAAAGAGTTAATAATTTCAACTGAATTTTCATCGATTACTTCTTTTGTTAGTTCCATCAATTTTAAAAGATTTTCCGGCAGCTCAGAAATCAACGCGGGTAATGCGCAGAATAAAACTAATGGTTTTTCGAATATTTTGGGCTTTATAATTTCATCAAGCTCAAAATCTTCTCCGTATATTTTTAGACATGCTGCTATAATTTCTTCATCTTCGAATGCTGAAATTAAGTATACTGCTGCTTTTTTATATTTCGGTTCTGATTCATATATAGTTTGCAAAATCGCTTTTTTTACTCTGTCGTCAAAGGGAACGTCGTAATTGTATTTTTCCCTAAGCTCATTAATCGAACCTATTATTGGGCTTATAATGGGGCTTGAGGTTTCATTTAATTCAGAAATTAGGAAATAAAATGATTGCTCATCTCCAATAGATCCCAAGCTTTCAATTATTGAGAATTTAATTAATTCCTCTTCTTCGTTATATTTTGACATCACAAAATCTAACGATTTCTTTGAACCGATTTTTCCCAGAGCTTCAATTATAGTTGGACGGTAAAGTTCGTTTTTCTCATATGTTTGAAACAAATTATCCAAGGCATCATAAAATTTAAGATTTCCAAGAGCTTCTACACAAGCAAGGATAACGTTTTCATTTTTATTTGCTTCGAGTACCTTTATTATAGCGTTCCCTGATTTAGGATCGCCTATTAATCCCAAAATATCTATAACAAATTTTTTATCATCATCGGAGCTACTGCCAATAAAAGCTACCATTGCATCTACGGCATTATTCCCTATTTTAAGTAATATTTCCCCGGCCAAATTTCTTGATGATATTATTGGGGAGGAAACATATTTAACAAGGAATAAAGGTATATGTTGGCTGGGATTGAACGATAGTGTCATATCAATAGAATTACGTATGCCTTTATCGGGATCTTCCACAAATGCGCAAAGAACTTTTATAATCTCGTCGTCTAATTCTTCATTCATTAAGGATTCTATTGCGGCACATCGGCTGGCAGGATCATCAGAATATAACTGAGTCATTAAATTTTTATCTATTTTTTCAATTTGCACCATTGACTGATCCCTCTTAGTAATTAAATATTTAAATACTTTAATACTATGTTATTTAATAATTCCTAAGACTATTATCGGAAATTCTTCATACATATTTAGCATTATATTGAGTATATTTAGTCAAATTCAGTACCACTAACATTAATGTGCTTATATCAACTTTTTGAACTTATTTTTTATATCGACTGTTTAATATTAGCCATTTGGGAAGGGTTGTACATTAATTACAATTTTTAATCAAGTAATCCAATTAAAACAATTTTTAACATGTTATTAAGTTTTTTAGATATAATCCGATTGATCGGGATAATTCTTGTTGAAGGTTTTTTAACCAATAAAAACTAACTTATGTGTCAAGTCAACCAAAATAACTTTAGAGGTAAGTTACTACTAAGCTACATTAGCTTTAATAATGAATAGACTGTACTCTTTATCAGATTCTTTTATGTGGTTTACTAGCCAATCTCTGAGAAATTGAATTATTTCTTGAGAAAGCAGCAGACCGCCATTTAAATATTTTTGCTCGAACTCTTTAACTTTTTTTGTAAAATCATCATGCTTCAACTTATGCTTATGAAATTCAGGATACTTACAATTTTGCAATAGAATTTCTTCGGTTGAAAAATGAAATTCGGTATAAGAAATCAAATCTTTTATCACTTTCCCCAGAATGCTTTTCCCTTTTGCTTCTTTCATTGCCGAATGTAACTCGTTAATTAAATCAAACAATTTTTTATGTTGATCATCAATTTCTCTAATACCTACAGAATATTCGTCGGACCAATTAAATAATGCCATAAATTTCTCTACTTTTTATAAGTTTCATTAATTATAAAACCCCATTACAACAGATCGAATTAGATTTAGCTATATAATCAATAATTAATTTTCGTGATATACAGATGTTCTTCCATTTCCTTTAGAAACTAAATTTTCATCATCAATTTTAAAATGGCTTATAAGTTTTTCCAATTTTTGAGTCAGGTTATTTAAATCTTCAGCAGATCTCGCAATTTCATGAGTACCTGAAGCGCTTTCTTGAGTTACAGCACTTATTGATTCTATATTCTTGCTAATTTGTTCAGCTGAAGCTGATTGCTGTTCACTTGCGGCAGCAACTAATGCAGCTATATCCGTAACCTTTAGTGATTCAGCAATAATGTCTTTTAAAACTTCTCCAGCTTTATCTGCCAGGAGTTTACCTTTATCAACTTCAATTCTTCCTTCATGCATCGAGGAAACTGCATCAATCGTATCTTTTTGAATTTGCTTGATCATGCCTGCTATTTCCTTGGTTGCTTTTGTAGTTCTTTCAGCTAATTTTCTTACTTCATCTGCTACAACAGCAAATCCTCTGCCTTGTTCGCCGGCTCTCGCAGCTTCTATAGCTGCATTTAAAGCAAGTAAATTTGTTTGATCAGCTATATCATCAATAACCTGAATAATTTCACCGATTGCATCGCTGCTTTTACCCAATGCTTCAACGGTTTCGGCAGACTTTTTCACTACCTGGGATATACGCACCATCCCTTTTATTGTATCTTCAACAACACCTCCACCCTTTTGAGCTTTATCGCCGGAACTTTTAGCTGTTTCGGCTGCTGCTGAAGCATTTTTTGTATTGTCAAGGATGGTTTTTGTCATCTGCTCAATCGAACGTGCCACTTCCGCAGTTTGCTGTGTTTGTTCACTTGTGCCTGCTGCCATTTCCTCTACACTTGCCGATATTTCATTTGAGGCACTGGCAGTGGCAAGCACTGCTTCACTAACTCTTCTTAAGGCTTGTGAAAGTGACTCGTTTACTGTATTAATGTTGTTCTTAATTGATTGATGATCGCCTTTATAATGGCCTGTTACTTTTACAGTTAAATCTCCATTTGCCATTTTCTGAAGAATATCAGAGGATTCATTCAATGGAGCAACAATGTAGTCCAAAATTGAATTTATTCCCTGAATCAGTTTACCCCATTCTCCTTCAAACTTTGATGCATCTCCGCGTATTTGAAGGTTTCCTTCTTCATTTGCTCTTATTAATAAATCTGCTTCTGCTAGAAGTGCTTTAATTGTGTCTGCTTCTTTATTGAATGCAATCGCAAGAGCATCCCTTTCAGAAGCCAGCTCTACTTTTTCAATTATTCCATTAGCAATTTGTTCGGCCGCGTAAATTTTAGCCTTTTGTGCACGCTGAAGATCTTTAAAAAGCTCTGCAAGCTGGCCGATTTCATCTTCTGAATTATTATTTACTTCAACATTATAATTGCCGAGCGCAAATTCTTTAACAACATCTTTCAATTTATTTATTGGTTTCGTAATTGCCGGTGCTAAGAAGAATACGCAGAATATAAAGATGATACTGCCTATGGCCGAACCAACTATGGTTACTATAATAGCGGTTGTAACTGAACTTTGTACTTCATTATCAAGCTCTTCACCTTTTCCAATAAGTCTTGAACGTATTTCTTCGAATTTCTTTAAAAGCTGCATGCCTACATCCTCACCGGATGTTGTGGCAATATCCGCAGCCATATCGTAGCTTTGAGTCACAGAGGCGCTTAGGATTGCATCAGCAACAGTACTTTTATAATCTCCCCAAACTGATTTTACTTCTTCTAAATTCTTTTTACTCTGCGGATCCCAATTATTTTTCAATAGAGCTGTGATATTTGAATCAATGGAGGCTTTTAAAGTATTGTATTCATTTGCATTTGTACTGAATTTAGATGCAAATGCCGGCATGGAAAGCTGAATCATAATAAATTGTGTCTTTTGAAATTTGGAATACACAAGATTTACCTGATTTTGAGGCTTTACATATTCATTAAATATTTGATCCTTTACTTTCAACATATTATTTAGTTGAAGAAAGCCAACAAAGGCAATTACAGTAGAAATAACAGCAAGGAAGGTAAATCCTCCCTGTATTTTTCTAACAAATTTTATTTTTGAAAACCATTCCAATTTTTTCACCTAGATTTAATATTATTAACAATCATTTTATAAATGATTAACAATTAAAAAAAACAGAAATTTCGATGTCTATCAGCAGGCTGATAGTTTTATTTATTTTATATTGAGTTTAACTCAACTTGAAAATTATTGCCAGTGAAAGTTTTACCTTCACCGGTGTTCCGTCATTTTTACCTGGATTAAATCTTGCTGATTTAACTGCATCTATTGCGGCCTCATCGCAACCAGCTCCAATTCCTCTAACTACCTTTACCTGGTCTACACTGCCATTTTCATTTACATAAACAAGTACATAAACCTTTCCGGAAACACCTGCTTTTTTTGCCGCATCAGGATAGCTTATATGTTTATATATTGATTCCATACCGCCAACAGGTGCAGGCATTACCTGTGCAAATGGCAAGTAAGGATCTTCTTGAAAATAAGATGAGCCAACAACCAAAGGAAAAGTCAAAAGAAAAATTACAAGGATGATTGTTGATCTGATTTTATCCATATTTTTACCTCAATTTAAGACATTATCTAAATCATTATCGGATTTTATTATGATTTGTTAATGCCGAATTATTGAAAAATTTTATCTTAGTTAATCGGTTGAGTATCTAATTGATTTTGAATATTATTGCTAATGAAAGCTTTACTTTCACCGAAGTACCGTTGTTTTTACCCGGACTAAATTTTGTTAACTTAACACCATCTACTGCCGCCTCATCACATCCGGCTCCTATTCCTCTTACCACTTTAACCTGCTCTACACTCCCATTTTCATCAACGTAAACCAGAACATAAACCTTTCCCGAAACGCCTGATTTTTTTGCCAGTTCAGGATAAACAATGTGTTTATAAATGGCTTCCATTCCACCTATGGGCGTCGGCATTACTTGTGCAAACGGCAAGTAAGGGTCTTCCTGAAAGGAAGATACGCCAATCATCAATGGAATGACAGAAATATTGATTGCCAGAATTATAGTTAATCTACTTAAATTCATCACAAACCTTACAAAGAACTAATCACTTATTATTTATTATCGAATTAAAATATTTTTTGTTAATCCCATTGAGATTTTTGCAGTTAATAATGCTCAGGCAAATATTTAGGTATGAAGGCTTTATGCTTCCACTCCATAATAACTTCTAATTATGAATTTACCCAAATACTGCACATTTATTTTGCGTCATATTCCTGCCGGTAAATAGTTTATGAATCGCTCAAAGTTTTTATTATTGAATTATTATAAATTTGTTCATGTTTAGTAATAATTCCGGTATATTCTTTATTCTTTTAACAAATTAATTTTTTTGTTCAGTTGTAAATAAGATTATTATATTTTAATGATATGATTATCTAAATGTTCATTAATCTTGATCATATTTTTTTCAAGATATGGTTCCGGCTCGATATTCCGAATCTGAGAGCTTTAAATTGAATCGAATGGCTAAGTCTATAAAAGTTAAATATTAACTTTACAATTTGAATCTTAAAGTGATTTCTATCGATGTGTCAACTGAAGATATTATAAAGAATTTTCCACTTTGTAAAAACAACAAACAACAATTGCATAAACAATTTATATTATCTTTAGATCGGACAATTTTGATTAAGCAACTTTACGTAAATTTTGGTTATCATTTGTAGCAAGAATTTTTTCTAGATCAATTAACGTAATTAATCTATCTTTTAGCTTTCCTACAGCCATAATAAATTCTGAATTAACTCCTGATACCAAATCCGGTGGTGCTTCAGTAATATCTTTCGGGATTCTCAAAACTTCTTTAACTGCATCTACAATAAATCCAACAGTTTTTCCGCTAACTTCCACAACAATAATTCTTGTATTTCTATCGTGTTCTTTTCTTATCAAACCTAACTTTGCCCTTAAATCAATAACTGGAATAACTCTTCCCCGCAAATTTATTACTCCCTCTACAAAATTTGGAGAATTGGGTACTTTTGTAATTTGAAGCATTCTATTAATTTCATGAATAAAATGAATATCAGCACCAAATTCTTCTTTTCCAATCATAAAGCTTACAAGTTGAAGCAATTCCAAAGTATCCTTTTTTTGCTCTTCCAGGTCTGCCATTTCTTAATCCTCGGGGTTCATTATTAAAATATGCTAAAAGCTGTTAATCACTAATATTATCGTATTATTTTCAAATTTATTTAAAACGTTTATTAAAGATATAAGAAGAAGTCTTTTTTAGACACAAATTATTTATTTTTCATTAAGAATAAATGAATAGTAATAAACATTTGGCTATATTTGTGCAATTATTCACTAGCAATTATTTTTTAAAAAATTTTAATTGTTACCTTAATTCAGATGCAGATTTCATGGTTTTTTTAAAGGAAATCTCATTTGTGTATTATAATTGATACTTTTATTATCTTTATTAATTTTAAAACCTGCATTTCTTATAGTTATTCTGCCTTTATTAAATTGAAATATGAAGTAGTGGCGTAAAAGTGAGTTAGCATTTACTCTTAAACACTGTTGAATTGTATCCATTTAATTGAAAATGGCATTCATTATGATAATAATATTTTCATAACTGGATGAAAAATATATCAGTAAGGTAAAATAGATTAAAGTAAGATCGATAATGAATTAATAAAATACCATTTTGTCTGGGAACTTAAATAAATATTCAAAATTAGAATTAATTTCGTATCTAAAATTTATTGTAATTCAAAAATTTTTGTTTGAAAATAACATAACATAATGAACAAGCCACGAATTTTAGTTGTTGAAGATGAAACTGAAATAGCTGTACTAATTAAGTCTGCTCTCGAAAAGATGGGTTACCGGGTTGATTCTATTGTCTCAACAGGTGAAGATGCTGTAGAACAGGCAAAACTTGGTAATGTTGATCTTATTTTGATGGATATTGTTTTAAATAGTGAAATGACAGGAACAGATGCGGCGGAACAAATTCGTTCAAAATTTAATTTGCCTATAATATTTTTAACTGCCTATTTAAATAAATATCTTTTGGAACAAGCTAAATTATCAGAACCATATGGGTATTTGATCAAACCTTTCAATGAAAAAGAGTTATATGCTACTATCGAAATGGCACTCTATAAAAGTAAACTTGAAAAAAACAAACAACGAATTTACAACCTCCTTAAATGCGCTAGAAATATTAACAATTTATTGGATGAAGGAAAAGACAGGAAAAAATTAATTGAACATGCCTGTAAACATCTTATTGAAACATCGCATTTCTACGCAGCCTCTATTATTATAAATGATGATCTAAATAATGTTGTGGAAACTGCAGAAGTTGGTTATGGCAAAACATTTCCGGAAATTTTAAAATATCTTAAAAAAGAAGTACTTCCTTATTTTAATAGAAAACAACCAACATCGAGAAATGCAGATGATACTTTTATAAATGATATTGATGATAATAACGTTTTTTTTAATAAAATTGGAGATCAGGAATCCCTTCTGATTAGATCAAAATCTAATGGAAAGTTTTTTGGTATGCTTTCATTATCGATAAAAGATAAAAATATTGACCGTGAGGAAATCACTTTACTGAAAACTATTGCTTCTGATATAATCTTTGCCATTGAACGTATAGACCTGGATGAAAAGAATCAAATTGCCGAACAAAAACTTAAAGAGTCGGAATTAAAATACCGACAGGTAGTTGAAAATGCCGTTGATATTATTTTTACTACCGATATAACCGGAAAATTTATTTATTTAAACCAAGCAGCTATTAAAGCTACCGGCTTCACTTTAAATGACTTGCCCAATTTGCATTATTCAGAGTTAATTGTCCCTGAATTCCGGAAGAGAATAAAATTATTTTTCATAAGACAGTATCTGAAAAAACAGAATAATACTTATTTGGAATATCCATTCATTACAAAAAACGGTGAAATAAAATGGCTTGGGCAAAATACAACCCTTATTATTAAGGAAGATGCTATTGTAGGGTTACATTGTATTTCCAGGGATATAACAGAACGTAAACAAACTCAATTGGCCCTGAATGAAAGCGAAAAACGATACAGACACTTAGTCGAATTATCTCCTGATGCAATATTAGTTCACGTCAAAGGTAAATTAGTATATGTTAACAAATCTTGCTTAAAACTTTTTGGTGCTTCAAATCAGGACGAGGTTCTATATAAATCAATTACTGAATTTATATTGCCCGATTCGATTGATATATTTAAGGCTAAAATAAAAAATAATACAGACAAGAATTCTAACGTTTTGCATCAGAGCCAACAGTTCAAAAGGCTTGATGGTACTAAAATAAATGTTGAAGCGTCTACCAGCCCAATAATTTTTAATAATGAATCTGCAACACAAACAATAATCCGGGATATCACCGAAAGAAAACACATCGAAGAGGAACTTCGCAAAAGTCAATTGGAAGTAAATACACTTTTGGACAGTTTGCCCGGATTAGCTTTTTTGAAGGATAAAAATCATCGGTACTTGATTGTAAATCAAAAATTTTGCGATGCTATCGGATATACAAAAGAAGAGCTTATTGGAAAAACCGATTTTGACATCTTACCTCATCATACGGCTATAAAATATATAACCGAAGATATGGAAGTACTTAAATCAGGTAAAATTATGGATACTCGTGAAGAGCAAACTCTTGTCGATGGTAAATTACTTACTATCGGTACCAGAAAAGTACCTGTTAAAGATAATAGTGGAAACGTTATCGGATTAATTGGATTAGGCGTTGATATAACTGAAAGGAAAGAAGCCGAAGAAGCAATAAAGAAATATTCAAGTGAATTAGAAGAGTTAAATGCAGAAAAAGACAAATTTTTTTCCATTATTTCTCACGATTTAAGAAGTCCTTTCCAGGGATTATTAGGCCTTACTAATGCAATTGTTGAAGAGTATGAAAATCTTTCAGTCGAAGAATTAAAATTATTTGTAAATAACATTTACAATTCATCTAAAAATCTTTTTAATTTAATTGAAAACCTATTGCAATGGTCTAGAATTCAAAGAGGTAAATTAGAAATCAATCTTACACAAATTGAGCTTTACGAAGCAATTCTTTATGTTATAAATTTATTAAGCCGAAACGCAGCAGCAAAAGATATCCGCATAATTAATGAAACTGTTCCTAATATTTTTGTTTATTCGGATGTTAACATTTTACATTCAACACTTCAAAATTTAATTTCAAATTCAATAAAATTTACAGATTATGGCGGAGAGATTAAAATTTCTTCAATTGTAGAAGATAACTTTATAGCTGTTACGGTTTATGATAATGGCGTAGGTATTCATGAAGATGATTTGTCAAAATTATTTAGAATAGATACTCAACATACTACAATTGGAACGGCCAAGGAATCTGGAACAGGACTCGGCTTAATTATTTGTAAAGAACTAATTGAAAAACAAGGTGGCACAATAAAAGTGGAGAGTAAATTGGGTAAAGGATCTGCATTTACATTTACTCTATTAAATTTTAAGGATGAGATGTTAAGTTGATTATTTAGATTAATTATTTTTGATTAAAATCATTATTTTATAATTGTTTTGTTTATAGGAATGTAGCATAAATGGATATTTGTATAAAAATAATAAATTCATATCAGCATTTTAATAATTTCCCATAAGGACGTGTAATGGAAAAATGCAGGATACTCATTGTTGAAGATGAAATTATTGTCTCACTTCATATTAGAAGTGTTTTACTGCATTTTAAATATCAGGTTGTTGAGATTGCATCATCCGGTGAAGAAGCTATTGAAAAAGCAGGTATGCATCGGCCCGATTTGGTACTAATGGATATTCATTTAGGCGGAAGGGTAGATGGAATTATGGCTGCTGCTTGTATCCGTGAGAAATATGATATCCCTACTATTTATTTGACTTCTTATAATGATGAAGAAACTATAAATAAAGCTAAAATGACCGAGCCCCTTGGATTTCTTGTAAAACCTCTGGATAACAATGAACTTAGGAATTCAATTGAACTTGCATTGTATAAACACGAATCTGAAAAAAAGCTTAAAGAGAGCGAAGAACGTTATAAAGCTTTATTTGATCGTTCGCTGGACCTTATTTATCTAAATGATTTCAACGGTTTGTTACTTGATGCCAACAATACTATGTTAAATCTCTTAGGGTATAATTTAAATGAGATAAAAAAATTAAATATAACTGATATTTTAGCAACTAATCAAATTAGTTCGGTGAAAAATTTAATAAATGAAATTAAAAATAATAATTCACAGAGAAACCCTATCGAATACCAGTTATATAGTAAAACCGGGAAAGTAATTTTTGTAGAAGCCTTAACATCATTAATATATAAAGGTAAAGTCCCTTTTGCAATTCAGGTTTTGGCAAGAGATATCACAGAACGTAAACGGGCGGAAGAAGATTTACGATTGTCCAGGCAGAAATACAGGGATCTATTTGAATTTGCGCCAATGGGCATTTACCGTTCAGATGCTATAGGGAATATTCTGACAGCTAACATTGCGCTTGTTAAAATACTTGGTTATTCAACAGTAAATGAAATTCGCGGCCTTAATATTTTCACTGATATTTGTTTTAAATCTGATATGGGGAGTAAACATGAGCAAGTATTTTTTCAAACCGGTGAAGGAACTGATATTGAAATTCAATGGAGAATGAAAAATAATACCCCTACCTGGGTTCAACTAAATGTTCATGGAGTAAAAAACGTTTTAGGAGAAAATTTATCTTTTGAAGGGTTTGTACAAGATATAAATCTCCGGAAAAAAGCTGAAGGAATTCTAATTGAACAGGAAAAAAGTTATCGGTCTCTTATAGAATCTTCGATAGATGCAATTTATGTACTTCAAGGCAGACGTTTAGTTCTTGTAAACGAGGCATGGCAAAAATTATTCGGATATTCAAGCGACGAAGCATTTTCTAATGAATTTGATATAATGAAAATAATTGCACCACGTGATTCAATTAATATTATGAACCGGTTTATAACTTATGAAAATCAAAGCAAGCCGGCTCTTTTATCTTCCCGTTACGAGATGATTGGCTTATCTAAATCAGGGAAGGAAATTTATCTTGAAGTAAGTGCCTCAGAAATAATTTGGAAAGGTAAACCTGCAGTACAGGGAATTTATAGGGATATTACAGAAAGGAAAAAAGCGGAAGAACATCTTATTAAAGCTAAAAATGATGCCGAAAAGTCAGACAGATTAAAAACAGAATTTTTAGCTCAAATGTCTCATGAAATAAGAACGCCATTAAATAATATATTAACTTATACCTCAATATTGAAAGACGAATTTGAAGATAAACTGCCTTCAGGATTGGAAACTGCTTTTACCGTAATTAATTCAAGTTCTCAACGCCTTGTAAGAACAATAGAGCTAATTCTCAACCTTTCCCGTATTCAAACGGGGAATTTTGATCTTAATCTTAAAGAATTTGACTTAAATAAAGACTTACTTGAAGATTTATCATATGAATTTTACTCTCGTGCAAAAGTAAAGAATATCGCATTATCTTATCAAAACAAAGCAGAAAAAACCAGAATATTAGCAGATCATTATTCAACTGAACAAATCTTCCTTAATATAATCGATAACGCAATAAAATATACTTCCAAAGGTGAAATCAAGATAGAAATAACCAATAGGAAAGCAAATGATGTTTGTGTGAGTATAAGTGATACCGGAATTGGGATATCCCCTGAATTTCTGCCGAATCTTTTTAATCCGTTTTCACAGGAGGATATGAGTATGACTCGTCATTTTGAGGGAACGGGATTGGGTCTTGCTTTAGTAAAAAAATACGTTGAAATTAATAATGCTGTAATAAAAGTAGAAAGCGAAAAAGGGAAAGGCAGTAAATTTATGCTAATATTTAATTCAGTAAACTAAGTTTTACTTGATATTTTTTGTAACCTCAATGTCCAACTGCTCCATTCTGTATCTAAGTTTAGACCTGGATAGACCTAATATTTTTGCTGCTTTTACCTGATTACCATTAGTTATTTTTAGTGTTTTTTGAATTAAAATACGAAGTACTACATCAATTTGCACACCTTTGGAAGGAATTTTCAAAATAAATTTTTCATCGTCTTCCGGTTTAGCTGAAGATGAATCAATTAAAAATTGTAAATGCTGTTCTTTTAATTCGTCTTCTTCGATAAGCAATGCAACTCTTTCCATTACATTTCTTAATTCACGGATATTACCTTTCCAAGGATACTTTTCCAATAATTCAAGAGCTTTAGGTTCAATCCCTTTTATTTGTTTATTAAACTTCGAAATAAATTCTTTTAAAAAACTAAATGCTAATATCGGGATGTCTTCTTTTCTCTCACGAAGGGGCGGAACTTCAATACGGGCAACATTTAACCTGTAATAGAGATCTTCACGGAAAGTTCCTTTTTTAATTTCATCTTCCAGGCTCCTGTTTGTTGCTGCAAGCACACGTACATTAACTGAAATTTCCTTTTCGCCTCCAAGCCTGTAAAATTTTCTTTCCTGTAATACTCTGAGCAATTTCACTTGCAGATCAAGCGACAGTTCGCCAATTTCATCAAGAAGGATTGTACCATCCTGGGCAAGTTCAAATTTACCAAGTTTTGTTTTTTGTAAAGCCCCTGTGAATGCCCCTTTCTCATGTCCGAATAATTCACTTTCCGCCAATTCTTTAGGTATTGCTGAACAATTTATTTGAATAAAAGGGCCCCCGGCTCTAGGGCTTTTTTGGTGAATGAATTTTGCAAATACCTCTTTACCCGTCCCGCTTTCTCCTTCAATAAGTATTGTAGTATCTGAACTTTTTGCAAGTTTTTCAACTGAACTAAGGAGATGCTTAATTTTATGGCTTTTTCCAAAAAACTCGTTTGTTAATTCATCTTCACGAAGTAATTGATGAAGTTTATCCACTTCAGCCCTTAAATTCAAATTCTCAAGTGCTTTTTTAAGAACTATTTGCAGCTGATCAATATCTATTGGCTTTAATAAAAAATCATATGCGCCGGATTTTATAGCTGTAACCGCTATTTTTACATCAGAATATCCTGTTATCATGATTACAGGAATGTGATAATATTTTTTTTGAAATTCTAAAAGAAGCTCTAATCCATTGTGAGTAGTTAGGTAGATATCTAATAGGATTATGTCGGGTTCAAATTCCTCAATTTTTTCATGCGATTCACCACCATCAAGGCAAGTTTCAACTTCATACCCGAGTTTTACTAAAAGTTTTTTTAGTGAAATGCAAACCAGGTTATCATCATCAATAATTAATATCTTGTGGCTCATTATTTCCCTGTTTAAGGATTGGATTAAATTTAATAAAGAATCTGGACCCTTCGCCTAATTTACTTTCAAAGTTTAATTCTGCATCATATTCCTGAAGAATCATCCTGCAAACGCTCAAACCTAATCCGGTCCCTTTTTCTTTACTTGTAAAGAAATCTTCAAATATTTTGGTTTTGTCTTCATCACTAATTCCGACTCCGGTATCCACTACCTCCCAAACTATAACATGATAGTTTTCACGGTAGGTCCTGATATTCACTTTACCGTTGCTATCACAAGATTCTAACGCGTTAGTTATTAAATTAAGAAAAACCTGTAATAGTTTGCTTTTGTCAAAATAGCTTTGAGGTAAATCCTCATCTAAATTCACATTCAGTTGAACGTTTTTTCTTTCGGCATTGTAACGCATTATACCTAATGCGCTATGTGTTATTTCATTAATTGAACAATATGTTTGACTCTTTGAATTTCGCTTAGTAAACGTAAGCATATTATCTATTAGCTGCTGGATTCTATCAAATGCATCTTTGCACATATCAATAGATTCAATTGCTTCAGCGGGAAGCTCTGAGTCTATCATTTTTAAATAATCAAGATTTAATTTTATTACAGAAAGTGGGTTACGTATTTCATGAATAAGGCTGGCCGTTAATTTGCCTACTAAATGAAGTTTATTGTCTTGAATATTATCGTCTGTAAGGGGCATCTTAACCGAAAAAATATATATTACCTACACCAATTAAAATTTCGGTTAGAATTATAAATATTTAATGTTTAATTAGCAAACATTCTTCGACTAAAGGGGTATTTAAATTTTATTTAAAAATTAAGATAATTGCTATATTTTGTTAGTTTAGTTTAATTTGTTTGACCTATTTCCTGATAAATCTTGTCAGCGACTTTACTTACAACTTCATCTGAGTTGTAAAATCCGCTAGTAATTCTTTCCGAAATTTTATCCAGATTACTCTGTTGTGTACTTACAGAATTTTGAATATTCTTTGCTTGTTCAGAAAGTTCCAATTTATCCTGTATTTTTATATCCTGACCTGGTTGCTGGTCTTTTTGCTTCTGTGGTAAATCCTGAGGAAGATAAACACCACTTGAATTAGACACCGAATTGATATCCATACGATCTACCTATAATAATTAGTCAATTTTTTTCTATTTTGAATCTCTCTCAACTGTTTTCCAATTTCCTGCAGTTGTTTTCTTTTCTTGTCAATTATATCATCGTATATTTTATGAATTTGTTTAGCCAAAGGGACTAATTCCGGGTCAAATTTTTGCAATTCTTCAATTGGGTAGTTTTCAATCAATTTTTCTTTAATTTTTTTGATTAAGAACATTCTGACCTTGGCATTTTCAAAATTTACAGTAAATTCTTCCGAATCTGCTAATTCAAGGTCGGAAATTACTTTTCTAAGCAGGAATTTAATCTTATTTATTTCGTTTATCAACATTTTTATGCCCCAAACAAACTTGTTGCTGAACTACTGTTACCAAATCCAAAGATAGCATATTGAGACTGCATGGCAGCCAAGGAAGTCTGAAGTCCCACATATTCCTGCCTGAGGGCATCACCCTGCTTAGTAATATTGTTTTGTTGTGTTGTAATTTGAGTGTTTAAATTTGTAATATCCTTATTATAAACTTGAGTTGCTTTTGCCAAGTAGCCCCCCGCGCCGATATATGGGGATACCAAATTATACATAGTATTAGCAATTCCGCCCGTAGAATTGAAAATAGCTCCTACCTGGGTAGCCGTATTAGTAATTGCAGTCTTGAGTTGCGATTCATCTTTAATAACAAGTCCGCTTGTAGGATCAAGAGAAATACCTAACTCTCCAAGAGTATTTAGATCCCCCTTGGCAATTCCAGATATCGCTTTATAGGAATTAGTATTTAAGGCAGTCATAATGCTGGAAGCATTATAGTCTCCTACAAATATACCACCCTGGTCTTGGTTATTTTTAATATTTGTATAAACTGCATTAAAATTTGTTATAAAACTTTTAATATTTGATTCTATAGTAGCTTCATCTGTAGCTACGGTAATATTGCAGGTGGTATCGGTTGTCTGCATCACAGATTGAAGATTAAAAGTTACACCGGTAGCAAGATCGCTAATAGCATTAGAATCCCGTTGTATATTCAAGCTGTTAAATTCAATTTTTGCGTTTAACTCATTACCGTCAGTAGTAATATCAGGATATATAAATCCAGGAGTATTAGGTTCCGTAGTTTGACTGAAAGTTGGGCGCGTAGTTCCAACATTTAATCCGAATGTAGATAGAGCAGAAGAACCACTTGCATCGCTCAAGTTTTCAATTCTATAGTCAAGGCCCGTTGATGCTGCAGTAAGTGATAGCTGCGACGTAGTTGTAGTTGGTGAAAAAACAGAAGCAGTGACCATACCTGCTGCTGATTTCAAATTTGTTTCAGCAATACCCAGGCTTGTTACAAGATCATTACCAGTGCCTGATGCAATTGAAATATAATCTTTAGGAGTATTAACTGTTAATTGAAGCTCTTCCTGTCCGGTAGCAGGCGTATTTGTTAATTTGGCAGCAGTGACACCGGTAACTTTAGCAGTAATATTTGATACCATTTCATTTAAAAGGTCATCATAAGTACCGCCGCCATTGACGGTAATGTTTTGAGTAGTACCGTTCAAATTTATAGAAAATGTGCTTGGCCCGCCGGTATATTCATCAGTGCCGGTAACAGGTGTTGATGTAACAACTGCCTGACTCTGATTTATAGCATTAGCGATTTTTTGCATCGCTGTTTGATTTGTCTCACTGGCGCCAAATGTTACGGATACCTGCCCTGAATATGTTCCATTAGTGCCGCCTCCGCAAGTAACATTAAAAGTATGTGTACCCGTTAAGGAACAGCTACTGGCGGAAGTTTCATCCTGTGAAACAAGCACATCGCTTTGCGCTAGTTGATTAACTCTCATTTGATAACCGCTTGATGACGCTGCACTGGTTGCAGTAGCTGTTACAAAACTGCTATCCGATGAAGTACAAATCTGTGAGCCAAAAATGTCATTCTGATCTGTTGCCTGAAGAGTCTTCGATATCGTTTGTAAATTCGTTAATGCAGTAGAAAGAGAACTATAAGCGTTTGTAAGGTTTTGGTATTTTGTTACCTGGTTTTGAAGAGGTGTAACTTTCTCTTGAGATTCAGATGTTGTGAATTGAGACACCAACTGATCAATTTGCTGGCTAATTGAACTTGTATAGCCGGTAGAAGCAGTGGATGAATTAGTATTAGCGGAAGTAGTTGAATTAGAACCACCAACTCCGGAAAGATTCGTAAGACTAGGCGTACTAGCAGAACTAGTAGAACTAGTAGAACCTATGGAACTGGTATCTGACATATCATTGCCTTAGTTTTTGGAAAGCCTCGAGCCAGGAATTTCTTAATCCGGTTAAAATTTCAAGTACTATATCATAATTTTTCTTTCTCATTTCACGTTGACAAAATTGATATAGTTTCAAAAACCCGATCGATATTTCTTTAACATCATCTCTGTCATATCTTA
>Ga0181520_10006787_pt1 | contig 17268 bp, 35 predicted proteins | sample PEATcosm2014_Bin_29_FD_132451 | JGI IMG/M metagenome (GOLD analysis project Ga0181520, IMG submission 132451) | Peatland microbial communities from MTU Mesocosm Facility, Houghton, MI, USA - PEATcosm2014_Bin02_30_metaG | ecosystem: Environmental > Terrestrial > Soil > Wetlands > Peat | place... | reverse complement strand
TCGGTTGTATAAGGACAGCGACGAACCCCACAAGAACTTTTTGATACGAGGAGAATCACGATGGGCGAATACTACCCTGGTGAGATCACGATCGGCGGCAAGGTGTCCGCCGCGCTGCTCGATCGGTTTCTCGGCGAACTCAAGTCCGCCGGCGGGAGGACGGGCGGTTACGATGGCGACCCGTTCGAGGCCAAGGACGCGGACGAGTTGCGTCTGGCGCTGGACAACGATGGGCTCCTGGTCCTAGCGGACCCGGAGGCGAGCTACGGCAGATTCGAGGAGTTGGAAGCGTTCTGTGTCGAGCACGGCATCCCCTTCGACCGGCACTCCGACGCGAAATACGAGTTCGATGCCGAGAACGTCTACTTCCGCCCCGGCATGAAAGCGCCCGAGAGCGTGCCGTCCAACAATGCCGGGGAAGACCTGTTCAGCGCCGAGGCCGTGCGTCCCGTCGTCAAGGAGTTGACTAAGGTGGTCACTGCCGGGTTGACCAGGGAGAAGCTGAAGGCTGCGGCCGTGAAGATCATCCGGCACCTCAACAGCCTGCTACCGCCGGAGGTCGAGCCGTTGCCGCCACTGGAGATCGTGAAGTGATGGCGGAGTTCCAGAAACTCCGGAAATGGACATGTTGATCCCCACAGGCGACTACGCAAGATACACGGCCCAGGCGCCGGTCCGCCCGATGACCGCCAAGTTGTTCTGCTCCGGCGGCTCGTGGTGGCTGGAATACGAGGACGGCTGGCAGAGGGACACCCACCATAAGGCTGGTCGCGACGGCTTTCGCAGGCGCGAGATGACCGGGACCGTGTGCGCCGGGGAGACCACATAAACAGGAGCGATTCACCCTGACCGAACGGCTGACCAGCCAAGCCGTATATGGGAACCCTACCAGACGAGCATCAGACACACGAGAAATGACATGAAGAAAGCGAAACCAACGACAACCAAGAGAAAAGCGGGCGACATCTTGGACTTCGACGAAGCGACCGACTACGTGACGGAACTGCTGGGCGGGTGCGACGGCACGCTGCTCGCCAGCTGCATCCTGTTGGCCGCCCATGCCCGCAACACGTCTGGCACGCCGGGCGGGGGGCGATTACTCTATGCCCGCGGGCTGGAGGGGCAGCGGGTCGAACTGGTCGAGCCCTGACTGGTCCGGCTGTATGACCGATTCGGAAACGCAGAATCCTTCAACCTGACAGAGGAACGATTAAATGGCAAAAACAGTCCTGACCATCGAGGTGGAGTACGACGAGAAGGCGACGGAGCCCGAGGCCATCGCTTCGGCTGCCGACCGCCTATTGGAGACCGCCCTCTCCACACCAGGCGTCCTGGACGAGCATGGCGAGCTGCGCTTCGGCGAGTTCGTGGCAGGGCCGGGCGACGACGCCCGCGGCACGTCCCCGTACTACAAGACCGTCCGCCTTCCCGTGGAGATCAGCTTCACTACCGACCCCGAGGAACTGGACGACCGTCAGGACGAACCCGTTCCGACAAAGGGAAGCCTGCTCACTTGGCTCCAGGACGCCCTTGTCCTGCAAGTGGACACGGAGAGCTATGGGCAGCCCGCTGGCGCGGTTTTCGCCGCCGCAGGCGTCGAGTGGGATGCCGCTACTCTGGAGGAGAGGTAGTTCCTCGTGAACGGCACCTTCATTGCCCCGATACGTCAGAGAAAAGGGAGAATCATCATGCTAACAGTTGGCGACCGCATCGAACTTGTCGAGATGACCGAAGACCCCGACCCCATCCCGTCCGGCACGCGAGGCACAGTGGACTGGGTGAACGAGTTGCCCACCTTCACACAAATCGGCGTGCGATGGGACAACGGGCGCAGCCTGATGTTCTGCGTGCCGCCCGACCGGTACACAAAGCTTGCCTCGGGAGAGACGGCGTAGGATACATCCCGCAGGCGCAGGATACTTCGCCGACACGTTGAGGAGGATCAAGGAACGATGAATTTATTGAGTCTTTTCACGGGAAGCTGGAAGAAGAGCAGTCAGGCTGAGCCTGCGCCTGTAGCACCACCGCCAGATCCCGCTGTTTCCCATCGCCCGCCGACCAGCCTCGAAGAGCGGCAACGGCTGCTTGCCCACCACGTCCGGCTCGTGGCCCGCGGCATGGCGAATGGGCTGTGCGTCTACGGCTCCCGCGGCGGACTGGGCAAGACGCGGGTAGTGCTGGCCACGTTGAAAGAAGAAGGCGTAGTTCCGGTGACCCTCACTGGGCACTGCACGCCGCTCGCCATGTATATGGCGCTCTACGAGCATCCCGAGTCCGTCGTCTTCCTCGACGACTGCGATGCCATGTTCCGCAACCTGCCGGCACTGGGCATCCTTCGGAGCGCCTTGTGGGAAGGCGAGAAGGGCAAGCGGCTCGTGAACTACAACAGCAGCCAGCTCAAGGTCCCGTCGTCGTTCCACTTCGACGGCAGGGTCATCTTCGCCGTGAACACCCTGCCGACCAGGAACAATGCCTTCGCCGCCGTGCTGAGCCGGGTCGACCAGTTCGAGCTGGAAGCTTCCAACGAGGAGGTGCTGGAACTGATGCGGCAGCTTGCTGCACAGGGGTACGAAGGGCTGGAACCGGACGAGTGCATGGAGGTCGTGGACTTCATCGCCGAGTTCTCGGCCACCAGGGAGCTGAGCCTGCGCCTGCTGGAGCCGTCCTTTCACAAGGTAATCTACTCACGGCAAGCAGACACGGACTGGAGGCAGCTCGTCGCCAGCCAACTCCACGAGATCGGCAAGACCGCCGTCCCGAAGGTCAGCGACTCCCGCGCCTACGACATGGACTGCCTGCGGCAGGTCGTCGCCGACTATCCCGACAGCGTCGCCGACCAGGAGGCGGCGTTCAGGACGTTGACTCGCAGGTCGAGGGCAACGTTCTTCCGCCTGAAGAAGGCGTTGGGCGACCTCGGCACCACTACGCAGGCAGCGATGGGAGTCAGTTAGGCTGTATCGGCATATATCTTCCTCTGTACCCAAGAAGAAAAGTGCCCCCAACCACGACGGCAAGTTAAGGAGGGACACCGTGGACTTCATGCCAGACGGATTCATCGAGAGAACCGACAACGAGAAATACGTCATCCGCGACGGTGTCGGGCAGTGGTGGGCGGGCAAGGAACGTCGCTGGCGAGGCAAGGCTTCCGAGGCGATGTTGTTCGACACAGAGATGGAGGCGATGGAGGAACGCAACCGCTACTGCCTGGGCGACGAGGCGGACGTGCTCCGATTCGAGATCGTTGCCGTGCTGACGGTTTACGCCCGTCGTTGGTCATTGACGCAGCTAGTTAGCCATTTGGAGCAACACCGCAAGCTCTATATCAGCGGTCCGCCCGGGAAAGAAGGCGTGCTGTTGGAGCTGCTCCCCGACACGTTGAAGATGGTCGAACCATGAGCCGTGGGATACATCCCACGCACACGACGAACCCAAGAGGACAGCAACCATGAAGACGCACGGACTACCCAACCAGTTCTGGGTCGTACTGAAGCCCTCGCCGGTTTCAACTCCGGAGGACATCTGCTTCGCCTGCACTTTCGAGCGGTTGATACTCCAGGTGCGAGGCGGTCTCACGGAGGACGAGATCGTGGGCATCTACGCCGACGAGACCGAGGCTCGGCAGGCTGCCGCCCGGCTGCTTGGGATACATCCCGTGCGTCCTACGGACTTGGTGTTCGTAGAGGTCATCGTCCACGTCCAGGCACAGCCGAAACACGAGGAGATGAAGGCACGGGACTTGGCGAAAGCCGCCGTCGAGGCGGTGAAGAATGCTGTCCGCCAGGCGGAGGAAGCTGGCTTCAGCCATCGGCTGCACGGGCAGGTCAGCCTCGGTGCAGGCACGGTGGAGCTGAAGAACCAGACCGTTGTCGTAGACATCCACAGTTAAGTTGTATCCCAATAACCATAAGAACCCAGGAGCTGAACCATGTGTGAACCGAACTTCCCTGAACTACGCATTGGCTCGCCGACCAGGTGCGGCGTGCTTGAGGCGTTCCCGTTGTACGCCGAGCGTACCCTCCTCCCCGACCGTACCTTCGATTACATCCTCTCCCACGAGGCACAGGAGGCGGGGATCTGTGTCGTGCGAGAGCTGGTGGAGCCGAAGGTCGGAGAAGTGCTTGTCGAGAACACGGGCGACCGTTCCGTGCTTTTCCTGGAAGGCGAGGAGCTGGTGGGAGCGAAACAGAACCGAGTGGTCCTGTCCTCCATCCTGGTCGGTGCCGGAAGCCAAGTCGCCCTGCCGGTGTTCTGCGTGGAGCGCGGACGATGGGACCCGTCGTCGGAAAAGTTTAAGACGGGATCGCACGCCCCGCCGACCATGCGGTGCCTGTTCAAGGGCGGCAGCAGCCTCCCCCGACGCGAGGGCAGGCAGATCGAGGTGTGGCGTTTCATCATGTCCAAGCACTTGGCAACGAAGACGTTCTCACCGAAAGGGAACATGAGCGACGTGTTCCTGGAGCATCCCACGGTCGTCCAGGAACTCCGGCGGGACCTCCAGTACCCGGAGGGCGCATCGGGCATCGCAGTCGCCATCGACGGCAGGACGGTCGGCATCGACCTCTTCGACAAGCCGGAGACGCTCCGTAAGGTGTGGGACCGCCTGGTCGTCCTGGGCTTCACCCTGGATTACCTCGACGTCTGCGACACAGACCGCCTGGCGGATGACGAGCAGAAACCGGTTAGGTTGTATATGGAAGCTCTTAGGGAGGCAACCTGGCAGGAGTCTTCCACGGTGGGATCCGGAACGATGTACCGGGCGACCGACAAATGCCTGGCGGCGGCGCTGGTCGTGGAGGGCAAGCTCCTGCACGTCAGCGTTTCCGTTCCAAAGTAAGCGACCGTTCGACCAACCAAATCTCGCAGGACATATCATGGCACGAAAACAGGGAGTGCTGACCCGAGAGGATTTGGAGAATATCGGCTCGCTCATCACCATCAAGGGCACGAACACTTGCCTGGGCGACCTGATGCACTTCGATGGACACGGCACTTATGACCCCGATCACGGGCTGGTTCCCGTGTCCAAGGAGGAGGCGGACACGCACAACAAGCTACTGGACGAAGCGCGGCTGAAGGGGCTGGACGAGAACTGCGAGGTGGGGCAGGGTAGCTTCTTCTACTTCACGCGGAAGGCTCCCGACCGCAAGGTCACGACCTTCGTCGGCACGGTCGTCTCGACCGACGTTCGCGTCAAGGGGCAGTCAATCACCTTCGTCCGCAAGGGTAAGACCTTTCGGGGGCGGCTCTGCAAGGACGCCGATTCCTTCAACTTCCGGCGGGTGGCGTAGTTGTTCGACCAGATCGGTTAGTGGAAGTGGACTGAACTGAAACAAACGAGGACTGGCACAATGAGCAATCGGTATCAGGTCATGTTTGTCTGGAAAGATGAAACTCGGTTCGGCATTGTCGATGCATACAGCGACGAAGCCAAGAAATACGCCAAGCAGGGCAAGTTGCTTATCTCGGACGCCGTTCGGCCGCAGCGATTCGTGGTGCCGGACGACGGAAATGTCGTCGACATCAAGATGGAAATTGGGCATTGGAACCCGCAGTCCGGCGATTTCGAGGGTGGTGACGAGTACCAGCAGTATGTCCGGGCGGAGGCGAAGAAAGCACGTGCCCTGTCCGATTCTCTGCCGCCGGGCGTGCAGGTGGGCAAGATGTTCAGCATCGGCGTCGGCGACGGGCAAGCTGATTACGTCGTCACCAAAGTCATGCGAAGCAAATGCCAGGTGGAGTGGCGCGGGTTCAGCATGGATCGCTGGACGGACCATCACTTCGGTTGGGGCGGCAGTTTCCCCATCAAAGACATTGCCCGCTACGTCGGGCAGGCGGAGGCGATGGCGAAGCTCTTCGGCAAGAAATAGCCCATTTCCCCTGAGCTGTATGTAGTTCCGTCAAGGAGACACGAAACATGAGTCTGAAGGACAAACAATCCCAGTTGGACCAGTTTACCGGCACCGAGGGATACACTCGCTGGTCTCCGCTGTTCCGGCGCATGGTGCTGACGGACGGTGCGAAGTTCGTTGCCGAAAACGGTGGCAGGAACGGAGCATTTTGGCTTATGGATGCGATCGCGTCGCACCAACCCAAGGCGTTGAAGAACGAGATGCTGCGGGACATCCAGTTCTGGACGCTTGAAGTCACGGAAAAGAACGGCAGGAAGAGCGCGGTCCTGACCTGTCGGGTCGACAGCGGCGAGAAACCCGTCATCACCCAAGAGATCGAGTACACCGACTTCGATCTCCCCAAGATCGACTTGTGGGTGGAACCGCTGGACGAGAACACCTTTTGCATATTGTTGCCCAGCGAGCACTGATGACCAGACTTGGGCAGGGCGTACATCCCCTGCGCGGATACTTCCCGCAACACACGCACACAGGAGAGCGGACATGGACAAGCAGGCGCTGGCGAAGGACTTCATGGAGTGGAGCGGTGGTTTCCCGCCGGAGAGCGACCACCAGATCACGGTCTATCTCGACTACGCTCTGCCTGCCGGCTTTGACCGCCAGGAGGCGAACGAGTTTCTGACCGACTGGTACGCGTCCAGCGAGGACGAGCCCCCGCAGGACGAAACCGGTTCGGCTGTATAAGGGCAGCCAGGATACTTCCCTCAACACGCACACAAGAGGACAAATCGTGGGCTTGACTATCCACTACGGCATGACCAGCAAGACACATTCCCCGGCAAGAGCTAAGGCGCTGGTCGAGCGGATGCGGCAGCTCGCCCTCGACCTGCCCTTCGAGAAGGTGGACAGCGAGGTCCGGTACTACGGACCGGAAATCTGCCAGACACCGCTTGAGGAACTGCGCCCGAAACGAGACCTGTTCGGCATCGTACTGGACGGCTGCAAGCACGTTGACATTCCCTGGCACCGCAAACAGTCGGCGAGCGTGACCGTCCAGCCGTTGGAGATGTTCCACTTCCAGACGATGCCTGGACCAGGTTCGGAATGGGCGAGCTTCGGGCTTGCCCGCTACCCCGCAGAGATTGAAGTAACGTACTGCCCCAGGTCCGACGGTCACTTCATCGAGACGGTCAAGGACGGTGGCTGTACGTCGTGGCGGTTCGACTGGAAGCGGTGGGAGCGGTGGCTGGAACGCAACGGTCACAAACGCTGGGAGTTCCCCGAGGACGAAAAGTTCCAAGAGAAGCGGAAGATCAAGACGGGACTCAGCTCCGGCTGGCGGTACGGTGGCTTCTGTAAGACCCAGTACGCATCTCGATTCGGGGTCCCCAACTTCATTCGCTGCCACCTGTGCGTCATCCACCTGCTCGACAGGATCGGCGAGCTGCCGACCGTCAAGGTCGAAACCAACGACGAAGGCAAGTACGGGCGTTCCTACTACACGGACGACCCGGACGCCAAGGAACGGGTCTACACCTGGCACGACGGGCAATACGACGTGAAAGCCCTGGTGCAGGAAGTGGGCGAGTGGAACGAGATGTTGGCAGTCCAGTTCGGTGCGATGAATGACCTGCTCAAGGCGAGCGGGTCGGAACTCACCCTGGAGTCGCCCATCAGCGCCTTCCCCGATTTCGAGCATCTGGAGTTCAAGGGGCAGCAGAACCAGAAACACCTTGCCCCGTTTCTCCAAGCCATGAAGAAGTTGGCTGACGAGCAGCGGGCGAAGGGTGCGTCAGCGAAAAAGGGGTAGCACTCGCCAGGATATAGGGATGCGTCCATGAAAACGAAATGGGTGTTCGGCTACCACGGGGCAAGAGAGACCTACTGGCTCACGGCGACCAGCTACCGCAACCTTGTGAAGCAACTGCACAACAAGGGCATGGCTGCCCCCGACTGGTACGAAGACACCGGATACAGATGGTAACTGTAGACAAGAATCATAGGAGAGGGTTCTATGTGGATTTTCGGTAAACAAGGTCATTTCGCCATCGGGCAGGATGCCTTCGACCACTCCAAGCTCCTCGTCCACACCCAGTTGCGGGAGGAGCTGGAGGCGGTCATCGTCGTGCTGGACCAGGTGGCTGGCGGCCAGCGGCACGAGATCGAGCAGCGGGTCGAGGGCGACTACCGGTTCGTGGTCACGGCTCGCCGGGAAGTCGTCGCCGAGGCGGTCGCCAGGATGGTCGCCGCCATCGACTACACCAAGCACACCGACAGCTTCCACGTCGATTTCGGGGCGAAGCCGGGCTTCATCCTGTGGCTCAACCGCACGGGGCTCCAGGTCGCCACGGTCAGGGAGTGAGGTGTCCCATCACCATGAACTTCCGGTAGGTCGGTGCCCCGAAGAAGATCACGCTGCCTGACGGGAACGTCATAACCGAGCGGGAGTTCGTGTTCCTCCCCGGCTACGGGCGCACGAACGTCCTCTGGAACAAGAAGGGCGGCTGGAGCCCCGACATGCAGAAGGACCAGTACGAGCAGGTCTGGCGGGTTCCGCCGCCCGACATCCGCAGGCTGCTGACCGACCCCGCCAGCCCCCGCTGTCCCCTCTCCCGGTTCGTCGGCAACGAGCAGGCGAGAAGGGTCATGCAACGTGCCGCGTACCAGGCATGGGGTCGCCCTAACCACTGCTGCGCCGACCTGTCCTTCGCAATGGTCGGCCCGGCAAGCTCCGGCAAGACCACCCTTGCCCGGCTGTTCGGCGAGATGGTCAGGCTGCCGGTCATCGAAATCCCGCCCAACAGCGTCCGCAGTTCCAGGGAGCTTTATGACCAGATCGCCGTCACCCTGGAGCGCACTATCAACATCGACGACCCCAACGACCCCTTCTCGCTAAAGATGGTCCCGCCTGCTCCGGGCGAGTCCGACGACCCGACCATGCACGTCCCGCCCAGTATCGTCTTCATCGACGAGGTTCACGGGTTGCCGAGGGACATCCGGGACGGGCTCCTCAAGGCGATCGAGTCGAAGGATAGGATGCTGTGCATTGAAGGCGGATGGTTCGCCGACTGCAAGAACGTCTGCTGGATCGTGGCGACGACCGAGCGCGGAAAGCTCTTCGGACCGTTCGACTCCCGCTTCACGAAGGTGGAACTGGAGATGTACGAGGCTGAGGAGATCGCCGCCATCGTCCAGCTCGACAATCCTGGCTGGAACATGCCCCTGTGCCGCCTGGTCGCCCGATACGCCGGTCGGGTGCCGCGGGAGTCGCTGGACTTCGCCAAAGCGATGGTGCAGGAGCATGAGATGAACGGCGGCTGGGACTGGGAGGCTGTCGCCGCCCTTGTCGCCCGCAGCCTGAAGATCGACCGCTACGGTCTGACGAGACGACGGCTTGTCGTCCTCGTGGCTCTTGGGCAACTCGGTGCCATCAGCAAAGGACGGCTCGCCGACTACGCAAGCTGCGGACTGGCGGAGCTGGAGAAGTTCGTCATGCCTGCCCTGCTGGTCAGCACGCCCGACGACCCGGCGATGGTCGTCGTGACGAACAAGGGCTACGCCATAACGCACCGTGGTCTGGAAGAGCTGGACAGGCGGGGAATACCGCACGGGGGCGAGGCGGTCGTCGCCGAAGGCGGGCAACGGCTCGACTTCGGCTTCTACGATTCCGATGACTTCGGAACGGAAGAGGGGGACGAACTGCCCGCCAAGCCCGCCAGGAACTATCCTGGCAGGTCCTTCGGCTTGCCCGCTCCGCAGCCGCCATCGCTGCCCCCGCCTGTACTCACGCCACCCACCATCACACCTTCAGCACCGTCTGCGATGCTTCCGCCGCCCGGCACCAAAAAGCCGCAAACCCTGGCGGAAATCTTGCAGGAGATGAAACGGCTGATGGAGGATGCTCGACGAGGATGAAGACCTGCCTATTGCGAGTGCTGGTGTTCCTGGTACTGCTGCCGGTGGTGTTCTCCCTGCCGCCGTTGGCGTTCGCCCTGTTCTGCTTCATCGCCTACACCATGTACTTCTGGCAGCAGGGCCGAAAGTGACCGCAGGATACTTCCTACTTCTTCGCCGGAATGCTGGAATCCAGTTCGGCTGTATAGGGAATGGATTGAAGGGAGACCGACATGAAGACCAAGATCGTTGACGTTGCCGACTGTCCCGACTGGGAACTCGTCCTCGTCACCAACTGGACGGGGCTCCAGAGCGACCTCAAGCCCGAGATCGAGGAAGAAGTCCTGCGGGCGGCGTGGGAACACCAGGACGGTTACGGCGTGCCGGGACTTACCCCGCCTCAAGGCTGGGACTGGTCTGGGATCCGGGACAGCACGCCCGGAGCCAAGCGGAAGATGGCGCAAGCCGTCCGCCGCGTGTTGAAGAAGCACGGTATAACGTCTTTCACGGTCTCGTGGGACGAGACGATGGTACGGTACGAGTAGAAGAGGGGAGAGAGCCAATGGACGAAGACCGCATCATCCACGCATCGCCGTTCACCGACTGGTTCGCCACCCAGGATACATCCGCGGGCGGCGTATGGCTCTGCGACAAGACCAGTGACCGGAAGGTCCTGGTCCAGCCGCCGACCGAGTGGGGAAGGGAGTGGTCGTGGAACGTAACCCAGGACGGCAGCGGGATCTACATCAAACGCAATTTCGCATAATCGGTGGATCACGAAATTGGAAGGCAGATCGGAGGCAGTTATGGTCAACGAAGCACACGAAAACCCGCTCGATTGCGGATCACAGAAAGCAAGTGCGAAATCGCAGAAAGCCCGGCTCGTCGCCCGGATCGCCCGGTTGGTGAGGCAGGCGGGGTTGGGCTACGATGACTGGCGGTATGTCGCCCGCCAAGTCCGCCGCAAGTGCGACCTGCATCCTGCTGCCAAACCCAAGCGGCTCCCCCGTGTGTTGAACCCTGACCAGTTTCGGGCGTTCTACAAGGCAGTGGACGAGGCGGACGACGTGCAGCACGCCTTGATGCTGCGGCTCCTGTTCTACACGGCGGTCAGGGTCAGCGAACTGTGCCGCATCGAGGTCGCCGACGTGGACCTGGAAAACTGCAAGGTCTTCATCAGCCAGGGCAAGGGTAGCAAGGACAGATATGTCCTGTTCGGCAAGGGGTTCGCTATGGCGTTGAAGGCGCACATCGCCGCCCATCCCCAAAACCGATGGCTCTTCCAAACCAGAAGGTGTGGCAAGTTCTCGACCCGGCGGGTTGAGCAGATCGTGAAGCAGTATGCGGAGCAGGCGGGCATCCATGCTACCCCCCACGTCTTCAGGCACCAGTGCATCACGTTTCTGACCAAGACCTCGGGGCTGGCGGATGCCGAACTCCAGCTCATCACGGGACACTGCCGCCGGGAAACGCTGGCGATTTATCAACACGTCGCCGTGGACGGACAACTCGCAGACCGCTACCAGCAGGCGATGAAGGACGTGGGGCTGTAGTCGGCGGCACGGTTCCCAGTTCGGCTGTATATGGGCAGCCCGGAGGAAACCATGAGCACCAAGCGCACCATCGACCACGAGTTCGACGAGAGAACACTCAACTGGAACAACGAGGGCAAGCGCAGGCGGAAGCCCAAGACGAGCCTGTCCTTCCACCTATTCACGGACATGGAGGACGACCGGGACGCTTGCGGCACCGTCCATCTGCGGCTGGACAAGGCGGATTTCGTCGCCTACCCCGGCAGCATGGAGGTCTGCATCCCGCCCGATGTGTGGAACCGCATCATCCTGGCGGGACCGGTGAAAGTTCGCCGTGTCCACGGCACGCACTACACAGATAATCGCCCGGAGTTCCCCAAGCAGGTCAAGCCCTGATTACCAGTCAGGCTGTATATGGACAGCCTGGAGGAACAACCCATGAACACGACTGAACTGCGACAAAGGGTGAGCAAGGCGCTGAATGCTCTCGCTCGCCATATCGACGAGCAGGGCGACGAGCCCGTCTGCATCCACGTCAGGGAGGCTTACGACCTGTTGTACCCCATCGACCAGCCACCCGCCGAGCTGGAAGTCCCAGATGAGACCTGACCAGAACCGGTCCGGCTGTATATGGGCAGCCTGGAGGAACAAGACCATGAGACACTACTACGTCGTGTCCTACAAAAAGCCCAAGAGCGGGCGGCTTGTCAACATCGCCGTGTCCTTCCCGGAATCGGAAACCAACGGGTATGACCCCGTGATGGTCGCTAGCCGCAAGGCGCACGACATTGCGGTCAAGAACGGCTTGCCGGAGAAGAAGTACCGTGAGTACGGCTTGTCCGGTAGCCTGCGGCAGTGCGTCGAACTTGCCGATGGCTCGTTCATCACTGCCGAAGAGTGCAAGCGCCATTGGGGTTACGTCCCCAGGAACTTCAGTTTCAAGAGCCAGACATGACACAGGCAGAATGGGAAGCGGCATACCCGCCGCACAAGGCGCTGCACCTGCCCGAGCCCCATAGCCGGGCATACCCCGAGCCCCTGCCGACCTACGCAGAGGCTTGCAGCCAAAAGGACTTCATCGAGATGACTGACGAGCACGGAGGGATGCTGGTCGTCGAGTGGGAGGGCAAGTTCTACGTCGTCTGCGACGAGGGCTACTTCCACGGCTTCAAGGAGGGCGTGGACTACGTGCGATAGGAAGTATCCTGCCCGGATGTACCCGGAACGCACACAGGAGACTTGCGATGATGCCCGTCCGCTTCTACGACATCGAGTGGGACACCTACGACGAAGAGAAGGGCGAGACCCTCGACCTCGCCAGCCTCAACCTGCCGACCGTTTGCGTCATGTCCGTCGAGAACGGCACGGACTTGAAGGAGGAGGGTGCCGAGCTTCTCAGCCAGGAGTACGGGTGGCTCGTCAAAGGCTTCCGGTTCCAGGTTCCGGGCAAGTGCCCCGACTGCGGCGCTGACCTCGACTACCAGGGCGGCGAGGTCCAGGACGAGTGTTACGTCTACGACGTGACCTGCACGAACTCGGACTGCGACTGGGCGGGCAAGGAGTGGTACGACCTTCACTTCGCCGAGCAGCACAAGGAGTGATCCAACCATACAGGAGACCGAACCATGCTGCACAGCTACAGCTATCTCGTCGAGGACGAGTGTCCCCACTGCGACTGCGACCTGGGGAAGCCGGGGCGGGTGAAGGTCCAGGGGGTAGAGGGCGAGTTCTACGTCAAGGGTGGCATCGTCGCCGAGGACGAGTTCACCGACCCGATCCTCTCTGACTCCAATCCGACCATGACCTGCGCCAAGTGCGGCGGCGTGCTTGACGTGGAGCCTCACGAGGAGTGCGGATGAAGACCTGCCACGGTTTCCAGTAAGCTCACCCCGTTCCCCACGCCAGCCCGACGATCCCGCCGGGCTTTCTTTTGCGCCTCCGGTATCGAGATCTAGCTGCACCGGGAGACACGAAGCTGCGTGTCTTCTCTGACCAGGCAGGCGGGATACAACGGAACTGGCTCCGGCATCGGCTCCGAGGTGACCCCCGCCGGAATCCCGAGCGACTCCAGCCGCCGGCTCCGCCAGGTCGTCCCGGTCCGCTCCACGGCCGCCCTCGAAATCATCTCCAGTCCAGTCTTCGCACCGCCAGGGTCAATACCGGTTCGGCTGTATATGGAACCTGGTAGATGGAGGACACGACCATGAAAGCGGCGATTTCCGAGGGATGCGGTTGCATCACGTTCTACCGGGAGCCGAGTGACCCCAAGTTCCACGGGTTGCGGTTCGCCAAAGGTGAACACGCCCTCTTCCACTTCCTCGCCCGGTGGCTAAATGCCCGTGGCTTTGACCTCATCAAGAAACGGGCTCAGAAGGACGGTCACATGATCGGCGACCAGTACCAGCCGTACTTGCGGACACGCAAGCCCCGTGCTGGCGTGCCGCACGTCATGGTTTGGAGCGGCTTCTATGCCTTGCGCGGGGCGAACGAGGACTGGAACCGTGGGCAGGTCAGTATCCTCCTGGAAGTTGATTGTTTTGAGCGCGGGCAGGATACCGAGGCACTCGTCGCCCACCTGTGCCGGATACATCCCACGGACCTGACCCTCGGCGGCGAGCCGCACCTGCACGACCTGCATCTAACAGAGACACTCGTATGAACGACGACACCGAATCCATCCGCCGCCTGCAACTGGCGGAGATTAACGCCCAGCCGGGCAGCCGCGAGGCACTGGAAGCGGAACACGGGCAAGTCTGGGATACCGACGAACTCCGCCGCGATTTTGACGTGACGGGCTTTCTTGCGCCATACGTTGTCGTCCGCCGTAAGGCGGACGGGCAGAAGGGGAGTCTCCTCTTCCAAACCTCACCACGTTTCTACTTCGGATTTGAACCGTATTGCCCCTGACAAAAGGAACCGACCCATGATGTCCATTGACGTTCTCATCGCCGTGAACAACGAAATCGCCCGGCAAGCGGCACGGGAGGGGCTTGTCCCCTACGTCCCCTTCTCTGCCGACGAAGCCACCACGCCGTTTTTCTGTCCGAACATCGGCACGTTGAAGCCCCGTGGCTGGCGAAAGACCGGGCATACATGGTTCGTCGATAAGACCGGTCACGGCTACGACTGGGAGCCTGCACTGACTTGGCGGCAGTTCCGGCAGCGAATTGCTGGATACCTTCTCCGTCATCCTGGTCACGGCTTCGCCATCACGGAGGAGGGCGAGTGTCAGGTCGTGGTGTCGGCGTTCCGGCGGGTTAAGCAGGAAGAAAGGTGAACGAACATGGACAAGCTCTTGCAGCGTTACGCCATCGTGTCCGCCTACATCAACAACCAGACCGACGAGAGCTGGCAGCGGATGAAGGCGGCAATTCGCCGACTGGAACCCGACGACGTGGTTCTTCATGCACCGCCTGACCCTGAAGACGAGGAAAACGGCGAGTCCGCCGTGTGGTATCGGAACCACTACCGTTGCGTCTGCGGGCATGAGTGGACGGACGAGTGGGATTGCTGTTGCAACGACCGTTGCCCGAAGTGCGACACGGAGATCGAGCCGTATCAGTCGGACGACCTGGGCGAGGATAACTTGTTCCAGGAGGCGGTCAACGGGCTGGTCGAGTTCTACCCCGAGCTGAAGGACAAGACGCTCCTGGCGAGCATCCGTACGAAGGTCAGTACCCCCGACACCGGCAACCGCCAGGCGGACTACCAGAATGTCCGAGACCAGATGGAGCGGCTGGTGCAGGAGGGCGGCTGACCAGTTCGGCTGTATCGGGCAAGGACGACCGGATACATCCCACATGCATCAGGAGACCGGCAATGAGTAAGTTTATCGAACAAGGCATCGAGCTGGGCGACGGCGGCGTTAGCCGAGGCGATGATCCCCGAACATCACAGAGGTTGATATGGTTGCCAGCGCGGAGCGTCCGATAAGGATGACGGTCGTTCACGACCGATCCAGCGACGGGTTCTATGTGGCCATGATCCCCGCGCACTTGTCGCGGGAGGAAGTCGATGCCGCCCTTCGGCAGCTCGGAATTGAAGCCGAGGCTGTGCTTGAGCTTGGGGGCTGGAAGACGGCGGAGTGCGGCGTGGCGGTCGCCCGTGTGCCGTTCCCGGACAAGCGAAACCAGTTCGGTTGTATATGGGAGGCGTAGAAGGAGGACACGAACATGGCTGCGGGCATCAGCACGGAACAGAAGCACAAGATCGAGCGCCGGCTGCTCAAGGGCATCCAGCGTGACCTGGCGAAGCACGGCATCAGCTCGTCCTACGCCAGGCGCTGCCTGAGCGGTTTGCACCAGGGCAAGGCGTGGTCCGTCACCTACGATTGGCTTCACGCCAGCAACGGCGAGTGCTGCGGTATTCCGTATGTCGTCGTGGAGGGCAGGTCGCTCGTCCGCCACCTCGGCACTGATGTCGTGAGGACGCTCGTCGAGCATCTGAAATCACAGGCGGTCTGACCGGTTAGGTTGTATCGGGGACAGGACTATGCAAACGACAGTCACCAGGCATCGTATCCTCGCCGCAAATGCCGACCAGGTGTGGCGATGGTTCCAGGAGCGGGGCGGCATCGCCATCTGGAAGTCCGTGGAATTCGCCACCGCCGGGCAGTCGTGGACCACGCCCCTCCACGATGCCGAGGGGCAGCCGACGAAGAAGCAGGACTGGCGCATGGAGGAAAGCCCTTCCCTGGTCATCACCGACCCGGCTGAGGTCGTGGTGGACGTGCCCAGGGAGGTCAAGCGGTTCCGTGTCGCCGTGCGTGCAGGTTCGCAGGGCTTGCTCCTCAAGTGCAGCGATGCAGCATCCCGCCGCATCCGCCGGGAGTGCGCCAAGGCGGGGGAGGAGTCCTGGTACGAGTTCGACTACGCCACGCAGGAGGCGGTCATCTTCGTGCCGGGCGAGAGCCTGCCGTTGCCAGAGTTCATCGCAGGAAAAGGACAATGAACATGGTGAGAATAGGCGACCGCATTGAGCTCGTAGAGATGCCCGAGGACCCGGACCCAATCCCGCCCGGCACGCAAGGGACGGTGGACTGGGTGCAGGAGCACCCCAGATTCACCCAAATCGGTGTTCGGTGGGACAACGGGCGGAGCCTCATGCTGTGCGTGCCGCCAGACCGGTTCCGGGTGGTCTCGCCGGCACCGTGAGCAGTTAGGATGTATCCGCCGCCGCCGGCGAACCATTTTCGTCGCCGAAGCGTCTATAAGGTAAGGGGCGTTCTGCCCATATAGCTCATTCCGATGACCGGCACACCTCCACGGGGAGCCGGTCGCCAACCGACCGAGAATGCCTGCCTCGGCACGGTGGTCACCGTGGGGCGGTCCTTGCGACCGGACGATGGGTAACGCAGCGATCAGTTCGCCTGCCGTTGCTCAAGACGGCAGGCGCATCAAGGAGTCGCTGATATGTCTACGAATCTCTCTCGTTTCTTCCGAAACCGCCGTGCCGAGCTTGGGCTGAAGCCTGGCGATGTCGCCCGCCGCATGGGATACACTTCCGTCGTCGGCGGAGCGAACAAGGTCGTCGTGTTCGAGCAGAAAGGATACATCCGTTCCCAGATCTTCCCGAAACTGGTGGCTGCACTCGGCATCGACCAGGAGACGGTGACGAAGCTCATCGAGCAGGACCAACGCGAGTACATCCAGGCGTGGTGGGAATGGTCGGCACAGCCGATAGACTGGGTGGTACATCGCAGGGACGTGCCGTTTTTCGTCCCTCCGTGGGCAGTGACGGAGGACATCACGACGGAGGCAGACGCGGAAGCTTGGGCAGTTCAGTTCGCCGTGGAGCATCATGCTCCCGTCGTACTCTACCTCAGCCGCCGGGTGAGCGTGTGGATCAACAAGGAGGGGCGGGTCGAGAGCCACCACGAGGCTTCGCCAGGCGAGGAGCCGCTCCCGTATATGCAGTTGAAGGGCGGCAGGCGGAAGTTCCACATCGTCGCCGGTCCCCAGGGGCTTGAGTTCCAGTCCGTCGACCTGCCGCCC
>Ga0181520_10006786_pt1 | contig 17269 bp, 13 predicted proteins | sample PEATcosm2014_Bin_29_FD_132451 | JGI IMG/M metagenome (GOLD analysis project Ga0181520, IMG submission 132451) | Peatland microbial communities from MTU Mesocosm Facility, Houghton, MI, USA - PEATcosm2014_Bin02_30_metaG | ecosystem: Environmental > Terrestrial > Soil > Wetlands > Peat | place... | reverse complement strand
GGCTGGAGGAAACAGCTTTGGGGGAGCGGAACGGCGAATCGTCCGGTGCTCTCAAACGCGGTGTTCAGTGCCGTGCATGACGGCGGTGGGCAGTGCTGGGAATCGGGTCACTTGGAACCATTTTTTTGTGCGTCCCGCCACGCAGGTTCCGGCCCCCGCCCGGGGGCCGGGCCGCACCGATCCCACCCACAGTTCCGATCCCCGCTTCCATCGCCGCGAGTTACAATGTGCGTGTAACTTGGGTCGCCAAGTTACGTGGATATGCGCCAGCCAGGGCGAATCCGGAGATAGGGAAAGGGTACAACGCGAGCCTTTGAAGATCCGATCGCGCAAGTTCGATGGCCGTTGCGGGCGCCACAAGCGATACAATCCCGCCACCGACGGTTGCCCGGCTACTGAGGGTGGCTGCCCGCGTTGCCACCTGCTGTTCGAAATCTGGGAATCCTCTCTCAAGCTGAACCAGCTCATCCGCAGATTCAATCCCCGGCACGACGATCTTCAGAAGCCCTCACCTAAAGCGCCCGCCCACGATCCCCGTCAGTTGAGCCTCATCTGCGACGGCACCCCCTGAGATCCCGATAGACATAGGTAGGGCAGACGATCGTTGTTTTGTCGTCTGTCGTGGTTTGCGAAGCATGACAGATCACGAAAGGCGATGATCTGCCCCACCTATCGTCACCGGAAAGCCTGTTTCGGTACTAGGATAAAAAGGTGCGATCTCATGTTCCCGAGGACATCCGATGAGTGATTACCGACTCCATGTCAGCGCCGCCTGTGGCGTTCTGGCATTTCTGGCTTTGCTGCCGCCAGTGAACGCGGCCCCGACGGTTGCACTTTCCGGCGAGCGCCGCCTCGCCTTCAACGATGGCTGGCGGTTCTACAAAGGTGAAGCTGCTGGCGCGGAGAATCCGGAGTTCGACGATTCCGCGTGGCGCGCCGTTCGGCTGCCTCACGATTGGGCCATCGAAGGCCCGTTCGATCCGAAGGCCAACCCGCAGACCGGCGCGCTGCCCATCTTCGGCACGGGCTGGTATCGTAAGTCGTTCGCGCTTCCCGCCAGCGCCAAAGGGAAATACTTCAGCATCGAGTTCGACGGCGCCATGGCCAATTCGAAAGTGTGGGTGAACGGGCATGATCTGGGTGGGCGTCCGTACGGTTACATCGGCTTCAGCCTGGACCTCACGCCGTACTTGAATTTCGACGGCGCGGCCAACTTGATCGCAGTCCGGCTCAAACCCGAAGATCACTCGTCGCGCTGGTATCCGGGCGCGGGCATCTACCGTAACGTGTGGCTCGACGTGACCGGCCCCGTGTATGTCGCCCATTGGGGAACCTATGTCATCACCCCTAAGGTGAGCGATGAGCAGTCTTCGGTGTTGGCGAAAACTACCTTGCGCAACCGCTCCGGCAAGGCGGTCGAAGCCATCGTGCAGACCTCGGTGCTCGATCCCTCCGGCATCATGGTGAGCCGCAACGGCAACGTAGTGTCGATTCCAGCCGAAGGTCCGCATACCACACCTGTGGTCGTTCCCACCACGCTGTTCGTGAATCACGCGAAGCGCTGGGACGTCGATCATCCCAACCTCTACACCCTGGTGACCGAGGTGCTCGTGAACCATCTGGCCGTCGACCGCTACACCACGCCATTCGGCATCCGCACCATTGGCTTCGATAAAGACAAGGGTTTTTTGTTGAACGGCCGCCACCTCAAACTGCAAGGCGTCTGCGACCACCACGATCTGGGCGCGCTCGGCGCGGCCGTCAACCGCCGCGCTATCGAACGTCAGTTGCAGATTCTCAAGGCCGCCGGCGTCAACGCGCTGCGCACCAGCCACAATCCGCCCGCGCCGGAGATTCTCGAATATTGCGACCGGCTCGGCTTACTGGTGATGGACGAGGCTTTCGATATGTGGCGCATTCCCAAGGTGCCCAACGGCTACAGCAAGTACTTCGCCGACTGGTCGGAGGACGATGCGCGCGATATGGCGCGGCGCGACCGCAATCATCCGAGCATCATTCTGTGGAGCATCGGCAACGAAATTCCCGAGCAGGATCACCCCGAGGTGCAGGGCTGGAAGGAAGCGCGGCGCCTCACCGGTTTCTTCCACGAGGAGGACCCCACGCGGCCCACTACCTCGGCTTTCAATAGCTGGAACAACGCCATCAAGAACAAGATGGCCGCCGAGGTCGACATCCCCGGCTTCAATTACTCGCCGATGCATTACGAGGAGATACTCAAGGAGCACCCGGACTGGATCGTCTTCGGCTCGGAAACGGCCTCCTGCGTCAGCTCGCGCGGCGTCTATCATCTGCCGATCGTGGATTTCGAAAAGCCACGGTCGCTCCAGGTATCGAGTTATGATACTGTCGCCCCGGAGTGGGCCATGTGCCCGGACGTTGAGTTCACTTATCAGGACAAGTTCCCCCAGGTGCTCGGTGAGTTCGTCTGGACCGGCTTCGACTATATCGGTGAGCCGACGCCCTTCTGGGGTTGGCACGACAAGAATCCGCAGGACTGGCCGTCACGCAGCTCCTACTTCGGCTTCGTCGACTTAGCCGGGTTCCCCAAGGACCGTTACTACCTCTACCAGAGCCAGTGGACCACCAAGCCCATGGTGCACTTGTTGCCGCATTGGAATTGGGAAGGCAAGGAAGGTCAGGCGATTCCCGTGATGGCTTACTCCAATGCGGAGCAAGTCGAGTTATTCCTCAACGGCAAATCGCTTGGCAAGAAGGCGCGTTTCTCGGATCCCTGGGAGATGCCCGTGGGGCAGAACGTCAGCGGGACGGGCAAGTTTGTCACTAAGTACCGCCGTATCTGGCAGGTGCCATTCGAGCCGGGCACGTTAAAGGCAGTGGCATATGAGAACGGCAAGCAGGTCGCGATGCAGGAAGTGCATACTGCCGGCGCACCAGCCAAGGTGAAACTGGCGGCGGACCGCGCCGTGCTCCAAGCCGATGGCGACGACCTTTCGTTTGTCACCGTGCGGATCGAAGACCAGCACGGCAACTTGTGTCCCATGGCCGATAACCTGGTGCATTTCGATGTTACCGGCGCCGGAACCATCGCCGCCGTGGATAACGGCAACGCCGCCACCGAAGAGCCGTTCCAGGCCGATCACCGCAAGGCGTTCAGCGGCATGGCGCTGCTGATCGTTCGCTCCAGGCCCGGCGAACTCGGCAGGATCAAGATCGTCGCGACGTCCGAAGGCTTGGCGAAAGACTCGACCGAGCTCATGACGCGGCGGCCGAAGTAAGTGAGGCGGGTCGGCTAAGGCATCACGGACCGGGCAAGCCCGGAGGGCGAAAGACAGTAGGCCAAGGCGTGAGCATTGGGACTGGCAGGAATTGTCGGAAAGCCCCGGAACGGGGCGAAAGGTCTTCTCGCCGGCAAAGACTCTTACGCCCCGGCAGCCGGGCAAGCCGTCAGGTTCCGGAAGCGCGGTTTCAAAGCAACTACACCGTGCTACAATCGCGAACGGCCTTGTGCTTGGCCCGATGATTCCAGCGGGTAGACGCCCGAAGGCGGGTATCGTAAGCCGCGTGATGCCTCCGTCGTCCCGCTGCTCTTAATTGCGACGGAGCCGCCCGGAAAGGAACGGCAATGTTCAGCAAGCTTCTTCCACAGCTCGTGGACAATACGTATAGCGGCCGTAAGCTCGCGCTCTGGTTGTTCGCGGTGGTCGTGGCCGTCAAGATCCTCCAGTGTGTGCTGATCATGTTCAACGGCAGCTATGTCTTGAGGGGCGCAGACGGCGTCCCACTTGACACATACACACCGGCAGGCGCACAGGCCGTAGTATCGGTTTGGGCACTTGCGTCTCTCAACCGTCTGCTTATCTGTTTGCTATGTGTACTGGTATTGGTCCGGTATCGCAGCTTGATCACATTGATGTTTTCAGTGCTAGCGGTCCAGTATCTGGCCTCCGAGGTGATTCTCCGTGTCATTCCGATTGTCCGGACGGGGACACCACCAGCCCCCCTCGTAAACTTCATGCTTTTCGTTTTGACAATCCTTGGACTATCGCTATCGGCATGGGAGGCAGGATAGCCTTGAGGGCTACTGCCCGGATGCTCTTTCATTAGACGACAGAACCGCGAGTGAATTGTCCGCCATCCGGTAACAATCCACATGACCGAGAAAGTCGCCAGATCGGAAGCTGACCCGCTGCCCAGGGCCCGACCGACCTAACGCTATTCGATAGCAGCAATCGCCCCGCGCACCTGCGCCAGCGTGGCTTCGACATCCGGGCGGTCGACGCGGATCACGTGGGCGGTCGGCGTCGTAGGCCGCCAGCGGTCGAACATGCGCGGGGCGGGGAAGCCGGCGAAAATCGAAATCAGCGGGACGCCTGCCGCCGCGGCGACATGCTGGCCGGCGGAATCGTAACCGACATACAGGCGGCTGGCGGCGATGAGCGCGGCGAAGCCTGCGAACGAGCCTTCCCAAAAAGTTGCCGCAATGCCGGAACGGCGGCATGCCTCTTCCACGCGCGCGGCTTCTTCGCCGCCGGCGCCTTTGTCGATCGTCAGCGGCAGGCCAGTCGCGGCGAGCAGCGCCAGCAGCCTCTCTTCGAATGGATCCGGCAGGCGCTTAGCGGGATTTTCGCCGACGCCGAGACTGACGGCGATGCTGGCACGCGCCAGCGCCGGCGCGGCGAGCGCAAGGTACGGGCAAGCGCCATCTACCTGTAATGTCTCGCGCGCCCAGGCGGCGGCCAACTCGGGCAGCGATTGGCCGCCATCACCTCCATAGGCGCGGCTTTCAAACAAGTGGTAGCGCTCGTCGGGGCAGATCGGAAGCAGGCCAAGCTGCGTCAGACGCGAATCCGGATCGAGGACGAGTGCGTGGGTAACATCGCAGAGCGCACGCAACTCGCTCCACACGGCGAGCCGGCTGCGCAGGCTCCCGCGCTGGTACTCGACCGGCGCGTGTTCCAGGCGAGCGTCACCAGCGAATAGCTCATAGTTTTTTCGCGGGCCCACGAAGACGGTGTGGGCATCGGGAAAGCGGCGCTTGGCCGCGTCCAGCAGCACGCTGGTCACTGCCACATCGGCGCCCAGCGTAACGCGCGAAAGCACGAAAACGTGCCGCGGCTCCACACCGACTGTGCGCGCGCGCCGCACTCGGCTGTAGCGGGCTTCGAGCGCTTCGGCATCGAAATCGCCAGTCGTCTGCGCGATGGCGCCCGAGATCAGACGGACGTACGCGTCACACAGCGCCGGCTCGAAGCGGTCGGCCAGGCCCTCCACCAAAATCGAGAACAGCGCCGGTGCGCACGCTTCTTCGAGCAGCGCCGGCGGCAGCGTGGGCGGCGGATCGCCCGCCAGGCACCGCGCCAGCACCTGCTCCGCGATCTGCTTACACGAAGTACTTGTCAACCAGAATCCCCAGCTTTTGGCGCGTGGCTTCGCTCACCAGCTTGCGGTCGGTGATGATGGCGTGGGCCAGCGCCGCGCCGCATTTGCACGAGCGGCCGGCGGGCATGCGCGCCACCGCGGCCCTCACCACCTTGCACGCGTTCTCCGCGTTCTTCATGAGGTTGGCGATGATCTCGTTTACGGTGACCGCGTCGTGGTGCGGATGCCAGCAGTCGTAATCGGTCACCATGGCCACCGTGACGTAGCAGATTTCGGCCTCGCGCGCCAGTTTGGCTTCGGTGAGGTTGGTCATGCCGATCACGTCCATGCCCCAGCTTCGATAAACCTTGGACTCGGCCTTGGTGGAGAACGCCGGGCCCTCCATGCAGAGATAGGTGCCGCCCGATTTGGCGGACACGCCGGATTCGTCACAGGCACGGGTGAGCAGGCCGGCCAGCTCCGGGCAGATAGGATCGGCAAAACTGACGTGGGCCACCAGGCCGTCGCCGAAGAAAGTGGAGGCGCGGCCCCGCGTGCGGTCGAAGAACTGATCGGGAAGAACGAAGTCGAGCGGGCGGTGCTCTTCCTTGAGCGAGCCGACCGCGCTGAGCGAAATGATGCGCTCCACCCCCAGCGATTTCATGGCATATATATTGGCGCGGAAGTTAATCTCCGAGGGCGAGATGCGATGGCCGCGGCCGTGGCGCGCCAGAAAAGCCACCTGGCGCCGGTCGAGCGTTCCTACCACGAAGCTGTCGGAGGGCGCGCCGAAGGGCGTGTCGATGGCCGCTTCCTGCTGCGCCTCGAAGCCCGGCATCGTGTAGAGCCCGCTGCCGCCGATAATTCCGATTTCTGCTTTCACTCGATGATCTCCTCAGTCAGTGTGTCAACCGCTCCCTATGGTCGCGGCTCCGTTGCATCGCAAACGCTCCAATGCGCCGAGCCGCCCGGAATCGATCGGAGCCGCGACCATAGGGAGCCGTTGCCGACGGCGGGACGCTCCTCGGCCACCCGTCAGACGATCTCTTCCTTCGCCGGGTCCCAGCTCACCGTGCGCCCGCTTCGGTAGCTGTCCACCGCCATGCGGCAGGCGATGGCCACGCGGTAGCCCACCTCGAACGGGCAGTTCACTTCGCGCGCGTTGCCGCGGATGTGATCCACGAAGTTCTGCATGTGCGCCTTCGGATCGGACCGCGTCATGCCCGCCATCTCGGTTCCCTCCGGGCGGTTCTTCTTCTCCGGCTGATAGCGAATGCTCTGCATGGTGTGGGTGATGGCGCCGTCACACCCAAGCACGTCCTCGGTGACGCCCAGGCGCTCGTTGCCGAAACTGGAATCCCAGCTATAGAGCAGATCTTCGGCGTGCTCCATGGAAACGTTCATCGTGTCAGGCACTTCGCGGCCGTCTTTCCAAAGATACAATCCGCCCGTCATCGTCACTTTGCGCGGAATGCCGAGGCCCATCGCCTTGTACCAGAACGCAAGCTGGTGGCAGAGGTTCTCGTAAATGTTGCCGCCGGAGTAATCCCAGAAGAAACGCCAGTTGATGTACCGGTTGGCGTCGAAGGGCCGCTGCGGCGCCTCGCCGAGGAACGACTTCCAGACGATGTTCTCTGCCGTCATGTCGGGGTAGATGGCGCGCGACCACTGCGGCTTGCCGTGCGGCGTGTTGCGATACATGTGCCCGTGGATCACGGTAATTTTGCCCATCAGCTCGGGCCGCAGGAACGTGGCGGCGTCGGCCATCTGGCCGGTCGAGGTCCACTGGTGGCCCACCTGCACCGTGCGGCCTGTGCCTGCGCGCTGCCAGGCGGCCCGCATTCGCTTGGCGTGCTCCACCGTGAACGCCAAGGTCTTTTCCTGGTAGACGTGTTTGCCCGAGTCGAGCGCGGCGACGAAGTGCTCCGCGTGCAGGTGCTGTGGCGTGGCGATCAGCACCGCATCCACGTTCTTGTCTTCCAGCAGTTGTCGGTAGTCGAGATAGGTCCTGACGCCGGGAGCGATCTGCTCGACCTCCGCCAGGCGGCGCGTGTAGACGTCGGCGGCGCCGATGCATTCGACGTTATCGAGCGCCAGCGCCTGGCGCAGAATCTCCTTGCCGCGGTCGCCCGCGCCGATGATGCCGATGCGGAGGCGCTCGTTCGCGCCCATCGCATTGGATACCGCCAGAGTGCCGGCCAGGCCGGTGGCTACTTTGCTGATAAACAGACGCCGGGACTGCATGCCCATTGACTCCTTGGATTCACGCCTTGCTTGTTTCGCAGGGACACCACGATTATATCCGGGCTGACCAGTGAACTGCCGGCGGCTAGCTGGTCGGGATTTTCTTCAGCGCCGCCTGGATTTTCGTGGCCAGCGCCGTGGCTTCCTTGCTCTCGGGAATCGAGTGCAGCGCAGCCAGCGCTTGCTCCAGCATCACCCTTCGACGCTGCGGCTCGTCCAGCTTGTTTAGGGTGAAGACGTCGGACACGTCGAAGAGCGTCTTGGCCGCGGCGTATAAGAACGTCGTGCGCGGCGTCTTGACCTCGCCCGCTCTGAACCTCTCCAGCGCCTGGGCCGAATCTCCCTCCGAGCCGTTGGCCTGGCACACCGCGAGGATGACGCCGCGCTCGACCATCGCCGTTTCGAGCCATTGCGCCTCGGCCTCCTGCATCGCCACCCCGGCGTACGCTTTTCGCAGCGAAGGCGGATCGATGGCCGAGCCGGGAGGCAGGTCGAAGGCAAGCTGCACCTCCTCCGACGGATCCCTTTCGACGAACGAGTGCACCGCCTGCGTGAAATCCATTGCGGCGTGAGCCGCCATCGAACGCAAGTCCATCACCTGCTTATGAAATATCAGCGGATTGGCTTTGTTGAGCCGGCCCCCGGATTCGTAACCGTCAGCCAGCTCGCAGTATCCTCGCGCCATGCCGCCGGCGAGCACCGTCTGCCAGATCCGCGCCCTGGGAGAGAATCCGTTGTCGGTTTGCTGCAATTCCGAAAGGTCGTCGTTGGCCTTCATGATGTCGCCGCGGTGGTACGCTCGTTCGGCTGCATTCCACAAAAATGCCGGCGACCCTGGATCGGGAGTTGTAGGCCCGCTGGAACAGGCGACGAGAAAAACACCAGCCCCAACCGCCGATAGAAGTGCCTGCAATCTCATTCACATCTCCGCCGTTCCGCCGGACCCTGGCTGCGGGCAAACTCGTGGCGCTGCCTGACATCCGCTCGTCCTCCGAATAAAGCGTAAGCGACGCCCGAGCCTGGATGAAGCGCTCGACTCCCGGCTGCCGGTTTTTCAGCCAGGCCCGCCGAAGCCCGGAATTGGGCTCCGCCCTTCAGAGGTAACTCCTGGCAAAGCCGAATTCAAGGCTTTCTGCGTGGGAACCGCTGAATAGGTCCCAGATTGTGAGTACTAGTAATGTTGCCGGACTCTATTAACCCACCTACTAACCCCAATTACTATCCCTCTAAGCGCTTGCTGAAAAATGCCAAACATGACGGGCCACAGATAAACACAAATGAACACCGATATATACCGGCTTATCCGTGTTCATCTGTGGCCCAAGGTTCTTCTTCGGACTTTTTCAGCAGCCTGCTAAGTCGTGGCGCAGGCTGTCGAGCCGGTTGAGCCGAGTCGTCGCGGCTTTCCCGGCCACTATCTAAGCGCACAGCCCGGCGCGCCGGCACGAGTGCTGCCGTCCTCATCGCCGGTATCGGCTCCGCCGCGGCCTCACAGGCCGTGGGCAATCGCCGGCTCGCGCACCAGCGATACCACGGCCGGTTGCGCCAGGCTGCGGAAATCGGCCATCTTCATGTGCAGGATTTCGCGGTGCGTGCCGGCGTTGAACGCAATCCGCTCCTCGCCGGTCAGGCTGCTGTCGGCGACGGGCCAGATGCTGTTTCCCACAACACCGCGTCACGACAGGAACCCGGTCTGCGACACGATCCCATTCCCAAGCTTCCTACAACGGAACCTCGCGCCAGTCGCGAGCCCTTGAACAGAAGGTTGCGGAGTGTGCGATTCAAGGAAGACTATAAATGGGAAGGCAGGTTGTTCAATGTCGGCACAGACCCCAAGTTGGAAGCTGGTACTCCGGGCGATCTTCCAAGCGCTCACTTTCCTGTTGCCATTTGCTTTCGCGGGCCGCCTGGATTGGTGGCGCGGCTGGCTTTTGGTCGGCTCATTGCTGCTAATCGCCGGGGTGAGCTTCGCCGTAATGCGGCGCAAGAACCCGGACCTGATGCGGCGGCGGCTGGAGTGGCAACCGGACGTCAAGCGATTCGAGAGATTCGTGCTCGCCGCGGCGGCTGTCGGCTTCCTCAGCTTTTATGCGGTGGCCGGCCTCGACGCGCGCTACGGCTGGTCGCAACTCAGCGCGGCCTGGATATGGCCTGGCATCGCGCTGGAGCTCCTGGGATTCGTACCCATTTACCTGGCGCTCGCCGAGAATCCCTTCCTCGAAAGGCAGGTCCGCGTTCAGACCGAGCTTGGCCATCACGTCATCACCACGGGACCGTATCGCGTGGTGCGTCACCCCATGTATTCCGGGCTGATGCTGTTGCTGCCGGGGTGCGCGCTGGTTGTCGGCTCGGCATGGAGTTTTGCGCCGATCACGATGCTGATGGCCACCTTCATTGTCCGTACAGTGCTGGAAGACGGTGCCCTGCGCCGCGAGTTGCCGGGCTACGAAGAGTACTGTACCAGGACACGCTACCGGCTGGTTCCGGGCGTCTGGTAAGGCCGGGCGAGCTTCTCTATTACTCCGTTGGTCACATCCGTTGAGCGTGTTACCCGCGCGGCAAACGCCGCCGCGTCTCTCCGATCATGCGCGGTGATCCGCCCGACGCAAGCCCCAATCTGAGCCCTGCCCCACTCTGTACCCGTATTTGAGCCGCACTGCCCCGCTGGCATACCATAAGCCTTAGTGCCCCCTTCGCCGATTACCGTCTTGCTGGTCGACGATCATGCCCTGGTGCGCCGCGGCTTTCGCCGCATGCTCGAGGACGACTCCGAAATCGAAGTGCTGGGCGAGGCCAGCGACGGCCACGACGCGGTGGAGGCGGCTGCGCGCCTGCATCCCGCGGTGGTGGTGATGGATTTCGCCCTGCCCAGCATGAACGGCGCGGTGGCCACCCGGCTGATCCTCAAAGACAGCCCGCAGACCGCGGTCCTGATGCTCAGCATGCATTCCGAAGCTTCCTTTGTGCGCACCTGTCTGGAGGCCGGCGCGCGCGGCTACCTGCTCAAGAACGCCATGGATTTGGAGCTGGTGGCGGCCGTCAAGCAGGTGGCCGGCGGCGCCCGCGTGCTCGATCCGCGGCTGGGCGCGGTGGCGGAAACGGCCAATGCGGCTCCCGCTTTGAGCACGCGCGAGCTCGAGGTGCTGCAACTGATCGTCAACGGCAAGTCGAACAAGGATATCGCCACCGTGCTCGGCCTGAGCGCCAACACGGTGGCCGTGCACCGCGCCAATATCATGCAGACGCTGGGCATCCACAATACGGCGGAGCTGGTGGTCTACGCCATCCGTGAAGGGCTGGTGAGCATCGCGTGAACCGCCGGTCGTTTCTGGGCGGGTTGGCTGGCCTCGCGGCGCCGTTGCTTCCGGCCGCCGGCAACGGGCTGGGCTTCCAGTTAGTGGATGTCACGGCCGCGGCGGGCATCGACTTTCATCAGAACAGCGGCGCGTTCGGCGCCAAGTACCTGCCCGAAACCATGGGTTCCGGCTGCGCGTTCTTCGATTACGATGGCGATGGCTGGCTGGACCTGCTGCTGGTGAACGGCATGGACTGGCCCGGCCACAAGCGCCGCCGCAGCACCCTCAAGCTCTACCGCAACAACCGCAACGGCACCTTCACCGACGTGACCGAGCGCGCCGGCCTGGCGGTAGACGTGTACGGCATGGGCGTCGCCGTGGCCGACTACAATAACGACGGCTTTCCCGACGTCCTGATCACCGCGGTGGGTCAGAACCGCCTGTTCCGCAACACCGGTCAAGGCCATTTCGTCGACGCGACCGAGCAGGCCGGTTTGGGCGGGCGCTCCGCGTTTTCGACTTCCGCGGTGTGGTTCGATTTCGATCGCGACGGCTTGCTGGACCTGCTGGTCTGCAACTACGTCAAATGGTCACCCGAGCGCGACGTGTTCTGTAGCGTCGACGGCCACCGTAAATCCTATTGCACTCCGGAGGCATATCACGGCGAGACCTGCTGGCTGTTTCGTAATCGCGGCGATGGCACGTTTGAGGATGTGACCGCCAAGAGCGGTATCTTCGACAGCACCTCGAAATCGCTGGGCGTGGCACTGGTGGATTACGACCACGATGGCTGGCTGGACGTGCTGGTCGCCAACGACACGCAGCCCAACAAGCTCTATCACAACTTGCGCAACGGCACCTTCGAAGACGTGGCTGTGCGCGCCGGAATCGCCTTCAGCGAAGACGGCAAGGCGCGCGCGGGGATGGGGATCGACGCGGCCGATTACGACAACTCCGGCGCGGCTGGCATCGCCATCACCAATTTCGACAACGAAATGATGGCGCTTTACCGCCCCTCGCGGGCGGGCGGCTACTCGGATTCGGCCATCAAGGCCGGCGTGGGCCAGGCCTCCCGTGAAAGCCTGGGCTTCGGCTGCGCCTTCCTCGATATCGATCTCGATGGCCGCCTGGACCTGGCCGCGGTCAACGGTCACATCGATGAGACCGTCCGCCACATCCGTAGCAACGTTGGCTACGCGCAGCCGCCGCACCTGTTTCACAATGACGGCCAGGGCCGCTTCCGCGATGTTGCCGCTGCCGCCGGCGCCGGTTTTGCCGCCCCCAAAGTCGCGCGTGGCCTGGCCTACGGCGATTTCGACCGCGACGGCGACCTGGACCTGGTGGTCACCACCAACCAGGGGCCCGCGTACCTGTATCGCAACGACGTGACCAACGGCTTCCACGCGCTGCGCATTCATCTGACCGGCAGAAAATCCAACCGCGATGCGATCGGCGCCGTGGTGCGCGTGACCACTCCCGAGGCAACCCAGTCGCGCATGGTCAAGACCGGCTCCAGCTACCTGTCGCAATCCGAGCTGACGCTCACCTTCGGTCTCGGACCGCGCGACGCCGCCACGCGCCTGACCATCGAATGGCCCAGCGGCGCGACGCAGGAGTTCGCCGGCGTTCACTTCGGCGGATACGAGTGCGTGGAAGGCCAACCGCTCAAGAAACTCGACGGCTACTGAGTGGGGCAGGTCACCGACCTGCCAACGCCGGGCAGCTACCAAAAACCGATGTACGGGCGATACCTGTCCGGCGCGGCCTCGAACGGAGAATAGGCTGTTCGGTTTTTTGACACTCGCGGTTCCGGGTTCTGGCAGTAGTGCACCACCAGCACCTGATCCGGGCTGTTGAAGCATCTGTCGGACCGGTCGCAAGGAAGCAGATCGAACGGCCTTTGTCCAACCCAGATGTTCCGTCCCGCGAGTTGGGCAAACTCCTCACGAAGGTCCTCGTGACAGTTGCCCCATCCGATGGCGGCGCAAGGCGCGAGCGGATCGGCCTCGGCTGGCAGAATATGGAACCATTGACCATCCGGTATCTGTTCCAAGGCTCTCGCCAGTAGTGCTTCGTCCGCAACCCCGCGGATAGGATACTGCTTGGCGCGGAAGATCGAGATGTCAACTTCGGGATCCGTCTCGCTGGCGACTACGGTCCTGAGTTCGGGCAAGCTTCGAATGAAGTGCGCGCTGCCATTGGAGCCACCGTTGTGCGGGTGGCTCAGGTCTACATACAGTTCACCGGTCTCTTGCAGCCAGTCATGCAGCATCGCGAGGTCAGGCGGTGCAAACAGCCTCTCGTACCCCATGAGCAAATCATCTGCCTCCTCAGCCGAAAGGTCAATGGTCTTCAAACCCGCTCCAGATGGCCTCTCGAGCGGTGTTGGACCCCTCCGCGCACCATTTCTTCCCCGCCTCACCCTTGCAGTCACCAGCGCTCTCCCCAAGCAATCCAATCACTTAGCGCGAGAATCTCTTGACGCACCCGCTATCCTTGAATTGGGACTGTGGCGCTCGAGCTCCGCTGCTGTCCTTTTCCCTGGCCAGGGAACGTTGCGGTCTAGTGGTACTGAACTTCCGGCGCCCGTTAAAGGCATGCGGGGTCCCCCTCGGGCTGGACTCTCGACGGAAGACTTTGAATTCTGGAATTCATGACCGCCGGCGGAATACGGATAGCTATCATTGCCGCCCGCCGGATATCAGAGAGTAAGGAACGAATCGACCTCGAGATGCTCGCCATCAAAGCGGGCCAATACATCGAAGTTTCTACTTGAATCATCGGGTGGCCGATACGCACGGCGATAAGTCCGCGAAGCCCGGCCACCCGCAACGCACTCTTATTTTCCTACCAATCTCTTTCGGGCGTACTGCGCCCAAACATGCGGGACAGACGGTCGGCTCTTGTCGTCTGTCAAGGTGTGGGAAGCATGACAGACCACGCAAGGCGATGGTCTGTCCTAACGGTCTTCGCGTGCCAGAAATCGCTACGGCGTCACCGCGCTGCGTGAACCGCCGCCGCGGATTCTTTCAGCGCTTCGGCCTTGTCCGCTACTTCCCAGGTGAAACCTTCCTCGGTACGGCCAAAGTGGCCGAACGCCGCGGTCTTGCGATAGATGGGACGGCGCAGATTGAGCGTGTCGATGATGCCGCGCGGCGTCAGCGAGAAATTCTCGCGCACCAGCTCGGTAAATCGGTCGTCCGGGATGGCGCCGGTGCCGAAAGAATTCACGTTCACCGAAACCGGATCCGCCACGCCGATGGCGTAGGCAAGCTGCACCTCTACGCGCGTCGCCAGTTTCGAGGCCACCAGGTTCTTGGCGATGTACCGTGCCATATAGCAGGCCGAGCGGTCCACCTTGGTCGGGTCCTTGCCGGAGAATGCGCCGCCGCCGTGCCGGCCCATGCCGCCGTAGGTATCGACGATGATCTTGCGGCCCGTCAAACCCGTATCGCCGTGCGGTCCGCCCACCACGAAACGCCCGGTCGGGTTGATGTGGTACTTGGTCTGCGAATCCACCATGGCGGAAGGAACCACCGGGTCGATGATGTGCTTCTTCACCTCGCGGCGCAATTCTTCGATCGAAATGTCCGCGCTGTGCTGGGTGGAAATCACCACGGCTTCGATGCGCTTCGGCACGCCGCCCACGTATTCCACGCTCACCTGGCTCTTGCCGTCCGGCCGCAGGAAGTCCAGACCGCCCTCGCGCCGCACCTGGCTCAAGCGCTGCACCAGCTTGTGCGCCATCATGATCGGCAACGGCATCAGCTCGGCCGTTTCGTCACAGGCGTAGCCGAACATCATCCCCTGGTCGCCCGCGCCGCCCGTATCCACGCCCATCGAAATGTCGGGCGATTGCGACTGAATCAGGTTGAGCACGCCGCAGGTGTGGGCATCGAATCCGTAGGTGGCGTCGTTGTACCCCACGTAATCGATGGTGCTGCGCGCGATGCGCTGCACGTCGACGTAGGTCTTGGTGGTGATTTCGCCCGCCACGATGCACGTGCCGGTGGTCACCAGGACCTCACACGCCACCCGCCCGGTGGGATCTTCCGCCAGAACGGCGTCCAAAACGGCATCGGAAATCTGATCGGCGATCTTGTCGGGGTGGCCCTCGGTCACCGATTCCGACGTAAACAGGTATCGTTGATTGTCTGACAAAGCTTGTTCTCCTGTGGTGTGTGTCACTCTAATTTAACATGCGGAGCCGGTCCGCCTTAATAGCGATAGTGCTCCGGTTTATACGGCCCCTCGGGAGCCACGCCCAGATATTCGGCCTGTTTCGGCGTCAGCGTGGTGAGCTTGACGCCGATCTTCTCCAGGTGCAGCCGCGCCACCTCTTCGTCCAGCTTTTTGGGCAGCGTGTAAACGCCCGGCTTGTACGAATCGCGGTTCTTCCACAGGTCGAGCTGCGCCAGCGTCTGGTTGGAGAAGCTGTTGCTCATCACGAAGCTGGGATGCCCGGTGGCGCAACCCAGGTTGACCAGCCGGCCCTCCGCCAGCAGGAAGATGCTGTTGCCGTTGGGGAAGGTGTACATGTCCACTTGCGGCTTGATGTTGGTCCGTTGCGCGCCGCAGCCGTTCAGCCGGTCCACCTGAATCTCGTTGTCGAAGTGCCCGATGTTGCACACGATGGCCTGGTCCTTCATCTTGCTCATGTGCTCCAGCGTGATGATGTCGCAGTTGCCGGTGCAGGTAACGTAGATATCGCCGCGGCCCAGGGTGTCCTCGACGGTGGTCACTTCGAAGCCTTCCATGGCGGCCTGCAGCGCGTTGATGGGGTCGATCTCGGTCACTACCACGCGCGCGCCCATACCGCGCAGCGAGTGCGCCGAACCCTTGCCCACATCGCCATAGCCGCACACCACCGCCACTTTGCCGGCCACCATCACGTCGGTGGCGCGCTTGATACCGTCGGCCAGCGATTCGCGGCAGCCGTAGAGATTGTCGAACTTCGACTTGGTCACCGAGTCGTTCACGTTGATCGCCGGCACCAGCAGTTGGCCCACCTCCTGCATCTTGTAAAGCCGGTGTACGCCGGTGGTGGTCTCCTCGGAAACGCCGCACCACTCGGCAACGATTTCGTGCCAGTGCCCCGCGTTCTCGCCGTGAACTTCTCTCAAAAGATTCTTGATGACTTCTTCTTCGTGGCTTCCCGAGGGGGTGTGCACCCAGTCGCTGCCGTTTTCGAGTTCGTAGCCTTTGTGGATCAGCAGCGTGGCGTCCCCGCCATCGTCCACAATCAACTGCGGACCCTTGCCGCCCGCGTGGCTGAGCGCCATATAGGTGCACCACCAGTAATCCTCCAGCGACTCGCCCTTCCACGCAAATACCGGGACGCCGGCGGCGGCGATGGCGGCTGCGGCATGGTCCTGCGTCGAGAAGATGTTGCAGCTTGCCCAGCGCACCGTGGCGCCCAGGTCCACCAGCGTCTCGATCAGCACGGCGGTCTGTATGGTCATGTGCAGCGAGCCGGTGATGCGCACGTCGGCCAGCGGCGTGTCTTTCGCGTACTTCCGCCGGATGGCCATCAGGCCGGGCATCTCCTGCTCGGCGATCGAAATTTCCTTGCGGCCCCATTCGGACAGCGACAGGTCGGAGACTTTGTAGGCAACGGCGTTCTGGTTCAGTGTGACGGTGCTCATTCAATTACCTCGTATCAAGAAATCTTGATACATTGATATTAGACGATCGAAGAGTATGCCGTCAATCCTGAAATCGCTGCGCCTGGCCGCCGATCCCGGCCGGCTGCGCCTGCTCCTGCTGCTCGAGCAGGAAGAACTTTCCGTGGCCGAATTGCAGGACATCGTAGGCAAGCCGCAAAGCCAGGTTTCCACCCACTTGGCGCAATTGAAGCAGGCCGGACTGGTGGCCGACCGGCGCACCGGCAAGAACGCGTTCTACCGCCTGGACGCTCCCGCCGGCCTGGTGGCCATCCTGCGCCAGGCCGCGGCGGAGATTCCGGAAGCCTCCCAGGACCGCGCCGCCCTGCGCCTGGTGTTGCGCAAACGGCAGGATAAGATGCGGCGCTACTTCGACGAGCTGGCGGGCAAGTTCGGCCGCCAGTACGTGCCCGGCCGCTCCTGGCAGGGAATCGCGGAGGCCCTCCTCAGCCTGATGCCGGCGCTGGTCGTCGCCGACCTGGGAGCGGGCGAAGGCACCATCGCGCAACTCCTGGCGCAGCGCGCCCGGCGCGTGATCGCCATCGACAACTCGCCGAAAATGGTCGAATTCGGCGCTGCACTCGCGCGCAAGAACGGCATCGCCAATCTGGAATATCGCCTGGGCGACCTGGAAAACGTGCCCATACGCACCGGCACGGTGGATGTGGCCTTCCTCAGCCAGGCGCTGCACCACGCGGCGCACCCGGAGCGCGCCATCGCCGAAGC
>Ga0181520_10006785_pt1 | contig 17269 bp, 12 predicted proteins | sample PEATcosm2014_Bin_29_FD_132451 | JGI IMG/M metagenome (GOLD analysis project Ga0181520, IMG submission 132451) | Peatland microbial communities from MTU Mesocosm Facility, Houghton, MI, USA - PEATcosm2014_Bin02_30_metaG | ecosystem: Environmental > Terrestrial > Soil > Wetlands > Peat | place... | reverse complement strand
TCGCCGAACGCGCCACGATGGACCATGCGACGAACCAGGACTTCTTCTACGGATCGGAGCATACCCCGGCGCGCATGTGGCAGGATCCCAATTCACTGCTGGCGCCGGTGATTGCCATCGACCGGAACCAGAATCTGCTGAAGGCGCTGGGCGAAAACACGGGAGCCGCGCCGGTGGTCAACGCGAACTTCACCTCGGCGATGGGGGCGAAGCGCCAGCCAAGCGTGGTGCGTGTGCACAGCCAGACCCTGGTCTATTCCGACAAGACGCGGCAGGCGGATTTTCATGGGACCGTGACTGCGGAGCAGAGCGACGAGGTGGTTCATGCCGACGATGCTCTGCTGTTCCTGAAGCCCTCGCCGCCCGCGAGTGGCAAGTCGAGCCAGAATGCGCCAGCGCCGCAGACGACCGCGGCTGGGAACGGCAGCGGGCTCAGTCCGGCGTCAAGGCAAAATTCACAGCTCGATCACATGGTCGCCACCGGCCACGTCATCTTTACCCAACCCGGCCGCAAAGGGAGCGGCGAGAAGCTCGTCTACACGGCCGATGACGGGAAATACGTGCTGACGGGGACCGAATCCGCATTACCGCAGATGTGGGACCGCGTGCACGGAACGACGACCGGGGCTGCATTAATTTTTAACAGCCAGGACGACAGCGTCGAGGTAAGTGGGGGAAAATCGAGCGCGGTGACCGACACGCGCGCCAAGAAGTGAGAATCTGCGCCACTTCTTTGCCAGGAGCCGCGTCTCACCTATAAGCTAAAAAGGGATTCATGCCGAAGCTGTCTACCGACGAGATCAACAAGTCCTACAAAGGGCGGCAGGTGGTTCATGGCGTCAGCGTGCAGGTGACAGAGGGCGAAGTGGTCGGCCTTCTGGGTCCCAACGGCGCGGGAAAGACCACGACCTTCTACATGATTGTGGGCCTGGTGCAGCCTGACGGCGGGCGCATCCTGCTGGATGACGAGGCGATCACCAACGTACCCATGTATTTGCGGGCGCGTCAATACGGAATCAGTTACCTGCCGCAGGAGCCGTCCGTCTTCCGCAAGCTGACGGTCGAGGAGAATATTCTCGCCGTCCTGGAAGTGCAGCCCATCGCCCCCGAGATGCGACGCTCGCGCGCCGAGAAGCTGATCGAGCAACTGAACCTCGGGCATATCCGCAAGACGCGGGGCTACGCGCTGTCGGGTGGCGAGCGGCGCAGGGTGGAAATTGCGCGATGCCTGTGTATTCAGCCGGTTTTCATCCTGTTGGACGAGCCCTTTTCGGGAATCGATCCCATTGCGGTCCTGGAGATACAGGAAATTATTTTTGACCTCAAGGCCAGCGGCATCGGCGTCCTGATTACGGACCATAATGTTCGCGAGACGCTTTCGGTGACGGATCGCGCTTACATCATTAATGAGGGGCGCATTTTCCGGCACGGAACGCCGGAGCAGCTGGGCAACGACCCGGAGGTCCGGCGCGTCTACCTGGGCGAAAGCTTCAGCCTGGGGTAAGGTAATCACCCAAACCGGTAATTACCTGCGGAACCATGAAGATGCGATAACGGCAACAGAATTGCTATGCGGAGCCAGGCCAGCGGATGTAAACTCGGGGCAATAGGCAGTTCGTAAACGCATTCTTAGTAGAGGATTATGGTTCTTCTTCAGCCAAGACTCAGTCTTAAGGTCGCACAGCGGCAGATTCTGACGCCGGGACTGATGCAGATGGTCAGCGTTCTGGCGCTGAACAAGCTGGAGCTGAAGGAGATGATCCAGGCCGAAATTGCGGAGAATCCGGTTCTCGAAGAGCTGGAAGAGAACGTTCCGCTGCTGGACGACGTGGCCCGCGCGGAAGAAGATCGCGACCGGCCGGTCGAGACGCAGCCGGTGACGGAAGGGGAGAAAAAAGAGAAGGATCCCTTCGACGAAATCGACTTCGGATCGTATTTCCAGGACTATCTCGATCCCGGCTTTCGCTCGCCCAACAATTACGAGGAAATTGAGAAGCCGTCGATTGAGAATTTTCTGTCGGCGCCGGCGACGCTCACCGATCATCTCTTCTGGCAGCTCGGCGCTCTGAACCTGTCGCCCGCCGTGCGTGAGGCTGCCGAGTACATCATCGGCAATCTGAACGAAGACGGCTACATGACGGCCACCGACGACGAGCTGCTGGCCGGCTATTTGCGCGAGCAGATGGAGCCCGACACCCCCGACCACGCAAAGAGCAGCTACGAGCGCGTGGCGGAGCTGCCTCCCGCGATGGCGGAGCGCGCCCGCGGCCACTTGACCGCCGCGCTGGACGTTGTGCGGCAGCTGGATCCGATCGGCGTGGGCACAAGCGACCTGCGTGAATGCCTGCTGGTGCAGGTAGAGGCGCAGAGGAAAGAATTCGAGCTGATCTTTGCCCGCACGGCTGTCGCCGAGAAGAACGCGGCCCGTTCCGCCGGTGGAAACGGCTCAACGGCTGCGGTGAAAGCTGCGGCGTCCGAGGCGCATCCGCATCCGGCTGCGGTTCCGCATCACGCTCCGGAATCGAACAACGGACACACCGCGCTCAATGGAACTGGCGCGGGGTATCCAACCCACATAACTGCGCACCCGACTCCGCAAGCAGGACCGAACGGCAACGGCGCCAGGCCGGAGCCGGCGCATCACGAAGAAGGCAGCCGCCTGGAAATCTTTGAGCTGGCGCGGCAGATCATCGATACGCATATGCTGCTGCTGCAGAAGCGCGACCCGCGCGAGCTGTCGAAGGTGGTGGGTAAGACGGTGGAGGAGACGCAGCGGGCGATTGACTTTATCCGCACCCTCGATCCGCGGCCCGGCCAGCGCTACAACCGCAGCGAAGCGCGGCTCATCGAGCCGGATGTGGCCTTCGTGAAGCGCGGGGAGGAATGGGTGGTTGCCATGAACGAAGAGGACCTGCCCACGCTGCGGCTGAACCAGGGTTATCGGCGGCTGCTGACCCAGGACGGCGCGGAAAAGGACGTTAAGGATTACGTGAAGGAGCGCTATCGCTCCGCGCTGCAGCTGATGCGCAACATCGAGCAGCGCAAGAACACCATTCTGCGCACCTGCGAGGCCATTGTTCGGCGCCAGGGTGACTTCCTCGAAAAAGGCGTCGAGGCGCTGAAGCCGATGATGATCAAGGAAGTGGCCGAGGAGATCGGCGTGCATCCGTCGACGGTTAGCCGCGCGGTTTCGAGCAAATATGTGCACACGCCGCAGGGCGTCTACGAGCTGCGCTTCTTCTTCTCCGAGGGCGTGAATGGCCCCGAGGGCGCGGGCACTCCGCTGATGCTGCTCAAGCGCAAGGTGAAGAAGCTCATTGAAGACGAAGACCCGCGCAAGCCGCTCACCGACGATCAGATTGCGACTATGCTGCAAGGGCAGGGCATCGACGTAACGCGGCGCACCGTGGCAAAATACCGCGAAGACTTACGTATTCCCAGCACGCACCAGCGGCGCATCCGCGGCTGACGCTCTCCATCCCCCGAACGAGGAGCTTCCCATGCAGGCTGAGTACACAGGAAGGCAATTGAGCATTACTCCGGCGCTGCGCCGGATGGGCGATGAGGGCATCGATCGCATCGCGAAGCTGCTGCCCAAGGTGGTCGGCGCCCATATCGTGCTGACCTCGGAAAAATATCGTAAGACCGCCGACGTTGCGGTGAAGATGCGCGCGGGCAAGATCGTCGGCTTCGCCGAATCGAACAACACGGAACAGGCGCTGCGCGAGGCGCTGGAGCGCGCCGAGACGCAGGCGATCCGCTACCGCAAGCGCCAGCACGCCATCAAGCGGCAGCCGAAGGAAGAGAAGCTGCAGAACGAAGTGCTGCCAGTGCGGGCGCGCAAAGCCAGCCGCACGCGGGCTGAGAATTCTGAGCCGGAAAACGGCGGCGCGGCGGTCGCAGCCACGAACGGCAAGCGTCCCGGGAGGACCGTGGTGCCGGTCACGGTGCATACTTTCCCGGCCACGCGGCCCATCTCCGAGCCGCACGTAGTGCGTTCGCTCGACTCAGTAGCGCTGCGCCCGATGACCATCGAGGAAGCGGTGAAGGAGGCGGAATTCCGCGACCGCGAGGTCTTCGTCTTCCGCAATCCGCAAGGAACGCTGTGCGTCCTGCACCGCAAGCGCGACGGCAAGATGGAGCTGATCGAAGCACCCTAGAGCAGGCAATAGGCAGTAGAGGAAGGGGCTCGGGCACCGAGCCCCGTTTCGCTTAGCGCAGGATTACACGTCTTCATCCAGATCCAGGTGGCGAATCGCATCGTCGAGAGCCTGCTGAGCGGTCTTGTGTTGCTGTTCGAGGTCGGCCTGGTCTTTGCGCAGGGACTGCAGTTGATCCTCGTCGGTGTTCATTTCGCCGGCGTAGCGGCGGGCAAGGGCGCGCTCTTCCGGACTGTCCTTTAAACCTGCCAGGTTATCGTGCAGCCGCTTCTGGTCCGCGGCCAGCCGGTCGATGTCTTTCTGTTTTGCGTCGATCTGTGTGTCGAGGTCGTGGACTTTGGCGCGTGCGGCGAGCACGGGTGCCAACGCCTTTTCAATGGCGGCGCGATTGCCGGACCCCGAGAGGATGATCTGCAACTGATCGTCAGGGAGATTGGTGAGTTGCCAGCGAGATGCGCCCGTGTACGCTTCGCCGATTTTCAGCCGGACGGTTTCCCCCGGCTTGGCAGCAACGCTGAAGCGGTAGAGCGACGCCGTCGTCTCGACGGGCTTGACGTCGGAGGTGAGCTTCCAGCCGTTCTGGACCGGATGTTCGACGAGGACCGTGCGCGCGTCGGTCGCAGCGTTGTGGACGACGTACGTGACCTCGCGTAGCTCTTCGTTGCGCTCGGTCAGGTAGCCGTCGTGCACCGTGATGTGGCGCAGGTACGAGGAGTTCGTTTGACCCTCGGTGCTGACGTGGACGGCCTGGTCGACAGCGTAAGAGAGCAGGCGCTTTTCGCCCGTGTGGATCGTGTCGGTGAGGCCTTCGCCCGCAAACTCACCGTGGTCGAAGATGGAGAAGCTGCCGCGGTCCAGCGTCGAACTGCCGGAGTTGGTGAGCCACAGCGCGCGCAGCGGCACGGGATTCGATGCGTTGTAGAGTGTGACGCGCTCGGCCTGGACGTTGGTCTGGAGCACGGGGACCAGCGCCGACTCGTTCTTGTGGATAGTGACGGGCTGGGCCAGGGTGTACGCGAAGAAGTCGTCGAACTTGGCGGAGTTGGCGCTCGCGGTTTCGTTCTGGATGTAGCGGGCGTCCTCGTTCAGCCACTTCTTGTAGCTTGCGCTGCCGGCGGATCCGGAACCGGTGCCGACGCCGGGGGCGAGAGCGGCGAGGCCGCCCACAAAGCGATCCGACCTGCTAGTGAGGTCCTGAATCTTGTGTTCCGTTAGCAACTGCGCGTTGGCGCCCGTGACCGTCACGGTTTGAGAAGGGGACGCAGGCGGCGGTGGAGGGCCAGGAGGTACGTCGACCGCCCCTTCATGCGTGACGGGCGCGATGTTCGCCGCCTCCGGCACCGGCACCTCGGGGCGCTGCGTGTAGATGGGCTGCGAAAGCGGCTCAATAAAGCTCTGCGGCGCGCCCGCAACCAGCGACAGCTGCACGTTGCTCCAGTCCGAACCGACGGTGTTGTCGACCACCGCCCATCCCTGCAGAATCGCCGTCTCCGGTCCCGAAGCGGACGTGTTCGATGGCCCGCTGTCCGGGAAGACAATGCGGTAGGTGCTCTTCCAGACCGGAACTTCGCTGATATAACTCACCCGAATATCGCGCGAGCCGGTGCCTTGCGCTTGCAGCGTGAGGTGCCGCACCTGCTGGCTCTGCGTGGAGGCGAGCAGCGCGAGATATTCGTCGAGGTCACGGCGCAGGCCGCCATCGAGAACGCGCACGCTGGTCGTCCCCGTCAGCTCGAAGGTGCGAACCGCGCCGGCGTCGCTCACCACCGTGAGAAAAGCGCGCTCGACGCTGTCGCCCGCGGGCGTCTTCTGGGACCGCGTCTCATAGCTCACGGCGCGCCCGGAAACCGTAACTGCACCAGCCCCGCTCACTTCGACACGAGCGCCGCGCAGAGATCCATAAAGATCTTCGGTCGAGGGCTGATCGTCGAGTCCCAGCGGAATGTTTTTGAGCTGCTGTTCGAGCGGCGTGGTGGAGTTGTAGCCAACGCCCGCGATGCGGCCTCCGCCGAGGTCGAGCGCGGTGAGAGACTGCAGCGCGTCGTCCAGCTGCGAGGAGGTGAAGTCGACGGTGACAGACTGATTGCCGTTGACGCGGCCCGCGTGCTCGAAGTAGCCGACGCCGTTCTTGTAGAGAACTACGCGCCGAACGGGAAGCTCGCTGTTCTCGCGCGAAGCGGGTGGCGGCGCGGCCTGTTCATGGGGTTTGGCTGAGGTTTGGGCAAAGAGGAAGGCAGATGAGAAAAGCAGAGAAGCACAAACGAGCCGGCATTGCAGCACGCGGGACCTCCTGTAGCTAACTACGACGGAAGCTGTTGGGATAGACGCAGCAAGTTGGGAAATGTTCCCGGGGAACGCCCCAGGAATACTCTCGAGTCTCTTTGCCATGCCAAAGAACGGCGCGAGGCAGGGAACTTGCACATCATTTCGGGGGATCAGAGGAGGCCCGGTGCCTGACAGCGTTATCAAGCTACGGGCTACGGGCTACCCGCTACTGGCTCGGTTCACAAATACTCGTTCATCATCCGCGCCCAGGTTGGCCAATCATGCGCGTTGTACGCGTCCCAGATGTAGAGGTGGTGCGGAATACCCTTTTCGCCCATGATGCGGGAGAGGTTTTGGTTCTGCCAGAGGCAGTGGTCGTCCCAGCCGGTCGCGAGAATGTAGGTGTTGTTGCGGTAGCGCTCAAAATACCAGGGATCGCTGAGGTTCGGAATATAGTGCGGCGGCATGTTGAAATAAACGTCCTGGTCGTAATAGCCGCCGAGAAAATTGCTCAGCTCGAAGGCGCCGCTCATGGAAAGGAATCCGGTGAAACGGTCAGGATGGCGCAGCGCGATGTTGACCGCGTGATAGCCGCCGAAGCTCGCGCCAAGAGCAATGAGATGCGGGTCGAGATTCCTCAGCCGAATGAACGGCAGGACCTCTTCCACAAGGTAGTTCTCGTACTGCACGTGGCGCGCGATGCGCCAGCGCGGGGGAACAATGCGGTTGTACCAGCTCTCGGAGTCGACCGAGTCGACGCAAAACATCTGAATCTCGCCGCGATCGAGCTTGTGCGCGACAGCGTGGACCAGACCGCGGTCTTCATATTCAAAAAACCGGCCCTGCGAGGAAGGAAAGACGAGCACAGGCACGCCGCCATGGCCGAAGACGAGCAACTCCATATCGCGGTCAAGCCGCCAGGACCACCACTTGCGATATTCGCGGTTCATGGTTTGTTCACGCAGCCGTTACGGTATCGTAAAGCATCGGAATCTGACAACGCGGGGGTTCACGCGACTGCGGCGGGACACGACCAGGAGAGAGCGCGAGGAATTGGCGACACAGATTCAGCCGCAGACGCAGCCTGTTCCTACGCCAGTTGAGCCGCCGCATCCGCGGGTGCGCAAACATGCGGGGTTCGCCAGCCGCTTCCTGCCGGGTGTGCGCGATATCAGTGTCTACATGCCGCCCGAGTATGACGAGGATCGTAAGCGCAGTTATCCGCTGCTGCTCTTGCAGGACGGTCAGAATCTATTTGACCCGGAAACGTCGTTCATCCGCGGCAAAACCTGGCGCGTCGCCGAACATGCCGACGAGGCCATCGCCGCCGGCGAAGTGGAGCCGCTGGTGATTGCAGGCGTGGCGAATGCGGGCGAACGGCGGCTGGCGGAGTACACGCCGTCGCGCGACATGAAAATGGGCGGCGGCGAGGCCAACAAGTACGCACTCATGGTGACGCGCGAGGTGCTGCCTTTTCTGCATGCGTACTATCGGCTTCGGTCCGGGCCCGATTCCACCGGAATCGGCGGTTCGTCTCTGGGTGGCCTGGTCTCGCTTTGGATGGGGCTGCGCCATCCGGACATTTTCGGAAAGCTCGCCGTCATGTCGCCGTCGGTGTGGTGGAATCACCGTTACATTCTTGCGTATCTGAACGACGTCGCGCCGGAGCTGCATCGGCGGCCGCGCATCTGGCTCGACGCGGGCGATCATGAGGGCCGACGCACCTGGACCGACGCGGATATGCTCCAGGCGCGGCTCCGCAAGCACGGCTGGCGCGACGAGGTCGATCTGCATTTTGAAACCATCGTCGGCGGCACGCATGATGAAGCGTCCTGGTCGGAGCGCGTGCGGCCGATGCTGCGGTTTCTCTTTCCTGCGGAAACATCGGAGGGCTCGAAATGAGCGGTACGCCGATGGATCTGATCCGCAAGCTCGACGAAACGGCAACGGCGCTGCTGGAGCTCGCTCGCCGGGTGCGTGCGGCCGCTGCCGATGTGGCGGATCCTGCGTTGCGCGAAGAGATGCTCGGGAGCGCCGCGGGCTGGGAGCGGAGAGCGCAGGAGATGTCCGACGCGATTCTGCGCTGGAAACGCGAGATCAATTGACGGCTGCGGCATAAAGTGGCGTGGGTGCGCCTGCTCCGGCCCGTCAACCTGCCGTTAGTAAAAGCGGTATACTCACTCCTCAGAGGACGCTCCGGATGAGGAAGGCCCCAGCCGCCGCCCCAACGCGAAGTTTCGCGTGTCAGGGCAACGCGGTTGAAGGGTCTTTTTTGATTCCGGGACGACAGCCCGCGCTTTCCCGTGTTTCAATGGGCGGACCTCTCCGGAACCTTCATGGATAATCAACTCGATACTATCCATTCCCCTGCCGATTTAAGGAAATTGTCGATACCTCAGCTGGAATCGCTGGCGCAGGAGATTCGCGAGCGGCTGATCGTGACGCTGTCCAAAACCGGCGGCCATCTCGGTCCGAACCTCGGCGTGGTGGAACTGACGCTGGCTTTACACACGGTCTTCGAAACACCCAAAGACAAGTTTGTTTTCGACGTGAGCCATCAGGCCTACGTTCACAAGATGCTGACCGGCCGCTGCGACCGCTTCGATACGATGCGGCAGCCGGGCGGGCTGAACGGCTTCATGCTGCGTACCGAAAGCGAGCACGACTGCTACGGCGCGGGTCACGCGGGCACGGCGCTTTCAGCGGCGCTGGGGATGGCGGTGGCGCGCGATCTGGCCGGAGGCAAGGAGCACGTCGTCGCGCTTGCGGGCGACGCGGCTTTCACCAACGGCATTTCGTTCGAGGCGCTGAACAACATCGCCGATCAAACCAGGCGCTTGATCGTGGTGCTGAACGACAATGAGTGGTCCATCGATCGCAATGTCGGCGCGATTGCGAAATACCTGCACAAGATCGTCACCAACCAGCATGTGAGCCAACTCCACGACAGCGCATCGCGCCTGTTGGCAAAGATTGGCGGCAAAGGCGCTCTGCAGGTAGTGCGCCGCGCCGAAGAAGCCGCGAAGGGGATGCTGTGGCCATCGTTCCTGTTCGAGGAATTCGGCCTCACGTACTACGGCCCGGTGGACGGCCACAATATCGGCACGCTGATTGAGACGTTCCGCTTCCTCAAGCAGCAGGAGCGCCCGGTGATCCTGCATGTGATTACGCAGAAGGGGCGCGGCTTTCAGCCGGCTCTCGATAAACAGAAGAAGTTTCACGGGCTGGGGCCGTACGATCCGGAGACCGGCAAGACAGAAGCGACAGGGCAGCGAACCTATTCGGAGATTTTCGCGGAGACACTGGTGCGGCTCGCCAACGAAAACGACAAAGTCGTTGCCATCACCGCGGCCATGCCCAATGGAACCGCGCTCGATCTGTTTCGGCCGCATCATCCGAAGAAATACTTCGACGTTGGCATCGCCGAGGAGCACGCGGTGATTTTTGCCGCAGGTATGGCGACACAGGGCTTCAAGCCGTACTGCGCCATCTACTCGACGTTCCTGCAGCGGGCCTTCGATCCGGTCGTGCACGACGTTTGCCTGCAAAATCTCCCGGTGGTGTTCTGCATGGACCGCGCGGGTCTGAGCGGCGACGATGGTCCGACACATCACGGGCTTTTCGACATTGCGTATCTGCGCGGCGTTCCGAATATTGTGCAGATGGCGCCAACCGACGAGGACGAGCTCGCGGACATGATGTACACGGCGATGCTGCACGAAGGGCCGAGCGCGATTCGCTATCCGCGCGGAACCGGGCCGGGCGCGAAGATAAAGCAACACCCGCAGGCCCTTCCGATGGGCAAAGCCGACGTGGTCCAGCACGGCGACGACTTCGCCATTCTTGGCCTGGGCCCGCTGCTGCCGATGGCGAAGGATCTGGCGCGCAAACTGGAGCAGTGGGGCTATTCCGCGGCGGTCATCAATCCGCGCTTCATCAAGCCGCTCGATCGCGAGCTGATTGCGCGCTACGCGCGAAGCGCGACTGCGGTGGTCACGTTTGAAGATCATGTGCTGATGGGCGGCTTCGGCAGCGCGGTGATGGAAGCGTTGAGCGAGATGGGCATCGCGACGCCTGTCATCCGCGTCGGCTGGCCGGATCGCTTTATCGAACATGGCAAAGTCGACCAACTCCGCGCGCGTCACGGCGTCAGCGTGGAAGCGGCGCTGGAAAAGCTGGCGCCCTGGCTGAGGCGAAGCGCCCCCAGCCTCGTGGTGCGATAGATTCAGCCTCGTGCCGCTAACGATGTAGCCGCGTCTCTGGCAAGCATCCCACACGGTGTGGGAAGATGCGGAGAGAGTCGCATTCTCGCGCCATGATCGCCTCCTCCGTTCAGCCTCGCAGCAGTCACGTTCGTTCGCAGCAGGATCGGTGGATCATCGCGATTGGCGTGTTCAAACTGCTGCAGGCGCTTCTTTTTGCACTACTCGGATTCGGCGCGATTCGTCTGTTGCACAGGGATTTGATGCACGTGGCCGAGCATTTCATCCTGGCGATGCGATTCAATCCTGAAGGCCATTTCGTGAACCTGGTGCTGGAGAAGGTGGCAATGATCGACCCGCACCGCCTGAGGGAAATCAGCGCGGTGATATTTGCCATCGCGGCGCTGGACCTCGTTGAGGGCACGGGCCTGGTGCTGGAGCAGGTGTGGGCGGAGTTTGTGACGCTGATCCTGACCGCGTCGTTCCTGCCCTGGGAGTTCTTCGAGATGTTTCGCCGCCCGAACTGGATACGGATCGGCCTGACCGCCATTAATCTCGCCGTCGTAATTTACCTGATTTACTATGTCCAGGCCCGCATGCGGGAGCGCCGGTTGCGTAACGCCGGGAGGGCATAATGCGATCTTCGCGCAAGTCACGCGTGATTCCGCGAATTGAGAATAGAGAATGCGCCCTGCGCGCGTAATCGGATCGGGTCCGAACGGCCTGGCGGCGGCCGTGGTGCTGGCGCGCGCCGGCCTCCAGGTGGAAGTGTACGAAGCAGAGGCGATCCCGGGCGGTGGTGCGCGCACCATGGAGTTGACCCTGCCCGGATTCCGTCACGACTTCGGATCGGCTGTGCATCCCATGGGTGCTGGGTCGCCGTTCTTCTCGTCGCTGCCACTGGCGCAGCACGGACTGCAGTGGATTCACGGAACCTCTCCGCTGGCGCATCCGCTGGACGATGGCACGGCGGTCACGCTCGAACACAGTTTGCAGGATCAGGAGAGAGAGCTGGGCGAGGAGGATGGTCCTGCGTGGCGCGACCTGATCGAGCCGATCGCCGCCAACTGGACGGACTTCGCGGTGGACGCGCTGGGCCCTGTGACTCGCATTCCCCGGCGGCCGCTGCTGATGGCAAGCTTCGCCCGCAAGGCCATGCAATCCGCAACCACGCTGGCGAACCGGACGTTTCGAGGGATGCGTGCGAAAGCTCTGTTTGCCGGGCTGGCAGCGCATTCGTTTCTGAGCTTCGATGAGCCGCTGAGTCCGGCAGTGGGTCTTGTGCTGGGGGCCGCGGCGCACGTGAGGGGTTGGCCCGTGGCGCGCGGCGGATCGCAGGCCATTACGAACGCCCTGATCGAGTACCTGGAAAAACTGGGCGGCGCGGTGCACACCGGCCGGCGCATCATGTCGCTCGACGAGGCCGACCCGAAAATGGGACCGGTGATGTGCGATTTGACACCGCGACAGTTACTTTATATTGCGGGAGAGCGCCTGCAGAAGACGTATCGCAAAGCGATGCAGGAATTTCGCTACGGCCCTGGCGTCTTCAAGATCGACTATGCGCTTTCGGCGCCCATCCCGTGGACAGCACGGGAGTGCTTTCGGGCGATCACTATTCACCTCGGCGGGACGCTGGAGGAGATCGCGCGTTCGGAATATGCGGCAACGCACGGCGCCATTGCGGAGAAGCCGTTCGCGCTGGTGGCGCAGCCATCGCTGTTCGACCCGACCCGCGCACCGGAGGGGAAGCACGTTGCGTGGATGTACTGTCATGTTCCGCATGCGTGCACCGTGGATATGACGAGCCGCATCGAGGCGCAGGTGGAGCGGTTTGCACCGGGTTTCAAAGACTGCGTGTTGGCACGTCGCGTGTGGTCGCCGGCGGCGCTCGAAGCGCAGGACGCGAACCTGATCGGCGGCGACATCGGCGGCGGTGAGCTGTCGATGCGCCAGTTTTTCTTCCGGCCGGCGCTGGGGAACTACTACACCGGAACGCGAAACCTGTATTTGTGTTCGTCGTCGACGCCGCCGGGCGGCGGTGTGCACGGGATGTGCGGTTACCACGCCGCACGCATGGCTCTCCGGCGGCTATGACTTTTTGCCGGCCATCTCCGCGACGGCGGCGATGGCGCGATCGCTGACCTGCTGATGGACCTTATTCATGTTGAGCCAGGGATCGTGCTTCAGGCGGGCCTTCCACTCGCCATAATTCGCAACCGCGAACTGCTTCGGATTGGTGCGTTCAAGTTCCGCCCAGGTGAGCGGCATAGCAACACGCGCACCGGCACGGGCACGCGGCGAATACGGGGCAACCGCGGTGGCTCCGCGCTCGTTGCGCAGATAGTCGAGAAAGATGCGGCCGGTGCGCGCGGCCTTCGTCATCTTGGTGAGGTAGAGCTTCGGGTTGGCGCGCTCCATCATCAGTACAAAATGGTGGGCGAATTCCTTGATCTCCGGCCATTCGCGCTTCGGGTCGATGGGCGCGACAACATGGATGCCTTTGCCGCCTGTGGATTTCACGAATGTATCGAGGCCGAGGTGCTTCATCAGATCGCGGACTTCGATGGCGCTCGCGACCAGTTGTTTCCAGGGAAGGCTCGGATCGGGATCGAGATCGATGATGATCCGGTCGGGTTGTTCGAGCGTTTTGTTGCTTGAACCCCATGGGTGCAGCTCAAGCACGCCCATTTGTCCGAGGCCGACGAGCCCTTCGCGCTTCGAAACCGTGACGTATAGTTCTCGTTCGTTTTTGCCGCCCTTCTTAACAGTGACCGGCACGCTGTCGATTCCAGCCGGCATGCCTTTGCCGATTTGTTTCTGGAAGAAGCACGGCTTGCCGCTGCCTTCGGGGCAGCGCACAATGCTCAGCGGCCGCTCCGCAATGTGGGGGAGCAAATGGTCCGCGACTGCATCGTAATATTCGGCGAGCTGCAGCTTGGTGAGCTTCGACTCTTCGTCGAGAATCTTGTCCGGATGGCTGATCGAAACGCCGGCGACGACAGCGCGGTCCGAGCGCGACTTCGACGCGGCAGGAGCCTCGACCTTAGCGGCCGCTGCGGTGGGCGCAACGTGCTTCGCGGTTTTGGCCGCGGGTTGCGCTTCGGACTTTGCAGCAGCCTTCTCGCGCTGCTGCCGTTGACCCGACTTCGGCATGCGTTCCGCAGTTTCGCGCACCACTTCCTTTGGATCCTTGTCCTGGCGCAATCCCATAAACGCGGCCTGTCGCACGAGATCGTCGTTGGTCCACGTTGCGAAGCGCGACTCGATGACCGTCGAAGGTTTCACCCAGATCGCATCTTTCTTCGCCTCGTTTGGCAGGCTGTGAAACGAAGTCTTCGTCTGGCGGAGCGCATCGAGCCGGTCGCGAAGGAGCTTGTGCGTTTTCTGGTTGAAGCCGGTCCCGGTACGTCCCGCGTAAATCAGGTCGCCATCGTTGTAATAGCCGAGCAGCAGCGAGCCGATGCCGTGGCCGCCGGTGGAGAGCGGTGTGAATCCGCCCACCACGAATTCCTGTTGCAGCACGCACTTCGATTTCAGCCAAAGGCGCGAGCGTTCCCCGCGATACGTTGCCGTTGCGAGCTTTGAGACAATGCCTTCGGCGCCCATCTGGCAGGCGTGCCGAAACATCTCGCCACCATGCGCGCGGATGTGGCTGCTGTAGCGGACGCCGTCCTCGCCGTGTTCCTCGATCAGGCCTTCGAGGATCGTCTTGCGGCGCTCGAGCGGCAGGTTGCGCACATTGTGCCCGTCGAGGTGCAGAAGGTCGAAGGCGAAATACGTGAGTGGGTGAGCGGCGCCTTCATCGAACGCGGCCTGCAGATCGGCGAAGCTCGACCCTCCCTTCTCGTTCAGAACCACTACCTCGCCATCGAGAATGGCCGCGCGAACCGGCAACTCAGCGGCGGTCTCCGCCAGGTCACGCATGCGATGCGTCCAGTCGAGGCCCCTCCGTGTAAACAGCCGCGCGCGGCGCTTGCCGGCCTTCTCGTCGATGTGAATCTGTATGCGATAGCCGTCGAGCTTCAGTTCGTGGAGCCACTCGTCGCCCTCGGGCGGCTGGTCGATGGACGAGGCGAGTTCGGGCGACAGAAACCCCGGCATCTTTTCGTGCGGTGCGTCGCGCAGCAGGCTCTCGCGATCCGGCGGGTCCGGATTTTTCACCAGTCCTGGCGAGGGCTGCACGGGTTGTGACGCCAAACCTCTGCGCGTCAGAAGCGATCGATTCGCCGGCGGCTTCTTCTCCGGCACGTGCGAATTCCAAACGTGATCCTCGGCAGCTGCGATTTGCTCCATGCTGCGGCCGGTGACTGCGCTGTCCGGAGCCTCGTCGGTGATCGCCGGATCATCGGCCGTGCGCTCGTACTCATCGTGTTCCTTGATGAGCAGCCAGTTATTTTTGCCCTTCTCGCCGAAGCGGTCGCCCTTCATCCGAATGAGTGCCCAGTCTCCATGCAGTTTTTGGCCGTGCAGGATGAATTTGAGCTGTCCATGGCGCAGGCCTTCGTCGACGTCGGTCACCGGCTCCCACGTGCCCTGGTCCCAGACCATCACCGTGCCGCCGCCGTACTGGCCCTTCGGGATGGTGCCCTCGAAACCGCCGTACTCGATGGGGTGGTCCTCCACCTCGACAGCAAGGCGCTTATCTGCAACCACGTAGCTGGGACCCTTCGTCACCGCCCAGCTCTTGAGCACGCCGAGCCATCCAAGGCGGAAATCGTAGTGGAGCCGCGTGGCTGCGTGCTTTTGAATGACGTACGGCAGGCCCTCGGCTGCCTTCGATTTTGCTTTCGTGCCGGAAGAGCCGCTCGGCTCCGCCGTCATCGCGAAGTCGCGCATCGCGCGGTAGCGAGCCAGTTGCTGGTCGACAGCGGCGGCTGGCGTCTCCGATTTTGCAGTGCGTTTGGCGGCTTTCTTCGGCATCTCAAGAACTCGGATTCCGGCGTGAGTCGTCGGGCTGCTTCAGCCCACCTGCAGCACTCCGGTCATTTGCAGATCCTGCTCCAGCACCACCGACTCACTGGGTTTGTCGTCGCGAAATCGTACCTGAATGCTGCGCCCGCGGATCGCCTCCGCAAAGGCCTCCGCCGCGGCTTTGCGGCTGAAGTGCCGCCGGTACTTGCCGAAGCGATATTCCTGCTGCGCGTAGTAGCGGTAAGAAATCTCAACCCAGGTTCCGAGCTGCTGCTTCTTCAGGGTTGCTGTTTGCACCTGGCCATCGGCGCTGGGCCACATGGCGGCCTGGTTCTCGCGGACACGCTGCATGTATTTGCGGACGGCGAGCACGGCCGCGCCAATGATCAGCGCGAAGAAGTGCTGCACGAAGCCGACCAGCGGTCCCAGATGATGCCAAAGGTCCTTCATGATCGTGATCGCCTGCTGCAAAGGTACCCCGCGATCAGGTTACTACGACGTGTTTCGCGAGCTTTCCTGGCCGTTTCGCCCTGCCACTTTCGAGGCATGCTTAGCCAGATAAATTTGCGATCACATGACTGGCCAAATCTGTTCACCACGGTATATCGTAATGCTCGCTGTGTGCTCGGGAGCCTCTTTCCAGACGCATAGCATCGTAATCCTCAGGAGCTGTTCTGCTATGGCAACGACATTGCAATCGGAAGTCGCCACACAAAAAGATTTTCTGCCTCTGAACGGAACCGATCACGTGGAGTTCTGGGTGGGCAACGCCCGCCAGGCCGCGTATTTCTATCGCCTCGCCTTCGGCCTGAAGCTGGTCGCCTATGCGGGACCCGAAACCGGCGTCCGCGACCGTGCCTCGTACGTGCTGGAGCAGGGAAAAGTGCGATTCGTTCTGACCACGCCGTTGCGTCCTGACGGCGACATTGCAGAGCATGTCCGCGTGCACGGAGACGGCGTGCGCGACGTGGCGCTGTGGGTCGACGATGCCCGCCAGGCGTGGAAGGAAACCACGAAGCGCGGCGCGCGCAGTGTGCGTGAGCCCTTCGAGTTGAAAGACGCGAACGGCATGGTCCGGATCGCCTCGATCGCAGCCTACGGCGATACCATCCACTCCTTTGTCGAGCGCAGCGGGTACACGGGCGCTTTCCTGCCCGGCTATCGCGCCGAGCCCGAGGATCCGATCGCGCGCCCCACCGGTTTGATCCATGTCGACCACATGGTTGGCAACGTGGGCTGGAACGAGATGAATCGCTGGGTGGATTTTTACGCCCAGATCATGGGCTTCTCCCTCTACCAGCACTTCGACGACAAAGACATTTCCACGGAGTATTCGGCCCTGATGTCGAAGGTGATGGCCAACGGCAACGGGCGCGTGAAGTTTCCCATCAACGAGCCGGCCGAAGGACGAAGGAAGTCACAGATCGAAGAATATCTGGAGTATTACCACGGGCCGGGTGTGCAGCACATCGCGCTCGCGACCAACGACATCTTGCAAACCGTGGCAAAGCTGCAGGCACAGGGCGTGGCGTTTCTCACTGTGCCGCACACGTACTACTCGGAGCTGGAAGGACGCGTGGGCAAGATCGACGAGCCGATCGCGGAACTCGAGAAGCTCGGCATCCTGGTCGATCGCGACGACGAGGGCTACATGCTGCAGATCTTCACCAAGCCCGTCGAAGACCGGCCGACGTTGTTCTTCGAGATTATCCAGCGCAAGGGCAGCCG
>Ga0181520_10006784_pt1 | contig 17270 bp, 31 predicted proteins | sample PEATcosm2014_Bin_29_FD_132451 | JGI IMG/M metagenome (GOLD analysis project Ga0181520, IMG submission 132451) | Peatland microbial communities from MTU Mesocosm Facility, Houghton, MI, USA - PEATcosm2014_Bin02_30_metaG | ecosystem: Environmental > Terrestrial > Soil > Wetlands > Peat | place... | reverse complement strand
TGAAGGTGCCCTGCACCCCCGTGCCCGTGCCGTGCTGCTGAGTCCCTTGCGCACCCCCGACGATGGCGATCCCGCTTGCCGCCGGCGCCGCTAGGTTCCGCCGCCTGGTCACACCAGGGCTGGGCATGTCAGTTCTGGCACCAGACGTTAGCAGCCGTCTGGGTGAACGCCAAGCTCGGTGTGTACTGCGCTGCCGCGGTGCCTGCGCCGTGGAGGGTAACCCCTGACCCCGCCGCCACCGTCAGGGCCCCGGCGCCCATCTGACGTACAAACAACACGGTGCCGACCGGATAGGGCACAGAGGAGTTTGGGGGGATGGTGAACGTCGTGGCGCTCCCGCTGCTCGACTGCACCTCTACGGAGCCGTCGCCGTCATTGAGCACAAAGGTATAGGTCGCGCCGCTCTGACTGTTGATTACCAACGTGGGCGGGCTCGTGACGGTCAGCTCCCAGGTGCTCGCCGCGATGCGGAGCAACTGGCCTTTTTGCCCGGTGCCGATGACGAGAGCCGGGATGGTGGCAGAACTTGAGCCGTTGACCGTCGCCGTGCCGTCACCGACTACCGCGACCGGCCCTCCCACCGCGTCGATAGTGATGATGTCGTCGGCGTTGGCGGTATATGCGCTGCCGTAGGTGGCGTCCACCGCGACCGTCGCAGTAATGACCCCGGCGTGTGTGAAGCGCTTACAGGTCCCGGCGTCTGTGCTCGCGAAACTGTACGTGGCGGCGCTGACGGCTGCCACGGTGACAAACCCGAGCCCCGCCAGCCCGGACGGCTGTTGAAGTGCCGAGGGAAGGTCGGTGTGCGCCACTGAGCTTGTTGCCCCGAAATTGGAGTAATCCGCGAACTGGACCGAGCCGCCGGTATAGACATCATAGGTCGTGGTCCACGAGCCAAAAGTGTTGTTAGTGAACTGGCTTCCCGGTGCTATCGTGACCCCGCCAGAGGCAGCCGCCGAGACGTCGATCTGAGGATAAGTGTCTGTCGTCTGCTGGCCGTTGCCGTCGAAACGCCCGTGCAGGACAACGCCAGTGGCCGCACCCGCGACGATCGAGCCCTGCTGGTAGTTCTGATCATGCGAACAATTGAAAAGGAAAACCCGGTTGGCGTGGACATAGCTGCCGGCCAGGTTGTAATACAAATCGCACTCCACGAGGCGGGACATCTCCCCGGTGATATAGGCGCCGTAGCGGCCCGCGTAGCCGAGGTCGCAGTGGATGGCCACGCCGTCCGAGCCGACTAGGTGAAGGTTGTCCCCCCCGGCGTCGAGGAGCAAGCAGTTCTCCAGGTGGATGCCCCCCCGGTTGGCGCCGTAATAGACATTATGCCCCGAGCCCGCTGCGTAGTCGATCCGGCACCGCTCGATCCGCGAAAAATCGTTGGCAAAGCTCACATTGTCGGCGAAGTTCACGACCGCGACCGAATAAGGCTGAGTGGTCCCGTTTTTGCCCGAGATCGTCAGGTCGCGGAGCTGGACGGTCCCGGTCCCCGCCGCCATCAGGATCATTGAGGTCGCCACCGTACCAGGCAGAGGTTGGAGCTTGGTCGAGTACGAGGTGCCCACACTGTCCGCCCCGGCTCCCGTCATGCCCGATCCCTCGAGCCATGCTCCGTTGGGCATTGTGAGCTGGGTGATCGCGAAGAGGCCCTCGGGTAGGATCACCCGGCCGGTCCCTGCGTTAAGCGCAACTTGGATCTTGGAGGTGGCGTCGACTACTCCGGTCGGGTCGATCCCGCTGACGTAGACCAGACCGCTGCCGCTGCCCCCCCCGCCTCCTCCGACGTTGGTGCCCATCTCAGCTCACCTGTTGCTTGATGCGCCCGGTCCGGATGGCATGGGCGATCTCGGCCACGGCCGCCGCGTAACGCCTGGGATCGTAAAACGTCTCGATGATCTCGATAGTTACTCCAGCGCTCGCAGCGAGGCCCCATATGGGCGCCTCATCTTCCAGGGTGATGACCGAGTTGGCATTGCCTGAGGCGCCGAGCGTGATCTGAGCCCCGGCTTGGCCCACGTCGTCACGGCTGACGTAGAGCGTCACCGCGGCGCTGCCGCCGAACAGCACGACAGTATCGCGCAGCACCCGGCGCCCTACGATCTGGCGGGGAGTGGTCGAATCTGCGAAGGTCAGCGTTGCAAAGCGGTGGTCTGTCGGCTGGCGCTTGAGGTTGATGAGGTCCTGGGCGATCAGGCGCTCGGTGATCTCCTCGACGGTGAGCACTTTGGCCGGCTTGGGGACGCCGGGATCCTCGCCCTTGTCGTTGGTGCCGTCCAGTACGGCCTGCGCGGCGTCTGAAACCTTGGCCTCGGCGGTCGCCAGGATTGCCGCCCACCGCTCCTGGTCGGCTTGGATGGCAGCCGCCATGTTGGGGTTGCCAACGTCCGCGTTGCCCATTTGTGCCGGCCCGACTATGTGAGACATGCTGCCTCCTCTAACCTGCGATCTTTGCGGCTTTGCTCACGACGTTACCGCCCGGCACTAGCCCGAGTGCTGCCTTAGCCGGCCCTGCGTTGGCGATCCCGAGCAGGCCCACCCCGACTGATCCGAGCATGGCCAAGAGGCCTGGCCCGGCTGCAACGCCGCGCACCGCGACGAGCTGGAAGTAATACAAAGCAAGTTTGGCGACGTCGGCAGTCCCCAGACTTGCGAGGGTGGCCAGCGTGCCCGCCCCCGAAAATGTCGGGTTGAGCCATTTGTCGGCCTGCTGCAGCAAGCCCAGGAAGCCGCCCGAAGTGGCCCCGGTGGCGGGAGTGCCGGGCGTGCCGGGCGTGCCCGGCGTGCCGGGTTGCGGCTCACCGCCTCCCGATTGGCTGCTGACGAAAGTGGGGTACGCCCCGGTCGGTTCCTCAGGGATCCCTAACTTCTGAAAGCCCTGAGCGCCGGTGGGGTTGCCACCCTGGTAACCCTGCTCGGCCGCGTAGTTCGAGTCGCCTCCCGTGGCTTGGAGCTCGGCGGCGAAGTCGGCTGCCGCTATGGGCGCCTCGACCGCGTAGGCCTGCGCCGAATCGGTTTGCAGCGTGCTGTCCGACAGTCCTGAGGGGCTTTTGCTCTCGGGGCCACCGAGGCCGAAATAGCCGCCGTAATCAGACGAATTGAGCGCAGGTATTCCCCCTGGTGCTTCTCCCCCTCCTTGGCCCGAGGTCATCGCTAGGAGAATGTCGGGGTCGACGTCCAGAGCACCCTCGGCGCCGAGCTGTTCGGCGAGCGTGATCTGCCAGGAGGGCAGGTCGATAGTCGTCGGAGGTCCCGCGACCACACTGGTGGGCGGCACCGTGGGCGGGGTTAGGACGCTCACGGGAGCACCCTGGGACCGGTGACATCCTGCTGATTAATCGGCGTAGCGTCCTCATGGGGGTTGCGGATCGCCCATTCGTAACCCGCGCAAAGGAAGATGGCCAACGTCACAGTGCCCACTAGCGGCCACCACGAATGTGCCAACATGCTGGCCCCGGCGCCCACTAGGAGGGTGAAAGTGGACGCCGCGGCCATGCCCCACCGAAGCGTGTCGGCGTCCCGCTCATCCGCGGCAAAACGCCGAATCGTCATCCATGACGGCAAGATGCCGGCGTAATAGTTGGGCACCTCGCCCATGGCGAGGATGAAAAGGCCTGCTCCCGCCACGGCGGTCGGGTCCATTTACTGCCCCGTATTGTGGATGCGGCCCCCGTGGCGGCTCTCGGCCGGGATGGGCCGGAAATCGGTAGCTTTAGGCGGCGCTGGGATGGGCCGGAACTGTACTGCCTTGGGGGGAGCTGGGATGGGCTGGAACTGCACCGCAAGGTTCGTGTCGGACCCAAGCGGGATCTGGTTGTCGAGCCCGGAGCCCCCCGGCATTGTCCCGCCGACCGGGGCGCCAGGGACGACGAAGCTCTGACCGGAACCGCCCGCGACCAGCCCCGCGTAGGGGGTGATCTGTAGGGGCGGCTGGTGGCTCGCGGTGCTATCGACCTCTGTGGTGATCGAGGGCGGCGATGAATGCTGGGAGGGCGCAGTCTGGCCAATGCCCGTGGGGAGCGCTCGATTGCTGGCCATCGGTCCTCCTAGTAGCTGTAGCCGTTAGGGCTGTGATAGGTGGTGACAGGAGTGCTCTTGGTTGTCGTCTTGGGCGTGGTGACGGGTTTTTGCGGGGCGGTCACCGGAGCGCTCACATGAGCAACGGTCTGTGGCCCCATCGTCGGGGCGCTCTCACCGAGCACGGGTTGGGTGACGGGGGGCGCCGAGGCGGGAGGCGTTGTGCCTGGGTTGGCAGGCGTCGGGGAGATGACCGAGCCGATCAGGCTCCCGAGCAATGCGTTGCCCGGCGCCGCGGCAGACCCCACGCTCTTGGCTTTGGAGCTTGTCGGCGTCGAGGCCGTCTGTAGCCCTGGGCTTGATGGGGTGGTCGGGGGGACCGGGGACGATGCGGCCGGCGTCGTGCTGGGCAACGAGGGGGTCGTGGGGGGTGCGGTGGTCGGGCCCGGCAGTTCGTTGATGGCACTCGTCAGAGCCGTAATGTCCCCGGCGAGGGTGGCCAGGGCGGTAGCCAGACCGCCCCCATTGCCCCCGTTGCCGCCTGCACCTCCACCGGTCCCCGCCCCGCCTGTGGGTTGCGAGGCAGCCGGGACGGTGGACGAGCCTGAGGAGGATGAGCGGTGCTCATACCACCAAATAGCACCCACGCCGGCCACGCCCCCGATCACAATGGGGACGGGATGCCCCTTGATCGTGTCGAGGATGCTCACGGCAACATGCTCACTGTCTCCCGGACGATCGATGCCAGGCTGGCCGTGGCGGACGGCGCAGGGCCGAGCACGGGGCCGATGGGCGAGTTTTTGGGGCTGTTCTGCTGGGCCAAGAGATAACCGGGCGACGGCTGGGTGCCTCCTCCGGGCACGCTCGGCGTCTTGGGGGTCTTGATATAGGTAGGGTTGTAGGGGTCGAAGTTCGTCGGCCCATAGGGGTCCATTCGTGGTGAGTCCCGCCACCCGCCCGTGGGGTCCGGGCCGCCTGCTCGGCCATAGTTGGCGGGCATGACGACGACGGCCCCTGATGTGAGCCGGTTGGGTTTGATAGCCGCGGCCTGCATTTCGACAACGTCATTTGGGAGGTTGCGCGGTATGGTGTCAGGCGCGACGAGGATACGGGCCGGCCCTGCCCCTTGGCGCATCATTGCACGCCTACTTTGTGATGTCGCCGGTGATCGTGGTGACGGCGCTTGTAACTTCGCCCAGTCCCGAGGCGGGCTTGTTCTGCGTGCCGATGTTCTTTACGAGCAGATAGGCGATCAGGACGGTGAAAAGACCCCCGGCGACGCCCGCAACTACGTTCATGGTTTTATGCTCCTGTCGAAGTTGACCAAAATAAAGGCAAAAAGGGCGGCGATGACGACGGGGCGCCAGGTGGGGCTTTCGGCTGCCCATAGGACCATGCCGACCGCTGCCACCCATCCCCACCAGGGGACCGATTGCTGGGCTTGCTGTGCCTGCTGAGTGGTGGTCATGCGACGATCTTTGCGCTACCGGTCATGGCGTCCCACACCGCTGAAATGCGCCCGGTGCGCCAAAACCACAGTGCAGCGAGCACTCCCATAAGGATCACGACCGTGGACATTACAAGCCACCTTCTAGGAACTGAAGGCCTTTGGCGGCATCACCCAGGATGCCCCCGCCGGAACCGGAACTCGACGAGCCGGCCGCAGTGCCCGAGCCCGAGGCCGAGCCTTTGCCGACCCAAGTAGGGCTCACCGCCGCCGCGATCATTGAGGCGAGGCGCCCGGTCACCGCACCGAAGACCCAGGCGCCTCCCCCAATGAACGCAGCGGCAGCGAGAACCAGCTTCATGGCACCTAGGCCGAGATGCTTGCGTTTACGTGGGTGACCCCCACGGCGATTAGGACCAGCGCCAAGACAAGCGCCGCGGCTTGCCAAGGGCTGACGTTGGGCATCGGTTCCCCTACCTGAGGAAAACCGCGTACGCGATGACCGCGGCGCCGATGAGGATCAATGTTTGCTTGCTCATGCGGGATCTCTCCTTGGCTTAGTAGCTGGTGTAAACGAGGCCCATTTCCCACACGTCGCAAGCGGGTGAGGAAAGGGATGTGCCGGACGGGATGCGGAACGAGGTATTGAGCAGCGGGGTTACTGCCACATTGGCGAGGGCGGCATAACCCGAGTCGGGGGTCATGACGCCGCGGTACGGGTCGGCTCCCGGAAAGTCGGGGGACCAGCCGCCGTACAGGTCGGCGATCAGGCAGCCGACCGGGAAGTACCTTTTGTAGACCTCGTGCAACTGGTTGAAATAGCCTTGATAATTGCTCTGCCCGGCGTCCCAGTACCAACGTGCGCTTTGCTGGTCGTCGGTGATCCACAGCCCAAAATAGTCAGAGGCTTGGGTGGTCCCCGAGTTGCTGAGGCAGTGGAAGATCTTGTCGATCAGGAGATTGTTACGGTGAGGCACCCTGATGGGAGTCCCTGCCGTGGTGATCGCGATGTTGGTGACCTGGTTGACCTGCATGGTCATTTGCACCGCGGGGTTGGGGACCGGTACGCCCGAAGGCAATATGTCGGTGGAACGGGAGCGGAACGCAGCCACGAGGTTGGCCGTGCTCGAAACCTTGGCGGTGGTCGAGGCGTCGCAAGCCGTGAAATAGTTAAAGGCCGGGTCCGTGCCGATGAGCGAGCCCAGTTCCGCGAACAACTGAGGGTTGTTCTCCGGGTCGCCCAGAGGGACCATGCCGATGCAGTTGGTCTTGCGCCGGCGTAGCCGGATCTTGAGCCGGAACTGCACGGTGCCCGAGACGGTCTTGGCAGCTGAGCCGGTATTGGTGAGCGTCGCGCCCGGTGGGAAAGCGCCGGAGCCGTCAACATTCGGGTACCAGCCTGAGGATTGCGAGGAGCCGTTGTCCCACGAGCCCGAGATCGTGCCGTAGGCGGACGGGTACGAGAAAGCGGGGTCCCACCAGCTGTGAGATGTCAGCTCGTCCAGCCAGAACGGCGTACCGGGGGTATAAGCGGGCCACTGGTTCTGGCCAGCGATAGAGAAGTAGGTCCACATGACGGAGTACGGCGCATATGGGCTGACTGTAGCGGTCCCCGACGAGGCCGTGAGGACCAGCGAGAGAGGGAGGGTCACAAAGAGGATGATGTCCTCACAGAACGCTGCGACCTGGGGGATCTGCGCAGGCACCCAAGTGACCTGAGAGCTGACGTTGCCACCTGTCGAGTTGGCGGCGATCGTGCCGGCAAGGACGGGGTAATTGTTGGTTCGGGCGTACGCCAAGAAGTTGGCGATCGCGGTTTGGGCTGCACTGGCCTGCTGGGTTGCGGCCGGGGCGGCGTTGGACGTGGTAGCTGTGGTCATTTCTTACACCGCCTGGGCTGCGTAGTGGAAGCCGCTCACGAACGCCTTGGCGGCTGGGGACAGGACAGGGACGCTCGCCTGGGCAAGCAGTTCGACGCCTCCGAAGAACACGACGAACCCGACCGCCCCCCAAGCGACCATGACCACGACGTTGCCGACCGTGGCGCCAATTCGCATGAGACCTCCTGTGTCGGTTTACCCGCATCGCGGGGTCCCCGTCACAAGACCGTCACGCGGCACGCATCATAGCGCACCTCAGTGGCTCCCATGCAACATGACGCTTACGCGAGACAGCCCTCCGAAGAGAGGAGGGCTGTCTCTTGGACCTGGCGGGTGACCTTAGGAGAGGACGGGGCTGCTCGCCCGGCACGGCTCCGAGGCAGGTCTTGTCACACTATTATGCCACGCCGCGACGTGGGGCCAGTAGTGCCAACTGTTGTCGTCCCCACCCTGCGGGCCGCTACGCAGCCAAAACCCGTGAGTGTGGGGAGTGGTGATGTCCCTGATGTCGGGCCAGCCCTTAGCATACTTCGGGCACAACTCGCGGGCGATCTTGATATCCGGCAGGTGCTCAAGGCCGAACAAGGCCCGGTGGATGGCCTGGGAAAAAAGGAAGCGAGGGACCAGAACGGGCTCTTGTACTCCCCCGCACATGCCCACGTCCAGCCCCCTGCCCCGCTTGTGGACGTCCTCGACGGCTGGGCCAGCGTCCTGGCGGCTCTTGGTGACATGGTTGTACTCGTCGTAAACCAACAAGATGCCACGACGTGCCATGGCTTGGTCTGAGAGGCCTTGGGCCTGCTCGTAGACGTCCTCCCGGCTGCCGCGCAAGTAGTAGATAAGGCGGGATGAGGCCCGGCCACTCGTGCGCTGCGATGGCTCGCGGAACCCCCACTCGTGCAGCATGGCGATGTCGGCCGGGTCGTCCTTGGTGTCGAGCCACCAGCACTGCCAGTCGCTCTCGTCGGCGTAGGCCGGGACAAGCAGAGCGCTCAGGGTCACCACAAAAACAGTCTTCCCGGTGCCCGACATGCCGAGCACGGCGTAGCGGTCACCGGGAGAGTAGGTGATCGGCAATGGCTAGACCAGGACCGGCTCGGGGACCGCCTCGGGCTCGGGAGCAGGAGGCGCAGGAGCCGGCGTGGGGACGGGCATCCTGGCCACGGCCTCTTGGAGGAGCGGGCGTAGCTTGCCGAGATTGTACATGTGGCTGACGACCACGAACGCCGCCATGGCAGTCAGGGCAGGTGGGAGCACCTTTCCCATGATCTTTTCCAGGTAGTCGCTGTCTCCGAACGCCGCGGCGCCACCCAGCATGAAGGCCTCGCCAGGGTTGAAACAAACCACCTGCGCCGGGATCACGACGGTGCCGTTGGTGAGCTGGAGCTGCAAACTGAGCGCCTCAGGCGGTACTCCTAGTAAGAGAGGTGCGAGGTTGCAGAGCGCCGGGTTGCCCTGCGTCAGGATCCACAGTGCGTTGGCCTGCGCGGTGGCCATCTTCTTGGCCAGGTCTTTGGTCCCCACCTTGGGGGGAGCGCTTGCGGGACCGGTCACTCTTCGGGCCCGGTTCACGGTGGCCTTGGCGGTCTTGGCGTCGGGCTTGGGGATCGTGGCGTCAGCCTTGACCACGCCGCGGCTGATCTTGTGCTCTGTCACCTGCTCCTCGGTCCAGCCATGCTCATCGCGCAGGTGGCTGTAGGCGTAGCGCCAGTGGGCTCCGAAACGAGCAGTGGGCCACCGCTGCTCGCATTCGGGGCACTGAGCCCCAGAGAAGGGCTCTGTCTCGTCGGGTGCGGTATCTGTCATTGGGCTCCTCGGGCGCGGTTTATCTCAACAGACTTTGCAGCCAGCCCATGACGCCGGTCCGGCGCTCGGGCTCGTCCTCTACGGGCTCTACGTCAGGGGTAACTACGGTGGCCTCTACCTCGGGCTCGGGCTCGTTTTCGACGACCTCAGTGACGAGGACTTCGAGCGCAGCTATGCGGGCCTCGTGAGCCTCGATCGAGGCGGCGCAGGCAGCGATCTCGGCATGGCTGTGCTCGCGAGGTTCGGGGACCACGACAGGTGCCGGCTCTGGTCCGGCTTCGGCCATCGCGTCGGCCACCGCTGCGACGGCTTCGAGGGCGGCTTCGGCCACCTCCTGGACCGCCTCTACCGCGGCCTCGGCCACGTCGGCGACCTGTTCGGCACCCGAGCCGCCCTCAGGGGTCACGACGACGGACATTTAGAGGCCCGTTATCGCTTTGCCCTCGGCGATGAGCGACTGGGCCCACACTGGCAGCCGGGAGATCGCAACTGCTCGGTCCTCCTCTGCGGGCAGGCTGGCGTCGCCCCTGACTTGGAAGGCTCCCCCACCGAGCGGCAGGACTGACGGCGGTAGGTCCGGGTTGACTACGGGAGGCGGTACGACCTCGTGGCCCTCGGCCAGACCGCCTGTCTCGACGGTCGCCACGTCGCCAGGAGCACGGCCAGTGGGCAATGACACCTCCACAGTGTCGGGCTCGGGTGCCACCAGGGGTGCCGCGGTAAGGCCGATATGGGCTTCCACGGCTTCGAGGCGGGCCACCAGATTGGACACGACGCCCACTATGTCGCCTATGGCGCCAAAGGCTTGGGCGGTTGCAGCGGATACGCGGGCCACGTCATCAGGCCGGCGCTCAAGGGGCATCGCGATCTCGACGCCCTCGGGGAGTCCCATGTATGTCTCCTTGGCTAGGGCTGACGGGGCCTCGGTTGTCCTTGGCCCCGTTTCGCCGAGTTCCTGCGTGACGGGAACGCGGTGATACTACACCGCCGAGGAGAGCGGGTATAGCATCACACGCGATGACTAACACACCAGCCCCACCTCCCCTGACCGCCAAGAAGGTCTCTACGGTCCTCAATGCCATCCTCGATAACCTGCTCGGTGACCTGATCGACTCTCCCCGCGTCCTCAAGCTCGTCAGTTGGGCTTGTATCACCGCCGGGGCAGTCTGGCACAGCTCGCTCGGACAGGACATCTCCACAGCCCTAGTGTCCGGTGGCCTCCTCGGCCACGTCGTAAGCACGAGCAAGGGCTAAGCCCCCATGCCGTGGGCCCTGGCGCTCCTCGTCCCGTTCGAGCTCACGGTCATCTACCTCGTTGCGCGCACCAAGCAACAGGTAAGCCGCACTAGCCAAGATCTGACGATCAAGGTCGAGGAGACGACCACGGCCCTACGCAATGACATGATGAGCGCCGTACAGATCGGGCTCGTCACGTTCGCCAACTTGTCCGCACCCAAGGAGGTCCCATGTTCCCCCGCCTCGGCCGGCTTATCGCAGCCGCCGCAATCCTCGCCACAAGCGCAGGCGCCGCAGTGAGCGCCCAGGCCACACCCAAGGCCACAGCCCCGCAGACTGTCACCGTCACGACGATCCCCGCAAGGCTCCCGAACCCGCCCGGAGCGGGAGGGACGCTGGTCACCAATGGATCGGCCGCCACGACCGTGGACGTGGCGGCCGACAATACTTTCCAGCCCAATGCCATCACGACGGTCAACGGTGGCAACTCGACGCTGGTAGGTGACGGGCTCCCGATCTGGTGCCGCGTGACGCCCGGCCAGAGCGGCACGAGCGCCCCGGTTACCACCTTGGCGGGAGGTATGCTGCCCCCCCCCTCAGCGCTCGCGACCACTCTCCCAGCACCCATGCTCCCCGTTGGCAATTGGGTCTACCAGACCATTGCCGGCGTCTTGACCATTTCGGGCTATTCGGCCCACTCCCGAGGACTGCTTATCCAGACGATCGACACGCTGACCGCTGCCGGGTCCGCCTACGAGCTCCTGCATTACAGCATTCCCCTCAACACCACGACGATCACCTACGAGCCGGCCGCACTACCGATAATCACCCTGGCCTCAGCAGCGGGAGCCAACACCCTCAATAGCTATTTCGTGCCATGCTTCCAGGCACAAGTGAGCCGCATTTTTACAGTGCCCTTGTCGCACTCAGACACCTATTCCTCCCTTCCTCAGATCCTTTTGACCTTCCAGGTCGGGGGCCAGATCGCGTACATCTACGAGGTGGACGACCCCACAGGGCTGCCGCTATGACCTACGACATGAGCGGCCTCAAGGGGGGTGTAGAGTTTTACACTTTCCGCCCCTGGTGGCACTGGTTCGCCATGCCCCTGGTCGGTTGGCTCAACCCCCGCGAGCGTGCCGCGGCAGTCTGTTCGTGCGGCTTTCGCCAGGGCGGCTACAAGGAGCCCCAACAGGCGGGGCGGGCGTGGAACCGTCACATGCTGAGCGAGCATTCATGACCGCTCCTGACAACATGATGTGGGACTCCGCGGCCCCCGCCGCCATCCCCGACGATGCGCAAATTGTCGCCCCCTACTGCGACGGGATCTACGCATGGCCCGAGCTGCAATTGGAGCGGTTCCGCGGTCGGGCCAAGATGCTGTTCGTGACCGTCGAGGGCAACCCCGGAGCACCCTGCTTCGACCTGGAGGCAGGTTGCTGCACAGTGGCCGAGGTGGTGGCCGGGATGCACGAGAGGCGCCGGCAAGGCAAGCCCTCTGTGGTTTACACGTACCTGGACAATTGGCTGCCGGCCATTACGGAGCTCGACGCGGCCGGGTTGACGCAGCCCCCTGCGTATTGGTGGATCGCCCACCCGGCCGAGCAGGTGTCCTCATCGCCGCTCGGGGTGGGCTTCCCGCCCACGTCCACGTTCCCGGCGCTCGGCAAGCGGCTCAGGGCGGTGGGCTTTCAGTACGCATGGGGACCTCCCACGGGCCCGACTTGCTACAACCTCTCGGCCATTGACCTCGCGACCTTCCCAAGCGTGTGGGCGTGAGCATCGTCGTTTTCCGCCCACACGGCTACCGCACCCCCTTCCACCCGGTTGCCTTCCGGAGCCGCCTGCGGACCGCCAATGTCGAGTGGCCTTGCGTGGACGAGACTGATTACGCGGCGGGGCTGAGGCTTGTGTGGGGGATGCCGGGCGATCTCGTGGTCATCGAGCACGACGTTCTCGGCGCCCACTTGATCCCCGAGCTGATCAATTGCCCGGAGGATCTATGCGTGCCGATGGTCAAGCTCTACCCGGCCACCACCGGGGCTGACCGTTGGCGCTGGGCTCACAGTGACGGTCACGGCCCGATCGAGGAGCACCAGCCCTACGTCCGCACTGCGGCTCTCTGCACGGCAAAGATCTCCTACAGCCTGCGCAGGGCCAACCCGCTCCCCCTCGGCTCGGCCAATTGGTGGTGGTTCGAGGTGGACAGTGCCCTCTCTAAGTGGCTGTGGGCACTGGACCGGGGCTACCGCTGGCACGTCCACCCCGCCGAGGCCGTGCACGTCCACCGCGTGAGCGCCCATGCCTGACCTCACCGTCATCACGCCGTCGATGCCCGACCGGGGGGCCTTCCTGGCTTTTTCCCGGGCGAGCGTAGCGGCCCAAGTGCCCCGTCTAGCCCATATCTGGCAGGTGGAGGCCCCGCCCGAGGGTATGGAGCCCGACGTCCACATATCGATGCAACGCAATGCGCTGCTCGCCAGAGTGACCACGCCATGGGTGACCAATCTGGACGACGACGACTGGCTCCTGCCCAATTTCTCCTCGGTCATGGCTGAGGTTGCCGGGTCGGCCGATGTGGTCTACACCTTGGGCGACACCCACTGGCATGTTGACCTCAACGGTCTCAATCAGGCCCAGTTGGTGGACGAGCTGAGCCGGCACAATTGCGTCCCTGCCTGCGGGTGGGTGATGAGCACTGAGGTGCTCCAGGCTGTGGGAGGTTGGCCGACCGACTGGGTGGGGGTGCGGGCCGAGGGAGGAGGCTTTGTGCGTGAGGGCGTGCCGCATGAGGACTGGGCTTTGTGGCTTCGGCTTGCCCGGTTGGGCGCCACGTTCCGGTGCGTGGAGATCGAGACTTGGCACTATCGCCGGCACCCGCTACAGACGACGGCACTCTTTGACGTCGCCGGGCAGGGGGTCATGATCTCCGTTCCCGGATCTGGCAAGAGGCCCTTGCGTTTTTGAGACAGAGTGTGTACAATGGTCCTAGTGGCTCCGAACGAGAGCCATGAGAGGGGCGAAACCGATGATCGATCAGTCAAGCACGAGCCGTGAGGGTACTTGGGCCACGCTCACCGACTGCACTTGCGAGGATGTGCAGTACTACTGCGCAGCTTGCGGAGCGGACCTGTTGCACAACGGCTCGTGCGGCGCAGGGTGCACCGATGAGGTGAGCCAGACGCGTTGCGGAGCGGAGGCACACGGCGTCGCCCAGGACGAGGCCGAGCTGGACGCCCGCATCAACGCCCAGCTCGCACAGTCGCAGGGGGCCTAGCTCGCCCCTCGGCCTCCCAGCGGTAAGCGCCCGAGGACTGAGTCCTCGGGCGCTTTGCGGTGGGAGTGCCACCAGAAAGAGAGGGGCGAGTGCAAACGTCTGAGCAGGTCGCCGAGCTGTACGCGGCATTGATCGATGCGCAAGCCGAGTTTTCAGCCGTCGAGAAGGCAGCTGATAACCCGTTTTTCAAAAGCAAATACGCCGACCTACCCGCCATCATGCGTGAGGTCGGCCCAGTCCTGGCCAAGCACGGCTTAGGGATAACTCAGCCCCCCGACGATGGGGCGCTCGTCACACGCCTGGTCCACAAGTCGGGCCAGTGGCAGGAGAGCCGTCTGGAGCTCCAACCCGTCAAAGCCGATCCCCAAGCGATGGGGAGCGCCATCACCTACCTCCGGCGGTACATGCTGTGCGCCGTCCTTAATGTCGTCACCGAGGTCGACGACGACGGGGACAAGGCCAGCCCGAGGCCCGCCCCCAAGGCTAAGCCGGCTCCTCGGCCAGCACCAGCCGTCGCCGATTCCCCGGCTGACGTCCCCCCTGCGCTCCTCAGGGGCATGCACGCCGCTTTCTCGCAGTGCGGCTACGAGGAGCGGCCGGCTCGGTTGGCTTTTGCGTCCGCGGTGGTCGGACGGGACCTGTCCAGCTCCAAAGACCTCGGGAGGGAAGAAGTCTTGGCCATCATGCGGGAACTCGAGGCCGTGGCCCTCATGGAAGAAGGCGAGCGATGATCCGCCTCGTACCCCCGCCTCCTTATGATTGGGCGAAGGATCCGATCGACCCGTGGCCTCCCGACCCCGCCGAATTGCTCATCGCAGCGGCTGTGGCCGCTGAGGACGACGAGCTCGGCCCGATGTTATGAGAGATGACCGAGTGACCGGCCCGACCTGCGTCGTTTGCAGGCACACCGAGGACGAGCACCACGGCTCGACCTGCTGGGGGACCATCACAGACAGTGGTGTCCAACTGGAGAGTTGCGTCTGCTCTCAGCGCTGCTTGGTCCCGTGCTGCACCTGCCCCGGATATGAGCCGTGGGCCCGGACGCTGAGCCCCCAGGAGATGGCCGAGGCCCAAAGGACCGAAGTACCCAAGATGCGGGCGTGGGCGTGGCGGGTGGACATCCGCAACGAGGACGGCCGGACCGAAACGATCCCGTTTAAGACGGAGGAGCAGGCCCGGCGTTTCGTGCTGGCCGAAGTCGCTCGACGGGGTTTGCTTGAGATCGCAGTGTCACCCCTGCACCCCGTCGAGCGCTAGTGTTGGCCCGGTCCCGCCGTGCCAGGGGGGACCGGGCGTAACGCCCCACAACCTGTAGAGGAGGTTGTTGTTGACAAGTTTAGCAGCCGAGCAATTGTTAGCCGACCGTCTGGTAGCCGGGTTGCTCGGCACCGCGAAAGTGCTGGCCGGGGAACCCGTGCAACCCCTGATTAGTGCCGTGGCGCCCGAGCGTTGGTGCGGTTATTGCCGTGACCGGCAACACAAGACCTGCTCGGGCCGGATCGGTCGAGGACCACGACGGGGGCAAGAGTGTGAGTGCCCCTCAGCCACTTGCGTCAGGCGCCGTGGCAACTCCTGACGCCCCCCCGATCTGCGAAAGCTGAGGTAGGGAGATCCCCTGGCAGCGGGCGCCTATTAAGTACCCCGGCAATTTGCCGTGGGGCGAAGGTCACCGGGTCTTTGCTGACCCGACGCTTTCGGTCGAGGACCTCTACGTCTTTGCCGAGGACTGGTTCGGCGTCCCCCCCAACCAGGTGTATTACGGCCTCTACGTCTGGCACGAGCCCCTCGTCAAGGTCAAGGGTGGTCCCGTCGATCCCGAGGGCGCCGACGTGCGGACCGGCCCCGCGCCCAAGACCCTGCGCCGCTGGCAGCACAACCGGCGGCTCCAACGCGTGGCCCTGGCGCAGTACCCGCGGCTGAGCCCTGGAGCGGCTGTGGAAAAATGGTGGCGCAAGGGTGGCTCGATGCAGCCCCTCCGCTGGTCGGATGACCAGGTGGCCCAACTGGAGCACGACACCGAATTGCAGCGCGTGGCCGAGGAGGGCGCCAGCCACGACCCAGGAGACACACTGTTTGTCGTCGGGGGGACCAAGGTGACGCTGGCGAGCCCGGCTGTGGTGGAGAAGGAGCGGGCGAAGGCCCGGGAGCGTTACCAGCGCGATCAAGCAGCCAAAGCGGCTCGCGCCGGACAGGTCTACCGCTACAAACCAAAGAAGCGAACGTGACGGATCTCTACTCCATCCTCTACGACTCACTGACCAGCAAACCCCGGGAACTCGTGACCGACTGGCGCGAATTCCGCGTTCAGCGCTTGCCGGGGATGGAGCGCGTGATGCTCGCCCGGAGCGGGTTCACCGCGATGACGAAACCGCAGGCCACCCGCTTTATCTCAGCACCCGAGTGGCCGATGGTCTGGCGCCACCTCGTGCCCGAGTACCTCGCTCACGTCCACCAGGAGGCCGGCGCCCAACGCAGCCTTAACCACTGGCGCGACCTGCGCTGGCTCGACGTGCCGGCCCCGCTGTACTATGCCGGTGGCCACTACCAGGGCGACGAGCTGGCTTACGTGGACATAACGGCTGCCCACTACTCGATCTACTCTCGCGTGGGCTCGTACAACCCCAGCGTGGCCATGCGGGATGACCGCATTGTCGTGGCGCGGGGAAAGGTCCCCCTCGACGGTGTGGATCTGTTCGCTGATGACCGCGATTCCCGCAACGCACTGGCCGGTTTCGCACGGGCACAGCGGCACGCGGAGTACCGACGCGGGCATTACGAGGTCGTGGACGGCCCGATGCGCTACACCAGCCCCGGTCTGTGGGCCGTGATCGGCCTGACGCTGTGCTCGGTGGCTCTGGAGGCGATCGAGTTAGGCGCTGTCTACGTTTCCACAGACGGTTTCGTGTTCGAGGACGATTGCCAGGTCGCGACGTTTCGGGAGCGCCTGGCAGAGTGGGGTTTCGGCTGCAAGGTTAAGGGCCGGGGTGGCGTGGTGGATGGGCTGGGCTCGTACCGGCTGGGGGACGTCGTAGGCCATTCGAGCCCCACGGGGCACCCCCAGCGGCACATAGAGGCAGTTAATCCCGCTCAGCGTGAGAGCCTGCGGCGGTTCCTGACGCGGTGACCCATTCGGCCCCGGCGTTTTTAGGTTCCCCCCAGCGCCTGCTTTGCGAGGCTGACCCATTCGGCCTTGGTGCGGCTCCCGCGACTGTCCACGAGGACGAGCGGGTCGGCCGAAAGGACCACCGGGCCGGCTTGTTGGCCGACAGGGCGGGCGTGGGCGATGTAGTCCGCGAGCACCTCGCGGACGAGGTCGGGCACGGGTAGGCCCTTTTCCTCGGCAAACACCTTGAGGTCGGGCAGGAGGGCAGCCGGGATCCGTATGGCCAAGTAACGATCGTCACCCATTGTCGCCCCACCCCGACCGCGACCGCGACCACGGCCTCGCCCACACCCGCGACCCCGACACCGACCGCAACCACGACCATGACCGCGACCATGACCGCGACCCCGCCCGCGACCACGACCCCGACCGCGACCGCGACCGCGACCGCGACCGCGACCGCGACCACGACCGCGACCACGACCATGACCGCGACCATGACCCCGA
>Ga0181520_10006783_pt1 | contig 17271 bp, 15 predicted proteins | sample PEATcosm2014_Bin_29_FD_132451 | JGI IMG/M metagenome (GOLD analysis project Ga0181520, IMG submission 132451) | Peatland microbial communities from MTU Mesocosm Facility, Houghton, MI, USA - PEATcosm2014_Bin02_30_metaG | ecosystem: Environmental > Terrestrial > Soil > Wetlands > Peat | place... | reverse complement strand
GCGCCTGGATTTGCCGTTCGCCTGCACCGCAAGCTGATTGCGCCCGCTTCCGAGCCCAAGGCCAAAACACAAACCGGCTTGCTGGCCCCGGCTCCCGAGCCGGCCGAACAGGACCTGGTGGTTGAACCGTCGTCCAAAGCAGCTCCGGACCACGCTCTCGACAAGACCGTTCGCTTCGGCCAGGTCTATGAATACCGGGCCCAACGCGTGGCCCGGCTAGCCTTCGACGGGCAGGCAGTGGAACTGACCAGCGAGATCTCTGCGCCGGTGCGGGTCGAAGTTCTGGACGTCTTTCCGCCTGCTGTTCCCACAGGCCTGGCCGCAGTGGCCACGTTGGGCGAAAACGGCGCCGAGACCGCCATCGACCTGAGCTGGCAACCCGTAACCGATGCCGATCTGGCCGGATACGCCGTTTACCGTCATCAACCGGACGGCTCCTGGCAGCGCATCTCGCCGCCCCAGCCGCTGGTTGGGCCGGCCTTCCACGACACCGGTGTTCGCCCCGGCCAGTCCTACCGCTACGCCGTCACCGCCATCGACCAGGGCGGCCATGAAAGCGCGCGCTCCGCCGAAGCCGAAGAGACCGTCCCCAACCCTTGAGTGTCCGGGCCCCCGGAGAGTTCCCATGAGATACTGCCGCTTCTTCTTTGAGAATCAAATTCACTACGGCGCCGTGGAAGACCGCGGCGGCGAGCCCTGGATTGTCGACCTGACGCACGCGCCTGAAGACGACCTGGCCTTTCGCCTCGAACACGGCCGGGCCACCTCGTGGACCTTCGACTTCGAGCCCATGCCCCTGACCGCAGCCGACCTGCTGGCGCCCGTCACGCCGTCCAAGATCGTCTGTGTCGGCCGCAACTACCGCGACCACGCCAAGGAGCTGGGCAACGAAATCCCCACCGAACCCCTGCTCTTCTTCAAGCCCCCGTCGTCGCTGCTCAAGCCGCTCGGCGTGGTCCGCATGCCCGCGGCCTCGGAACGCGTGGATTTCGAAGGCGAACTGGCGGTGGTCATCGCCCGCCGCGTCCGCAACCTGAAAGAAGCCGACTGGCGCTCGGCCGTCCGCGGCTACACCCTGGCCAACGACGTCACCGCCCGCGACCTGCAGAAGAAAGACGGCCAGTGGACCCGCGGCAAGGGCTTTGACACTTTCTGCCCCGCCGGCCCGCTGGTGAGCGACGAAATCGACCCCTTGGCCGGCATGACAATCGAGACCCGCGTGAACGGAGAGCTTCGCCAGCACGGTTCGACCCTCGATTTCATCTTCCCGATTCACGCGCTGTTGGTCTACATCACTTCGTTCATGACCCTCGAACCCGGCGACCTGGTGCTCACCGGGACGCCTTCCGGAGTGGGACCGCTCAAGGCTGGAGATTCCGTGGAAGTGACGATCCCCGGCCTCGGCGTCCTGGTCAACACCTTCCAGCCGGAAGAAAAATAGTCGAATAACCGCAAGAAGTCCTGGAAGCGTTCTCCCCATGTGCAATGCGCGTAGAGGATGAGAGGTATTCTGACTCAGCTATCTTTGAGCTGCGCTGACGGCGTTAAGCGGAACCTCCAGGGTTCCTACCTTGCTCAACGAGGGGTCATATACCCCGGTTCGCAGGAAGACATTGCCCACGGGCACATCGATCTCGATGTGGAAGGGAATGCCTTCTTTCTGTTCTCTGACCCACTGATCCGGCTTGATTCGCAGGGGGATGCTGCCAAACTGCCAGTTAAGTGGCTTGCCATCCTGGCCGTAGACCATCAATGCCAGATCCAAAGACTTGCGATGCAAGCCGTCCACATCCGCAACCAGAGCTAAGCTATCGGCCTTTAGCTGAAAGCTGACCCGGTAGCGCATGAGTTTGCCGGTCAATTGCGAGTTGCCTCCCGCACGCGGCGATCCTTCTTTGGGCTTTTCGGAGGAGGGAACTACCTTCAAATCGTAGAGAATCTCGCTGATATTCGGCATTCCCCGGCCCATCAGTGGAAGCAACGGAGTCTTGCCAAGCGCTGTGCTCGCTGTGGCGACCTCTTTTTGGGACTGTTCAAGATAGTGCTTGCGATAGAAGAGCGTGTAGTCTCCGGAAAGAGTCCTAACCTCGATCTTGCGTTCCCGGCCCTCCTCCTTGCCATCGCTGGGCGTATAGGCCAAAGAGTAGTAGCGCGAACCGTGGTCGACGGCGTCGGCGATCTCCTGCTGAATATCGTTTGCGTGGTACGCCTTTCCGCCAGTTTCTTCTGCCCAGGTTTCGGAGTCGATGAACTGGCGAGCGATCTTGTCTTGTGCCCAAATATTGTTCGGCACGCCGCCCGCGCCGATGGGGTAGACAGAGACCCCCGCCTCGGCGAGTTTATCCTTGGTTTCAATAAAAAGGTCGGCGTACCCGCTATCCTTGTTGCATCGCGGGAAATCGCCTACCAGCCAGAACAGGTTCTTTCTGCCGGGAATGCCGCGAAGATAGTGAGCCATGGCCTGAAGAGCATTCATCGTAGTAAGAATCTGATCGTGACTAAAGGAGATTCCGGGACCGTGTTTCAGAAAGTCTCGCAAGGCATCCCCATCGCCGGCAATAGGCTGGTCCGTTGTTTCCATCGCCGGTTGCTTCGTCGTATCCAACGAAACTGCCTTTTCTGGTTCTTGGGCCGGGTGATGTGCTGGTAGCTGAACTAGGGTTGAAGGCGATGAGTAAGAGGAGCCATTCGAAGTTATTTGGAAGATGGCCGACTTCAACGCAGACGAATCCCGATCGAGCCCCCAAACCATATGAAGCTTTTCGGGCGTGAGCGTGAATATCCCTATGCGCAGATTGGGGGGAAGAGATGTCAGATATTTCACCATCCGCGCTTGGGCGTACATTCGGTCTTCAGGCCAAGTGTTCAAAGCATCCAGGAGCAAGATGTTGGTGACGTGATTCTGAGGCGCGCCAGGGACGTTGCTGAAGATGTTGGGAGGCAATGCGGGAGCCGAAACCGGAACTTCGTTGGCTTGCTCGAAACTTGGCTCGAAGAAAGTGATGGCCTGCGGTTTGCCGTTTTCAAAGACCTGAAAGTCGTCCTTCTTCAGGCCAGCAACAGCCTGGTCTTTCTTGTCCTTCACCACCACATCCACCACAACGGTGCGGGCGTCGATCTTGAGCGTGGGGGCTCCCGTCTCAACGATTGGCGCGGATTGGGCAGAAAGCGTTGTAGCGATCGCGGCAACCATGCCGGAAAGAACAAGGCGAAGAACGAGACGTGCCATAGGGTGAACCTCGAACGGCGATTTGGGACTGGCTATGCAAGAACGATTGCATAAGAAACGCGAAGCCATGCAGGAGAGCTATCAAGTAGACTACTGCTGCACGTTGCGGTTAGGGCGATCGTCTGAACAAAGGGCCGGCTATCCGCCCTCGATTAACTTCCAGAGTTGGTGCCCCTCTTCTCGCGGTTCTATCGCCATGAGTAGAAGAGCAGTTTTGCTCTTCCCGCTTTTTCATGTCCGCACCCTTCAACCGCGATGACCGTATGTGCCTCGCCGCTGACCGCTATTTCGTTTGACAGGTCTTTGGGATTGGGACAAACTGTGTGCAGAAAGGTAAAGCCCGAAGGTCGTGCAACCTCCGGGGTAGTGAGCGTTACCTGTTCTGCAACACTCGGATCAGAACTGCCAAGGCCAGAAGAAATCGCCAGTCAAGCACGATCCCGATGGCCACCTGGAGCCACAAGGGCTCTTTTCTGGGCATCCTGCCCTCACCTCCAGCCATCGGCCGGTCCTGAGGCCGCCCTACGGCTTCAGGACCACACCGATCCCAAGTTCCCGTTCATCAGTGGTTCGGCGAAAAACCCCTCCCTCGGCAGGGCAGCCCAGCGTTTATTCTGCGCTTGGTGGAGAACCGCGACCCCGGCTCAAGGCTTCTCTGTTTTTCTCCCAGCATGCACGACAGTTGGTGACGCCACGCCGAAGGCCGCCTGCCGCACCGCAGGTGCCCGAAGGCAGTTGGCCCCACCGCAAGTGGTGGAGCAACCTTGACCGCCCGTCCGAATCCAAACAGCGGTACACTGATCCCGACGCGCCCCGGCAAGGAGCGCACTTCCCCAGGAGGAAGCATGTCCCTACTTGAGCAATTGCGCAGCTATACCCTGATCGTCGCCGACACCGGCGACATTGAGTCCATTGAGAAGTTCCACCCTCAGGACTCCACCACCAACCCCTCGCTGATCGCCGCGGCGGCGCAGATGCCGCAGTACCAGTCCATCGTCGACGACGTTCTGCAGGAAGCTCGCAAGGAACTGGGCGACAGCGCCACCGACCCGTCGGTGGCCAACCTGGCCTTTCAGCGTCTGGCAGTGGCCTTCGGCAAGAAGATCCTGGCCATCGTGCCCGGCCGCGTCTCCACCGAGGTCGACGCCCGCCTTTCCTATGACACCGACGCCACCATCGGCCAGGCCCGCAGCATCATTGCGCAATACGACGAGGCCGGCATCGGCCGCGATCGCGTGCTGGTGAAGATCGCCTCCACCTGGGAGGGCATTCGCGCCGCCGAAGTGCTGGAGAAGGAAGGCATCCACTGCAACCTGACGCTGCTGTTTGGCCTGCATCAGGCCGTGGCCTGCGCCGAGGCAGGCGTCACCCTGGTTTCGCCCTTCGTCGGCCGCATCCTCGACTGGTACAAGAAAGACACCGGCAAGGATTACGAGGGCGCCGAAGACCCCGGCGTGATCTCCGTAACCAAGGTCTACAACTACTTCAAGAAGTTCGGCTACAAGACCCTGGTGATGGGAGCCAGCTTCCGCAACATCGGCGAAATCAAGGAACTGGCCGGCTGCGACCTGCTGACCATCTCGCCGCAACTGCTGGCCGAGCTTGAAACCGCCGAGGGCGACCTTCCGCGCAAACTCGACCCCGCCACCGCGCAACAGTCGATCATCCTGAAGATCGAGATGGATAAAGCCGCCTTCGACGCCATGCATGCCGAAGATCGCATGGCCACCGACAAGCTCAAGGAAGGCATTGAGGGCTTCTCAGCGGCTTTGGTCAAGCTCGAAACCATGCTGGCCAAACGCCTGGCCGAACTGGAATCCCGGGCCACCACTACCGTTTAACGGCTTCAAGATGCTTCAAATGCAGGCTCCCATCCTTCGAGTGCTTTCGGCTCGAAGAGTGGGAGCCAAACAGCATGTGGCAAGAGTCCAATTCCCTGAATGCCATCCCGCAAGGGCTAGACAGGCTGCGGAAAAAATCTTCGGGAAGGCTCGGTGCGTCAGGGCACGACCGGGGCACCGGGGGACCCTCAGGGTCGGGGTCGCGTGCCGATAAGGCCCATAGAATGAGTGGGGGTTAGCCCCCGGAGGGATGCCTGCCTGGCTTTTTGAACCCTGAACAACACTTTTTCCGCAGCCTGTAGAGCCCCGCTTTGTTTTCAGCGTCTTGCGTCACGACTGAAGTCATGCCCTTTCACACCTTGTCTTAATCCGGGGTTCCTTTATAACCACCCAGCCAGCCAAGAAAAACGAGGACCTCTCCAGTTCGAAGCGAGACCGCGTATCTGGGTCCTCGCAAGGCCTGATACCACCCCTCATCTTGCAATCCCCCCGCCACTCTGCCAAGAAAAATAATCTTTCCCTGCTCAAAATCGCAACTGATCCGATAAGCTGAGTGTTACATCAAATGAAACAGGCACGTGGCTGGCTTCCCGGCTGCACGCAGATGAGCTACCGGCCACCGCCCCAAAAAGCAGACCGGCTGCTTGTGCAGTCATGGGAGGTGTGTATGCAATCTCCAGCTCATCCGCTAGAACCTTTCTTTCAACAGGCCGTTCGCAACAGCTATGAAGGAAAACTCGGGCTTCGTGACCCCGACGTTACTTCCTATGTCGCTCGCCTTCTCTGCGAATTCTCAGAAGCTGAGAATCTTTACAAGGTGCGCGACGAGATCGGCCGCCCCATCGAAGAGCTGGCTGAAATGATGCAGGCATCCGATCCCATCAATGGCACCGCGTCTTCCTTCGACCAGGAACGCGCCATGCGCAAGCACATCGGCGACTATTCTCTGTTTGTCGCCGGCATGTATCCCGAAGCCAGTGACTCGGCGCATCGGCAACGCAACCATCGCCCGACTATCAGCGAACTCATCAGCGCCGGCAAAGAGAGTTACTACATCGTGAGCCAGTTCAATCTATTCGAGTATGAGCAGGAAGCTCCGCTGTTTGCGCGCCTCTCCGATGGATTCGAGCGCTGCATCCTGGGTCTCACTCTGGTCCGGGAAGAACTGGGCCCGCGCAAACCCTTCATGTTGCCGCCGACGGTCAACTAAGACGGGGTCACTGGACGCGGATCGAAGAAAGGCTCGATAGAAGAGTCAAGGATAGGCAGGACAATAGGGTCTAGGAACTCTGTAGTTGGGAATCGAGTTGAGGCACGAATACTCGGTTTCCCATCCTTTCGCTTTTCTTCTGGCGAAAGGGTGGGAAACCACTGCGGATGCCTCCAAATCCCACGCGTTCTTAGAGCGTGGGCTGGCCGAAGGCAACTGGCCGCACCGCAGGTGCATCACTCCGACCACACCGCCAGCACGTTGCCGAGGCCATCGGAGAAGTGGAACCGCCGCCCGCCCGGAAACTCGAAGGTAGGCACATCGATACTGCCGCCCGCGGCCACAACGGCCTCTTCCGTAGCTTTCAAATCGCTGGAGTAGAGCACCACCAGAGGCGCGAACTTGCCCGGGAGTTGGTGTGCTTCGGCCTTGGCGAAGCCGCCGTCGATGCCCGCTCCGTCAAAGCCGATATATTCCGGACCCCAGTCCTGAAAGGTCCAGCCAAAGACCGTTCCGTAGAACTTCTTGGTCTGCTCGATGTCGGTGGTGAAGAACTCGATATAGGTGATCTTGTGGTGCTTGGCTGCATCCATCATGGCTTCTCTCCTTGTGTTGGGGCGTGGGATCGTGGAAAAGGCCGCGGAGCTCGGGGCGCAGGCACACCTTTCCCGGTGTGCTTCTGAAGCGCCTCCATCCACATTCCCTCAGAAGCCGGAGAGTGCAGGTAGAGCCCGCCGATTGCGTGCCGCGCGCGGACTGCCGAGGTACGCGCCTATCCTAGCAGAATTCCTTGCTAGGACGCCTCGATTTTCTTTGACCACTTACCGCCCAAGCCACAGCGAAACACCGCCCGTAACCGAGCGCCCCGGCATGGCCACGCCGTCGATTTCCTGGTATCCCGTGTTACTCAGATTAGCCAGCCGCAGGTATGGCCGAATCCTGCCCGAGTCATGAGTCAACGCCGCATTCCACACTGGGTAAGCCAATGCGTTCCCCGCGGGATTTGCGGGTTGCCGATAGGGCTTTGCAATTTGCACGGAATTGGTCACGGTCAATGGCCGCCCAATGCCCACTGTCCATATCCCATGGATGTTCTGAACCGGATAATTCAACGCATACTCCGACTGCAGGCCGTTTAACGTAGCCTGACTGCCGGCCAGTCCGGTCCAGCCGATCTCGACCCGCTGCGCCTTGGATGGAGCCCAAGTCATCTGCGCCTCGATGCCCAGAAAGCGCACTCCGTTCAGGTTGACCGCATTCCACGGCGATGTGGGCGAGGCGCGCACATAGTCGATGGTGTCGTGCTGGCGCGCATAGAAACCGGTCGCCGAGAGCATGAGCCTGTTCGACACGCTCCAGTCCGCGCCGCCCTCGCCGCTCCATGCAGACTCCGGTTTCAGGTTGGCATTGCCGATGGTCGTCGGGTCGCTGTAATAGAGATCGGTATAGGTCGGAATCCTGTATCCGTAGCCACCGCTGGCGCGCAGTTTCAGCGATTCGGCCAGGCGCAGGCTCGCCGCCAGGTGCGGAGCCAGCGTGGACTGCCCCCCGGCAAACAACTCCTCGCGCAGTCCCGCCGATAGATTCCAGCGCTTCTGCGCAGGACGAAGATCCAAATCGAGATACCCCGCGCCGCGATTGCGCGCATGGTGCCCCAGGTTGTTGCTTGCGATTCGATCGCCGTCTCCCTCGGCCCCGAACTGCAGCAGGGATGTGGACGCAATGGGCAGCGTGCGCCTCAGCGACGCTTGCCAGGAGCCGTCGATGTGGTTGTTTTCATACACCGCCGGAACTTCGCGCAACAGCACGAACTCATCGGTGTGGCGCCGGTAGCCGAAGGCCGCCACCGTGCGGCTGCCCAGTTCCTGACGCACCGAGCCAAACCAGCCTTTGGTGCGCTCCCACGAATCGTAAGGCCCGTAAAACTGGTTGGCGCCAAAGGCCCGATCGCTCCCCGCAAACAGTAGATCCGAGATCCCCAGTCGCGAACTCACCCAACTCTCCGAAGTCGCGTTCTCGTTGCGGTAGTCGCGATCGGTCATGAATCCCGCAGAGGCGATGCGGGCCGCCGTCAGCCGGCTGCTCCAACGCTTGCGCGCCAAGGCCGCCAGCAGCGAATCTTCGTAGCAACCAAAATCACCTCCGCCGCTGCGCAGATGCAGCGACGTTGCCGCCGGAGCGGAGGTCAGAAAATCCACCACCCCGCTCAGCGCATCGGCCCCGTGCAGCGTCGAGCCCGCGCCGTGCAGCACCTCGATCGAATCCATCGCCTCGAAAGGCATGGGCAAATCCAGATTGTGGTGCGCCGTCTGGCTGTCGTTGATGCGGAACCCGTTCAGCAGCACCAGCGTCTGCTCGAAAGTGCCCCCGCGCAGAACCACATCGGCCTGTCCCCCGCCCGCACCCCGCTCTTCAAGGTAAACCGAGGAATCCTGGCGCAGCAGATCCTGCGGCGACTCCATCGAGAGCAGCTTGCCGTCTACAGGGAACACCTGCACAGACGCCGTCGACTCCGCCAGCGGCACAGGAACAGCGGACCCCAGCACCACCATCGTCTCCGTGGGATGGGGAAGCGAAGGCTGGGACGGCGGCGCGGTTTGGGCAACGATTGCGGGCGCGCAGGTGGATAGGAACAGGCAAAGAGTCTTGAGATTTGGCATAGGGCGATCTTTCCCATCCTGCCGGTTCAAGGCCGCACTTTCAACCACGGTTTGATATTGCTTTAAATAGTTGAATAGCTCAACTATCATCGGAAGACCATGCGCATCGATGCCTTCCTCCACGAGAGCCCCATGTTTGCGGTCAACCGGGCTGCACGCCGCTTCGAGTCCCTTACCACCCAGGTTCTATCCGCCGACAACCTCAGTTTTCTTGAAGGCCTGGTGCTCGCCGGCCTTTTCTTTGAGGCGCCCTTGCCCGTCAAGCCGTCGCAGTTGGCCGACACCTTCGGCACCACGCGCGGCAACGTCAGCCACTGCGTTTCGTCTTTGGAGGCCAAAGAACTTTTGCAGCGCAGGATCGATCCCGGAGACGCGCGCGCCTATTTGCTCACCCTCAAACCGCAAGGGAAGAAGTGCGCGCTGCGGGTCATCGCCGCCTTTGACCGTTTGCAAAAGGAATTTGAGCAAGAAATCGGCAAGACCGCTTTGCGCGAGACGCTCAAGAACCTGCGCAAACTGGAAGCGCTGTTCGCCGTCAAGCAGTAGACTCCCCCCAAAACCCGGCGCCGAGCCTGGCTTCAGTTTGCAAGTTCCGTGGGTACGGGTCACTTCCTCGGGGAGAATTGAAAGCCGCCTCGAGTCGCTCAAAAAGCCGACCTTCAAGATAGCTTGGATATAGATAGGTTTTTATTTACTAATTAGACAACGAGTAACATCGAAATATCGGCCTATTACTTTGGAGTACCTGTTTTCAAAGGCCAAATCGGAATCGTTGGTAGTTACAACAAGATATAATCGACTTTCTTCCTCTATTCGCTGTTTCGGGTCTCCTCCCGGAAAGGAAAAGGTATCCGGGTTGGGCCAGACTCCGTTCTCCTACGTCAAGTGGTCCCTGGACTGCGTCACCGAGCAGGGCGATGCGGTTGTTCTCTATTGCGCCGAGTTGCGCTGGGGAAGAATCCAGTTGGTCTATAGCAACATTCTTGCCGTGAACGGTCAGCAGGTGGCCGGCACTTCTACCTTGGCGCGCTTCAGTCTGTCTTCCAGAAGAGACCAGGTCTGTGTCGAGATTCCGCGGCTTGAAATCTCCGGGCGCTGGGAGTCTCTGGCCGCCCCGTTCGAGCGAACATTGTATAAAAACTCGGACGGCTCGGCCATTTGGGATTGCGTACAACCGAAGTCCTTTGTCCACGTCCGCGCCATGGGAAAGGAATACGTGGGCCTAGGGTACGTTGAGCGCTTGACCATGACCCTGCCCCCCTGGGCGCTCCCCATGTGTCAATTGGGTAGAGGGCATTTTGTTTCAGCCAAGGACTCACTCGTATGGTTCGACTGGCAGGGAGAGTTTTCCTCCCGCTTCGCACTCTTCAACGGGGTGGTGTGCGACCCTCTCTCGGTTTCAACTGCGGAAATCGTACTGCCCGCAGCTACGTTGAACATGAAAGAAGGGCTGACCCTGCGCACGGGGTCAATCGGCGAGAGTATCCTCCCTGGTGCACCCACAATCGGAAAGCTGCTTCCCGCGAAAATCTTCGCCGTCAAGCAGCATTTCTCCAGGAATGAAGGCGTCTTGACCGACCCCTTCCACAGCAGCGCCGGCTGGGCCTTTCAAGAAGAACTCGACTTCAGCGCGTAAACCACTTCCTTTGCCACGACCTCGCCCGCCAATGATCTCGCTACTGTCCTGGGATCTTGGCAGATTCCTCGCGCGCCAGCTTTTCCGCCTGGGCCAGCGTCGTTTCGTCGGGGATGCGGCGGAAGTGGCAGTGTATCTCGTCCTGCTGGACCGCGATGGTCTTGAAAAACAGAACCTTGCCGTTCATATTCACCTGAAGCCGGGTGACAACCCAGTGGCCGGGCGCCACCGCTTCACGGTGCACGTCGAAGGTGCCGCCGGGATCGAGATGGCCAAGCAACCCGCCAGCGAACTGCACCCCATTCGAGAGGCGGCCGGCAATTTCTACCAGCCGCTGCTCCTTGGTGTTCACCACCAGATAGCCATCCATTTTGTGGAACACGTAGGCATCGCTGGAATGAGCGGAGAAGGCTGGGTTGGGATGGAATTCAAGTTTGACGGTATCGCCGGTCCACTCCTTGTATGTGTAGAGAAAGGCGTCGGGCAACATGCCGAACAGTTGCTCGGTCTTTTTGTCGTCGGCCGCGGCGGCGCGGCGGGCTTTATCTTGCAGGTTCGGGTCGGCGATGAAGCGCTGAATCCGCCGCTGCTCCGCGCTGCGTTGATCCGGCGTCAGGGGCCGACCGTCAATAGCGTTCAACACAGTGAGGTCGCCGTTGTTGGCCTCAACCACGGTGGTGGACTTTTCCGGTGGGGGAACGCGCGTGACCACCTGATACATCCAGTGGCTGTGATCGCCGGCGTCTGCTTGCAACTCGTGAGCTACTACTTGCCGCACCAATTCGTTGGGAGCGATCTGTTGCGCCGTTTGAGCGCGCCCGCTCAACCACGGTGTGGAAAACAACAACGGCAGCAGGATGAGAAAGCGCATGACGGCACTGAGGGTTGGAGGGGCGCCTGTCCAGATAGGTTGCACGCGGGGCAGGCGGAGGTCGCACGGCCTGCCCACAGCGCCATCTGTTACCTTGGACTTCCTCGGCTTTTACTTTAGAATCCGCAAGCCTTACTTTCGAGTCCTCCGCCTTTGCTGCGACACGTTATCGGTTCGAGGGTCATGTCGCTAGAATTCAATCCGTCTGTGTAGTTGCGTTCGGGCCCCCGTCAGGAAAGGACGAGTTCTGCGTGGGTCAGCCTGCCTTCTCTTTCGTGCATTGGTACATGGACTGTGTCACAGACGCCGGCAATGCGCTGATCCTGGATTGTGTCGAGATGCGCTGGCGCGGGGTTTTTGCGGTTCACAGCAACGTTCTAACCCTTCACGGAGGCGAGACGGCAAGCCAATCGACGATGGCCCGCTACCATGTCTATATCAAAGGGGGCCAACTCATCGTCGATATTCCTCGCCTGGATCTCTCAGGCCGATGGGAAGCAACGGCTGCCCCTTTCAAGCGCACGGTCTTTCAGGGTCCGCAAGGTTCGGTGATCCGCGATTGCGTGCAACCACGATCCACCGTGCATGTTCGCGCCATGGGAAGCGAGTTCACGGGGCTTGGTTACGCCCACCGCATTGTCCTCACGGCGCCCCCGTGGCAGTTACCCATACAGAGTCTTCACAGGGGCCGCTTCGTTTCCGGCGCAAATTCGCTCGCCTGGGTAGACTGGCGAGGGCCACATTCCACCCGCTACGCCGTCCATAACGGAGTTGAGTGCGAGCCGGTTTCGGTCTCCGATTCGGAAATCGTGCTGCCCCATGCGGCACTATGTATGGAAAACAGTCGAATTCTGCGGTCGGGGACCTTAGGTTCCAACTATCTGCCTGGTGCGCCGACCCTCGGGAAGCTACTCCCACAAGCCTTCTTGGCAATCGGTCAGGAACAATCTCTGAGCTATGGGGACTTGAACGGCAAGGACCTCCCCACCGGCTGGGTCATTCAGGAAACCCTCTCCTGGAAGTCGTAAGCCTCGCGTTTCGTGACACTTAACCCGGCGTAGCCGGAATCGAGTGAGCTCGTAGGCAGCTTGAAAGCGGGTAGTGTAGAAGGTATTCTTCGCCAAATGTGGGGAATGCGGGGAATTCAAGTGGTCAGACTCTAAAAGCCGCTTCGCCCGCCCTACCGCTGCAGCAAGTCGATGGGCTGGGTGAAGTCGGTGACCCGCATATGCCGGGCCAGGGTGGGGTGCTGACGTTGCAACGCCAAGAACATCTCCCAGGCCACGCGGCGGTAGCTGAAGTGTCCGGCAGGCCCGGAGCGGAGCTCGGCAATGTACTGGGCCTCGGCGAAGTCCATTTTGAAGAGGCTGCGGACGCGAGTGGCCAACGGAAGCAGATACAACGCGGACTGGGCAGCCTCGGGAGCTTCGCTCAAACCAACCTGGGCGCTGGCTTGGTGTGCCTGATCCAGCGCGGCCTGGTAATCGGCCAGAACGCCGGCCTCCGCGAGCAGGTTGACGTCGGTGCCAAGGTCGCCGCAGGTGGGGGTCTCGTAACCGTGCACCGTGGTGAATGGCTGGATGATCTGGGTGCAGCGGCGATGGCGGTGCATGTCGCGGAAGCCGCCAATATCCATGAGAATGTCGAAGCGTAAAGCGGCTCCGGCGTGAAAGGCGCGCAGGGCCTCGTCGTGGCGGCCGCGGTGGCGCAGGCCCAACTCGACGATTTCGCCGATTCGGACTGCGGAAAGCTCAGCGACATGGTCGCGGATCTGCCGATAGGGATGGTTGCTCACCGAATAGAGCAGCGTGGCTGCGACTTCCACTTCCAGGCTTTCGGTGTTTTCCACCAGGTCGACGACCGGCGCGTAGGCAATGGATAGACCGGAAAGAATCTCTGCGGCTGCACCTGCCAGTTCGTCCTGGGTCTTGAGGGCGTACTCGCTGGGCTGGGCATATTTCACCAGAGTGGGAACAGTGCGCACTTCTCGGGTCAAAAGATGCGCGGCCTCTTCGGCCAGGGCAGGAACCGCCGCCGCCAGTTTCTCCACCAGAGCTGTGCCGCTCTGGGTATTCAGGTTCCAGGCTGGTCCGCTGGCGGCTTCTCGGAGTTTCAGTCCCAGGTCTCGGATTTCAGCTGCTGGGTGCGACAACAGGCGGGAAACCTGCGTTTCAAGTGTCCGGGCGGTAACGATTTGGCCCAGCGAAGTATTGGTGGCCAGCGGCAGCAGGTAGCGGGCCACGTCGAACGCTCGGGCCTTCAGCGTGCGCTCGTAGGCTTCCGGCTTCAGAGTCGCCGGGCAGGGGACGCGCCGGCGCAGAGCTTCGAGGACAGCGGCGGTGGTGCGCTGGTAGACGTCAAAAAGGTTCGCAACGGTCTTGGCGTAGAGCTCGGCCGGACCGGCGTGGCTGCCGAATTCAGGGAAAAACCAGCCCGACCTGAGAAAATTCTGGTAACGCGTGGAGCGTTCCTGGCCGTCCCAGCGCTGTTCGTCAACCAGCACAATGGCTGCCAGAAGACTTAGCCTCTCTACCGCGAAGGCCACGTGAGCCAGGTCGGCGATGGAACGGTGGCCGTACTGAAAATAGAATGTATTCAGGAACTGCTCTGCCCGTTGGGCGCTGATTTCGGTAAGGGATTCGCGCATCGAAAGAGCAGAACGCGAGTACTTGGCCATGGCATAAGCCAGGACCTCCGGATCGGCACCGTGCACCGCGAAGACTTCAGTTTGGTTTCGGGCGCCGGGATGTAGAAAAGTTTCACTGGACATGGATGATGGCTCGCGACCAGAATACGGCATCGGGCTGCGTTGGCGTTGCACCTCCTGCGGGACGCCTTTCTTCCGGATTGCGCCCAAGGGGGTCGAGACTGGAAGACCGGGACATCGGCTCCGGTACAACAGCACTGAAACCAACGGGGATTTAGCCCTGAAGGAATCGTACCTTCGCCAGGCAGCTCGCATTGGGCAGTCGAAACGGAACGAACGATTGAGACACAGCACGAGCAGGCGCGGCTATTTCAGGAGTGAGCCATGCAGGAATACCTGGTAAGAACATCGCATCGCCCGCGGCCCTTGCCGTCGGGGCGTTGGGCCATGACCCAGCGTTGGAACGATTTGCTCTTCGTGCATTGGCCGGTGGCGGTGGCGGATATGGCGGCGAAGCTGCCCGAAGGCCTGCTGGTGGACTCCTTCGATGGCTCGGCCTGGTTGGGGGTGGTGCCGTTCTGGATGGACCGTGTCAAGGTGAGGGGACTGCCCTTGATCCCAGGCCTGAGCCGCTTTCCCGATCTCAATCTGCGTACCTATGTCCGCGACAAATACACCGGACAGCGGGGCGTCTACTTTTTCTCGCTCGACTCCAGCAACGTGTTTGCAGTCGCAGCTGCGCGGCTCTTCTTTCAACTGCCCTACCATTGGGCGTCCATGAGCCTGGAGCAACGGACGGAGCGGGACTTCCACTTCTATAGCAGGCGGCTGCTGAGCAACCGTCCGGTGGTCTTCAAGGCGAAATACCGCGGATTGGGGCCCAGTCGCAAGCTGGCGGAGAACCGCAGCGGAACGCTTGAACACTTTCTGACGGAACGCTACTGCCTGTTCACCTGCAACCGGGAGGGTCAGCCGGTGCGATCCAATCTCCACCATGTGCCCGCGCCCCTGGAAGACGCCGAAGCCGAGATTGAGCATAACGATCTGGCTGATTCAATCGGCATCCAGCTCTCGGATGGCGCGCCGGTGTTGCACTACACGCGGCGTCTGGCACTCTATATCTGGCCTGCGGAACTGGTACGGCCGGCCATGGCTGCGCGACCGGTGACGGTTGCCGTGACACCGTCGGGTTCGGTGTGACGGGCTAGGGGCCAAGGGGCTAGGGACCAAGGGACTCAAATATCCGGGACTTGGAATCACCCTGTGGCTGCGGTTTTGTGCCATGCCCGGACCGTAGCGCTGGCCTCCTGGCCGGCTGTCGCGCCGGTGTCCTCGCCAGCGCTGTTTTAGGGTACACGCTGAAATCAAGCCACCCCGCCAAGCACTCAGCTTCTTGCCGTCCGGCATCGGACTTCGGCCCGGAACACCAGCCCCCGGAATTTATACTGAAACACGACATGCATTCATTTCTACCCGTAGACGAACAGATGGATCTGCTTGAGAAAGGCGCCGCCGAGATCATCCGCGTGGCCGACCTGCGCGAGCGCCTCGAAGACAGCCGCAAAACCGGACGCCCGCTGCGCATCAAGGCCGGCTTCGACCCCACCGCGCCCGACCTGCACCTGGGCCACACGGTGCTGATGCGCAAGCTGCGCCACTTTCAGCAACTGGGCCACACGGTCATTTTTCTGGTGGGCGATTTTACCTCGCTGATCGGCGACCCCACCGGCCGCAACGTGACCCGCAAGCCGCTGACCCGCGCCCAGATCGACGTGAACGCCGAGACCTACAAGGCGCAAGTGTTCAAGATCCTGGACGAGAGCGCGACCGAAGTGCGCTACAACTCCGAGTGGCTGGGCAAGCTGGATTACGAGATGATCGTGCGCTTAACCGCGCACTTCACCGTCTCGCAGATGCTGGAGCGGGACGACTTCCACAAGCGCTTTCAGGCCGAGCAGCCCATCAGCCTGCACGAATTGCTTTATCCGGTGATGCAGGGCTATGACTCCGTCATGCTGGAGTGCGACGTGGAACTGGGCGGCACCGACCAGAAGTTCAACCTGATGTGCGGGCGCGAACTGCAGCGGCACTATGGCCAGAAGGCGCAGATTGTGCTGATGACGCCGATTCTGGAGGGCCTGGACGGCGTGCAGAAGATGTCGAAGTCGCTGGGCAACGCCATCGGCATCAACGAGCCGCCCACCGAGATGTACGGCAAGTTGATGAGCATCAACGACGAGCTGATGTGGAAGTATTTTCTCTTTCTCACCGACCTGCGCGCCTCGGAAGTGGAAGCGCTCAAGGCCGAGGTGGCTGCCGGAGCGGTGCATCCCATGGAGGCAAAGAAGCGGCTGGCGCGGAGCATCGTGGGCGACTTTCACGGCGCGAAAGAAGCTGCGCGCGCCGACGAGAACTGGGCGGCTGGCGTTCAACGCCGCGAAGTGCCCTTGGATGTTGAGAAAGTCCCAATTCCCCTCCGGGATGTCGCGAGGATGGACTCAGTGTGCCTTCAACAGGCCGAGGCGGATCGAAACAGGGAGGCCTTTATTGATACCGCACGGTTAGTTTTTCGGCTTGGGATGAAAGCCTCCCGCAAAGACGCCGAAAGACAAGTTTCAGCTGGCGTAAATATCGACGGCGAAAAAATCACCCAGCAATGGTTCAAGATCGGCTTGCGTCCTCGTGAAATCAAAGTGAGGATTGGGAAGCAGCTTAAGGTCGCCGTGATTTCATAGCGCTGAAAAGAACAGGTTGAGGAACAATCATGAAGCTACGCGGGGTTTTCGCGCCGTTTCTTGATGTCTTCCGCAATCTGCTGCACGGTGATTCCCTTTTGCCACTTGTGCCGGTCCCGCGTAAAGTCGCCACTTCCAGGACGGTAGACGCGCAAAAATCGAGCGAAGCCTCCGGCGCCTAACGTCCGCTGGAGTATCTCAAGCGCGTGTTGCCGGAACTGCTCGTCATTCATTTCCGCTACGACGCTCTGTTCTTCGTGGGTCATGGTGTGAATCCCCTCCTCCAGTTTACCGGATTCTCGACTCGAATTGCAGACTGACTCTCTTCCAATACAAGATGAGCCTGAAGGAGGGCTTTGATTCCAACACAAGATGAGCCTGAAGGGGCGGTCATGCTGGGTAGTGAACATCCGCATGGTTCGAGCAGACGAGTTGAGTTTGG
>Ga0181520_10006782_pt1 | contig 17277 bp, 12 predicted proteins | sample PEATcosm2014_Bin_29_FD_132451 | JGI IMG/M metagenome (GOLD analysis project Ga0181520, IMG submission 132451) | Peatland microbial communities from MTU Mesocosm Facility, Houghton, MI, USA - PEATcosm2014_Bin02_30_metaG | ecosystem: Environmental > Terrestrial > Soil > Wetlands > Peat | place... | reverse complement strand
TCAACCATCCCAGCTTTGAAGTTCACCTTTTTCAAAGAGGAATTGTTTGGGTTATGTCCCGAGAATTCGGGAACTCCAAGGCAACTTCGTTTTAGCTATTCCACTGAAAACAGCGAAGAACCTCGAGATTTTGGAAGCACAGACCTAAATGGCGCTTAGCCCGACCTTCGCAACTGGAAGGGATGGGACGCGAAAATGCCTGAAACAAAGCGACTTTTGCCAAAAGGCGTCCCAAACTATGGGTGACCCCTCGCGCGTTCCACGGCAGAAACATTAATTGGGGCCGTGCCAATTTCTACCAGATGGCCGCAAACGCCAGTTTGCGGCTACGCGGACGTGGGGCCGTAGCTATTGCACGCCTACCCGGTAAAAATACGAGCTGCCATTGGTGGCACTCGTGTCCGTAAAAATCGTCGCACCAGCCTGGCCTACGAGGTTGCTCTGGATGGTGGAGAAGGGCGGGCGAGCGGAAAGATCGGCGGCGCGCAAAAGATAGTAGGTGCGCGTGGCCACGCTTTGCCAACTGACGGTGACACCGTTGGTGGAGATGTTGGTGGTCGCCAAGGGGAGCATGGCGAGCACTGATGCGGCATTGGTGGGGTTCAAGCCGGCGATGGATTTCTGCCAGTTCGGAATGCCGGTACCATCCAGATCCAGATAATCCACCGAGCCGTCGGTGGGCAAACCGTACTGTTGCGCCCAGGCGTAGGAAAGAATGGACGACGGGGTCTGATATTCGTAGGCGCCGAGGTCCACGGTGCCGCCGACGATGCGCGGGTTGCCGTCGAAATCAGTGGCGGAGGTGACAAAAAGGTTGTCGCCGGAATTGATGCACGGGGAGGCGGATTGCAGATGGAAATCTCCGCCGGCGAAATTGACGAAGGCGGGATCATTGGTGACGATGCCCGGGCCGCTGGTTAGCGGCGTGGTGCAACAGTAGTACATTCCGCGCGGGAGGCCGGCACTGAAATAATAATTTCCGCCGGCATTGTCGAAGACGATGCTGTTTTCGACGGTGCTGTTGAAGACGCCTCCGCCCGCAGGAGCCGAATTACTGACCACCGTGCAATTGACCAACGTGGAAGAGGCATCGCCACCGCCGTTGCCCTGGGCGACATTGTAAGCCAAAATGCAATTAAACAAAGAAGAGTCAAGGGTTCCGGCGCCCGTTCCGTATAGCATGGGGTTATTGTAAAGCCCCAAGGCGACATTGCTCACGACGAGGCAATTATAAAGAGTAGAATATGAGGCGCCGCCGCCGCCCGGACTGGAGGAGGCGACGTTTCCGGAAATGATGCAATTACTCAAGATGCAGGAATTTGCCGCGCCGCCAGGGTGATTGGTAGCGACGTTGTTGCTGAGGGTACAGTTGTACAAGGTGGCCTCAACTGCGCCACCGCCAGACCCATTGAAAGCAATATTCCCAGCGAGGATGCAATTGGTAAACACGTTGGGTCCATTAAGACCAGTCACGCCAGCCCCCGTTGATGCCTGGTTGCCAATGATGGTGCAACCGTTTGCCATTCCGCCTGCGATCCCGCCACCGGTACCGATTGCCGCGGTGACGACGTTGTTGCTAATCTGGCAGTTGTTCACGGTCGCATACGCTGCGCCGCCGCCGTAAAGGGTCGTGGTATTGGAGACCAAGGTGCAATTGTTCAATACGCAGTAACTTGCATTTGGACCCCAGGGGCCAGAAACACCGCCCCCGAATTGAGCGGCTGAGTTACTGACGATTAGACAATTATTCAGGACAATCGCAGTCGTGGCAGTGCCATAGGCTCCGCCGCCGTACACGGTCGCGACGTTTCCGACCAGCGTGCAGTTGGTCAAGCCGCCGCCTTGCGCTCCGCCGCCGTAAGCTGAGAAATTTGCAATGAGCATGCAGTCGGTCAAGCCACATAAGTACGTTCCACCACCATAGTTGTTGCTAATGGTACAGTTACTCAAGCTGCTATTGGCAGCCCCGCCCCCTGACTGTGCCCGATTGGCGAACAGCGTGCAATCATACAGGCTGGCGGCGTCAGCGCCGCCGCCGTATTGGCAGGTTCCTGCAGGAGAGCCATCGGAGAAGAGCAGGCAGTTGAACAATGTTCCCGAATAAACCCCGCCTCCGTAGTAGGCAAAGCACCCAGTGATAGTGCAATTGGTGATGACGGTGTTCGTGGATTCGCACCAAATTCCGCCGCCGCTTTCTCCGGTAACCGGATCCCCCGCCATCGCCGAGGCATTCGTCACAGTGAAGCCAATCAGGGTGGCACCATTGGTCAGGTAAACGCCGCGAGCCCTTAGGCTCCCCATAGCCCCCATAATCATAGTGGATTGCGGCCCAGTGACGCTGGCCACCGTGATCGGCTTGGTGACGGCGACACGGTTTGAAATTCCATAAACGGAACGTCCGCCAAACTGGTAAAAAGCCACTCCGTTTGACGTGGGACCGAGTGTAGTGCCGGGGAAGGCGAGGGTATTTCCATTGGTGACCAATACCAAGGAACCGGGCACAGCGGCATCAACGGCATCTTGAATGTTGGTGGCGGCGGTGTCCCAATACGAATACGGGGCAATCGGGTACAGAGAATTGAGGTCCACATAGTACACGCCGGGGACGGAGACGTGGACGGTGAGCGTGGTGGTTTGGCCCGCGGGATAAGTATCGTTGTAGCCGGTCAGGGTGATCACATAATCGCCATTGGTGGCCCAAGCATGAGAAACGAATGCTTCATTGGTGACCAGAGTGCCATCGCCGAAATTCCACACGCTGGCGGAGGTGGGGCCAGAAATATTCGCTTGAAAATTGCCAGGGAACCCGGGCGCGAGGTTGGTAAAGGCAGGCGCGATGCTCACGCTGAAATTGCCGAGGACGCTGCCGGGATAAATTTCATCGCAACCCATCGAAGGCGGGTTGGCCCAAGGTTCACCATCAATATCGGTTGGGAAAAGAAGCGAGCCTTTAAGGGTGGTGCCGGCGCCACGGCAGGGGGAATTCGTGCTCAAATGAAACGCACCGGAGAAAAGCGGATCGTTGGTGATGCATCCAGTGCCCGTCGGCAGCGGTACGGAACAACAGTAACTGGCGGAGACGAGGCAGGCATTGGCGGGAGGATTTGGGCAATTATTGAAATAATTGATGCAATTCATCTCGGTTGCGCCGTAGGCGCCGCCACCCGCGGTCCAAGCGCAATTGTTCACGATGGTGCAATTCGCGATGGTTCCGTCGCAAACACCACCGCCAAAGCTCTGTCCGACGTTGGAATACCGGTTACAGGAGTTTGCGATCAAGGCGCTACCGCCGATCACACCGCCGAAGGAGCCGCCGCCATAGGCCAGGCTGCCGTTGCAATTATTGGAAGAGATGATGCAGTTCGCCGCGTTTACCGTGTATAGGCCGCCGCCGTAGGCAGACTTAGCACTACAAGTATTGAGTGAAATAAGGCAATTGGTTGCGGTGCCGTTGCACAACCCGCCGCCAAAGGCGTGCATCTGCCCTTGGTTCGAATTGCCGGTGACAGTGCATTGCGTCAGGGCGCTTTGGAATGCGGCCCCACCGTAGCAGCTCTGATTTGAAGACACGAGGTTGGCGGACAAAACGCAGTTCAGCAGCATGCCTTGATAGGCGCCTCCGCCTTGATACCAGGCGGCATTGCCCGTGATCACGCAATTCGAAATGGTGCTGCCGGCAGATTCGCACCAAAGGCCGCCACCGCTTTGTTCCTGGTTCAAATCGCCGGCACGCCGCGTGGCTCCCTCTGTGAGGGTAAAACCGGTCAACACTGCGCCATTGGTCATATAGACGCAGCGGACGGCGCCATCACCGGTGAGGACATTGCCAAGTTGATTTCCTTGAATTACGGTCACCGCCGGGCCATTGATGCTGGCCACCGTGATCGGTTGGGTGATGGCCACGCGGTTGCTCGAAGAACCGTAAACGATCCGGCCGCCGAATTGATAGACGCCGTTGGTGACGAAGACTTGGTCGCCAGCGACAGAAGCATCTATGGCGTCCTGAATGTTGGTGGCGGCGGTGGTCCAATCTGAGTAAGGGTAGATAGGATTTGTGCCGGCAACATTCACGTAATGCTGGGCCTGACAGGTCCACGCCAGTGAGATCATAACGGCGAGAAGCGGTAACGTGGAGCAGCGCGCGACTGACCGCCAGAAGTTCAGGGGGGCCGTTGAAGGCCCAATGCGGCGCAAGAGCGCATTGCTGGTGTTGGAATGGCAATTCTGAGTTTTCATATCCGAGTGGATTCCAGTGACTGGACTGTCTGTCCGAAGCGTTTTATTTGCAAGACATTTTGTGGGGGCTTTTTAGCGAGCGGTAGCTTTCGGTACTGCCTCCGGAATGAGGGACCGATTCAACGCTAATGGCGAAGAACCTGTGCCGGCCTTACAGGCCTGAAGATTTTATTCGTGGGGGACGCGGGTTCCTGGGCCTTTAGCCCAGGCTATAACATTGCGGGCTTTCAGCCCTATATTTCCATGTTGTGCCCTGTGAGAGTTTTATGCGTTAAGTAAGGGCCATTTCCTCGGCCACCGCGTCGTGGAGCGCGGACACCATGCGGTGCAGCTCGGCGGGGGTGGTGCAATACGGCGGCAGGAGCACAATCACGTTGCCGACGGGGCGGGTGAGGACGCCGCGGCGGGCCATGGCGTCGCAGACGCGAATGCCGGCGCTCGTGCGCAACGGGAAGGGCTCGCGGGTGCGCCAGTCTTTGACGAGTTCGATGCCGGCCACGAGGCCCACCTGGCGGATGTCGCCCACTGCCGGCAGGGCCCAGAGTGGTTGCAATTCGGCATGCAGGTTGCGCTCCAGTTCCACGCGCGCGCGGCGCGATACCGCGCCTTCCAGCAGGTCGAGACTGGCCAGGGCCGCCGCCGCGCCGAGCTGGTTGCCGGTGAAGCTGTGGCCATGGAAAAAGGTTTTGAAGTCCTCGTATTTCCCGAGGAATGCGGCGAAGACTTCCCGGGTGGTGAGGGTGGCGGCCATCGGCAGATAACCACCGGTCAGGCCCTTGGCCACGCACAGAAAATCCGGCTGGACGCCTTCAGCGTGGCAGGCGAACAAGCGGTTTGACGGCGGCCCGGAACGCGGGGAAGGCGGATTGAGCGGAGTGGCGGCGGAATCGGCATTCGGGCCGGCACCGGTCCGGCCAAAGCCGGTCATCACTTCGTCCGCGAGGAGCAGGGCGCCGTGACTGCGGGCGAGTTCGGCGGCCTGGCGCAGCCAGCCAGCGGGTTGCGGGATCATTCCGGCCGCACCCTGCATGAGAGGTTCGAAGACAAACGCGGCGTACGGGTTGCCCCGCTTTTTCTGGGCGGAAAATTTCCGTTCCACCAAGTCGAGGCATTCCCAGTGGCAGCGGCGGTAATTCCGCGCATCGTCGCGTTCCGGCTTGGCCCGGTTAAAGGGGCAGCGGTAACAATACGGGGACATCACATGGTCGCTCTTGAACAGCATGCCGCCGTAAGCCCGATGAAAGAGGTCAATGTGGCCGAGCGAGACCGCGCCGATGGTATCGCCATGATAGGCGCCGGCGAGGGACAGAAAGCGAGGCTTGGTTTTTGCACCGCGCGTGCGCCGGGTGAATTCATAGGCCAGTTTGAGGGCCACCTCGAGCGCCGTGGAGCCGTCGTCGCCGAAGAACACTTTTTGCAAGGTGGGATTGGCCAGGGCGGAGCGCCGCGCGGATTGGCGCGCTCCGGCGGGAAGCGCGGCGGCGTGGATGAGCCGGGCGGCCAGCAGCGAGGCCGGCTCGTTGGCGAAGCCCAGCGCCGAACTGTGGGCGATGCGTTTCAATTGGCGCGCGATGGCCGCATTGATCTTGGGATGGGCGTGACCGTGCAGATTCACCCAAATGGAGGAATTGGCGTCAAGGAACTCGCGGCCCTTTACGTCGCGCAGGACGGTGCCGTGGCCGGCGACGATGACGATGGGTTCGCGGCGGAGCCAGTCGCGCATTTGCGTGAACGGGTGCCAGACGTATTCCTGATCCAGTTTGGCGAGCGACGACGGGTTGGATTTACGACTACTCATGGAAGATCGGTTGCAGGGCCCGGGCCAGGGTGGCCACTTCCGACTGCGAATGCGCGGCGGTGAGGGTGATGCGCAGGCGGGCCGAACTGCGGGCGACGGTGGGATAGCGGATGGCGGGGACGAAAAGGTTCCGAGCGCGCAATTGGGCGGCAACGGTGACCGCACGGGCCTCATCGCCGATGATCAGCGGGATGATCGCGGCGGCCATCGCCGGGGCGGGGCGGCCGAGGGCCGAATGGAGTTCGGCGATGCGCTGTTGCAGATCGGCGCGGCGGGTTTTGCCCTCGGCGGACGAGGCGATTTGGATTCCGGCCGTGGCGGCGGCGGCAGCGGCCGGGACGGGCGCGGTGGAAAAAATGAAACTGCGGGCGCGATTGATGAGGTAGTCAATGAGCACGCGGCTACCGCAAATAAACCCGCCGGCGGCACCGAGGGCCTTGCCCAGCGTGCCCATCTGGATTTCAACCTGCGCGCCGACCCCGAGGGCATCCGCCAGGCCCCGTCCCTCCGCGCCGATCACGCCGGTGGCGTGCGCCTCATCCACCATCAGCCACGCGCCGTATTTTTCCTTAAGCGCCACGATTTCACGCAACGGCGCGGCGTCGCCGTCCATGCTGAAGATGCTTTCGGTGATGACCAGCGCATGGCCGGGGCGGGGGAGATTGGCGGCGGCCCATTGCAATTTGGCTTCGAGGTCGTCAAGGTCGTTGTGGGCGAAGACGCGGAGTTTGGCGCCGGAAAGCCTTGCGGCGTCCACGATGCAGGCGTGCACGAGCTTGTCGAGGATGATGACGTCGTCCTTGCCGGCGATGGCGGTGATGGTGCCGAGGGCAGTGGCGTAGCCGCTGGAAAACGTGAGCGCGGCCTCGGATTTTTTGAACACGGCGAGCGCTTCTTCCAGATCGTGAAATGGTGTGAGGGAGCCGCAGATCAGGCGCGAGGCGCCGGCGCCAGCGCCGAATTTCTCGGAGGCCCGGACGGCGGCGGCCTTCAGCGCGGGATGGTTGGCGAGGCCCAGGTAATCGTTGGAGGAGAAATTCAGGAAGGTTTTACCGGCGGCGGTTATCGCCGGGCCCTGCGCGGAATCCACGCGGCGCAATTCACGGTAGAGGGCCTGGCCGCGGAGGGCGGCGAGGCGCTGCTGCAATTCATCGGCGAAGGACGACACGCCCGAAATTTAGGACCGGCGGCTTACGGTTTACGAGCAAAAACGCCGCGCGCGCGGAACGCGGCCAGGAGGAGGGTTGCCGCCACGCAGGCCCAGCCGAACCAGTCGCCGTGGCGGCTGTAAAACGTGGGCGCGGGTTTCTGGTCGGACGCGAGCAGGGGGATGTCCACCGTCAGCGCGCCGGGTCCGTATTCGCTGTGGTGGGCGTCGCGATAGAGTGAGACAAGGCGGCCGTGCTCGTTGACGAGGCAGGTGACGCCGTTGTTGGCGCAGCGGAGCAGGGGCAGGCCATTCTCGACGGCGCGAAAGACGGCGTTGGCCAGATGTTGCCATTGCTCGGCACTCTCGCGGAACCAGCCGTCGTTCGTGAGGTTGACGAGGAAATCCTCGTCGTCCTGCGCGGACTCGCGCGCGGCGCCGGGGAAGGTGTCCTCGAAACAAATGAGCGGCGCGCAACGGACGTCCGGCGGCGCGCTGGGTCCGGGCTCCGCGGTGATTTGGATGGTGCCGGGAGGCAGGGAAACCGGCCGCGGCAGCGCGAAGGTGGCCGGCTGGTCGCCGGGGGTCCAGCCGCCGGTGATGGGCGTGAGCCATTTGAGGAACGGGAGCCAGTGGGCCAGCGGCACGTATTCGCCGAAGATCACCAACTGGCGCTTGTGATATGCCTGGCGCCAGCGGCCGTCCGGGCCGACGAGGAAGGCGGAATTGAAGAAATTCGTGGCCGCGGGATGAAATTCCACGTCCTCGCCGTTGAGGATGAGCCAGACGTGATTTGAGCGAACGAATTCGTTGATGGCGTCGTAGGTGGGCTGGTCCAGGGCCGGCACGGCGGATTCCGGCCAGACCAGGAGGTCGGAGTGTCCGGGGCCGTTGGTGAGCGCCTGCCGGGAAAGTTGGAGGAGATCGGCGAAGCGGCGCTGGTCGTCGCGGGGGCTCCAGATGAGGGTTTGGGGCACGCTGGGCTGGATGGCGGTCACGCGCAGGGAGCTTTCCGGCGGGACACTGCGCTCCACGAGAAAACCGCCCACATAACAGCCCGCCACGACGAGCATCGGCAAGATCATTTCCGCCTGCCAAATTTGCCGTCGGGTGGGCTGCCGCAAAATCATGATTCCCGCCGAATAGAGACTCAGCGAAAACCAGACGATGAGGAACGACACGCCATAAACGCCGGTGAACGAGGCAATTTGCAGCAAGGGGACCAACTGGTATTGCGACGCGCCGAGGAAGCTCCACGGGAAGCCGCCGAGCAGGCGCGCCCGGACCATTTCCAGCGCCACCCAGGCGGCGGCGCCGCCCAAGGCCCAGAGCGTGCGGGCCGCCCACGAATCTTCCGGCACGGCCGGCTCGCCGGTCAGCGGGTCGGGCGACAATCCATTGGCCGGCGGTTCCGGCCGCCCGACCAGCACCACCCACACGCCAAAATAAAGTGCGATGAAGGCCGCCAGCGCCAGCCAGCCGAGAATGGGCAGACCCGTCACGGGCATGAGCAACAACCAGTAGAGCGAAATGAGCCAGAACACCAGGCCGCCCAGGTAACCGACCCGAAAACGCCCGGCCGGCGATTGGCCGCGCGCGCCCACCAGCAGCAGCGCCGGCGCGATCCAAGCGAAGCCGGCGATGCTGAATCTGGGGAAGGCCAGGGCCAGCAGGACGCCCGCCGCCAGCGCGGCCCAGTAACCGCTGCGCCACCCGAGTTCCAAGGCGAACCGCCGCGCCACGAAGGTGGGCGAATAGCCTTCGCAGAACACCGGTCCGGGCTGGGCGCAGTGTGCGGCGGCCGACCGCACGCGCGGGGAGGCGTTCACCACCACGGCGGTGCGGGCGCTGGGCCAGACGGCCAGATCGTCGCGCGAGTTGCCCGCGTAATCGAAGCCGCGTTCGCCAAAGCGTTTCACCAGCGCGGCCCGCTTGGCCTCGGCGCGCAAGTTGATTTGGTCATCACTGCCGAGGACTTCGTCGAACAAACCGAGGTGATCCGCGATGGGCTGGGCCTGGAGGCGGTTGGCGGCGGTGGCCAGGATGATTTTGCGTCCGCCGGCCTTTTCACGGCGGAGCCAGTCCAGGAACGGCTCGTGATAGGGCAGGGTGGCCGGGTCCACGGTGACGCGCGCCGCCAGCTTGTGCTTCAGGTGGGCGCGGCCGAACAGCAACCAGAACAGGACCGGAAAGATCGTGAACGGATTTCGCCGCCAGAGCCGCGCCAGCGATTCCCAGATGAGGTCGGTACGGGTGACCGTGCCGTCGAGATCAACGACGAGCGGAACGTTCGGTATGTCAGCCATGTCGGTGCCATGCTGGCGGAATAGCTTGGCTGCTGGCAAGACTTCTACTAGGTTGGGGCGGTGAAATTTCTCCGCTCCCAGCCGGTTTTCATCCTTGCCCTCGTGCTGCTGTGGCGGGTGCTGTTGCTGGTCTTCACGGTCCAGCCGATCCCGGCCAACGATGCGTTTGGCTACGACGGGGCGGTGGTGAATTTTTTGCACGGCGGCCGTTATTGCAATCCCAGTTTTGCGCTGATGTTTCCCATTTCGGGCCGGGAACTTTATGCCACCTATCCGCCCCTGTACCAAGCCGTCCTACTGGGCTGGATGAAACTGTTTGGCACGACCGTGGTTTCATCCATGGCCCTGCACCTGGCGCTGTTTGCCGGGGCGGGTTTTCTCACGCTGGCCCTTCTGACGAAGTACTTTCCCGCAGCGGCCGGCACCGGCCTGGTGGCGCTGCTGCTCTTTGGGGTTACGTTTGGGGACCGGCCGGAAAGCCTTGCCTACCTATTTGGTTTGGGGGCGTTGTGGCTGGTGTTGCGGCAGATTACGGAAACCGCTTTTCGGCCAGGGAGGGCGCTGGCGCTGCTGGCCATGTTGTGGCTGACGCTTTACACCTCGGTGATCGCGGGCGCGTATTTTTTCGGCGTGGGGTTTTTGGCGTGCGCCACCGCGTGTCTCTGGCGGCGGAACTGGCTTTGGTTCACGCCGTTCATCGGGGCGGCGGTCTTGTTCGCCGTGGTTACGGCGGGCATCGCCCGGTTTGAGCCGTTGTGGTGGGCCGGTTTCATGGAGAGCGCGCGGCAACAATCCGTCATGGCCACGGGCTTTCATCCGCCGTCGGCGACCGACCTGGTCAAACTGATCCGCACGGCGCCGGTTTTCCTGCTGGGGGCGGCGGCGTTGCCGTTCGTCGTGGCGCGGCGGCGGAAGGTTTTTTCGGAACCCTCCGGCTGGCTGGCGCTGAGCGTGGGAATTTTTGCGATGGGCTGGGTGATGTTGGCGGTGTCGGTCACGCTGCTGGCGGCGAACTACGTGAACTATGTGGTGTTCACGCAAATTCTGCTCGCGGCGGGTTTGCTGGCGCTGGCGCGAAAATATCTTCCGGCGCGGGAGAAACTCCTGCGGGGCGGGCTGATACTCGCCGTCCTGCTGGTCTCGGTGCGCGCCATCGGCCTGAGCACGTGGGGCGCGGCCTGCGCCTGGAAAAACAGCTACCAATCCACCGAAGCCGTTTTGCGGACCGAGCTGGCGCCATACGTGAACTCGGACCGCCCGGTGCTCATTTCTTCCGCCTTTCTCTACCAGGCGGTGGACCTGGGCGTGAAGAATCCCGTCCACTCGGACTGGTATTTTGACCACGCCGCCTGGACCAACAACGTGCAGATGAACGGACTCATCCGCTGGCAGCCGCCGCGGCTGGTCCTGACGCAATTCGATTATTACCGCGGTTTTGAAGCGCCGCTGGCACAGCTCCGGCAGCGGCCCGACCTGGTCACCATTCGCGTGCGCGATCTGGCGCGGGTGCGGGTGCCGGATGCCATTCCCTCGATGCGGCGCATCGTGCAGCACCTTTCGTGGGCGCCGGTGATCGTGGATCTGGATTGGAAAAGCCCGCCGGGCTCATGACCCGCGGCGCAGTTGCGCGCCGGGCCGGGCCGGCGGCCGAAAATTTTGAATGGTGAACTCCGCCCGATATTTGCTATTTAATTGCGGTGCCCGACAGAACCGGCATGAGCAAAATATCCATCATCGTCCCGTGCTTCAACGAACAAGACGTGTTGCCGGAGGTATTTGACCGTTTGAGTTCGGTCGCCGCCACCTGGGGCATGGACTACGAAGTGGTGTGTGTGGATGACGGGTCAGGCGACCGCACCTGGGAATTGCTCAAGGCGCAAAACCAGAAGGATGCCCGCTGGCACTACCTGTCGTTTGCGCGGAATTTCGGGCACCAAACCGCCGTGAGCGCCGGGCTGTTTTATGCCAGCGGCGACGCCGTGGTGGTGATGGACGCCGATTTGGAGGATCCGCCCGAGGAGATTTCCCGGCTGTTGGCCAAGTGGCGCGAGGGCTACGACGTGGTTTACGGCGTCCGCCAGAAGCGGAAGGAGGGCTGGGGGAAGCGGCTTTGCTATTGGACCTTTTACCGGGTCATGGCGCGGCTGGTGGCGTTTGAAATTCCGCTGGACACGGGGGATTTCTGCCTGGTGAGCCGGCGGGTGGCGGACACGATCAACGCGATGCCGGAGCGCAACCGCTTTGTGCGCGGCCTGCGCGCGTGGTCGGGCTTCCGCCAGACCGGCGTCACCTACGAGCGGGCGGCCCGTTTCGCGGGCACGCCGAAGTACGGCTTCGCAAAGCTCGTCAAGCTGGCCACCGACGGACTCTTTTCGTTCTCGACCATCCCGTTGCGGGTGGCCACGTATCTGGGGCTGTCCGTTTCCGCGCTGGCCTTTGTCGGCGTGGTGTTCACGCTGGCGCAAAAGCTCTTTTCCGCCGAGTTTGCCCGCATCGGGCTCGCGCCCACGAGCGGCTTTCCCACGATCGTCATTTCCATCCTCTTCATCGGCGGCGTGCAGCTCATCTGCCTGGGCATCCTGGGCGAGTACATCGGGCGCATTTATGAAGAGGTCAAGGGCCGGCCCCTGTGGATTCTGCGCGACAGCGCCGGCCTGGTGGTGCGGGACAAAAAATAGCGGGTGCATGAAGAATCTTCTCTTCCAGAACCGGCAATTCCTGCTGTATTGCGTCGTGCAATACAACTTGAACCGCCGGGTGTCGTTCCGGAAAACCAACTGATGCGGTCGCAAATTCTCATCATCGGCGGCGGGTTTACCGGGCTCACCGCGGCCTTGCGGCTGGCCCAGACGGGGAAATATTCCATCACGCTCCTGGAGAGCTCCGACCGGCTCGGTGGCCTGGCGGCGGGCTTCCCGCTGGCCGGCACCTGGCTCGAAAAGACGTATCACCACCTGTTTCTCACCGACACGGCCATTCTCAACCTCGTCGGCGAACTCGGCCTGCGGCCGCATCTTTTGTGGTGCGACAGCTCCGTGGGGATCTTTCGTGGCGGACGCATCCACGCCTTCAAGACGCCGCTCGATCTGCTCCGGTTCACCCCGTGCAGCTTCCCGGGCCGGCTCCGCACCGGCCTGACGGCGGTTTACCTCAAGCACCGGCGGGATTGGCGCGGCCTGATGCGGCACGGCGCGCATGACTGGATGACGCGGGCGTGCGGCCGCAGCGCCATGGAATCCATCTGGACGCCGCTGCTCCAAGGCAAATTTGGCGGCCAATTCACGGACGTCTCCATGGCCTGGCTGTGGGCGCGCATCCACACCCGGGCGAATTCGCGCGCCACCGGGGGCGAAAAACTGGGCTATTTCCGCGGCGGCTTCAACGTGATCATCGCCGCCCTCGAAGCCGAATTGCGCCGGCTCGGTGTGGCCATCCAGACCGGCGCGGTCGTGGAAAAATTCCGCGCCGACCGGCGGGCCGCCGTCGTGGACGGGCGGGAGGTGCCGTTCGACGGCTGCATTTTCACCGGTTCGTCGCCCGCGTTGGCGGCCTTGCTGCCGGCGGACGGGGAGGGCGGCGCCTACGCGCGCCAACTGCGCAGCATCGGCTATCTCGGCGCGATCTGCCTCGTCTTTACAAGCGAGCAAAAGCTGGGCGATTTCTACTGGGTCAACGTCAACGAGTCCGGCGCGCCGTTCCTGGTCTTCATTCAGCAGACGAACCTGGTGGACGCGGGCTTTTACGGCGGGCGGCACGTTTATTATATCGGCGCGTATCTGCCCGTGGACGGCCCGGTGTTTTCGCTGCCGGACAACGCGCTGAGCCGGCTCTGGTTCGATTACCTGCCCAAGCTGTTTCCACGGTTCGACGCCGGGGCCGTTCGCGAAAAGCACGTCTTTCGTTTTCGCGCCGCCCAGCACATTGTGGACACGCACTACGAGGAGAAGATCCCCGCCCACCGGACGCCGCTGCCGGGCGTTTATCTGGCCAATTTCTCGCAGATTTTTCCGGAAGACCGCGGCACGAACTTCGCCGTGGCGGAAGGTGAAAAAATCGCCGCCCTGGTGCAGCGCGAGCTGGAGCCAGCGGCCTGACGGCGGTGAAGACGGGGGTCAATCCACTTCCACGCCCGGCTTGATGCATTGCTGGAGACGTTGGAGGTCGGCGAGGTCCTCCGGCGAATAGGTGGGCCAGAACACGCCCTGGAAGATCTTGCGCGCCTGCCAATGCCAGTGTTCCACGTGCCCGTCGGCAAAGGAAAGGTTGGCGCCGCGGCTATGGCGGTCCGCCGGCAGGTCCAGCCAGTAATCCGCCCAGGGACTGTTCGGCGAAAAGATCCCGAAGGTGGCGTCCCAAATGTCTTCTTCCTGGGTGTCCATGAAGACAAACAAACTGGCGGGCGAGGGCTGGGTCACTTCCGTGAATTTCCAATAAGTGCTGTCTGCCCCGCTGCAACTCAGGCTGATGTCCATGCAATAGCTCCGGGTCCGTGGCACGTTCGGCTCATCGTCCACCGTGGAAAAATCGGAGGGACAGTGATAAATGGCCGGGGTTTGGTTGTAGGGGTAAATGTTTCCCGCCATGACCGTCGCGGCTTGCGAGGCGTCCTGGGGGGCAATGCCCGGGCACCAGGACAGGGTGTTCGTGAGGATGGACGGTCCGTTCGTGGAACTAGGGGCTGAGACGTATCCCCCCACCTGGTTGGGCGGCAAGAAGTCGTCGTAATCGGTGGCGTAGAGGTGGCAGCAAAGTTCGAGCTGCTTGACGTTGCCCAGGCAGAAGGTCGTTTGTGCCCGCGTCTTGCCCTGGGCCAGCGCCGGGAGCAGCAACGCCGCCAGAATCGCGATGATGGCGATAACCACCAGCAATTCAATCAGCGTAAACGCTGGGGACGGGGTTTTCTGGTTGCCTTGGTTCATGGTAAAATGAAACACGGCCAATTACAGAACCCTATCCCAACCAGAGGTTTTTGCAACCGGGACTTTGCAAAAATCGGTGTCAATTTCAGCCCTGAGTCCGGCTAATCCACCAGCAGTTCCATTTCGCGCCGGCCCTGATCGGTCAACTGCCACCGTCCGCCCCGTTGCACCACGAGTCTGCGGCACGGATTGGCCCGTTCCACAGGTTCGTTCACGGAGAGCAGCTCAAATTTTCCGGTGCCCTTCAGCTCCGATGCCGCCCGCGGCATGAGCGCGAAGGCAACGGCGTTGTAGTTCAACACCACCTCATAGCCCGCCACGCCTTCCTTGTCGGCGCGGGGGTTTTTCAAGACCAGCGGCGCATAGCGGCGCAAATAGGGGAAGCTCGTCGCCCGCACCTGCACCCGGCACAGCTCCGTCTGGCTGCGCAGGAAATTCAGCATGCTGAACTTCCCGTTCTGCTCCGCCAGCAGGATTTCCCGCGGATCGAGGCCGTTGAGGTTTCGCCCGTTCCAGATGCCATGGTCGTTTCGTTCCCCGGTAAAGTTCCGGCGATACCAACTGTTAAAGTTTTCGCTCACGAACACGTTCAGCTCGAAATGGCAGTGGGCCCGTTCCTTGCCGATGCGTTCGCTCGTGTTCGACGTCCGTCCCATGATGGCGATCACCTGGCCGGCTTTGACGGTGGTTCCCGCGGCGATGCCCGGCTGGATCTCGCTCAAATGCGCGTACAGGGAATATATTTCCAGACCCTCCACGAGGTGGCGGATGACGATGTACTTGCCGTAGTTGGACAGGGCGGCCTTGGTGCTGACGTACATCACCGTGCCGTCCGCCGTGGCCATCACGGGATCCGTCGGCTCGCCATGGCGGTCGGTTTGCAGGTGGAGAATGTCCAGGCCCTCGTGCATCTGCCAGCCATCGCTGCGGACGCAACCGAAACTGCCGCTGGTCCAGGGCTTTTCGGGCGCCGTGGGGGCGAAGAATTTCAGCTCCCGGCCCGGTTCATACAAGGCGTGGTTCGCGGTGGGAAATTGAAACGGCGATTGGGCCGGGGACGTCGCCGCGGCCAACAGGACGGCCGCAGCCGCAACAAACATGCTTCTCATTGTTTGTCTTTTGCGTCCGCATTTTTCTTGGCCACGAAGTTCAATCCCTTGACCCATTTCTCGGCCTCTTCATGGGAGGCGTCGGGCGTGAAGGTGAGCATCGCGGTGGTGTTCAAATGCACGATCAGCGGCGCGGACAGCCAGCGGCCGTCCTCCGGCTTGTCGCTCCATTGGCCAAAGATCGCCAAGTGCTTCCCGGGATTGATCGCCGTATATTGTTCGAGCTTCCACCCCGCCGTTTCGTCGAAGCGGATCTCGATGGCGAAGCCGCCGGGCGCATTCAGCAACCGGGCCGCCAGCACGTCCGCCTCCGTCAAAACCGGGTCGGTGGTGATGTTTATTTCCACCGGTTGGGAGCGCTCGACGTTGATCGTTTTGTTCGGGCCGGCGTTGCGCGACTCATTCTCGATGTGCACGCGCAGGATGCCCACGGGGTCTTTATCCTTGTTCTTGTGGAACATGGCGCAGCCCGATACGAACAGACACACTGTCATCGGCAACAGCAAATAAAGATTGAATCGTCGCGAGTAAAAACTCATAGTGCGTTACACGAAATCGCAATACGCGAGAAAAGTAAAGACTGATATGGGAAAACAATACAATAAAGCTGAACACAAGCAACGTCGCAAGGCCTACATCAAGCGCAAAAAAGCGGCCGTAAAGGCCAAGAGAGCCGGGGCTACCACCAAAGCGGGTGCCGCGCCCAAGGCTGGGGCCGCCGCCAAGGCCGGGGCCGCCGCCAAGGCGTAATTTTTGCCGCGACGTTTGTGGCCGTCCATTTGGACGGCCTTTTTGTCGGGTGCGGCCATCCGGGGGGCCTCCGGATCCGCACCGGCAACCGGCGTCAGGCCGGCCGCAGTTCCCCGCCTTCGTTCAGCACGGCCGCGATTTTGAAGATGTCCCGTTGCGCGCAAAACGCCACGTCCGCGCGCAGTTCGGGAATTCCGAGCAGCCGGCGGGCGTTTTGCGAGGTGGCCAGCACCGCCGGCAAATCCGCCTTGGCGGAGAGAAACGTCCGCGCCGCGACTTCGGTGGCATCGCCGTAATCGCCGCCCACCAGGCCCGCCAGCGCGCCCGCCGCCAGCACGTCTTCCAGGGCCAGCCCTTCGCCCGTGCCAGAGCACACCAGCAGCAGTTCCTCCACCGTAAGCTGGTTCAAAAACTTTGCCGTGGCCGCCAGGTTTAAAAACGACGCCGCCAGGACCACCTTGGCTCCCGCGCAGGCCCGCAGCGCCCGGGTGCCGTTGGTGGTGGTGCTCACCACCGTCTTCCCGCGCACTTTTTCGGCGCGAAACTCCCGCGGGGAGTTCCCGAAATCAAAATCAATTCCGCCCGATTGGGCGGCGCGGATCCTCACGCCGTCCCGTTCCCCGGCCAGCAGCACGTCCGGTTGTTGCCGGCGGCGCGCCACCGCCTCGGCAATCTCGCTCACGGGGACGACCGCCCGCGCGCCGTGGTGCAAGGCGGTCACGAACGTGCTCGTGGCGCGCAGGATGTCAAACACCACGCAGGCGGTGCCGCGGAGGTCGCGTCCGGCCAGGGCCGGCAATTCCGCCGGGGTCAGGATGGTTTCAATTCTCATTTAATTCATTTAATTTAAGGGAAGCAGGAAGATCGCCGTGAATTCAAATGGTTTAACGCTCGCCCTTTCCATGAACCGTCTCTCTTCAGGCCTTTGCAGGCTGGAGGCGAAAATGATATTTGCGGGCCAGCTTTTCGAGCAACCATTGTTCGGTTTTGGCCGCTTTTTCTTCGTACTTTT
>Ga0181520_10006781_pt1 | contig 17277 bp, 14 predicted proteins | sample PEATcosm2014_Bin_29_FD_132451 | JGI IMG/M metagenome (GOLD analysis project Ga0181520, IMG submission 132451) | Peatland microbial communities from MTU Mesocosm Facility, Houghton, MI, USA - PEATcosm2014_Bin02_30_metaG | ecosystem: Environmental > Terrestrial > Soil > Wetlands > Peat | place... | reverse complement strand
GCCAAGCTTGAGCCCAGCAACAAGGGCGGGAACTGGCACTGGAACACGGAGACGAAAGAAGTCGAGTTCGGAAATACCGGGTACAACAACCCCCAGTGCAGCGCGTGCTTCATCAACTCAGTGAATGATTCATGCTTCTTGCTAACCTATGCACCTTGTGCCACTTAGCCTCATCCGTCACAAAATGCTGGAGTTCTGCATATTGCGATGCGTCCGTATCGCGCGCCCATACCGTGCTATCCGGCCTGTAGGCGCGAATCGCATGACAACGGCTCTGCCGCATGACAACCCAAAATCCTTGGGTTGTTCACACGGTCGCCAACTTATGTAATTGCGATTCATGGGACACCAAGACATCATGCGTGTACGCTACCGCGCGCGCATGCGACATGTCCCGAACAGCCAAATGTGGAAAAAGGATGGATGGCTGCCGATAAGACTACGTAGCAAGAAGCGGCCGCATTTGCAGGAGTTCTTATTTAAGAGAACTATGTCGGTCGCATCCGGAGCGATGTCCCGTGCAGAACAGTCTTAGCAATTTGCACTACTTTTCGCAGTGATCTACATGTAGCCATGTAGCTTTGAGAGGTCTACATTATTAATGATTCTCGTCCTACCAGGGATAACCACTCCGCAAGTAGCGAATCTGATTCAAAATCGTTGACACACTTGCATTCGCGAAGGCAAGTCCGTAAGCAAGTGCCGCGTTTCCGCGCCTTGCACGCATCCTTAGCATGTCTCCGGAAAACCCATGCTCAATCAGGTGAAAGCAGAGGATGCCGAACGCCCCCCCGGTAAGATGAATTGGCACGTTTGTTCCGTGGTTCAAGAGAATTGCCAATTCGTCATAGTGGGGGCGACCGCACAGATGAGTCAGACTCTCTGCTAGCCTTTTAGCCGCTACGTTGAGAAGAGCGCCGTTCCGGAACCTTTCCCAGCGGGTTTGGGGTTTGCGGAGATTCTCCGGGAAATCAGGGGATTTCCGAAGATCCTCAATGTTCTCTTGGCGTGTATATTGAGCCACAAACTCACTGCGGAGAGTTTGGTAGAGAATTCTTCCCAAGCAGGGCATGCAGCAGTGATGCTGTTCGAGCGTCAATAGCGCGTCATGCTCTTCGACGCCAAGTGAATCGCAATAGGCAGGTATCCACACCGAATAATTGGCCTGGTCTTTGCGTCGCCTTTCAGCCAACATGGGATCATCGGATGAGTTGTAGTATTTATCCCACTGACGACAACCCTGATCGAAACAAGAAGCGTATCGCGATGCCTCAATCAACTTCTGTCCCCAGACAAGTCGATCTTCCCTGGAAACCGACGCTAGTGGACTGTGCCCCCTCATATATCAGCCTCCTTCACCTAGGAAGCTGCGGTGCATTGGGAAAATACCCCGACACCGCGCCGCGAAACGAAAATCGCATATGCCATGACTTTAGCTGGATAGACCGTCCTCACGTCAAACCATGGGTCACAGCAATTTCGCTTGCCGTGACACATGTACGCTGAACGAACGCATGCGCGATCCTTTGAGGAGACCCTCTCGAACGTCCGCGACTCTTTCACAGATCAGTCACGTCCATAGCACTGATTTTTCCATGCATATCTGGTTCTATTTGGATGAGCGGGCGCGCAGCCACTTTGCAATTTCATCAGGATCGAAACGAACGCTATAGCCAATGCGAATACATGGGATGGCGCAGCGACGCACCATGTCGTAGATAGCGGTTCTTCCGAGATTCAGCAGCTCGGCCAATTCGGCCACAGTTATTGCATGATCAAATGACGCAAGACGTTCAAGTAAGGACATTCACTCTCCTTGTTATTTCTGTGAGTATGTTTTGGCAAACTGGGAACTTGCTTCGCTGCAGCCACCGGCCTGCGCTGCGTCATGCCTTTGGGTGCGCGGCTCTTGGACAATCAGCCCAACCGATTCACAATGCAGGCGTCAGAGCGCCGTCATTGCGACTGTCATTTCGAACATTCCATGGCAATGCAGATGGAAATGGGCTAATAGTGGGGTCGGCATGCGCAGCCCTGAACGCACTCAGTTGCAGAATCCCGTTGCAATCACAAGAGCCTGTGAGAAGCATTGGCCTGTCGCTGGCGGCGATCAGGATGTCAGGCTTCGCGGCCGGTTGGCCCGGGATGCGGCAGTACCTTGACGCATGGCTGATCGATGAGAGACACGTGTTGCTGTCGCCGTCGCTGCTACCCGCCCTAGCTAACAACGGATGTCACCCTCCGTTATCTGATGGACCTCAGCCAAGTCTCCTTTCAGGGCGATGATCCCGTCGCTAATCGTGTTGTCCCGCAAACAGCAACCCATCAGAATGGCGGTTCGTCGTCAGAGGTGCTGTTGACCGACTTCACCGGTCTGACCCTCGTCAGAAGAAAGCGGCAGCAGCGGCGGAGATAGACGCGAAGAAGCCACTTCTCTGCAGCCCACCGCCCGTAATAGTGATTTTGTGAGGCGATTTTAGAGTCCAGGCTGTCGTCGTCGTCGCTGTACTCATCGCTAGGGCAGGCCTGCGACGCGTCGGAATTCTCATCTAATTCGTATTCATTCATTTGGATAATCCTTTGGACGTGGTCGGTTGCGTTGCATGGTTGCCGCCGCTGGCGGCGTGTGGACCTATCTGGTCGGGAGTCGAAACTCTTTCATCGACAGGTTAGGGATGGCTCCGGTGAATGGAGCCCGCTGGCATCATTGCTGAAGCGCAGTGTGTGTGAAAAGGTAAGTTGTGCTTCGGGGAAGAAGGGTCGGCGTGGCGCGGTAAGGCTGAGGGCCAGAGGTTCAGGCCAACCAGTTCTCAGCCTGCTCCAGCCAAGCGATTGTCATTTGGCGCCGGCGCGCGATTCCAAGTTGCGTGCATATGCGGCTGTACTGCATTTCAAGTACAGCCGCATACCGGCTGAGATCATCACTTTGTGCCGGCACCTGGGCTGTTTCCCCAGGACACGGATGTTTACGAGCATCCAGAGAACTTGCGCCACGCGGGGGCAGACCCACGAGCGAGGCTTATCTTCCTTATTCAGCGCGCACGCAGGAATCATCAGTCGGCGTTGTGGGCAGGAACAGGACCGCTGAGGGCGGGTGGTGTATGACCGGAGGGGCCAAAGCCAAGGGCCCCCAACCTGACAAACTGTCGTATATTTGAAGATTATTGTTGACAATGTCAGGATTTTAGCCGATCGTATCCACAGGGAGAAGTCTGATATGCCTGACGGGGATCGTTTTGAGCGTTCACTTCGGGGGGGAGGCTGGAGATCCGCATACAGAATCGCTGCAGGTGGAGGCACGATCATCCGGGTCGCGGAAAAGCTTGTGGGAGCTTGTTCGAGCCTTATCGACTCTGAGAATTCGGAATGTGCACTACGGCAGATGGCAGTATTAAACGCCGCCTTGGAGCCACGGACGATGCCGCTATTCCGCGATATTGGAGACGAACATCGGTTTGAATCATTCGCCCGTGATGTTGATGACATCTGTGACGATTTTGGGTTTGGAGAATTTGCTCAAATTTGTGGCAGAGCGATTACGAAGTGCTTTATTGCCTTCGAGAACCAGCCGCGACCAGCAAATGCCGAATTGGAGAAGGCGTTCTCTTGCGAATTGATTTCAGATATGTTGAACCGTTACTTCTTTCCAGCGGTGCGAGACGGAATAGCCTTGAACGCCGGGCGTGATACTGCCAGTCAGTTGGAGTGGGAACACTCTGTTGTAAGAGGTCTGGGAGGAGTGGTGGACGGCTTCGCCCGGTCACTGATGACGGGCCGGCGTTCGCGCTTGCCGCGAACGCCAAATCTGGACGGTTCCAAACAAGGCTTCGATTTGACGCGGCTCAACGAACCCCTTCGCGTAATGGGAGTGTGACATGGCCCAACGAAACTCACGCCCCACGACAGAACGAACTGTATTCGATTTCTTCGAGGCTCCTACGGTCGATTGGAGTGCAACCGAATTTGGGGCGGACTCGCGGAGACAAAGTTTCGTTCTGGCGGATGAGGGCATCTCTAACCGTCTGAATCAGGTGGTGCCACAAATCTATGCGGACGCCGTGGATATCGCGGCGGCATTACATCTCGCTGACCGAATGGCAGTCCGGGGACCTGGCCAGCGCGGCTGGGCTCGTCGATTGAGAGTTAGCCTTCCTGTGAGGTGCCTAGATCGTTGGCTTTCAAAGCCGATACACGATGTCCTCTTTGAAGTTCTCAGATATGCGACCCAAGATCAGTGGGAGATTACGTTTAATCAACGCATCACGCCAGGTCGAAGCTCAGAGACGCAATCTCATTTGCAATTGGGACATCCGGAGGAGCCTTGCGAAGTCGCACTTTACAGCGGCGGCTTGGATTCGTTTGCAGGATTGGCTGCTGCTGCGAGTCAACGCTCCCACAATCGGTTCATATGTGTTTCGGTGACCGGAAATCCGCGACATCTCCAGAGACAGAATGAGCAACTGGGCATGCTGCAGAGAACGCTGGGTGTGAGCATAACCCATGTTCCCGTCCAATATCACCTCGTAGATGCCGAACAGCAGCGGCAAGAGCGAACGAGGCGAACGCGAGGCATTCTATTTCTGCTGGTTGGAGGAATCACCGCTCTCATTGCCGGCAAGAACGAATTGCTCGTGTTTGAGAATGGGGTCGGCGCTATCAACCTGCCGCAAGATGGAGCGCAAATTGGCATCGACAACAGCAGATCGGTCAATCCAGTGGCGCTGCTGCTCGTCGGTAGGTTGCTCAGCCTTATCAGCGGCTACCCGTTCACGATCACCAACGAATGCATCTATAAGACCAAGACGGAGATGTGCGCCCACCCAGCGGTCGCAAGAGTTTCAGGCGGCATCCGGTCGACGTTTTCCTGTGACGGATTTCCAGTTCGGCGGCGTCATTTAGCACAGTGTGGATTTTGCACTTCCTGTCTGCTCCGAAGGCAGGCGCTGGAGGCAGCAATGATGCAATTCCATGATTCGGATGATTACGGCTGCGACTTGACTCAAGATGGACCATTTCTCTCCCATCATTTGCATGGGCTTCGCGCGATGACCTTACAAGCGAACTCAATAGAGGACGCAATGAAGTCCGCGGATCAATGGAGGGGCCTGACCCTTGCGTTTCCTGAACTTCGAAGGGCTGCCGAAGCGCTTTCGCAAAACAACGAACCTGCATTTGTGAAAGATGCACTGCTCGGGATGTACAACCGCCATGCAGAAGAATGGCGCGGTTTTTCGGCTCTACGGCGACTGGCAATCCAACCTTTGCAATGTGTTGCGTGAATGGACTCAAAATGATGAAAATTCTGGATCAAAAAATTGTCGGTGCGAGGTTGGCTGACGCGCGTAAGTCAGCGGGCATGACGCAGCAAGAGGCAGCTGATGCTCTCCATCTTGCCCGCACCACTCTCGTTGCCATCGAGAAAGGTGAACGTCGTACCAACCCCCATGAATTGATCTCGCTTGCCAGGCTTTACAGGCACTCGGTATCGGACATCGTAGGGCGTCCGATTGTGACTGAGAGCTTTGTGCCTCAGTTCAGATCGAGCCCGGGTATCAGTGAACAAGATCCCGAGATCGATGCCATCGCGCAGACGCTCCAAGCCTTGTCCGAGGATTTTGTCGCCTTGGAAAATCTCCGGTCAATGCCACTGATGCGGAACTACCCGAATGAGTATCAAACTTCAGGAGGAATTCCGGATCAGGTAGCCGAAGACGTCGCGACCGCAGAGAGAAACCGTTTGGGCATGGGCGACGGCCCGATAGGCAATCTCCGGGACAGGCTTGCAAGCGATGTCGGCATCCGCATTTTCTACTTTGGTATGCCAAGCCGAATCGCGGGACTGTTTGCGTATAACGAAGATCTTGGCGCGTGCGTTGGAATCAATAGCAAACACCCTCGGGATCGTAGAAACTGGTCTCTGGCCCATGAGTATGGGCATTTCCTCATGACCCGCTACCAGCCGGAGATCACGGTCTTGACGGTCTCGGGTCGAACCAACAAGAAGGAGCGTCTAGCAGACGGTTTCGCGCGGCATTTTTTGATGCCGGCAGGAGGTTTGAATAGACGCTTTACCGAACTGCATCGTTCCTCCGAGAGCGGAATTACCTTGGCTCACGTCTGTTCCCTTGCAAACCTCTATCAGGTGTCAGTTCAAGCTCTCATGTTGCGATTGGAGGAGCTACGCCGCCTACCGACGGGCACTTGGGATCGTTTGAAAGACGAGGGATTTAAGGTTCAACATGCACAGGCCCTCCTGGGCATCGATGTGGAGTCGGCTCGTATTGAGACCCTACCTAGTCGATATATCGACCTGGCGGTTGCAGCGTTTCGCGACGGGCAGATCAGCGAAGGCCAGCTTGCTAAATACCTGCGGACGACCCGACTCGGCGCCAGAGAACAGGTAGAGCATTCCGAGGGTCGAATCCACGCTGAGGACAATGGGGCCTTCACGGTCTTCACCCCTGATCTCGCTCAAGCCCTCGGGGGAAGATAGCAATTGCTAATCTCTCGTCCCGTTTCGATTGACACCTGCACCCTGATCAACGTCTTGGCCAGCGGGGCGCCAGATGTCGTGCTCGGGCACCTGAGCACCGAGTGTTTGATTTCCGATGCTGTCTCACAAGAGAGTCTGTTTCTGCGATCTGAAGTGCCGGGGTCACCAGCGGAGCGGATCGACCTTACACCTCTAATTCAGAGCGGAATACTAAAGAGCTGCCAAGCAGAAACCCCCGAAGAAGAGGAGTTATACGTCCAACTAGCATCAGAATTGGACGACGGTGAAGCGCTCAGTCTTGCAATTAGCGTAGTCCGTGGGCACGCCTTTGCGACTGACGACCGGAAGGCGGCACGCATAGCGAAACAGTTGGGCTTGGTTGATATCATTAGCACTCCCGATATCCTGTTTTCTTGCCCAAACATTGATGTACGTGCGGCTCTGCGTACGATTGAATTCCGAGCACGCTTCGTGCCCAGCAAGGACCATCCATTGTGGGGATGGTGGTCATCGACTAGGAGTTGAATGGCATGCTTCTCTTCATAATCCTGTCTCCAGCCCCGCTATCTCTCTGGTGAGAGCGTGGGCTCAGCCCACTCCATCATTGTGCTGACGTCCTGAATGTTCTGTAGTGGTTCTGCATCCACTTCGTCGGAGACTTATCATCCGCTCTGATAGTTAGCATCTCGATGAGTTGAGCATCATGAATTATGAGGACCACTTTCTTCTCAGTACCGGAATCGCTCCAAACAGAGAAAGTCTTTTTTACCAGTGCAGACGTCGGCGGCTTTCGGGTGACGATAAACCCCAGTCTGCCGAGACGACTACCCAGATAGGTTGCGGTTTGTGCGATTGCGGCCATTCCGAGGTCGTCAGTGTTTTTCACTTCAAACATCAACACGAACCCGTCATGGTTCGATCGAACATAGTCCCAAAATGTCTCATCTGAATCGTTAGTAAAAATGATGTCTCGTCGCTCAGTCCCGTCAATGGTTCTGACTTCGGGTTTACCGTCGATCAGCTCGGGAGCAAACAGAAAATTCAGAATCTCCAGTACGAGATGCTGGTACGTGGATGCGGCCTCTCTCCCCGCAGGCGTGGTTAGCAGGCGATCTGTGAGTGCGGTGGCCCGTGTCTTGGCCTGCTCATCGATGTACTCCATCGATGGTTGAGCTTCGCCCGCATGCTGCTCACGGTTCTTTACGTAACGATCGACTATCGAAACATCGTGCCGAGTCATGTCGGCCACATCGAGTTTAGCCGCGCGGATCGCTACCTTTCCACCACCAACCTTTGCCACGGTCTTCCTGCGAGCTTCCATATATGCGCGAAAGTCGCGTTGCAGGAAATCATCATAGTTGATCCAAGGCAGCGCCCGCACAATTCGTCGTGGAACAAATAGTACCGGAGCATCGTCTACCGGACTCACAGGCAGATCAACATAGACATCCATCCACGACTGCGTCGCCTCGTCATAAAGATGTGGTAACGGTACACCTTTCCGAATTTGTATATTCCACAATTCAGCCTGGCGTTGTGTGTATTCAACCAAGTAATTCTTCAGAATATTCGCGCTGATGTCGCTGATCCTATCGGGGCCAATTCCAGCCGCGAGTAGTTGCATCTCTTCTACATGAAGTACTCCACGTTCTTGGAGGCCAGGTGATGCCTTAAGCGTTTCAATGATGAGCTCCCTCAGATATCCGCCCAAACCAGAGCCACGTTTCCCTGATTTTGTGTAGCCAAGGCCGATTGCAGCCACTTCGGGAAAGTTGAAAATCTCATCCGCACGGTCCAGCCTTCCCGAGCGAACTGCCTGAACGCCAGCGTTGAAATGGTCGGTGATTATTTGGTGAAGGCGACGAAACTCTTCATCGCGGCTCTTGAACATCAGGAATGGGTCGATACCGAGCGGAAGATCAACTCCCAATCTCGGAATTACGAAGTCTACATCGTATTGAGAGACACCTTCCAGCAGAGAGTCAGTCGACTTTCGAGGCACCGTCATTCTCCGCTGCCGAGAGCGAGCTGCATTCGCTTCTCATTCTTCACTATGGGCGGACCTATGCTCTTCAATCTTTCGAGATTGAAACTCACCTCATTGAACCCCAGGGTAAACATCCACTTCTGGCTTGGAGCCTGACCCATGCTTTGCAAAAGCTCCTCTTTCGATATCGACTCCTCCCCCTCAGATATGAGATCGATCGCGGCGAGGATCGTATTCAGTTCACTGAGAATTCCAGTGTTGACCGCGGCTTCTTCAGCTTTTTTAGCTCGAAAACGATCGAGGCTCTGAAGCACCGACCTCAAAGCAAACAGAACATCCGGATAGACGGGGTTGTTACCAGCAGCGACGAATTCGTGCGTTCGCTTGAGATAAGGGTCGCTGCCAACGATTCGTTTGGCGTCAGAGATTATTGAGTTCGTCTCTTCGAGAGCCCGATCAGTGACCTCAAGCATCGATTTTCCCTTGGCGAGCTTGTCTACCTCTTCGTAGAAACCGTTTGTATGATCCCGAAGGTCTCGCGCAGATGCATCCTCCGTCGCTGTCGCGGGCATCATTTCAGAAAGCGCGGTGAGGCTCAGTATTGCAGCATCTTTGTGCTGCATCAATCGCTCCCACTCCTCCTCTTCTTTAGTAGGTTTCTTCTTCACGGAAGGGCCGAGCACTTTCTTCTTGTTGACCAAGGCGGTGGCTCCGCATCTCACTGTCAGCCTCTCATTTGTAGAGAGGTTCAGACAAGCATACAGTTGCTGATCGAATCGGTGGATAGATTCAGTGCAATTCTTTTTTGGTGAATGACGTATGGGGGCCTTGCGGATCTCGGCGTAGCAGGCGATCAGACTGCTAACGCCTTCAGCAACGCATCGCGGGCATCGAGATAGTAATGAATGGTGATCTTGGCCGCCAAATCGTCGGGCAGGTCGTTTAGTTGCCGACGGCTGCTGATCGGCATCAAGATACTGCCTGCTCCTTTCTCGATGGCGATTTCAACGACGGCGACAGGATTAAAGATCGTTTCGATGGAACCACCCAGGTTTAGACCCCCTGCGACAACAAGGCCCCCCTTGATGCTCTTCTGGAGTAGCGATGAGCAGAGAGCGAGAAGCACGCCGACGCCGACAGTTGAGCCGCTCTTGGCGCTATCAAATGCCCGCAGTTGAACCGAGAACTCGTGTTGGCGGGGATCCCGGTCACCTACAAGTTCCTTTGGGCGCGCATAGAGGTTCTGCTCGGCGCATCGGACGCTTTCCTTGAAAGGTGCAGGTGTAGGTTGATTTAGGATCTTCACGCCGCTGCCGGGGCCTTCAGTTATGTTCACCTGATACAATCCAGGGTGTTCATCGCCGCCGCCAGACGAAATGATCCAGGCCTGGCCTGGCGGCAGAGGATCGCTGCCAATGCTGTTCTCGCTGTAAAGTTCGGGCGTGGCCACGAACTTCTCTACGCCATCATCGCCCATCGAGTAGCTGAATTGGGTGTTGCGAAACTCTGCGGAGCCGATGCGCTTCTGCTGCTCCTTGACCCGGCGCCGGCACTCCAGTGCGATCCGCAGCGCCCACTCCAGCACCTCATCGGGAACTGGAGCATCCGGGTTGGGCGACACCAGCTTGATGAGACCGCTGACAGTCTTCTGGATGCCCGTTGTGTCGCGCCCGCTTAAGGCACCACCCAAGTGAATGCGCCCCTGGAAAATGTTTTGGCGGCTCTGTCGCCGCAACTGGTTCCAGCACTCGGACAGGAAGTCACTGACAAGGCCGAAGTGATTGGTCAGCAGATCGCGGCTCACTTTTGGCAAATCCCAGCCCGGCAGATAAGCGTGGATACGGTCCATAAAAGCGGTGTCGTCGCGCATCTCCGGCGGTAGCGGGCCAAAAAGATGACCAACCCGCTGCTGGTGCTGCACGTCCACGTCGAAGTTGCCCACCATCATGATGCCACCATCCGCCCGGATGCTCTCCTTCCCGCGGCTGAACTCGCCCGACTCCATGTAGCCCTTCATGATGTTCACGCCGTCTTTTTGGTCGAATGAAACCCCGGAGATTTCATCGAAGCAGACCACGTCATACTGGCAAACCAATCCGCGTTGACCGTTGGCATTGTTGACAAACATGCGCGCGACCGTCGCTTTGCCACCTGATATCAGGTGGGCATACGGCGAGACCTGCTGGAAGAGGTGGCTTTTGCCCGTGCCTCGCGGACCAAGCTCCACCATGTTGTAGTTGCGCTCCACGAACGGAACCATTCGGAGGAGCATCATGTCTCGGGCACGGGGCGTGAGCTGTTCCGGCTCCATCCCAATGCTTCGAATCAAGAAATCCTTCCACTCCTCGGTAGTGAACGCCTCGCGCCCTTCATTCAGCGCTGGCAACACTTCTCGTTTGGATAGTTGAATCTCGCGCAATGATGCGATGCTGAACGGACGGCCATTTTTCTCCTGGGCTATGGTCGGGTCGTAGGCAAGTTCGACCTCTGCATAGAAACCCCCAGTTAGCATTCGTTCATTTGCGTGAACCGTCTGCTCATTGATCCGCACGTCCTTCAGTTGCACGCTGGGGAGCGTGGCTAAGAAAGAATCGGTAGTTGCATCTAACCGGGCGGTGATGATGTCGATGAGCTTCACCTGCCCCTTGTCCTTAGCACGGGCTTTGAATAACTCATGTTCTCCAGCTCGAATGGTCTTCTCGCCAAGCTGACGCTCGACAATCTTCAGGCCTTCGGCGATCTCTTCATCGTCCACGGATGCGCAATAACGGCCCAGGAGGAATTCGGCGACATAGGTAGGAACCGGATACTGCCCTTTGAATTTGCGCACAAGGTCCTTACGCACGACGTAGCCTTCAAAAGCCTTGGTGGCAATCGCATCAATGGAATCAAGCTGCTGGCTCATTAGGTCATTCTCCGAGTGTGATGGATAGCGAGTCAATCACCTGTTCCCCTGCATCAAGTAATACGATTACAGCATCCTTGCCGATATCAGAATCATCTTCCAGAAATACCGTCACCTTACCGTCGTGTGTAGTTTCGCGCGCCTGCTTGTCCGCCAGTAGCGAAGTGTTCGGGTCGGATTGACTAGTGCGGACATCAACGCGGATGCCTACAGAATGCCCCCCCACCCAAACCCGGCACTTCGCCCCGGTCCATTTGGCTTCGAAAATCCGCGCCGAACCGCCCGTCGGACGGGCCGCGGTCATGCGGAGCACGGGTGTCACCATCTCCTGAAGTGATATGCCGCCGTGAGAGTAATCCATTGAGGCACGGTAACAGCCTGCGCCGGGAGGGGTTGCTATCGCGACGTCCGGATTCCAGTGCCACTTATACGTCGGGATATCGGTCTGTGCATCGGACTTCAAGGCCGCACAGCGTCCCCATCGGTTCTCGGCGAGAAACGATTTCAGCTCGACCTTCGGTAGTCCACCGGGTAGCAGCAGCCAACCGTGGTCCGTCAGTACGATGATCTCTTTCCAACCGGCCCTCAGAAGCGCACCGATCCGACCGAACAGATCGCGAACTTCTGTTTCGATGCTGCGAGCCAGTTTCCAACCTTCGTTGTGTCCGCGCTTGTCGATCGCGCCGGCTTCTGTCCAGGCCGACCCGGATGGATCCCCGGTTTCATCAGAGCTGAGGCACTGCCACCCAAGCGCTTTCATGGCGGCCAGGAAACGATCATTTGTGAGAATTTGTCCCGTCGAAATGAGCCTCGTCGAGAATTCATCGCCAGCTTCACCACCCTGAACGGCGTCTGCGATCGGAGAGGCTGCTGGTTTAGCCGTGGCTGTTACTGACGGAATAGTCGACCACTCCCAGTCTTGGGTGCATTCAATTCCACCCGATGCCAACTTCTTCGCGAGCTGTTGTGCAACGTCCATCCGCAGTCCGTCCGCGAACAAGAGGAGTCTTCCCGGAGACGTTGCGATCTGCTTCGCGCGCTTGGAAAGTGACCTTCCATTTTCACTGACGAGCTGCTGAAGGTGTCGAGAGGTGCTTTCGAGCCACGGCAAGTAAATGGCCCGCAACGTTCCGAGTACGGCACTATTCTGCTCCTGAGTCTCACACGCGGCCATAGTGGTTAGGGCGGCCGCATCCACGCGCCAGCCCTCGGTGGCATAGAACACTGCATACGCCTCCACCGTCGGAGCGCCGGGTGTAGTCCCGCACAGTCTCGCAAGTTGCGCCAGCGGTTCGAGGGCCGTCGCCAGCGGACTGAGCCCCAGCTTTCGCCATGGATAATCGAGCCGACGCAGGTGTTGTGCTTCTAGTTCCTTGACTCGCTCGATCGCCTCATCTTGTGGACGATCGACAAGTGATTCTAAAGCTTGCTGCAAGGACCGCTCTTCTTGTTCGTTCAGAGTCGGCCAGACTTCGGCGGAATCGAACATTGTTGTCTTTTTTGGTGCAGCTCGCTTCAGCCACTCCACGACTCCCGGGTAATTGGCCGGAGCCTCCGCAAAACGCTTCCAGACCATATTCCACGAGGTGTCGCGGTTTGCTAGCTGCCGCGCCGCCTCCAACGGGCCTTCGCTCGCCGGATCGAAGCGGAAATCAGTTTTGCATTGTCCACAGAATGCTTTCCATTCTGGGTCCGAGCGGCGTTGCTTGAAAGCCTCTGGATCGCTGAGCCAGCGCAGCAGCAAGCCGGTGGCATCCGGGGCAATCAATCCATTGAAGAACTCTGAGTTCAGGCGCCGGCCCTCTAGGTGGGAGACATGTTCTGCCATCAGCGACGGGAGAGCACCGAGCAGTGCGTCATGAGTTGCCTGGTCTTTGGCTACGTCTAGTCCGAGTCCATCGTGTTTTGAAACCAAATACGAGTGAGGCGTCCACTCCTTGCCGCTCGCTTGGAGCCAAATCATGCCTCGATACTGCAACTCCACGAGCGCGTTCAGTTCTGGCGGGCAATCCTCAGCGGCCCGCAGCTTCTCCCGGCTGACGCCGGGTAGATAGAAGATTGGCGTGATTCCTTCGGGCGACGCACCATCAACGACCCGGGCCTCAATGCAGCGCAGCCACAGGGCCGGTCCGGTGCGCGTTTCCGGTGCATAGCTACCCAGCGTGAATAGCTCCGGCATCATAGTCAGAAGGTCCGGCACGACAGGCTCCCAGAGGCGCTCGGGATCGGCCCACAGGACAGCACACGGGGCGACTTGGTCGCCGGCGGCATAGGCCTGCGCGGCGGTTCGGAGCGTGGCGACCAAGTTTTCTGCGAGGGTCTTCATTCTTCCGTTTTTGCTCCCCGCTTGAAGTCATTGGTGTAGTGGCAGTCATTCCACCGATTGCCGTCCGGTTCGTCGCCGACCCCGGCGAAGTCTTGCTGCTTCTCATCCCAGCCCCAGAACCAGGGGAACTCCTTCATCTCCCGCACGGGCTCCTTGCCGCGGTCCTTGTCCCACTTGATCTTCACTCGTTTGCGCAGGATGTCTGCCGTCGCAAAGGGTCGGATGTTCATGCGCACGCCGTCGTTCAGGTCCGGATGCCAACCGATGGCTTGCTTCGAGAGTGGTTTCCAGCGAACGAAGAGGTCGTAGGGTGGCTCGCCTTCGAGGATGAGTTTGAGTTTGGTCTGTAGTTGCTTGGCGGCTTGAAGATGGGCATCGCTGCCCGCCTCGCCAGCATCCACTGCGGCTTGCTGGCGGCGGAGCCAGTCGCCGAGGTATGCGTAGGTGAGCTTCTCCAGATTGGCGTAGGTGAGTTGGTGATAGTTCACCAGCGCGCTGAAGCCGCTCTTATGGCCGTCCCAGATATGCCAGATGAAGGGGCGATGGTGAAACAGAATGCAATGCTGTTCGAAGAAGCTGTCGCGCAGCCAGTCATCCAGCCTCTTGCCTGTGTAGCCAGCCTTGGCTAGCAGATCCTCCTGTACGGAGGTGCTCCAGTCTCCGCCCCAGGCGACCGCGAGGAGTGCGCGCAGTCGCTCGGGCGCAGCCGGCTCGCCCTTTGTGGTGGAGAGGCAGACGATGCCATCTGTGTTGGGCAGCGTCTCCAGTCGATCTTGGCCGAGCGTGGGGCAGTCGGCGAATTTGGAGCCGGTCTGGCGTGGCCACTGGTAGCCGACCAGTCGAGCAACAGCGACCTGCAGCGGTTGGGTGGAACCTTGTGGGCGTCCGTCGAAAAGCCACTGAGTTGAATCGTTGGAAAATGGCTTTGGCAGGCCTTCAGGATATGTCTCTACAACCTCGGATTGCCAGTGCGCTAAATCAAACGGAACTTGCACCAGACTTGTGTTCGTAGGCTTGACAGACTGATCGACCTTGCGAACTTCTTCACGATAGCTAGGCGATGAACAGAACGCCCATAGTGCGGGAATATCGTTTGAGTCGTTGGGCACGATTGGTGAAGCGTTACTGTCGAAAGCTTCACCTGAGTAAAAGGCGACTGGTAAAGCATTCATCTGGCTCACCATTATTCCCGGCTTGCCCCAAGCAGAGAGCCCCTGTTTGCGAGCGAGTCCTTGGCCCTCGTCGCGCCAGTCGAGGATACGCTCCAAGCCGCCTGCGAACCTGCTTGTTTCTACGGTGCTTTGGAAAAAGCGCCAACCTTCATGAACCGAGGCCAATTCCCAAAAAAGTCTTCGTACCCTTTCGTCGTCGCCAGTCTTAATCCCCTGGTAAGACTTGGCGCGAAGACTAAGCAGCGATCCCATATCTGATTCTGAAAGCATTATCTTGCCATCAGGGTTGCTTAGCTGGCTTCGCTGCGTCGCAGCTCCCGTGTGACTGGTCATAAGGAGCGCCGCTTTGGCTTCCAGGTTGCGAGGTGCTGACACGTCCCAGCCTCTTATCACGAGTATCTTGCTTGCTTCCTGCCGAGTGAGAACGGTCATGGCAGTCGTCGCCGCCCAGAAGTTCATATCGCGAAATGCAGCTGGGCCAAGTTTTACGACGGCATTGAAGGCAACCGATCTGAGTAAGTCATGACGAAAATCCTTGTACGTGCTCAGGTAGTACCAGTTCTGTGGTGTTACTAAGACCGTACTGCCGTTTGACGAGCAGAAGGAGAGGCACCTTTCAACGAAGCACGTGGCTAAATCAGCTTGAGCGTTACGGTGAAAGCGATGACAGTAATCTTTCAGGAGATCATCCTGTTTACCGCGACTCAGGTACGGTACGTTTGTGGCGACGAGATTGAACTCGTCGACCAAGATCTCTGCGGCTTTGGCGAGTCCCCGAGCAGCCACAGCCATCTCGTGCGAAACCTCCTCCGTCTGTTCTTTGCCCAAGGCCTCTTCAATTAGCGGCTGAAGCTCGTGGAATGCTGCCACGAGCAGATCGGGTTCGGCAGCGAGTGGCTCGATGAGGCTACCTAGCACCGCGGCGTGCTTGAACAATCCGTACAGGCGGTCCATCCCATTTCGCAGCCGGTCATTGTCTCCGGCCAACTTCAGCCAGTCTTCTCTCTTAGCATTTGGCGCGAGACCCGAGCATGCCAGATTCATCGCCGGCAACATGCAGTGTCCTACGCGCCGCCAAGCCGCCAAGGCCAGGTTGAACGCTGCGATCTGAGTGCAGCGTGGATCAATCTCCAGACCGAAGAGGTTGTCGCGGATGACAGCGGCGACGGCGGCAGCTTCGTCTACCACCTCTTCGGACATCCGTAAGGCAACCATGCGCTGAAAGATAGCCACCACGAAATGCCCACTGCCCATACAGGGGTCTAGGCAGGACACATCCCTCGCCCTCATCGGCCAGCCGCCGAAAGTTCCGGCTGCCGGAGTCCATCTGCCGTCGTCGCCCCTGAGGAAACGCAGATAGCTCCATGAGCAGCCCGGCAGCGCTGCCGCTGCTCGAAGTTCGTCTTCGCTCTCCGCCGTTTCAGCAAGTGCTGGTGTCGCCGCCAGAAGTTTGCCGGCGTGCCACGCGCCAAGCGTGTTATCGAGCAAGAAGTCCACCATGTAGTCTTCAGTGAACAACTGTGTGACTGCCGGCAGTTCGTCTGCGCTGATTTTGTTGCCGCTGGCATTTACCTCATCTTTCCGCTCCGCCTGCCAAAACTGGTAGCACCATCCAAGACTGTCATTGGCGGTGAACACTTCTACTGGCAATCCGGTTACGAGTTGGATGAGCGGCTTGCGGTTCTCGGCCGGTAGTTCCACCGCACCAGCAGGGTCGTCGGAACGGAAGATCTCAGGCAGTTCCTTCGCGGCGAACCCAGCCGCCACAGCCCACGCATCCTTTAACCCAAGTGAAGATGAGAGATCCTCGCAATCGTCGAGCGAGACAGAAACTCCATACTCCGGCGAGATGAGAAGGTTATTCTCCACTAGGTAACGCGCAAAAAGCAGTCGATGCCACTGGTCGTACGCGAGCTTCTCGACTAGGTGCTTGATCTCGCAGGAACCCGGCGACGCCGGATTCTCCCGATCGCCGAGCTGCTTCGCTTGCGCACGGAGTCTACGCCGCAGCTCGATCTGACCTGCATCCATATATAGATATGGTTCAGCTTCATGCACTGCTAAGGCTTCAAGCGCCTTGCGAGCGCCGATTGTCGCGACCTTGCGGGCTTGCTTCACTGCGTTTTCCAACTGTCGGCGGAGAGGGGTCGGAAGGCTACTCATAAAATTACGGTGCCCTCTTTCAGTTTCTCTTCGATCCGCTTGCGCGCGCCTGCGAGCCACTGGTCCAGCTCCGCAGCGTTGCGGATCGTCGCACCGGGCAGCACAACGTGCTGAGCCTTGGGTTCAACCAGGCGGCTCGCTTCCTCCAGCGCTCGTGAGAAACGCTGGGGCACGGCATCGAGCAGGTTACGTCGGTCAGCCAGTGTCCTGGAGCGCAGCGTGGCAAGGATT
>Ga0181520_10006780_pt1 | contig 17278 bp, 16 predicted proteins | sample PEATcosm2014_Bin_29_FD_132451 | JGI IMG/M metagenome (GOLD analysis project Ga0181520, IMG submission 132451) | Peatland microbial communities from MTU Mesocosm Facility, Houghton, MI, USA - PEATcosm2014_Bin02_30_metaG | ecosystem: Environmental > Terrestrial > Soil > Wetlands > Peat | place... | reverse complement strand
TTTCGGCTTCGTGAACAGCCCTGCAACTTTCCCAATTTGGGACGAACCACTCAAGCTACTGTTTTTCAACTGATTGCAATCCCGGCGCCTTCATACTGAAAACGGGCAACCATTCGAAATACCGTGGTGAAGTTGATAGGGTAAAGAGGAGGTGTTGCGGTTGATGTCGCTTGAAGTGCCATCCGTGGTCCGTTTCAATTTGGAAGAATTGCGCCGCGCAGTTCTGTCTCCGCCGCCGCGCATCGCCGTCTTTGACTGCGATGGCACGCTGTGGGACGGCGACGCCGGCCTGGGGTTTATGACCTGGTCCATGGAGGCGGGCGTGCTTTCCCGCGACGCCAGCGACTGGATCGACGCCCGCCACCGGCTCTACAGGCAGGGCGAAGTCTCTGAGCTGCAAATTTGCGGCGAGATGGTGCAGGTCTACGCGGGCCTGCGCGAAGACGAGCTGCGCCGCGCGGCTGCCCGCTACTTTGCGTCGCACGTGGAAGCGCAGATTTTTCCTGAGATGCAGTCTCTGGTCGCCGACCTGCGCGGGGCAGGCGCCGACCTGTGGGCCGTCAGCTCCACCAACAACTGGGTCATCGAAGAGGGCCTGCGGCGTTTCGGCATTGGCCCCGAGCGCACCATGGCCGCGGCTGTCCGCGTGCACGATGGCCTGATCACCAGTGACCTCGTCGACGTCCCCACGGACGAAGGCAAGGCCGTAGTGCTGCGCCGCGTCGGCCTTGCGCGCCCCGACGTGGTTTTCGGCAACTCCATCCACGACGCCGCGATGCTGGAGATAGCGGCGCGCGCGTTCCCTGTGAACCCCACGCCGGCGCTGGTGGAGATCGCCGCCAGACGCGGCTGGAGGATCTTCTACCCGGAAGCTGTGCTGGCGGACCACACTAAATAGTGAAGAAAACCCAGTCATGAAAAGCCAGTCGTGAAAATCGCATCGCTGCAGCCGAGCATCAGCCTCGTCCTCGATGAGCTCGGCTGTCTCGATGCGCTCGTGGCCTGCACCCGCTATTGCCTCGCCGCGGTGCCGGCGCTGCGCGGGCGCGGTCTGACCGTCGTGCGGGATTCCTGGTCCACGGGTGCGGATGAGCTGCTCGCGGTTCGTCCGGATCTCGTTATTGCCTCAGTCCCGTATCGCAACGAATCGCTGGCGGCAATTCTGAAGGCGGGTTGCCCGGTACTCACGCTTGCGCCTCACTCGCTCGCCGACATCGAGCAGGACATTCGGCTGATCGCGATGGTTACCGGAGCGGGAGTTCGGGCGGAGGAGATTATCGGCGGGATGAGGGCGGCTGTGGATGAGGTGCGACGCCGAACTTCCGTCGTGGCTCACAATCCGCTGGTCTACTGCGAAGAATGGGGCAAGCCGCTGATCCACTCGCAGCTCTGGGTTCGTGAGCTGGTCGAAGCTGCGGGCGGGGTTTTTCTGGGGGAACCGGGTTCGGTCACGACCGCCGAAGCAGTCGCCGAGGCCGATCCTGACGTCATCCTGGCGGCCTGGTGCGGCGCTGGCGATCGGGTTCCGCTGGAAAAGCTCGCCGTGCGCCCTGGCTGGGAGCGGATCCGCGCCATCCGCGACGGCCGGCTCTACTGCATTGATGACGAGCTGCTGAATACTCCTGCACCAACTTTGGTGCAGGGCCTGCGGGCCATCGCCAATGTCCTTCACCCTGACCTTTTCGGTACTACCGGGGGAATTCGCGCCCTCGACCCGAGTCGATCCACAACCGGCTGCGTCTAAACTATGGGACAGATGGGGGATACAGCCCAAATCGGCAAGGAGACGAGGTCGCTCCGCCTGGTGGCGGCGGCGCTGATCCTGCGCGGGGACGAGGTGCTGATCTGCCAGCGCAAGGCCGGTTCGCCCATGGGGCTCAAGTGGGAGTTTCCGGGCGGCAAGATTGAGGCCGGCGAGTCACCGGAGCAGGCGCTCAAACGCGAGCTTCACGAAGAACTTGGCATCCAGGCGGTGGTGGGGACCCACATCGCGCACCTGCGGCACACGTACCGCAGCGGAGGCGCGGTCGATCTGCAGTTCTTCGCGGTGCACAGCTTCGAAGGCGAGCTGGTGAACCATATCTTTGAGGATGTCCGCTGGGTCCATCTGCGCGATTTGCCGGAGTATGATTTTTTGGCGGCGGATCGGGATTTGGTGCGGGATCTGGCTGCCGGGAAGCTGCTATAAGCGCCGTATTTTCTCTGGGCGCGGACTACGAGCAGACTTGACTTACTCCAAACGCGGTCTAGTATATAAATTAATGATTCCCAAGCACTTACATTCATTGTTCTGGGATATTGACCTCGATACCTTCAGCCCCGGCGCCTATCCAGAGTACGCGATCTTCCGCGTGCTGGAGTTCGGCGACGAAGAAGCCGTGGCCTGGATTAGGAACAATTTCTCGGAGCCAGAAGTGTGTAACGTGATTCGTTCTGAAGGCCGCCTCTCGCCAAGGTCGGCCAATTTTTGGGCGCTCATCTATGGACTTCCCACACAGGAAGTTGCAGCGCTGAAGACCGGCCGCTCTGAAAGGTTCTGACACTCATGACCGATGCAGAGTCCGCGACCTGGTACAGCAACGTCGTTCCCGCGTCGACGGAGTCGACCGCGGTCATTCTGCGCGACCTGGGAATCATCGAGGACTTCTATCTCGCGGGCGGCACTGGGCTGGCGCTGCAATATGGTCATCGTCTTTCGCGCGACCTGGATTTTTTCTCCCAGCACCACTTTGACGAGGAGATTCTTCTCCAGAAGTTGCAGTCTGCGCGCGACTTCTCGCTCCTCTCGCGGGCACCTCACACGCTTCACGCGACCCTTGGCGAAACAAAGGTCAGTTTTCTCGGATATGAATATCCCGTGCTTTTTCCGTTTGGTCAATTCCTGGGTCTTGCCATTGCCGATGTCCGCGATATCGCCTGCATGAAGATCAGCGCCGTTGCCGGTCGCGGAACAAAGCGCGATTTTGTCGACCTTTATTTCTGTGCTCGCCAGCTGGGGCTCACTGAGCTGCTGAGTCTCTTTGAACAAAAATACGCGCAGGTGCACTACAGCAAGACGCACATTCTGAAATCTCTCGTCTTTTTTGCCGATGCTGAGAAGGATCCCATGCCCCTGATGCTGGAACCTGTAGCATGGGACGAAATCAAGCAATACTTTCTTGGCGAAGTGCCCCGCATACTCCGATTGTCGAATCCACACGAACCATTATCACTCCGGTAGCCGCGCCTCCTCTCGTTGATCCAGAATCTCCGTAACCGCCTTCCTGTCGAAGGAGACGTTTCGCCGCCCAGCCAGCGGCCCTGAGCTTCTGGGTCGGCGCTTACCCACAAGGCTTGAATTGCCCGTAACTTTACAATGCAAAGTATTGTATGTTACAAAGTAAACTTATGAAAACTTTGCGAGCCCTCGCCGCCCTGGAACTGGTATTGATCGTTCCTGCCACGCTCTTCATGACTGCGCTGATCGTGCGCAGCCTGCAGCCGCAGCAGTACGAGCCCGCGCACACGGCCCAGCGCATCGTCGACTGGTACGCCGCGCGCATGCATATCGGACTCTGGCTCTTCCTCATGGTTTTTCCGCTGGCGGTGCTGGTCATCGGCTGCGTGAGCCTGGTGCGGAGCTGGCGTTCGGATCCTGCTCTGCGCCAGGTGACCCAGGAGTGTGCGGGAGCGATCCGCCGGCATTTCGCCTTGTTGATCGTGGCTCTGGCTACCGCGACCTCAGCCGCGATCCTGGCCATTGTCGTCTTACACGTGATTACGGGTTGAGGCCACGGTCCGGCTTCAGCGGCCGCCCGCGCTAACTGCGACTGTCGGCACGAAGAAGAGGCGACTCCGGGACCCGGATCGCGCCTCTGATAGAGGACCTTCCTGCTCATATTAACTACATAGTTACTATGTAGGCCTTCCCCCAACCTTCGCCATAGTGGAATCAACCGCTTGCAGAGGGGTTACCCCCCCTATTTCTGGGTTCGGCTGACCTGCCTCAGTGCTTCGCCGGCCAGATCTGCTGGACCATGAGAATGATCGAGAGGATGCTGACGACTACCGCCGTTACCCAGGCCGCTCCGTTGAACCAGCCGGAATTGACCTGGTCGCCCATCAGGTCTTTGCGATTGATGAGGATCAGCATGAGGACGATCACGACGGGCAGCAGGATTCCGTTGAGGGCCTGGGATTCGATGGACCACTGGATCAGGCGGGCATTGGGAATCAGCAGGACGGCCGATGCTCCGCCCACGATGAGCAGCGTGTAGAGCCAGTAGAAAAACGGCGCTTCGTGGAAGCGCTTGTCGACGCCGGACTCGAGGCCGAGGCCTTCGCAGACGACGTAGGCCGTGGAGAGCGGCAGCACGGAGGCGGCAAAGAAGCCGGCGTTGAATAATCCGAAGGAGAAGAGGATGAAAGCGTACTGGCCGGCGAGCGGCTTCATGGCTTCAGCCGCGTCCGAGGCTTCCTGGATGGAGCCCATGTTGTGGACCCAGAGGGTGGCGGCGCAGGCGACGATGATGAACCAGGCGACGACGTCGGTGAAGATCGACCCGACGATGACGTCGACGCGCGAGCCAGCGTAAGTCTCTTTGGTGACGCCTTTTTCGACGATGGAGGACTGCAGGTAGAACTGCATCCACGGCGCGATGGTGGTGCCGATGACGCTGACCACCATGAAGACGTAGCTGGGGTCGCGGAGGACGGAGGTTTTTGGGAGCTTGATGGTCGCGACCCAGGCTTCGTGCCAGCCTGGATGCGCGAGCACGCCGGCAATGATGTAGGTGAAGTAGATGAACGAGGCAAAGAGGAAGATTTTCTCGACGGTTTTGTAGTCGCCGCGCACGGCCAGCAGCCAGACGAGGCCTGCGCAGATCGGGACGGAGATGAATTTCGAGACATGAAAGAGCTGAAGGCTGCCGGCGATGCCGGAGAATTCTCCGATGACATTGCCGAAATTAACGATCACGAGCAGGACCATGATGATGATCGTGATGCGCAGGCCGAATTCCTCGCGGATGAGGTCGGAGAGGCCTTTGCCGGTGACGGCGCCCATGCGCGAGCACATTTCCTGGACGACGATCAGCGCGAGGGTCACGGGAATCATGGTCCAGAGCAACGCGTAGCCGAACTGCGCCCCGGCCTGGGAGTAGGTGAAGATGCCGTTGGGATCGTTGTCGACGTTGGCCGTGATGAACCCCGGGCCGAGCACGGCGAGGAAGAGCAGTATCCGGGTTCTCCAGCGTTTCAGCATGTCGGCGCAGTCGTAATTCGCGGGATTCCGAGCGGGCGAGCCCGGGGCAGCAGAGGAGCGGCGAAACCCCAGTGTAGGCGAGGCAACGCGATTTGTGTCAGGCGATTTGCCCTGCTGCTTTCGATGGCGCGCGCACCCCGGCGGAATGCTTTCTGTAGACTGAAAATCAGCATGAATTCGAGTCCGCTTCGTCGTCTCTTATCGGTTGTTCAGGCTTTTGCGCTGCCTTTTTTCGCGGCCTGTCTTCTTTTGCAACACGCCTCGCTCGCCCGAGCCCAGGGCACGCGGCTGTGGAACGAATCGCGTTTCGAGGAGCTGGAACGCGGCACGCCCAACGGCGTGGCCATCACCAGCGATGGACATCTGGTGCCGGGGCCGGAGAGCAAGCTGGTTCTAGCCACGCCTTCGACGTATGTGTGGTCGGTGGCGGCGGATCGCGACGGCAACGCGTATCTCGCAACGGGGACACCGGCGACGGTGCTGCGGGTGACGCCCGACGGCAAGTCGACGACGCTGTTTACTACACGCGACATGAGCGTGCAGACGGTGCGTGTGGGTCCGGATGGTTCCATTTACGCGGCGACGTTGCCCTCGGGCAAGGTCTACAAGCTGGATCCGCACACAGAAGGCAAGAACGACGACAGCGCCACGCTGGTCTTCGACCCGGGCGCGACCCAGGAGAAGCCGAAGTATGTCTGGGATGTAGCTTTCGACGCCCAGGGGCGACTGTATGTGGCGACGGGCGGTCCGGCGGCTGTGTATCGGGTTGTTGGTGGGGGCGACGCGAAGGCCGGGAGCAAGCCTGAGCTGTTCTTCAAGAGCGACGAGGAACACATTCGCGCGCTGGCGTTCGACAAGGCGGGGAATCTAATCGCCGGCTCGGACGGCACCGGATTGGTGTATCGCATCGACGCTGCGGGGAAGGCGTTCGTGCTCTACGATGCACCGAAGAAGGAGATTACGTCGGTGGTGGTTGCGCCAGATGGGACGATTTACGCGTCCGGCGTGGGCGAGAAGGGGCACAATAACAACCTGCCGCCGCTGCCGGTGACCGGCCAGGCAACTGTAACAGCGACGATCACAATTATCACTCCCGGATCGGTGCAGGCCTTTAACGGCAATACGCTGATCCCGGAAGGCTCGGAGTTGTATGAGATACCCCACGGCGATGGGCCGCCCAGGAAGATCTGGGGCGGGCACGATGACATCCTCTACTCGCTGGTTTGGACGCCGGACGGAGTGATGGCCGCTACCGGCAATCGCGGACGCATCTTCCGCATTCACGACGATGGCACCTGGGCCGATGTTGCCCACATGGAGGCGTCGCAGGCTACCGGCTTTGCGGATTCGCCGAAGGGACTCTATGTGAGCACGGCGAATTCCGGGAAGGTTTTCCTGTTGAGTCACGGCGAGGCTTCCGAAGGGACCTATCTGAGCGAGGTCTTCGACGCCGGGGTCTTCGCGCAGTGGGGGCGAGCTGAAGTCGAGTTGGGCGCTACGCGCAGCGTAGATTTACGGATGTTTGCGCGGGCGGGCAATATTGAGAACCCGCAACGTGCCTGGGGCGACTGGAAGCCGTTCACGCCCAACAGCGGCGCGGTCGGCATCGACTCTTCGCGGTTTATGCAGTGGAAGCTGGTGGAACATCCTGGAGCAGTGGTGGGCGCGGTGGCAATCAACTATCTGCCAGTGAATATGCCGCCGGCGGTGGACGAAATCGTTGTGGCGCCCGGCGCGCGCGCCAACAGCCAGCAGCAGCAGGCAGGGCAACCGCAACAGATCACCATCAATTTCCCCTCGTCACAGAACAACGGGATCAATTTCGGTCAGGAGCCGGGACGGGAACCGCTGCCGGCGATTCGCGACCGCAACGCGGTGACCGTGCGCTGGGCCGCGCATGACGACAACGGCGATGAGCTGAGTTTCTCGGTCTACTATCGCGGCGAAGGCGAACACAACTGGCAGTTCCTGCGCGATCACATCACGGAGCGCTTCTACTCCTTCGACTCTTCGCAGTTGCCCGATGGGCATTACCGCGTGCGGGTGGTCGTGAGCGATGCTCGCTCGCACAATCCTGGTGAGGCGCTCACTGGGGCGCGGGTGAGCGACGAATTTGTCATCGACACTACGCCGCCGGTGGTCTCCGGCCTTGAGGCGCACCAGGTCAATGGCAAGGTGCATGTGGCGTTCACCGCGAACGACGCGACTTCGCCAGTGACACATGCGCAGTATTCCATCGACGCGGGGCGTTGGCAGTATGTTGCGCCGGTGGGCAACATCGCGGATTCGCTGATGGAGCGGTTCGAGTTCGACGCTCCGCTGCCGCCTCCGCGTCCTGATGCCGATGCGCCGGTGGATCCTGCCGAGCACGTTATTTCAGTGCGGGTGTATGACCGCTATGACAACGTGGTGACGGTGAAGGCGGTGGTACGGTAGAGCAGCCGGCAGCCGCTAGCTTTTAGCCGTTAGCTAAGAGCTAAAGGCGAAGGGCTAAAGGCTAAGGTGCATGCGCTTCGAACTTTTTGTTGCTGCTCGTTATTTGCGGGCCAAGCGCCGCCAGGCAGTGATTGGCGTCATCACCTGGATCTCGATTGCGGGCGTGGCGGTCGGCGTGGCTTCGCTGATTCTGGCTTTGGCCATCACCAACGGCACGCGGCGCGATCTGCAGGATCGGCTGCTGAGCTCGACGTCGCATGTGGATCTGATGCGGACGATGAGCGACGGCATCCGCGACTGGCGGCCGCTGCTGGATCGGCTGCGGCATTTGCCTCATGTGGTGGCGGCTGCGCCGGGGCTGTATGAGCCGGTGCTGATCTCGCGCAACGGCGCGCGCGCGGGCGGGGCGATGCTGAAGGGGATTATTCCGTCGGAAGAGCGGTCGGTGTCGGACATGCTGGCAAATCTTAAGGAGGGCAGCGTTGCACCGCTCAGCGAGCCCGCCAATACTGAAGATCAGTACGGCACGCCCACACCGCCGCTGGTAATCGGGACGGATTTGGCTGACTCGATTGGGGCGAGCCTGAACGATGTGGTCATGATCACCAGTCCACAGGGTGATCTGACTCCGTATGGCGTGGTGCCGAAGTACCAGCGCTTTCGCGTGGTGGGGATTTTTCATTCCGGGTTCTATCAGTACGACTCGAGCTACGGATTTATTCGGCTGGGGGATGCGCAGCGGCTGTTTGGGGAGCCGGACCTTGTGTCGATTATTTCGTTTCGCGTCGATGATCTTTATCGCGCCAACATTATCGGCGATGAGATCGAGCAGGCGGCGGGGCCTGGCTTCACGACGACGAACTGGATGGAGCAGAACCGCGAGCTGTTTCGCGCGCTAAAGCTGGAGCAGATCGTGACGTTCATCGTGATCGGCCTGATTGTGTGCGTGGCGGCGCTGAATATTCTGATCGCGCTCACCATGATGGTGATGGAGAAGACGAAAGACATTGCGGTTCTGATGTCGATGGGAGTTGAGCCGGGGCAGATTCGGCGGATTTTTCTGTTGCAGGGGCTGCTGATCAGCGTGATCGGGACCGTGTTTGGGCTGATCCTCGGGTACGCGCTCGCGTGGGCGGGTGGGCATTTCCGGTTCATTCATCTTTCCGCGGACGTTTATTCTCTGGATTATTTGCCGTTCGCGCCGCGCACCCTGCATGGCGTGCTGGTGACAGGTTTGTCGCTGGGGGTTTCACTGCTGGCTACGCTGTATCCGTCCAGTTCGGCAGCGCGGGTGCTGCCTGCTGAGGCGCTGCGGTATGAGTGAGGCGAGCGAAAGGCGAGTGGAAATGCGAGCGGAAGAGCGAGGGGAAGAGCGAGGGGAAGAACGAGTGGAGAAGCGAGTAGAAAAGCGAGATGACGAGCGAGCAAAGGACGAGCCGCTGACCGACGAGGTTCTGTTTAGCCTTTCAGAGGAAGAAGACGCGCGCTTTCGGGAGGCTGTTCAGGTTGGGATCGATCAGGCTGAACGCGGCGAGTTCATCGACGAGGCGGAGATGGACGCTCGTGTCGAGAAGATGCTTTACTCCTGAATATGTATCTCCTCGGGCGTCTAAGCGCGCATGCGAAGCCCGAATGGACGACCATGCGGACGCCGCCCCATGGATACACTGATTTTTGAGGTGATGCGTCGTGAACAGGTTCGACCAGTTCCATGACGGGTTCTATAACTGGCTGTTGATCCGAGAAGGATCAGTTGATCTTTTTGTCGAGACCAGTGAGAAGGAACGGTTCGTCCTCTCTGCCAGCGGCGTCGTGGCGTTGCTCTCGGGTGGCATACGAGAAGGGAACATCATTTTTGATATCGAGTGTCGTGCCACATCCGAAATCACGCTCGGCGACATTCGAGAGATCTATGCATTCGCCGAGGGGCCGCGAGATGAAGCCTATACGCCGAAGGCTATGGCGAAAGTGGCAGAGCAGAGCTTGTCGATGCTGGTGATGAGTTCCTCATACGGGGGAGACTGCCTCTTACTGGCGAAGTCGTTCGAGCTTCAACCTGAGAGTCATTGGATCAGGGAGTTATGCACAAGAGACCGTCCTTGACCGTCCTTTTAGTTATGCCTTGTCACGGCCATACGGGGAAGTTTCGAGTGCGGGCAGGCATAGTGACATCCCGGCCTGGCTGCTTGCATCCTACTGGTCGTACACGGCCCCAAAACGGACCCTGAAAACCAGGGAGGAACGGCAAGAGGAATGAAGGGTAAGCTCGTGTTCGCGACGATCGGACTGCTGGTGGTTGCGCCCTTCTCCTTCGCGTTCTCGTTTCTGACGCACGAGACGATCATCGACATGACGTGGGAGTCGGGGATCAAGCCGGTGCTGCTCGCCAAGTATCCCGACACCACGCCGGAGCAGTTGAAGGAGGCGCACGCTTACGCGTACGGCGGTTCGGTGATTCAGGATGCGGGCTACTATCCGTTCGGACATCCGCCCTTCAGCGACCTGGCCCATTACGTCCGCACCGGGGACTTCATTTCGAATCTGATTCGTGAGTCGCGCGATGTAAATGAGCTGGCGTTCGCCCTGGGGGCGCTGTCGCATTACGTGGGCGACACGATCGGGCATGAGGAGGCGGTGAATCCCGCCGTGGCCATTGAATTTCCGGAGCTGGGAAAAAAGTATGGCCCGATGGTGACCTATGAGCAGTCGCCGCACGCGCATGTTCGCACCGAATGGGCGTTCGACATCGATCAGCTTGGGCACAGGCGCTTCCCTCCGGCTGCCTATCTGCGTCACGTCGGCTTCAAAGTTTCGCGCGGACTGCTGGAGCGCGCGTTCTACGTGACGTACGGGCTCAGTCTCGGCAGCGTCATGGGAAATGAGTCGCAGGCAATCGGCAGTTATGACTGGGCGGTGCGCCAGTTTCTTCCCCGCGTCTCCTTCGCCGAGGTCGTGCTGCACCGGAAAGGCTTTCCTGCCGACGAAGACCTCCCCGGCTTTCACACCTTCGAAGATCGGGTGAAAGATGCGTCGGCCCGCAACGGATGGGAGCCGTTCCGGAAACATAAGGCGAGCTTCGAAACGCGGCTGGTTGCCTTTTTCATTCTGATTGTGCCAAAGGTCGGCATTCTCTCCGACCTCTCGATTCGAGGTCCGGACAAGGACTCCGAAGAGAAGTACGTGGAAGGGGTAAACCGGGCGACCGACCGCTATCTTGAACTGCTGGGTCAGCTGGCGGGTAAAGCTCAGGAAAGCTTCTCCGTCCCCGATCTCGATCTCGACACCGGCTACGCGAGCCGCCCTGGCACGTATGGCCTCATGGACAAGACCTATGCCACGCTTCTCGATCGCGTAACCACGAAGACCGCCAGGCCTCCGCTCGGTCTGCGGCAAAACATCCTGGCCTTCTACTCCGATCCCAATGCTCCCATCGAGACGAAGCGTCACCCACGCCAGTGGGCCCGGGTGCAACAGGAGCTGGACGTTCTTCGCAACATGGCGGCCACGCGGATTCCCGACGCGAAGTGATGCACAGCAGGAAGGAGGAAGCTGGAACAAAACGGGAGCAGGAAGCTCAACCCTCTCTTATTGGGTCGAGCGGAAGTTACTTGTCAGGTTTCGATTGATGCTCCGCCGCGCTTGCTTGCGTGTATTCTGACCCCGGACATGCGGCGCATTTTTACAGCAGCGGTTCTGATCCCACTCGTGATTGCAGTAATCTTCGTGTCGCCGAAGTGGCCCGTCGTTTTGATGTGCGCTATTTTCCTGATTGCGGCGCTGGCGCTGTGGGAATACCTGGGCCTGGCCAACGCCATCGGCGCGAAGACGCCCCGCGTGGTGGTCATCGTTTGCCTCGCTGTTCTGCTCGCGGCGATCTTTCGGCGGCCCGACCTGATGGCGCCGGTTACGGGAGCCATTTCTCTGGCGCTGCTGATCATCTGCACGTTTCGATCGCCACTGGAACGCGTGCTGCCGGACACTGCCTGCTCCGTTTTCGGCCTTCTGTACATCGGACTGTCGATGTCGACCATTTACCTGATATCAGCTGAGGACAACGGCCCTTCGCTGCTGCTGTTTTTGCTGATGGTTGTGTGGTGCGGCGACATCGCCGCGCTCTACGTCGGCCGCGCCTGGGGACGGTGGACGCTGGCACGGAGGCTGAGCCCGAACAAGACCTGGGAGGGATCGATCGCTTCGGTGGCCGCCAGCATTCTGATCGCGGTGCTGCTGGTGTGGATCGGCGGAATGCTCAGTGCGCGTTCCATCGAATATCTTTCTTACCCCGGCAGCTTCCTGCACTGGATCGGACTTGCGGTGCTGCTGAACATCGTCGGGCAGGTCGGCGATCTGGCCGAGTCGGCCATCAAACGCGCTGCTGGGGTTAAGGATTCCGGGCGCTTGTTGCCCGGTCACGGAGGGTTCCTGGACCGCATCGACGCGCTGCTGCTGGCTGCGCCGGTGCTGTGGTACGCTCAGTTAGCCCAGCAGTCCTTTTGAAAGAAAGCTGAGAAGCGGTCAGCTAAAAATCGGTCAGCTATGAAGCGGTCAGCTAAGAGGCGGTCAGGTAAAAACCGGTTAGCTGAAAGCCCGTTCGCGATTCGACGGTGGGCGGCCTCCTGGAGGGAAGAACTCCTCCCTTGAAACACATTGCCATTCTGGGATCGACCGGCTCCATCGGTCAGAGCACGCTCAGCATTGTCGAGAGCTACCCGGAGCGGTTTGCCGTGGCGTCGCTCGCCGCCGGACGCAACATCGATGCCGCCCTGCAACAGTGCCTGCGCTGGCGTCCTCATGTGGTTTCGCTCGCGACGGAGGAACTGGCTGCCGATCTCGCTCGCCGTCTGCGCAGCGCCGGAGTGACCAGTACCGAGGTGGTGTGGGGCGGCGAGGGCGCGGTTCGCGTCGCCACCCTGCCCGAAGTTGACTTTGTCATTTCCGCAATTGTCGGTGTCGCGGGTCTGGAGGCTACCTACGCAGCCGTCATTGCTGGAAAGACGATAGGCCTCGCGAACAAGGAAGCCATGGTGGCTGCCGGAGAAATCCTCACCGCGGCTGCGCGCAAGAGAAACGTCGCGCTGCTGCCGATCGACTCGGAGCACAACGCGATTCACCAATGCATGCGCGCTGGGAGACGCGATGAGGTGCGGCAAATCTGGCTGACCGCTTCGGGCGGACCCTTCCGGACGCTGCCGGCATCGGAGTTTCGGAACATTACTGTGGAACAGGCACTGCATCATCCGACGTGGGTGATGGGGCGCCGGATCACGATTGATTCGGCTACGCTGGTGAACAAGGGCCTGGAGATCATCGAAGCGTGCCGGCTTTTTGACTTGCCGCCGTCGGCGATCAAAGTCAGCGTGCATCCGCAGTCGACCGTGCACTCGCTGGTGGAATTTGTCGATGGCAGCCTGCTGGCACAAATCTCCGTCACCGACATGCGCCTGCCCATTCTCTATGCGCTGAGTTACCCGGAACGAATAGAGTCGGATCTGCGGTTCGACATGGCATCGCTCTCGGACCTGCACTTCGAGCCCCCGGACCTGGAGCGCTTTCCGTGTTTGCGGCTGGCGTATGAGGCGGCGGAGAAAGGTGGAGCCCATGCGATTGCGCTGAACGCGGCGGACGAAGTGGCGGTCGAGGCGTTCCTCCAACGGGTGATTCCTTTTACGGGGATTCCAGATACAATAGGAAAGGTTCTCGAGACAACCCCGGAGACGCATCCGGCGACCATTCAAGAGGTGCTTGCGCTGGATCACGAGTCGCGCGAGCTGGCGCGGGAAGTTTTGGCGGGACGCGAAGCGTCTCGTCGTTGCTGAGGCCAAGGTTCTCCGGTATGCTGCCGAAGTCCGCACGAGTTTCGCCGATATAGCCTATATGCCCTTCGCCGTCACTGCGACCCTTTCTTTCCTTGCTGTGCTCGGGATCATGGTCCTCGTGCACGAGTTTGGCCACTTTGCCGTGGCCAAGCTATGCGGCGTCCGCGTCGAGGTTTTCTCGCTGGGCTTTGGCACGCGCCTGTTCGGCGTTAAGTACGGAGACACGGATTACCGCATCAGCGCGCTGCCGCTGGGCGGCTACGTGAAGATGTCGGGCGAGACGCCGGGGTCGGAGACGACCGGCGATCCTGGGGAATTCAGCGCCCATCCGCGCTGGCAACGGGTTTTGATCGCGCTTGCCGGGCCGGTAGCCAACTTCATTCTCGCGTTTGTGCTGATGGCTGGTTTGTACACCATGCACAACGAGGTCGAGCAGTATCTCGCGGCTCCGGCTGTGCTCGATGTGGTGCCGCTTAATTCGCCCGCGGGGCGTGCGGGCCTCGAGAGCGGCGACCACATGCTTCGCTTCGACAATGAGCGAAACCCGAGCTGGGAAAAGGTGATCGACCGGGCGCTGCTCGACGTCAACTCCACCGTCCCGATCACCGTGGAACGCGTGGTCAACGGCCAGACGAAGCAGTTCAGCACCGAGCTTCTGCTCGCCGATCCCTCCAAGGGTCAGGACTTCGATATTGGAGCACTGGGGCTGCTTCCCAGAGAGCAGGATGGCCCGGTCATCGTGGCCGATGTGATGCCCGGCGATCCCGCGGCGAAGGCGGGGCTCAAGTCGGGCGATGGTCTTGTCTCCGTCAACGGGCAGATGGTCCACGGCGTTGTTGCGGTTATCGCTGTTCTTGACGAGGCGGGCAACAAGCCGGCGAATCTTGTGGTAGAGCGAAACGGCAAGCAGTTCGGCGTTACTGTACAGCCCATCTGGACCGATTTCGGGACCGGCGGTACTCCGGGTTACAGGCTGGGCTTTACCCCCGTCCCGGCGCCCTTCACCGTGGAGCAGTTGCCGCTTCCGCAGGCGCTCCGCCGGTCGTTCACATACAACCTGCATTACTCGGGACTGATCCTCGATATCCTGCACCGCATGTTCACCCGCCACGGCGCGGTGATGCAGCAACTGAGCGGGCCAATCGGCATGGCGCGCATGACCGGGGAGGCCGCTGAGATGCACGGGTGGCAGCCGATCATCGGCCTCACTGCGCTGATCAGCCTCAACCTTGGCATCATGAATCTGCTGCCGATTCCGATTCTTGACGGCGGCATGATCCTGCTGCTGTGCATCGAAGGCTTGTTGCGTCGCGACCTGAAGCAGGAATTCAAGGAACGGGTGTATCAGGTCGCGTTTGTGATGTTGATCCTGTTCTTCGCCATCATCATGGTGAATGACGTTTCTAAGCTGAACCTCTTCCAGCACCTCAAGCCATAGCGGCCTGTTTGCCGGCAACACCGAGGTCCGCCGTTCGGCGGGCCTTTTTCTTTCCTTTTGGGGAATTGCTCGGAATTATTCTGCCAAGAGCGGGGGCCGATAACCGAACTCGCTGTCGAGGGCCGCCGCAACCTCGAGCGCCAGTTCGTCGGCGAACGGGCGCCCGGCAACCTGCACGCCGATGGGCAGACCCTCCGCAGACCGGCTCACCGGCACAACCGCCGCCGGTCCACCCAGCAAATTGAAACCCTGCGTGTAGCGCATCGCGTCGAAATAGGCGACGGCTTGGCCATCGATGTTCCAGCTCCGCTCGAAGGGTTTGAATGCCGGAATGGAGCACACCGGGCAAAGCAGAATGGGAAACTGCCGCATCTCTTCGAGCAGACGCGCCCGCACTTTGTCGGACTCGACCCACGCATCGAGCAGGGAATCGGCGGTCAGCGGTGTTTCTGCTCGCGCAATCGCCAGATAATCGCGGAAGGTCGGGCTCAAATCCTGTTCGCGCCCGCGAATTGTGGGCGCGTAGAGCATCGCTCCGCACTGGACGAAGAAGGTCCACCACAGTTTCCGCGCTGCTTCGAGCGCGCTGGGCCGGAATGGCTTCAGCTTGAAGCCCTGGCGTTCCAGAGCCCGTACGGCCTGGTGTAACGCGGTTCGCGTCTCGGCGGTCACGGGAACGATGCCATCGTCTTCGAACCATCCGATGGGAGCCTGTTTTGCTTCGTCTCGCGAGACGCGCCGATGCGGGACGGGCGCGCTGTTCGGATCTGTCGGGTCCTGGCCGGACAGGGTTTCGAAGAGCAGTCGCAGATCGCCGATCGCGCGTGCCATCGGCCCGATAGACCCCAGGAACGAAAATGGTCCGAGGCATGGTGGCAGGTGTCCTGCGGACGGGAAGCGGCCCGGGGTCGGTTTCAGCGCGCAGATGCCCGTGAAATGCGCGGGTTCGCGCACCGATCCGCCGCTGTCGCTGCCGAGCCCGGCCGCCGACATTCCAGCAGCGATCGCTGCTGCTTCGCCGCCGCTCGATCCGCCTGCCGTGTACTCCGGGTTCCACGGATTCCGCGTGCTCCCGTACAGCAGGTTCTCGGTCTCGTACGCCATGAGGAACTCAGGACAGTTCGACGTCCCCAGCAAAACAGCTCCGGCGGCGAGCAACCGATCCACCACGACTGCATTCCTCTCCGGGATTGAGCCGATTTCCGGGAATTTGTTGAGCACGCTGCCGATCTCGCAGCGATAGCCCGCGACCGCGATCGACGACTTCACCGTCACGGGGAGCCCCGACAAAGGTCCTGGCCGAAGTCGCTTCGCCTGCGCGCGGACCCGCTCCGCGTCAAAGTCCACAAGTGCGTTCAGCGCTGGATTGAGGCGCTGAATTTGCACGATGTGCTCGTCGGCGAGTTCGCGCGGAGTGATGGCGCGCCGCCGCAGCAACGCAAGCTGTTCGGTCGCCGGAAGAAGAGTGACGGACATGGAGGGGTGAAGGGCAATTATAATTTCGCCCAGTGCCGACTGACTTCGCCGCCGCTCCGCGAACCGTGCCAACGCCTTCCTGGGCTGAAATTGTGGGGCGCGAGACCTTAACGCGTAATCCGACCCTCATTCCCAGCGTGGCTGGCCGCCGGATTCTCGTCACCGGAGCTGGCGGCTTCATCGGATCCGAAATGGTCCGCGTCTTCGCCGCCTCGGGAGCATCGCAGATCGTGCTTCTCGATATAGCGGAGCAGCCGCTCTTCGCCGTCGATTGCGAAATGACGACCCGCGGCTTCGGAGACCGCTCGGTTCCGATCCTTGGCAGCGTCTGTGACGGCGCACTACTCACGGCGCTCTTTGAGGAGCACCGCCCGGAACTCGTCCTCCACGCTGCCGCTCTGAAGCACGTTCCGCTGATGGAACGGAATCCATTTGCTGCCGTCGAGACAAACAGCGTTGGCACATGGCTGCTGGCGAAGATTGCGCAGAGGCATCACGTCCGCAGCCTGATTCTCATTTCCACTGACAAAGCCGTTGCGCCGCACAGCATTATGGGCGCGTCAAAGCGCATCGCGGAGCTGGCGATCCTTGCGCAACCTGGAATGACAGCGGTGCGGCTCGTCAACGTTATTGGCTCGCCCGGCAGCGTCGCGCCGCTTTTCGCCGAACAGATTGCACAAGGAGGACCGATCACTGTCACGCATCCGGCAGCGCGCCGGTACTTTCTCACGCTCGATGAAGTGATCGCGCTGATCGCCGAGGCTGTTGACGCCGATTCAGCGCAGGGCATTTTGGTTCCCGATCCTGGCGAGCCAGTTTTGATTGCCGATCTTGCTCGCCGCATGATCGCGCGCCGGACAAATGTGCGTC
>Ga0181520_10006779_pt1 | contig 17283 bp, 11 predicted proteins | sample PEATcosm2014_Bin_29_FD_132451 | JGI IMG/M metagenome (GOLD analysis project Ga0181520, IMG submission 132451) | Peatland microbial communities from MTU Mesocosm Facility, Houghton, MI, USA - PEATcosm2014_Bin02_30_metaG | ecosystem: Environmental > Terrestrial > Soil > Wetlands > Peat | place... | reverse complement strand
TTCTCAGATGGAGCGGCCGGGATTCGTATCACCCTTGTGTGCCAAGAGCACGAATAGAAGACTGTCGGCAACTAGGCGCAAATATTGCTGGACAGGTGCGGCCTTTTTCATAGAAGAATGACAGCCTCTGTTTTGTTATGAATTTTAGAGACAGGACACCAGCGGATCGGGGTAGAGCGATCAGCGTGAGGATGGGCTCCGATCCCCCATCAAGTCTATTGGGTGCGAATTTGATTCAGGCCGGGTGCCAGGGCCCACGTCCGGCCACCATACACGAAGCTTCCGGCAAGCTTGCCGGGCAGCGTGATGGTCGCGCCCAAAGTCGAACCGTCGCGCTTGTATTCGATGTTGATCGGACCTTCAGGATGAGGGAAGGTCGTCGTGAGTGAGTTCAGGCTGCCAAGGTGTGGAGCGATGCGCACGGAGGCGAATTCGGGGCTCGCGGGTTCAACGCCTGCAACGAGCGTCAGCATGTCGTAGATGGGGTGTGCGGACCAAGCGTGCGAGTCGGAGCGCGTCTCGCCCGGAACCTCAGGCCAAGTGGAGAAATGGAGTGGCAGCAGCTTGCGCCATGGATCAAGGGATTGCAGATATTCGCCGGCCAGCCCAGCATGGTCTAAAGCGCGCGCGAGGTAAAAGCGGAAGTAGTAGGAGGCGCTCATCACGGCGTCCGGTGTGGTTCCCGGCTCAATTGCGAGAATTTTGCGAAGGATCGATTGCTGATTCTCTTTGGGAATGACGTCGTAGAGGACCGACAGAATGTTGGCCTGCTGGCTGAAGATTTTTTTGTCCGGATTGTCGGCGATGAGGCCGCGATCTTTGCTCCAGCACTTGTCATAGATGGCGGAACGGACGTGCGCCGCGCGGGCGCGGTAGCGATCCGCGAGAACTGGATCGCCGAGATTCTGCTCAAGACCGCTGGCGTCGTCGAGGGCGCCCAAATATTCGAGCGTGGTCATGCAGGACTCGCCGCTTGTGCTGTAGGTGGGGATTACCTCCTTGTCTTGGACCCAGTCAATGAAGCTCCACCACGGAACTTCGTGCAGCAGGCCGTCGGGCTGCTCGTAGTGCGCGAACCAGCCTAAGACGGCGCGGGTACCGGGGAGTGCTGTGCGGACGGGCTCGGGATCGGGCCGGTACATCCACCAGTCGTGGAGCATGCCGATCCAGAGGAGGGAAAATGTGGGGATGGTTTGTGGCAGGGAACTGGGATAGCGGCTGCGGGTAAGGCCTTCCGGGATGCGTGAGTCGTTGAAGGCATTGAGGGCCTGCTTGGCGAGGCGGTCGTCGCCTGCGACGCTGTAGGAGATGAGCGCCTGGATGCGGGTGTCGCCGATGTATTGGAGCTGCTCGTAGTAGGGCGTGTCCATGTAGGTTTCATGGGCGTCGAGACGGGCGGTGCGCCAACTGATCTCCCAAATCTTGTCGAGGTCGGCGTTGCCGGATTGGAATGTGGCGCGCTCTTCGAAAGGATAGGCCGTGAACTGCGCGGTGAGGGAGTCGAGAGTCAGCGGGGCATTGCCGGTGGTGATGTCGAGGCCGATGTAGCGCCAGGTGCGCCACCAGAGCGGCTCAAAGGTGCGATGCGGTTCGCCGTCGGGCAGGAAGCTGTCGGTGAGGCCCAGCGCGGAGCGATCGCCTACAGCATCGCGGTCGCCTTTTTGATTGTTCTTGTCGTAGAGAGCTTCAGAGTAGGCGAGGTGTATGTGTGCACCTTTGCCACCGGAAACGGTGAGTTGCGGATAGGCAGTGGTGAGGGTTTTGCGATCGAGAACCAGATGGAGTTCGGTGTCGGGCGGGATCGTGATGGGCGCAGTTGGGAAGCCTCTAAGTTCAGGTAAATTGGTGCGGACGACTTCGCCTGAGGCGGTGGGTGCATAGTCCATGTGCGGAAGCGCGTCCGGAATGAGGCTCCAAGGATTATCGCCCGTGACCTCGGCGGAGTGGGCTTTGTTCACGCCGGGATAGATGCTATCGCGCATTGGAGATGCTGCTGCCACCCAGGATGAGCCGGAAGCATTCGGGGTGTTCCAGTTCCAGTCGTAGTGGGTGGCGTCGATCTCCTCGCCGGGTCCGGCGGCCATATATTCCTTGATGGTGACCGTGTCGCGGTCGAGCGGGCGTTGCCCCTTTTCTTCCTCAACGAGCCAGCCGTCTGGAGTGCTGATAGAGTTTGCCCCCGTCGATTCGCTTTCGAGCAGGAATGCGGTGCGGTCGCTCATTTGGGCAATGGGTGCGAAGACTCCGAAGTTCCAGACGGTCGCGGTGATGAGGTTTTGACCGGTCTGGAGATAAGGCGCAAGGTCGAAGATTTCATAGCGCCAGTGCGTGAGGTCGCCACGGGCCGGGCCGTCGCCCACGCGATGGCCATTGACGAAAAGGATGAAGCGGTTGTCGGCGCTGACGCGGACGCGATAGCTCGAGGGGACTGAGGGCAGATTCAGAGCGCGGCGGAAGTGGAGAACGATGGGCTCGCGCAGGGGCGCGGTGGGATGAGTGATCCAGGAAGCGGTCCAGTTCCGTTGCGGTGGGTCGGGTTGGATGGGAGATTGCGCTTGCAGAGCCAAGGTGCTGAGAGCGAGGGCGAAGAGGGCAAGAAACTGGCGCAAGGGATCGGGCCTTTCGTTCGACAGACCAGCTTAGAACAGTTATGCGAGGTCAGCGTCCCGGATTTGGTGGAGAGGTAGTTTCCGAATTGCGGACTACCGACCCCGAATCCAGGGACGAAACGGTGGCGAAGTTGACCGCGACTTTCGGGGTGCGGAAAGGATATCAGTTGGCGGATTGCGGGCCGGACGACCGGAAAACGAAGATATGGACCCCAGGGTCGTCTTACAATGATCTGCACCGAATTCATTCAATGGGCCACCTCGATGTCGGCTTTTTCTTTCGAGTCGAGCACAGTATGGAATGGGGAGCCGGAGACTCGAAGATCGAAAAAAATGGAGGGGACGCATGAGACTGCGTGAAGGACGATCTCAATTCAGAAATGTTGCGATGAGGGCATTGGCAGCGGCAGCACTGGCAGCGGCAGCACTGTTCGTACTGCCCGCGAGCGGGTCCCAGGCAGGTGGTGGGGGGGATAACAGTCCCGATGTGCTTGAGGTTCGCCACTATGTGCTCACGCTCGACAAGGCACAGAGGGCGGCCACAGCCGTGCAAAGCATCAGCCAACTGGCCGCAGCGAATCCCAGCCTGAATGCCGCGTTGGATGGTTCCAGCGGCACTACGGGCAAGAAGCCGATCGCGCAACAGGCTCAGGACATCGATTCGCGCTATCCACAGATAGCTGCGATCATCCGAACGAACGGGCTGGGTACACGGGAGTTCATCGTGGTCACGGGCGCAATCCTCAACGACGTAGGGTGGGTAACGATGAAGAAAGGCGGCATGGTCCAGACTTACCCAGCAGGCATGATTACGACGGAAAATGCAGCTTTGATCGAGGGGAACTGGCCTGCATTCCAGGAGATCGCCGCCAAGATGACGCCGCCTAATGTGAAGTAAGGGTGGTTGGCAAGCAAGTCAACGTGCAGGACAGAGAGTGGTGGCATGCAATTGCTTTTGCCAGGGCGGCGGTACACAACTTTTTCGCGGTTCTTCTGTGTCAAATCTTGGGCGCCATCTTCCTGGTTCCGCGAAGGATGGCCAGCGGCCTTCCTGGAAATGGACCTTTTGCCCGGTTTTCGGGTTGTATGCGTTTGATTTAGCGGCCTTGTAACCTTCTGTTCATATTGCCCCGTTAGGCTACCGTTGGTGATAGCTCCTGTGCCAGAGATTCGAATCCAGCAAACGCAATTCCAGCGTGAGCCCGACAAACCTGAAGAACCGCGCTCGGCGAAAACGGCACCCGCCGAGCCTTCTCCGATCCGGCAATATCTGCTTTCTCGTGGAAACTCGGCGATAGCCGATCGCGCCTTCAAGATTCTCATGGTGCTGTGTGCACTGAGCATCTTCGCGATCGTGGGGCTGATCGCCTGGCAACTGGTGGCAAGTTCCCAATTGACTTGGCAGAAGTTCGGCATTGGCTTCTTTTACAAGACCTTTACCAATTCTGTTACGAATGAGCCGTTGTACTGGGATCCGGTCAACGAGCAATTCAGTGCTCTGCCATTTATCTACGGCACATTGGTGTCCTCGTTTTTGGCGCTTTTGATCGCGGTGCCGCTTGGAGTTGGGCTGGCCATTTTCCTTACGGAAATGAGCCCTCGTGTTTTGCGCGGCCCTCTCGCATTCCTGACCGAGTTGCTGGCCGCGATTCCAAGCGTAATCTACGGACTTTGGGCGGTGTTTGTCCTGGTGCCGCTGTTACGGCAATATGTGAACCCCTTGCTGACGAGCGTGCTGGGGTGGACAGGATTTTTCAGCAACGACAACCCCACCGGCCTTGGCTTTCTAGCGGGAGGCGTAATCCTGGCGATCATGATTCTTCCCATCATTTCATCGCTCACTCGCGAGGTGATGAGCGCCGTACCTCACTCGCAACGCGAGGCGGTGTTGGCGCTCGGCGCCACGCGTTGGGAGATGATCAGCATGGGTGTGCTTCGGAATGCGCGCATCGGCATTGTAGGGTCGATCATTCTCGGTTTGGGTCGAGCGCTGGGTGAGACGATGGCGGTCACGATGGTGATTGGCAATACTCCGGAGATCCACCGCTCGCTGCTCTCGAACGGGAGTTCGATGGCGTCGGTGATTGCGAACGAATTCACCGAGGCCGTGAACGACGTTCATCGGACCGCGTTGATCGAGATAGGCCTGGCTTTGTTCATCGTTACGATTATTGTGAACGGATTGGCTCAAATTCTGGTCTGGGCGGTAACACGGGGAACGCCAGCGCAGGCGCGTTGAGGAGACTTTAGTGGGCGCGGAGACCTTCAAGGCGGAGAACTTCAAGTCAGAGAACTTGAAGTCAAGGATTCGAACGATCACCGATAACGCGGTCACAGTACTGGCCATTTTGGCGACGGTGCTGGTGGTGTTGCCGCTGGTCGTGATTTTCGGATATCTCGTCTACAAAGGAGCGAGTTCGCTGAATCCGGCTTTCTTTACGCAGATTCCCAAACCGGAAGGTGAAGACGGCGGAGGCATGGCGAACGCCATCGTCGGTTCGGCCGTGCTGCTGGGTATATCCAGCGCAATTGGCGTCCCGATTGGAATTGGCGGCGGCATCTTTCTGGCGGAATACGGACGGGGAACGAAACTGGCAAACGCGGTGCGCTTTACCGCGGATGTGCTGAATGGCGTGCCTTCCATCGTGATGGGTTTGGCGGCGTATGCATTGATTGTCAGCCCTCATATCGGTTTTTTGCCGTTTGTCGGCCATTTCTCGGCGTTTTCCGGTGGAGTTGCCCTGGGGATCATGATGATTCCAACGGTCTGCCGGACGACGGAAGAGATGCTGCTGATGGTGCCGCACGCGGTGCGCGAGGCTGCGCTGGGATTGGGTGTTCCCGCCTGGCGCTCGGTTCTGTCGATCACGGTGAAGACGGCCTCTCCGGGCATCATCACGGGATGCATGCTCGCGTTTGCGCGGGTGGCCGGGGAAACGGCCCCCTTGCTGTTTACGGCGCTGGGCAATTCCTTCATGAGCACCAGTCTGGACCGACCGATCGAAGCGCTGCCTCTGCAGATTTATGTCTTTGCGCTTTCGCCTTATGACGACCAGCACAGGCTAGCTTGGGCGGGCGCGCTGGTTTTGATTTCATTGATTGTCGTTGCCGTTTCTCTGGTTCGCTATGTGACCAGCCGGGGCGTTCTGAAAGGGGCAAGCTAAAAGGCATTTCTCCTTGAGATAGCCTTTTCAAAGTTTTGCGATGTCGCGATTTCTTGAGAAAATCGCGAGCTGAAATTTTCGGCTTCTGTGGAATGAACAAGGAGAAATGCGCAAGTGGGCGTTCGCATCGACGTGACCAATCTGAACGCGTGGTACGGTACCAATCACACGTTGCAGGACATCACATTGAATATTCCGGCTAACCACGCCACGGCGCTGATCGGGCCGTCCGGCTGCGGGAAGAGCACGTTTGTGCGGTGCCTGAACCGGATGCACGAGACGAATCCGATTGCGCGGGTTACAGGGACAGTCCGTATCGGCGACCTGGACATTTATAACGACGCCAAACCGGTGCAGGTGAGGCGCCGCGTGGGGATGGTGTTCCAGCGGCCGAACCCGTTTCCGACCATGTCAATTTACGACAATGTGGCGTCAGGGCTGAAGCTGAACGGGTATGCCAACCGCCGGGTGCTCGACGAAATTGTGGAAAAATCGCTGAAGAACTCCGCGCTCTGGGATGAGGTGAAGGACGATCTCAAGAAGAAATCGGGAGCGAGTCTTTCTGGCGGCCAGCAACAGCGCCTGTGTATTGCGCGCGCACTGGCCGTGGATCCCGAGGTCCTGTTGATGGACGAACCGGCGTCGGCGCTCGATCCTGTTTCGACTTCGAAGATTGAGGATCTGATCTTTCAATTAAAGTCGCAATACACTATCGTGATTGTGACGCATAACATGCAACAGGCGGCCCGAGTTGCAGAGAAGACCGGGTTCTTTCTGAATGGCCGCATGGTGGAATTCGACTCGACGCACAAGATCTTTACGAATCCCAGCGACAAGCGTACTGAGGATTACATCACGGGCAGGTTTGGATGACGCGCATTCGGTTTCAGCGAAGCCTCGACGAATTGAAAGAGAACCTGCTGATGATGGCAGGCCTTGCAGAACAGGCCATCCAAAGGGCTATTGAGGCTTATCGGGTGCGCGACCTGTCGATCTGCGATCTGGTCAGCCGCAGCGAGAATGCGATCAATCGGCTCGAGCGCGACATCGATCAGGCGGCACTCGATCTGCTGGCGATGGAGCAGCCGATGGCCATCGACCTGCGATTCATTCTGAGCGTGATTAAGATTAACGCCGATCTGGAACGCGTAGGCGACGCGGCCAAAAGCATCAGCGATCGTGTGCGCAACATGGAGCAGATGGCAGTAGCGGATTTGCCCGTGGATATTCCGCGGATGGCCACGCTCTCGGCGGAGATGGTGCGCAAGAGTCTGCAGGCGTTTATTGAAGCGGATGCGGATATTGCGCGGAATGTACTCACGATGGATGACGCTGTGGACGCGATGAATCGCGCCGCCTACAAGTCGCTGACCAAGGTGATGGAAGAACAGAGCCATATTGCACCGCAGGCCCTGAACGCATTGATGATTAGCCGTGCGCTGGAGCGCGTGGCGGATCACGCGACGAACATCGCAGAAGACGTGATTTTCTGGGTGCAGGGCGACGATGTTCGGCATCGCAAGAGTGTGGCTGCGCAGAAAGAGAAAGACGCAAAGACGACGGCCAGCTAAGGTTTCAATTCAGCTTTCGACTGCCCACCAATCGAACATCGACATGCGCGGATAGTAGAGACCGGCGCGGATGGGTGTGTCTTCGCCGTGAAGCCCGCGCAGGATAACTGCGTAGGCTTCGAGCTGCGGAGCGAAAAGGTTTCGGAAGGCCAGCAACGCTACAGAAGGGTCAAGGTTGATGGCATGTGCAGTCTTGTAGTCGATGATCCACCATGCATCCTGGCCTTCAGATTGGGGCTCAAGCCCTGCGCGAAACACGCGATCGACGCGAATGGAACGTAACCCATCGGCGACGATGCCGGACCAAGAGGCTTCACTCGCTGCTTCGGCATGCGGCGACAGGATCCATTGGCCGAGTGGATTGGTCGTGGCCTGCTGAGCGATATTGAGAGCTCGAAAAGCGATGGAATTCGCTTCGGCCTGCGTCAAGCCGGTGGCGCGTATTTGAGCCTTTATGCGCGCCTGCATCTGCAGGAGCGCTACCCGCGTACCGGTCCAATCGAGGTTCATACGCAGCCTGGCACACTCTTCGAGCAGCGTGTGCACGGCCGTGCCGAGAGCGCGGGAGGCGATTCCGCCTTCGTGCCGCATGTACCTTGCGGGGTCGCCGATTTGAACGGGATTCTGCTCGCGAGGCATGCTCGAAAGGGCAGGGGAATCGTGTGAGGCGAATCCAGCCGGAAGGCGGCGGAGCAGAGTTGGCTTGGCGGGGCTCGGCATCGCTTCAAGATTGGCGGAGGCAGCGATTGTTTCGACCAGGAGTTCTTCGTTCGCTCGCGATTCTGTTCTTGCAGATTGCCATTCGTTGAAGCACGCGCGCAACTGTTCTTCAAACGCGGGCCAAGCGGTGGCGAGGAGACAGTTGCTGGGCTCGATCAGGGTAGGCATACCCGCAGCATCCTTGTATTCGGGCCTTGCGAAGAAGTGCAGTTCTTCGCGTGCGCGCGTGGCAGCGACGTAAAGGATGCGCCGCATTTCCTGCGATTCGCGCTCGCGATACATGCGATCGACCCACTGTTTCGACGAGCTGCGCTCACCGCCTCGCGTCTGGATTGGTGCAACCAGGAACTCGGTGATTTCACCGGAAGAATCGGGCTCCGCCAAGCCGCGTTCAAGCCACGAAAGGAGCTTGCCACCCGTGTTTCGGCCGCGCGCCTGCAATTCGGGAACGATGACGACTTCAAACTCGAGTCCCTTGGACTTGTGAATGGTCATTAACTGCACGCCGCATTCTATGCTCGCTGCCGGATCGGGCATTGCAGTCAGGGCGTCGAGGGCCGAATCGAGCGCAGGGCCGAGGAAATCCTGTGCGCCGTTGGGTAGATTGTCGAGGCAGCGCCAAAGCAGCTTGAGATTGGCTTGAGCCGTCGAATCCACGCAACTCGCGCCGCCGAGGCTGAGCCAGATCTGCTCAAGCCAAGTCCCCAGAGACGTCGTCGACAGCGTTGAGGCCAATGTTGGCGCGAGTTGGATTGCGCGCTGAACACGTTCCACAGCGCGGCCGCGGTCGTCGCTGAGAAAATGAATTCGTTCTTCAATCAATCGTGGGACTGGCCGCTCAAGCAGTTCGGGTTGATCGCCACCGGTGAGCGTGTAAAGTTCTTCAAGCGCAAGGCCGCACCACGGGGCACGCAGCACACCGAGCCAAGCGACGCGGTCGAAAGGATTGAGAAACGCTCGTCCAAGGGCGAGTGCATCCAGGACCTCTGGACGCTCGTTCAATCGTTCCAGATCCACGGCGCGAAAGGGAATCGCTGCCTTACGTAGCGCAATGGCGATTGGTTCAAGAGAACTGCGCGCTCGGGCCAAGACCGCCACTCGATATTTTGTTCCGGCCGACCGGGCCTGCTCGACACGATCGAGGTGACTGCCGATGAGCGCGACGATTTCGGCTGTTTGGTTCTCGCGCGCTTCGTTCCGTTGTGCCTCGATTTCCTCCTTTTGCCGCGTTGCGCCGGGTCCGGCAGAATCCCTCGAAGATTGAGGCATGAATTCGAAATGCATTGTGAATCGCGGAGAGGCGTCAGTGCTCGGATCGTGAGCCGGTTCAGCAGGCGAGAACTCGATGCCGCTGCCGTCATCTTTGGCGAAGATCCGATCAAAGGCTTCGTTCAGGCCGTTTACCAATGCTGGCCGGGTGCGGAAATTGGCGGTGAGTGAGACGAAATCGAAGAGGAGCGGATCGCTGCCCGGGATCTCCAGACCGAATTGCCGCACGCGGGGAAAGAGCTCGGCATCGGCATCGCGGAAGAAGTAGATCGACTGAATTGGATCGCCGACGACAAAGAAAGTGCGACCAGCCAGATCGGGCCACGCAGCGGCTAGATCTGCGAGCAGGCGATGCTGGCGGCGGCTCGTGTCCTGAAACTCATCGACCAGCAGGTGGCGGATACCGTCGGCGACTGCAATTGCAGCGTCGTTTGGTAAACCGTCCTCGCCAGCGAGGACGCGCTGTGCGATCTGGGCCACCTCAATGAAGTCCACAGAGCCGGCTTCGGCGAATACGATTTGCAGTTCGGCCGCAGCCTGGCGGAGCAGCGTGAAACATGTACGAACGATGTGCCAATCTTCCTCAGAGTAGCGGGGCGGAGGCAGTGTGCAGAAGTCACAGAGTGCGGCTTCGAGGCCGTCGACGTTTTTCAAATCGGCGATCAGCCGGGTGAGACGAGCCTTCTCGAACTGACGATCTGAGGGAAAGCCATGAGTCTTGTTGATCTGAATGCGAAAGGAGCCTTCCTGTGTGAGCACGAGCTCGGCGAGACCGAGAAGTGCACATCGGCCGTCGTCGAGCGCTTCTTTACTCTCCCATGGGCCGGTGGGGAATTCGGGAAGTTTGGCGAGGTCCCGGTGGAGTGCACCGTCGCTCTGCTCACAGGCAAAGCGCGCCAGTTCCATAGCCTCATTGCGCGCGCCTGGCACCTGGTCAAGGAGCCGATTGATCTCCCCGATTGCCTGAGAAACGGCACTCGTGAACGGCCTTTCCAGACGTTCGCGCAGGGCATTCCAATCGGGCTCGCTTTGGAGCACAAAATCGTGCATCCATCGATCGCGTTCCCCAAGCATTTGAATGAGCTGCTTTTCAAGTTCGCTCCAATTGTTATCGCGCCAGAGCAGCAGGACCTCAACTGCGGCAATCGATTCGGGATTGTCGCCTGCTATTTTTTTCAACGTGTTGCGTGCAGCGCGGCGATACAGCTCCGACGGCCTCTCGTCAATTCTCAAGTCGGCGCCGAAATGAGAGAGCAGCGGTTGCTGGATCGCCAGTTCACGACAGAAGGAATCGATGGTCGAGATCCGCAGATTGGCGGGAAGATCTTGAAGTTGCCAGCCGAGCGCCTGTGAGCGGAGAAGTGCGCGATGAGCCAACACCTCCATGGAGAAGTCGTCCGCGGAATCTGCGGGTGCGCCAGCGGCCGACGCTTTCTCGAGCTCGGCGAGGATGCGGATTCGCATTTCAGCGGCGGCAGCCTTGGTAAACGTGATGGCGACAATCTGGCCTGGATCGTCGACTTCGCCGAGCAGCCGCAGGAAGCGGCGCGTGAGCAGGTCGGTTTTGCCCGAGCCGGCAGGTGCCTGGACGAGAATAGAGCGGTCAACACAAAGTGCCTTCTCGCGCTGGGACTGGTCGGGAGGAGCGGCCTTGATTGCAGACTTACTCATCGGCTGGCACCTCCTCTTCTTCCTCGTCTTCTAATTCAGATTGAGCCCGATTTTCGTGAATGCGGCAAAGCGCATAAAGACCGCATCGCTCGCAGGTGCTGGGGTATTCGCGCGGGTCGACGTCGGCACGGCCGGCGATGAAATCGTGTGCGAGCTGTTCGATGGATCGCTTCCAGTCGGCGAGTTGTTCGGGGGTGAGAGGCCTCTTGGCGAGCGCGTCGGTGCGTTTGAGGTTGCCAATGAGAGTCGCATTCGCGTCGGTCACGCGTCCGGCAAACTCGAAGTCGCCCGGGCGAATCTTTGCAAAGACCAGACCGCCAAGCCGCTGGTTGAGCGCGAAGCCGGCATAAACCGGCAGTTGCACATCGTCCGGGCGAGGCAGTTCCCACGCCTTGCACGTGACGTTGCCGGTCTTGTAGTCGATGACAAGCAGCGATCCATCGCTGAGCCGATCGATGCGATCGAGGCGCAGGTCCAATTCGCGATCCGCGATGTGAATTGTACGCGCCGATTCAGTTTCCGCTATGGAGAAGGGAAGCCGCGTGGTCTCGTATGCGAGCCATTCAGTGACGAGGTGCTGGAGCCGCGTCGCCTCAAGCTGAAGATAGCGGCGAGGCATTCGGTCCGCGGTCCCTTCGGGTAGTTTTTCTTCGATCACTCTGCGGACATGCTTTTCGACGAAGTCAGTTAGATTCTTGAGTGCGATCAAATCCTGGAGCGAGCGCAAACCATCGGGTGGGCCGCTCCAGATGGCGTGCAACACCGCATGGAGCAGCAGACCGCGCTGCGCCGCGGAAAGCCCAAATTCAGCGGGCTCCCATCTTTGCGCGCCGAGCCGCGCGGTGGCAAAGGCTTTGAACGCGCATTGCGACTGGAAAGTAAGCACAGCTGATCCGCCTCGAATTTTCCCGGGGGGGAAGGGAACTTGGCTCGCATCGGCGAACGGTACGGTCAGCTGCATTTCAGTGCGCGCCGCAAGCAACTGCGGGGGGAGCGGCACGGGCGATTCAGCAAAGCGCACGACGAGGTGAGATGGACGTGTTTCAGTTTCGGATTTTTGGGATGCGTAGCTGAAATTGACGATGGGTGCCGATTGCAGCAAACGTTTTGTAATTGATTCTGCCAGATCCAAATCGTGGCGGGCCGACGCGTGCGGCATGGCGAATTCACGCTGCAAGGGAAGCGGCAAGAATGAATGCGCGGAGCCCGATGCAGGCCAAGCTTCTTCATCGGCGCCGAGGAACCACAGCGCATCTGCGTTGAGCCCCGCAGATTCGGCAGGGCCGGTGATCTGGATCGGTGCGTCGGTGGACTCCGGAACGAACAGCGTCTCGTCAAGAACGCGCGCAAGAGATGAAAGAAATTCCTGCCACATTATTCGTCGGCCATCGAACCCGAGCGAGGCGCAGAGATCCAGCGCCTGTTCCAGTCGGTGCCACGCCTGAAATTCAGCGCTCGACAGCGCGCGCTCACCGGGGGTGCCCGCTGTGCGGAGAAGATCTGGGACCCGCGCGACCCAGTCAATGGGACTTTGTTGCTTGTCTCTCAGGATGCGGTGTGCGTCGATCATGCCGCGCAGCCAATCGTGCGAGCGGCTTTCCCATGCGATGCGCTGGCTGGCGAAGGATTGCAGGGTCCATTCGGGGCGCGCAAGATTTCGGCGGCGGATCGTTCTCATGCTGGACTGGAGAGCAACCGATTCGGCCGGTCCAGCGCCGAACAAGCCCGTCGAAAAGAGCCAATCCAATTCAGTTTCTGAGAGCGGACCGTCGAGCCAGCGGAACAGCAGATGAGCTGCACGCACGATCGGTACATGGCTGAGAGGGATTCCGAGAGAGAATTCGAAGAGCGGCCGCGCTCCAGGTCCGGCGTGGCGAAGAAAGGCGCGCTCGATCTCACCTCGACGCGCGGCGATGTCCTGCGAAACAACGAGCAGGCGCGTTCCGGGTTTGGCCGCGATCTGGCCCATGCACCAGTTTGCGCAGGCTGCAATTTCGGAATCTTCGTCGGTGGATTTGTAGAAATGAATTTCGTTGGCTTCCGCATGGGCTTCGGATTCTTGCCATGCACCCCAGACATCGAAGAGCGCTTTGTGAATCGGAAGGAGGCGGTCGAAGCCGACCACCAACAATGGAGTACGCGGGGTGTCGTCTTGTTGTAGAAGGGGAATCAGCTCCAACGGCAATCGTGCCTGGCTCATCATTGCGCCGTTTTGGCAAGCGCTGTCGAAAGCGGCCAGCCAGGCACTGAATGCTCCCGGATCATTATCCCAAGCTCTTCGAGTGGGCTCGTTCAAATAGCGCGGAGCAAAAGAACACAGCAGCTCATGCGCCCTGATTGCCATGGTGGCGAGCCGCTGGCGCGGAGCTTCGAGGGCTGAAGCAAGGTGCTGCTCGCGACCTATAATTTCCGCCCAGAGCGCCTGTTCCTGCGCGGAATTCAGGAGCATGCGCTCATCGCGTGCGTACTTTTCCCAAGATGCGGTGATGAAACTTGTCCATGCTTGAATGCTGGGCGCTGGCCAGGCCATTGCGCCTTCCGCACGACGGCGGCGGTGGAACGCCATTTGCAAGGAGCGTGCGGTGCGTTCGCTCGCCGTGACTATGAGTCCGCCGCCGCGAATCCAATCGTCGATCTGTGTGTGACGCGAAGGCCCCATGCCTGCGTTATACGCTGTCCAGCCGGAATGGCGCTATCGGTGCAAGCGTTGGAAATCGCGGTTGTAAACTGGGGTGTGAGTCGCCGACTTTTTGCTTTTTCGCTGCTAGTTATTGTGTTGGCAGGTTGCCATGCGGGGCACCAGGATTCCTCAGCAACAGAGGCAAGTCCTTCGTTCAAGGTCTACAAACTACGAGGCAAAGTGGTCTCAACGAACACCGCGACGGGTGAAGTCACGCTCGATCATGAAGCCATCCCCGGCTTTATGGATGCAATGACGATGCCGTACAAGCTGAAAGACGCGAGCGTCCTGAGCGAGCTGCATCCGGGAGATGTGATTACGGCTGATCTTCTGGTCTCGCAAAATGCGGATGCCGATGTGCTGCTGGACCACATTGTTGTGGTGGCGCAGGGGAAACCCGATTACAAGCCCGCAGTTATCTACCATGTGCCTGCGCCGGGCGATACGGTACCGGACTTCGCGTTGCGGAATCAGGACGGACGTATGATTCATCTTAACCAATTTCGTGGGAGGGAATTGCTGATTACGTTCATCTACACGCGCTGCCCACTGCCGGATTTCTGCCCACGGGTGACACATAACTTTGCCATGATCGAGAAGCGGCTGGCGGCCGATCCGGCACTCGACACGCGGACGCATTTATTGAGTGTGAGCTTCGATCCAACGCACGATACACCGGAAAGGCTGCGGGCGTATGGTGTCCAATACATCGGCAGCGATGCGAAGAGTGCCTTTGCCCATTGGGACTTCGCTGTGCCGCAGAGACCGGTTCTGCTGGAGATGGCAAAATTCTTTGACCTGGGAATGACGGCGGGGCCGGACGACTCGATTACACACACGCTTTCGACGACGCTGATTGGGCGCGATGGCAAAGTGGTTCGATTTTACCCTGGCAACGAGTGGACCCCGGAAAAGGTTATTGCGGATGTGAAGCAGGCCGCAGGCATGTAATTGGGGGCAATCTGGCGGAATTGTGCATCGAGCGCCGCGGGGATTCATCAAACACTGGAATCATCCAGGCAACTGATACCCTGAACCTGTACTTAGGATGAGAATGCAATGGCGAAAGTGACGTTGGTATTTGCGGCTCTTTTGGTCGCTTTGGGCCTGGCTGGGTATCTGGGCACGGGCAGCCTGCACCCCACTGCCCTGATTCCGACCTGGTTTGGGGTAGCCCTGGGAATTTTTGGATTTCTAGCAATCAGTCCCAATGAGTCGCGACGCAAAATTTTCATGCACATCAATGTGACCATCGGTCTGCTGGGGTTTGTGGGAGCGGCAGTGGAGATCGTGCGCTCGCTTGTATCGACGATGAATCTCAACGCTGTCATGTCAGGCACCCAGCCCGCGCCCATCAACGGGATTGCGCTAGGTTCCAAAATCATCATGGCCTGTTTGCTGCTGATCTACGTGGTGCTTTGTGTGCGCTCGTTTATTGCTGCAAGGCGCGCGAGGAAGGTCTAGCGAATGGGTACCATGCGCGGCGGCGGGATGGGTATGGGCGCGCGCGCAGAGCGTACGCCGCATGGGCGCAGTGCGCGCTCAGGGCAGGCTGATCAACCGAAGAAGAAAATCGACGTCAAGAAGCTTTGGCCGCAGATTCGCGCGCTGGTTGTGCCGCGCAAAGGCCTTCTGTTTGCTGGGCTTTGCCTGATGACGGTGAATCGGCTTGCGGGCCTGGTGTTGCCCTATACATCCAAGCCACTGCTCGACAAGGTCCTGTCGCCCAATGGGAACGCGGCGTTGCTGCCGCGGTTCATTGTTTACGTGTTTTCGGCGATGCTTTTGCAGGCGATCACTTCATTTTCGTTGACTCAGTTGCTTTCGAAGGCGGGTCAGCGGCTCATCGCCGATATGCGGCGGCAGGTGCAGAAGCATGTTGGGCTCTTGTCTGTGGCCTACTACGACGAGAACCGCACGGGCACGTTGGTTGCCCGCATCATGAGCGATGTGGAAGGCATCCGTAATCTGGTCGGCACGGGGCTCGTGGAGTTTGTCGGCGGGTTGTTCACGGCAGTGCTGGCCTTCATCTATCTGTTGCACCGAAGTGTCACCGTCACGCTTACGGTCTTCTCTGTCGTTGGAGCGTTTGTCTTCGTTTTGCAATATGGGTTCAAAGTGATTCGTCCGATTTTTCGCGAGCGCGCAAAGATCAATGCCGAAGTGACAGGCAGGCTGACGGAGTCGTTGGGAGGCGTGCGAGTCATCAAGGGCTATCACGCGGAGGAGCGCGAGCACAGCGTTTTCTCGGCAGGTGTGGATCGATTGCTGTCCAACGTGATGAAGTCGCTGACCATGACCAGCGTGCTGGGCTCGGCCTCGACTACCGTGTTGGGGCTGGTATCGGCGCTGGTGATGTGGCTCGGCGGACATAGCGTGCTGAACCATACGTGGACGGTCGGCGACTATTTCAGCTACAACATGTTTCTCGCATTCATGATTGCGCCGATGTTTCAGGTTGTGAACATCGGCACGCAATTGACCGAAGCGTTTGCCGGGCTCGACCGCACCGGCGAGATCATGTCGGAGATGGAGGAAAACCAGGTTCCGGGCAGAACTCTGAAGATGCCGCCAATTCACGGCAAGGTGCAATTTGATGACGTGGAGTTTGCTTATGAACCGGAGAAGCCGGTGCTGCATGGTGTTAGCTTCTTGGCCGAGCCGGGAACGGTGACGGCGCTGGTTGGCTCATCCGGTTCAGGAAAATCGACCATCATCAGCTTGCTTTGCGCCTTTCACACCCCATCGAAGGGGCGAGTGGTAGTGGACGACGTGGACCTTGCGCATGTAGACCTGCACACGTTTCGGTCACAGCTGGGTGTGGTGCTGCAGGATTCGTTTCTGTTCGACGGAACGATTCGCGAGAATGTGATGTTCTCGCGGCCGGAGGCGACGGAAGAGCAGTTTTTGTTTGCCTGCCGCACGGCGCGTGTCGATGAGTTCGCCGAGCGTTTTCCCGACACCTACGACACGATTGTGGGCGAACGCGGCGTGAAGCTGTCCGGGGGCCAGCGCCAGCGACTGTCCATTGCACGTGCTTTGCTTGCGGAGCCAAGAATTCTGATCCTCGACGAAGCAACGAGCTCGCTCGACTCCGAATCGGAAGCGATGATTCAGGCAGGCCTGAACCAACTGATGCAGGGGCGTACCACGTTCGTGATTGCGCACAGACTCTCCACCATTCGCCGCGCCGACCAGATTCTTGTGGTCGAAGGAGGGCTTATCGTGGAGCGGGGCAATCATGCCGAGCTGTTTGCGCTCGGTGGGCGCTATTACGACCTCTACACTCGCCAGCACGGACTTGAGGCAAACCTGTTTCTCGCGCCCGGCGAAGGCGATGTGGTGCCGGCCTAGCGACTCGCCCTCGTCTCTTGAGTAGCTCAATGCACTCCAATTTGACGCGAATCTCATATCTTGAGAAACTGAGTCTGTAGCCAAAACGCGAAACGAAGGACCATTATGCGAGACGCACCTCCGCAAGGGACCTACAGAGTTCAAGCCCTGGACCGGGCATTCGCCGTTCTGGATTTGCTTGGCGAAAGCGAAACGCCGCTGGGTTTGGCGCAAGTAGCCTCATCTTTGCAGCTTCACAAGAGCAC
>Ga0181520_10006777_pt1 | contig 17296 bp, 12 predicted proteins | sample PEATcosm2014_Bin_29_FD_132451 | JGI IMG/M metagenome (GOLD analysis project Ga0181520, IMG submission 132451) | Peatland microbial communities from MTU Mesocosm Facility, Houghton, MI, USA - PEATcosm2014_Bin02_30_metaG | ecosystem: Environmental > Terrestrial > Soil > Wetlands > Peat | place... | reverse complement strand
GTTTTACGGTAACCCATTGGGTGACGCCGGAAACACAGATCCTTCGCTTCGCTCAGGATGACAAGTACTTGGAACTATGGGTGTTATATGACAAAGAAAAACTCTGAACATGGGAGAAGTGGCTGGATTGAGGATCAATCCATCCGGATTGGTTTGAGATGCATCTGAGCGAGTCTGCTCCGGGCTCATGAACCCATGTGGCTGCCAGCCGAAAAGGTTGAGACACTCTTCCATGATCCCTGTTCTCTGATCTCTGTTCCCTGTTCCGCACTATAATCGGCGCATGTTCATACTGGGCGATTCGCGGCGTCGAACGGCGTTCTTTCTGGGCTGCGCGGTGTTGCTGGTGCTTGCCTTGCTGGGCGGAATGCAGGCCTTCAACACCTCGAATGTGCGTTTTCTCAACCCGGAAACGGCGGGGGAGACGCTGATCTTCACGGGAATGACGGTTCTGGTCTTCCTGTTGCTTTTGCTGCTTTTGGTCATGCTGCTGCGCATCGTGCTCAAGCTCTACGCCAGCGGCAGCAGCAGCGCGCTGGGGGCGCAGCTTCGTTCGCGGATGGTGATGGGGGCGGTGATGATCGCCCTGATTCCCGCGGTCTTTATGTTCCTCTTCAGTTATCTGTTGATGAACCGCTCGCTGGACCGCTGGTTCACCTCGAACACCTCGGAGTTGCGTGTGGACTCGACGCGGGTGGTGTTGGAACTGGCGCAGTATGTGACCACCAATGCGCGGGTCGAGGCGGAGTCGATTGCCGCCTCCGGCGCTACGGAGCGGGCGCTGCCCGAGTTGGAAGCGGAACTGGGATCGCACCGCATCACCCTGTCGGGCGGCTTTGTGGTGGTCTATAGCAAAGATCAGCGAGTGGTGGCCAGTTTTCAGGCACCGCCGGAGTCGAGCAAGTCCAGTCTGCTGCCCTGGCTGGAAGACAGCGAGCAGGGTGCGGCGATCGCGCTGCGCGGGCCGGTTTCGCTCAACCTCTACTCGACAGCGCAACGCAGCGACGAGCCGGTGATGAAGATCGCGGAGAAGGAGTATGCACTGGGCATGGCGGCCACGGGCGCCGGCAAGGTGGTGGTGGTGGCGCTGCCCATGCCTCTGGGCTTGAGCCAAACGGCGCACCGCATTCGCTCCGGCGCGGCCACTTATTGGGAGCTTTTCCACAAGCGTAATCAAATTCGCACCACCTTCTTTTTGCTGTTGCTGCTGATTACGGTCTTTGTCTTCTTCTCCAGCGTGTGGCTGGCGCTGTTTCTCTCCAAACAGATCACCCAGCCGGTCGAAGCTCTGGCCTTAGCCATGGATGAGATCGCCGACGGCCAATACGACCACCGCGTGGCGTTTGGGGCGACCGGCGAGATGGGCGACCTGGTGCGCGCCTTCAACCACATGGCCGCCGATCTGGAGGCCAGCCGCCAGTTGGCGGAGAGTTCCTCGGCGCAGTTGACGGCGGCCAATCTGGCCGTCGAGGCGCGCCGGCGTGAGTTGGAGACCATTGTCGAGACCATCCCCAGCGGCGTGGTGACGCTGGACCACACTGGAACCGTTCTGCAGAGCAATCGCGCCTTTGCCGCACTGCTGGGGCTGCGCGAGGACGGCGGCTTGCAGGGGGAAAAGATTGGCGCGCTGCTCCCGGCCGAGTGCGTCGACGATGTAACCGCGGTGATCCGGCGCGGCCTGCGCATGGGCGCGGCTTCGACGGAGCTTGAATTTGCCGCCCGAGGGCGCATCCTGCACCTGGCCATCACCAGCGCCCGTTTGGAGTTGGCGCCCGGCAAGCCGGGAACCGTGCTGGTGGTCGAGGATACAACCGAATTGCTGCGCGCGCAACGGCAGTTGGCCTGGAAGGAAGTGGCGCAGCGGGTGGCGCACGAGATCAAGAATCCGCTTACCCCCATCGCCCTCTCCGCCGAGCGCATTGCCCGCCATCTGGACCGCGGCCAGACGGATTCACCCAATGTGATTCGCAAATGCAGCGAGGTGATTCTGGGTTGCGTGGGAACGTTGCGCACGCTGGTGGATCAGTTCTCTGCGCTGGCGCAGTTTCCCGCCCCGCAGCCGCGCCCCTGCGATCTCAACGAAGTACTTGAGCACACGCTGGCGCAGTTTACCGGCAGGCTCGACGGCATCGCCATCGAACGCGATTTGGAGCCGGGGCTGCCCACCGTGCTGGCCGATCCCGAGGCCATTCGCCGCGCTCTGGCCAATCTGATCGACAACGCCGCCGACGCCATGCAGGGCAGTCTACTGCGTGTGCTGAACGTGGGCACCCGTCTCAGCGAAGAGGGCGAGGCAGTGGATGTGTGGGTGGCAGACACCGGTCACGGCCTCACCGATGAGATTCGCGAGCGGCTCTTCTTGCCCTTCTACTCGACCAAACACCGCGGCACCGGTCTGGGTCTCTCGATAGCCGCCAAAATCGCTCAGGAACATGGCGGCAGCCTGCGCGCGGAGTCGAATTCGCCCAAGGGAGCGCGCTTCCTGCTGCGCCTGCCGCTCTTCAGCGCCAGTCTGCAAGAGGGCGCGCAAGCCGCTCTGCCGGCCGTCACCGACGAAGCCAATCTTGCTGGTTCCACGAAGGGGTTGCTCGCATGAATCATATTCTGGTGGTGGACGACGAAGCCGAGATCCGCAGCTCGCTCGAAGAGATTCTGCGCGAAGAGGGCTACGGCGTAGCCACTGCGGCCAGCGCTGCCGAGGCCATGGTGCGCCTTGAAGACGCGCCCTTCGACGTGGTGCTGCTGGACATCTGGCTGCCCGACCGCGACGGTCTCGACGTGCTCGCCGACATTCACCAGCAGGCCATCGAGACCCGGCCCGAGGTGGTCATCATCAGCGGCCACGGCACCATCGAAGCGGCGGTGCGCGCCACCAAGCTTGGCGCCTACGACTTTCTGGAAAAGCCGCTCTCGCTCGAGCGCACCCTGATCGTGCTCAAAAACGCCGTCGAAGCCCGCCGCATGAGGGCCGAGAATCTCGAATTCAAGCGCCAGTTCAATGTGAATGCGGTGCTGACCGGGGTGAGCGTCCCATTGAAGGCGCTGCGCCAGCAGATTCGCCTCATGGCGCCCACCAACGGCAGGGTGCTGATCTACGGCGAATCCGGCACGGGCAAGGAGCTGATCGCCCGCGCCATCCACGCCGAGAGCCTGCGCCGCGACCAGATCTTCGTCGAGCTGAACTGCGCCGCCATCCCCGAGGCGCATATCGAGGCCGAACTCTTCGGTTACCGGCACGGCGCCCAGCCTGGCGGCCCTCCCGAGCAGCGCGGCACTCTCGAACGCGCCGACGGAGGAACGCTCTTTCTCGACGAAGTTGGCGACATGAGCCTCAAAACCCAGTCCAAGGTGCTCAGCGCGCTCGACGATCAGCAGTTCACCCCGGTGGGCGGCACGCAGCCGATTCGTGTCGATGTGCGCCTGATTGCCTCGACCAACAAAGATCTGGAAGAGGAGATCGCCAAGGGCAACTTCCGTGAAGACCTCTTTTACCGGCTCAATGTCGTTCCCTTCTTTGTGCCGCCGCTGCGCGAACGCAAGCAGGACATCCCGCTGCTGGTGCGCGAGTTTCTGGCCGAGTTCGGCCGTCAGTACGGGCGTCCGCGCATGGAGATCGCTGCCGAGGCCCTGGAGGCGCTGGCCGAATATCGCTGGCCGGGCAACGTGCGCGAGCTGAAGAACGTTATCGAGCGCGTGCTCATCCTCAATCCCCGCGCCCTGCTGATCGAGCGCAAGCATCTGCCCCCACTCACCTACAAGGCCGGCACCCGCTCCACCGAGGAGTTCTCGACACTGCAACAGGCGCGCGACGCCTATGAGCGCGAGTACATCCAGAAGAAGGTCGAAGAGGCGCGCAACAACATCAGCCGCGCCGCCGAACTGCTCGGCCTGGAACGCAGCCACCTCTACCGCAAGATGAAGACCCTGGGCATCGGCATCAGGGATGCGGGAGCGGAGAAATGAGGGCCTCAGCCCAAGCCGCGTCCTAGCCGTGATCGCGCCAACTTGCTGACTTGCTTTCCCGCAAAGCGGCGGCTGACTTGCTGGTTCTGTTTCGATCCTTCCCCCATCCTCACAGCTTTGTTCGTAGGGGACGCCGCAGTGTCGCTCAACAATCCAGCCTCCCGCTCGTCTAATCGCACGGAGGTGTGTCATCCTTTGAACGCCATGCGCAACCGATTCGTTTTCTCTTTCGCCGCTTCGCTCCTGCTCTTCTCCGCCTGCTCTCCGGCCCAATCCCCCGCCGCCGGCGACAAGCCGGTGCTTACGCTCAAGGTCCAGGCGCGCGAGGTGGTGCTGCCGGTGACGGTGCGCGACAAAAAGGGAGCGCTGGTCACCACTCTCAAGCAGAGCGACTTCACCCTCAGCGAAGACGGCCGTCCCCAGACCATCAAGAGCTTTACCCGTGAGACCAACCTGCCCTTCCGCCTGGGTCTGCTCTGCGACACCAGCCACAGCATGAGTTCTTCGCTCGACGCCGAGCGCAAGGCCGCCGGCAAGTTCGTCGACCAGATGCTGCCGGCCGATGCCAAAGCGGCCGGCAAAAAGGATCAGGCTTTTCTCCTCCACTTCGACCGTCAGGTTGAACTGCTGGAGGATTTCACCAGCTCTCCCGACAAGCTGCATCGTGAACTGGACGATATGGGTCCCTCGCGCGGCGGGCAGAGCGACGATCGCGGCCCGGAGACCAGCGGCGACGACCGTAACGGCGATAGCAGCAACGGCGGCTACGGGGGCGGCCGCGGCCAGGGACAGGGCCACGGTGAAGGCCGGGCCAGCCATGGCGGCGCCGAGCTCTACGACGCCATCTTTCTCGCCTCCGACGAGCTGATGAAGCCCAAGGACGGGCGCAAGGCCCTGGTGATCTTCAGCGACGGCGTCGACCGCAACAGCAAGGAGTCGCTCAACGACGCAGTGGACGCCGCCGAGCGCGCCGATGTGACCATCTATGCCATCTACTTCAAGGGTGAACAGGAGCGCCAGGGCGGCAATCCCGGCGGCATGGGCGGCGGCCGGCATGGCGGCATGGGCGGCGGTGGTTATCCCGGCGGCGGGGGCGGCGGTGGGCGGCGCGGCGGTGGTTCCGAGCAACCCTCCGTCGACGGCAAGAAGATCATGGAGAAGATCGCCGAACGCACCGGCGGCCGTTTCTTCGAGGCCAAGAAGAAGGACAATCTCGAAGAGATCTATGGCCAGATCGCCGAAGAACTACGCGGCCAGTATCTGCTCACCTACACTCCCGACCTGGTGGACAAGGAAGGCGGCTACCACAAGATCGCCCTCAAGGCCAGCAACGGCGACCTGACCGTCGTCACCCGCGAAGGCTACTACGTGCCAGAAGAGAAATAGCGGGCGTATCTCTTGAATTGCGAAGAATGCTGAGATTTCCGCTTGATCCGTATCAAGAAAATGGCTAGGATAGGTTAGCAGGATGTGACCATGCAGACCGCCACAATCTTCGAAGCCAAGACGAACCTTTCCAAACTCGTGCAGCGTGCCTTGCAAGGCGAGGAGGTTCAAATCACCTCCGGTCGTGCGCGCAAACCGGTCGTACGCCTGGTGGCTATCGATCCTGCTCCGGCCGACCGTCGCCTGGGATTTCTACAAGGGCAAGGCGATGTGGGTCCGGAGTTCTTCGACCCGCTGCCCGAGGACGAACTGCGGTTGTGGAATGGCGAAGGGGAATGAAGTACCTGATCGACACCCACGCTCTTTTGTGGGCCGCCTTTCGGCCGGAGGAGCTTTCCCCGCGCGCTATCGATGCCATGCGATCGCCGGCCAATGAGATTGTCGTCTCAGCCGCATCGGCCTGGGAGATCGCCACCAAGTTCCGCCTGGGAAAGCTGCCGTTCGCGCAGCCTCTTGCAGAGGATTTCATTCCCAAGGTGACCGCGGCCGGCTACCTCTTGCTCCCCATCTCCGTCGAACATGCACTGCGCGCCGGGCGGCTGGCAGGTGAACACAAAGACCCTTTCGATCGCATGTTGGCCGCGCAGGCCATCCACGAAGACCTTCCACTTATCAGTAACGACACACAACTTGATTCATTCGGTGTGCGCCGCATTTGGTAAATTCCCGCGGTTGAATTTATCGATGGCTCTTGTGGATCTTCGCCCTGCCGCTCTCGGCAATCAATCCCGTCGCGGCGAAGAAGTTCAGCACTGAACCGGAATCCTGTTTGACGATCTCCACCTTGAGCAGTTTTTTCGTTGGGTCGGGATTGAGATCGAAGCCGTGCAGATAATGGTGGGTGGCCTCGGTCATTTTGCCGGCAAGATTCACCTTGCCGAAGTCGCCGGTGAGCACAAACCAGCGCGGGTCTTCCTGCTTGGGCAGAAAGTAGAAGTCGGGCACGGTGGTGGTGCGCTTGCCGATGGTGCCGTCTGCGTAATAGAGCTGCACCGCCAGCGGCGTCTCGCCCTGCGCGCTGGCGAAGAAAAGCTGCAACCGCCGGTAGCGCTGATTGGGCACATCGAAGCTGTACGTCTCTGTCCGCGCCGTGGTGCGCCGCACCTGCATGCCGCCGTCGGCCCGCGCGTAGTGCAGCTTGATGGCGGGATGACGATCGTTGGCGGCAAAAAGATCGTTATCGGGCAGCGCCGTTAGTTCCCCCGATTGCGCGACGGCAACGGCGCCTTTTGTAATCAGCACCGAAGCGTCCCCGGCGTCCAGCGCATGGAGCGCGGGCTGCAACTGTCCGCCCTGCGCGGTGAAGACCACGCGGTCGTTGAGCAGGCTCGATACATCGATCTGCACCGCGGCGGAAGAGGCCGTTTGGGCCATCGCACAAGGCGTGGGCGACAGCAAAGAGAGAACCATCGCAGCGCAGAGAGAAGCGGGAAGAAAGAACTTCATGGTCAAACCAATCCTTCTTGCAAAGAGTGCCTTATGATCGCAGCCGAACGGCGATTCGATCAATGTTTTTGTTCGCCGCAAAGAGCAACTTGCCTCGCCGCGGCGCGATTCGGCGGCAATGAAAATCTGTTGTGCCTCCCGCAGGGAGGCTGTGAAAATAGCCCAGGACAACCCTGACCCTGAACGCAGTGAAGGGGAAGGGGCAGTCCTGGGAAAGCGGCCAAAATCAACCTCGCGCCCTGTAGGGGCGCGGCGAAAAGCAGCATTTTCGACCTTGTTTATGATGAGACGGAACCGCCGATCCTTCGCTTTGCATCCTAGGACAATTCACGGATGAGGGCAGCAGATGCACGAAGGGCGCAGCCAATGGCCGCGCCCTTCGCTGTGAGTCCTCCAGCAAACTAGCTGGTGGTGTGAATGTTGCCAGCCTGTGTCTCGGCCAGTGCGGCCTGCGCGGCGGCCAGACGGGCCGTGAGCAGACGGTAGGGCGAGCAGGATACGTAGTTGAGGCCGATCTTGTGGCAGAACTTGACGGTTTCCGGATCGCCGCCGTGCTCGCCGCAGATGCCCACCTTGAGGTTGGGCCGGGTGTTGCGTCCCTTGGCCGTGGCCATCTTCACCAGCAGTCCAACGCCGGCCTGATCCAGGGTGGCGAAGGGATCCTGTTTGAAGATGCCGTGCTTCATATAAGCAGGCAGGAACTGGTTGATGTCGTCGCGCGAGATGCCAAAGGTCGTCTGCGTCAGATCGTTGGTGCCGAACGAGAAGAACTCGGCCTCTTCGGCGATCTGGTCGGCGGTCAAGGCGGCTCTGGGCAGTTCGATCATGGTGCCCACCAGATACTCGACCGACATGCCCTTTTCCTTGAAGACCTGATCGGCGACGGTGCGGATGATGGCGGTCTGGTTGCGCATCTCTTCGATGGACGAGATGAGCGGAACCATGATCTCCAGGTGCGGATCGCCGCCGTTTTTCTTGATGTAGACCGCGGCCTCCAAAATGGCCTGGGCCTGCATCTCGGTGATCTCCGGATAGGCGATGCCCAGGCGGCAGCCGCGCAGGCCGAGCATGGGATTCATTTCATGCAGATCGTTGACGCGCGCCAGCAGCTTGCGCAGTTCCTTCAGCTTGGGCGAGCGGGGCTTGGTCTCTTCCAGACGGGCGATTTCAACCAAGAGATCCTCGCGCTTGGGCAGGAACTCGTGCAGCGGCGGATCGAGCAGGCGGATGGTCACCGGCAGTCCGTCCATGGACTCGAGCAGACCGACAAAGTCGGCTCTCTGCATGGGCAGCAGCTTCTTCAGCGCGTCGCGGCGGTCGGCTTCGTTGTCGGCCAGAATCATGGCGCGCATGAAGTCGATGCGGTCTTCGGCAAAGAACATATGCTCGGTGCGGCACAGGCCGATGCCCTCGGCTCCAAACAGGCGGGCCTGCTTGGCGTCGCGAGGAATGTCGGCGTTGGCGTGCACGTGCAAGCGGCGGACGGGATCGACCCAGCTCATGAACTTGACCAGATCCGCATCGTCGGGCTGTGCGGCCAGAGTCTTGAGACGGCCTTCGATCACGCGGCCAGTGGTTCCGTCCAGCGAGATCCAGTCGCCTTCACGGAAGGTCTTTCCCTTGACGCGCAACTCCTTGGCCTTCTCGTCGACCTGCAGGTCGCCGGCGCCGGCCACGCAGCACTTGCCCATGCCGCGGGTAACGACAGCAGCGTGCGAGGTCATGCCGCCGCGCGAGGTGAGAATGCCGGCCGCTACTTCCATGCCGGCGATGTCCTCAGGGGTGGTTTCGCCGCGGACCAGGATGATGACGTCGTAGGTGCCGGCGTCGTGGGCCTTGACGGCTGCTTCGGCGGTGAAGACGATCTGTCCCACGGCCGCGCCGGGCGAGGCCGGCAGACCAGTGGCGAGCACGTTGACGACTGAGCCCTTCTCGTCCAGACGGGGCACGAGGAAGTCGTACAACTGGTTGGGCTCGACGCGGAAGACGGCTTCTTCCTGAGTGATAAGGCCTTCGCGGACCATGTCGATGGCCACGCGGACGGCGGCCATGCCGGTGCGCTTGCCGTTGCGGGTCTGCAGCATGTAGAGCTTGCCATCCTGGATGGTGAACTCGAAGTCCTGCATGTCGCGATAGTGCTTTTCCATCTTCCAGGTGATGGCGCGCAGATGGTCGTAGACCTGGGGCATCGCCTTCTCAAGTTCGCTGATGGGCATGGGCGTACGCACGCCGCTGACCACATCTTCGCCCTGGGCGTTCATCAGGTACTCGCCGAAGAAGACGCGCTCGCCGTTGGCCGGGTTGCGGGTAAAGCCCACGCCGGTGCCGGAGTTCTCACCCAAATTGCCGAAGACCATGGCCTGCACGTTGACCGCGGTGCCCAGCCAATCGTCGATGCGATTGATGCGGCGATAGGTCTTGGCGCGGTCGTTCTGCCAGCTCCTGAACACGGCGTCCCTCGCCTGGACCAGTTGGTCCATGGGGTTCTGCGGGAACTCCTTGTGGGTCTCTTTCTTGACCAGCTTCTTGTACTCGACGATGATCTCTTGCAGCGCCTTGGGGCTGAGCTCATAGTCAAACTTGACGCCCTCGCGCTCCTTCACCGCGTCGAAGATCACTTCAAACTTGTGCTTGTGCACGTCCAGAACCACGTCGCTGAACATCTGAATCAAGCGGCGGTAGGAGTCGTACGCGAAACGGGGATTGTTGCTGCGTGTAGCCAGCGCTTCCACGGCCTGGTCGTTAAGGCCCAGGTTCAAAATCGTGTCCATCATGCCGGGCATGGAGAACTTCGCGCCCGAACGCACGGAAACCAGCAGCGGATTGTCGCCCGCGCCCAGTTTTTGTCCCTGCAGCCGCTCCAGCCGCTCCAGGGCTTCGTGCATCTCATGTTCCATCTGCGGGCTGACGTTGCCGCGCATGTACTCGCGACAGGCTTCGGTTTGAATGGTGAAGCCGGGAGGTACGGGAAGTCCGGCGTTGGTCATCTCCGCCAGGCCGGCGCCCTTGCCGCCCAGCGTGTCCTTCATGCGGCCATTGCCGTCGGCCGCGCCGCCGCCGAAGAAGTAGACGTACTTGGTTGGAGTTTCTGTCGAGCTTGCTTGTCCAGCAAGCGCCTGATCCACCACGCCCTGCGTCCTGGGTATTTCCTCCGTATCAAATTTCCGCGACGGCGGCGTCCGTCGGAGAGGGTGGCGGTACGTTGACTCGGAAGGGCAATCACCACAACAGTTTGCCTATCCCAAGTGCGTGCAGGTCATCCAGACACACGGCCGCGTCTCACGGCTTTTAGAATGCCAGAAAGGTTTATCGCTGCGAGTATACGCTTGCATGTGCCGGTCGTCACATACGAATTGCTTGCCAAAGGTGTCCCGTAGTAATTGTGGGTGGGAATTTTCGCATTTTGAGACGCAAACCCGCTTCTAAGTAAATTACTGAGACGATATTGATGAATATCCCACGATGCAAGGAAATCAATATTCCAAAATGCGGCGAGCGTACCGCATGGCGACATGGAGCTTCCCGCCTATCCACTTGATCCAACCTCCCAAGAATGCTCTCATCGCTCCACGCTCCAGGCAGGTCTTCCAATCGATTCCAGTCATCTCTACTGGCCAAGAGCAGCCCTGCGCCCTAACTTTGTCAAAACTGCGATACTCTGTCTTCTGACCGATTAAGGTAGCCAAGCGAAAGTTGCGAGGGGAGGGAATTGGGTGAGTTTCACCAGCACGAAGAAACCGCGGACGAGGCCGCAAAGGCCCCGCCTGACTCCCGTCATAAGCCGCATTTGACCGCCGCGCAACTGCGCACCTGGGCGCTCGATGCGGGCTTTGCCGAGGCCGGCGTGCTGGCCTTGCCCTACGGCGATGAAGACAGGAATGGCGACCGCTTTGCGGAGTGGGTTCGCCAGGGCCGCGCCGGAAGCATGAGTTATCTAACTCGCACCAGTGAACTCGGCGAACTCCTGCGCCAGCGCGTCGCGACGCCCTTCCCCTGGGCCCGGTCGGTGCTGGTCTGCTTTGCTCCGTATCATGCCGGCCAGCCGCTTTCGACCGACCCTGCGCCCGAGGGGGCGGGATGGATCGCGCGCTACGCATGGTCCAGCCGCATCGATCCACAGCGCGGCCGCCAGGCCAGCGACTACCACAAGGTCCTGCTCAAACGCCTTCGCGTGTTAGAGGCACGGCTGCGCGCAGCCTGCGTCGAAATCGAAGCCCGCGCCTTTGTCGATACCGGGCCGGTGGTCGAGCGCTCCCTGGCCGTGGCCGCCGGCCTCGGCTGGACGGGCAAGAATACCTGCCTGATTCATCCCAAACTGGGGTCGTACGGGTTTCTGGCCGTGCTGCTGACCTCGTTGGAGCTCGGGGAGTCGCAGGGAACCAGGGAACAAGGGAACCAGGGAACAAGGGAACGGGGGAGAGGGGGAACGAGGGAACAAGGGAACGAGGAAGCGAGGGAACGAGGGAACCAGGGAACAAGGATGCACTGTCATCCTGAGCGCAGCGAAGGATCTGCGTTTCGTGCGCCGGAATTACAGCAATCCGATCAGGGACTGAAAAATAAACCGCAGATCCTTCGCTACGCTCAGGATGACAGCCGATTGGGCATTCAGCCGGATCGCTGCGGCAGTTGCACACGCTGCATCGAAGCCTGTCCCACGGGTGCGCTGATCGCCCCCTACCAGATGGACGCAACGCGTTGCATCGCTTACCTGACCATCGAGCACAAGGGGCCGATCGCTGCGGATTTAATGGAAGGAATGGGCCGCCAGGTCTTTGGCTGCGACATCTGTCAGGACGTCTGCCCGTGGAACCGTAAGGCCCCGATCTCAGTCGACGCGGAACTGGAAGCGCGACCGGAGTTGGTCAACCCGGCGTTCGAGGCGCTGGCGGCGATCGATGAAGCGCACTTCGAGCGCCTCTTCAACGGCTCGCCGGTGCGCCGAGCGGGCTTTCTCGGGCTGCGCCGCAATCTGGCCATCGCCATGGGCAACAGCGGCCTGGGGCGCATGATTCCGCGTTTAAAGAGTTGGAGCGAGAGTCCGGACGAAGGCCTGCGCTCGGCCGCGCTCTGGGCGCTGGCCAAGCTGCGTGCCGCTACCTCGAAAGCGCGTTAAGGCAAGATCTTTTCCTGCTCTTCAAACGCGCTTCCGCGAGAGGCCGGTTTCATGGCATGAAGGTAGCGCCGGCCTCCCGGCCGGCTGTGGTGCGGACGTCCTCGTCCGCGCTCGTCCAGTATGAACGGCCAACCCACGCGGTCAAAACACTAGGACGCCCGAGTTACCTCGGCGGCGCTCAGGCCCTTGGGGCCCTGCTGGCAGATGAACTCGACAGCTTCGCCTTCATTGAGCATCTTGTAACCGCTGGCCTGAATGGCGGAAAAATGCACGAAGACATCTTCCCCGGTTTGGCGTTGAATGAATCCGAATCCCTTGGCTCCGTTGAACCACTTGACTACACCTTGTTCTTTCAAACCATGCCTCCTTGCAGCAGGGCCGGCGCACTTCGAATCCCTCCAGTTACCGGCCTGAAAAGATCATGCAACTCGCAGTCCTGGGGACGAAGGACGCCCAGAAACGCCACGAGCCGCCGGTGCGCAAGTTACTGCGTCCTGGCAGCTCGACCGACTACCTATGTTGCATTCGGCTTCTCGAAAACAGCAACATCCACTGCGAACAGCCTTCCCAGTCGAAACGGTCCGCGTATGCGATCCGTGCTCCAGTTATGGCAGGAAATGGCTTCAGTTGCAAGAAAAAAATGCTTATTAATAAAAGAGTAAACATAGGAAAAGCAGGCCCGCAGCGGCTATTCTTATAGCAGCAGGCAGCCTCCGCGCACGCTTTTTATGGGACTCCTGTTAAGTTTAATCAGTTGATTAAGATAGGGGGCCAAGGTTGGCCGAAAAAACAAATTCCGAGTTTCAAGCCGGGGTCCAGGCGGGGATCGAGATCGCCGTGCAACAGGGGTCGGCGGCCATTTTAAGCCCCGAGCAGGTGGCCGAGCAGTCCAAGTGGTACCGCTGGCGCAAAGACGGCACGGCGCTGGCCAAATACCTGCTCGACAGCGAGGTGCACACCTTTGCCTTCAGCGTGGCCGCCAACGCCATCCTCTCTTTTCTGCCCTTCATTGTGCTGCTGTACACGCTGGCGGCCTCGGTTTTCAAGTCGGCGGCAATGGTCCAGACCATCACGGATATGGTTGCCTATTTCTTTCCCTCCAATCAGGGTTTTGTTGCAACCTCTCTGGCCGGGGTCGCGGGTATTGACCTTCACAAGGTGGCGTTTGGGATTCAACATCCGCATCGCGTTCAATTCTTTTCGATCGTCATGATTCTGGTTGCCTGTACCGGCATCTTTCTGCCGTTGGAGGTGGCGCTGAATCAAGCCTGGGGTGTGACCAAGAGCCGCAACTACCTGGCCAACCAGGTGGTGGCCCTTGGGCTGGCGTTTCTGATGGTGATTTTGGGCTTCTCCTCTATTTTCGTGACTTCCCTCGCCGGGACCATGTTCGGCGATATACTGCTCGGGCACAGCGGCTGGATCGGTACGGCCGGGGATTGGCTTTACAGTGTGTTTCACTTTGTCGTGCTGGCCATCTCCACGGGCATTGCCTCCATTCTCTTTTTCTTTTGCATTTATTGGCTCTTGCCCAACCGCAAGGTGCCCTGGAAGCCGGTGCTGCGTACCTCGGTGATTACCGGCCTGATCTGGCTGTTGAGCAAGTATGTCTTTGTCGAATGGCTGTTGCCGCATTTGGATTTGAAGGAATTGTACGGGGCCTTTTCGGTATCCGTCGGCCTGATCTTCTGGGCCTATGCCACCGGCCTGATCCTCTTCGCCGGGGCGCAGTTCTCGGTCTCCAAGATGGGCGTCGAGGTGCAGGGAGACTGAAGCAGCTCTCTTGCAGGAAAGAAAAATCCCTCGGCTTCGGCTGGGGGATTTTTGTGCTCTGGGACGCATTCCAGCCCAACGGCGATGGGCAGGTTTATTCTAGGAGGGTTCGGCCGGACAGAACCGACGCTTCGGCCGCCAAGGAAGTATGCATGTCTGAAGAGATTACGAATGCACCGGCCCCGCCTTTGGCCACCATCGCCACACTGGGCCAGTTTGAAGGCCAATTGGTCACCCTGCGCGGCTGGCTGTACAACCTGCGCGAGAGCGGCAAGCTGCTCTTTCCCATCTTTCGCGACGGCACCGGCACGGTGCAGGGCGTGGCCCATGTGAAGGGCGTTCCCGCCGAGGTTTTCGCAGCGCTCAAGAGCCTCACCCAGGAGTCGTCGGTGGTCGTCACCGGCAAGGTGCGCGCCGACCAGCGCGCTCCCGGCGGCTACGAACTGGATGTCGAGGGCATCGAGGTAGTGCAGCGCGTCCCCGAGTCCGACCCCTATCCCATCAGCCTCAAGGAGCACGGCGTCGACTTCCTCATGGAGCGCCGTCACCTGTGGCTGCGTTCGCCGCGCCAGTCTGCCATTCTGCGCATTCGCGCCGAGATCATGCGCGCCGCGGCGGAGTACTTCGACTCCAATGGCTTCATCCGCACCGATCCGCCCATTCTGACGCCGGCGGCCTGCGAGGGCACCTCCACTCTCTTTCCCGTGGATTACTTCGGCGACCCCGCCTTTCTGACCCAGAGCGGCCAGTTGTACATCGAGGCCACGGCGCTGGCGCTGGGCAAGGTCTACAGCTTTGGCCCCACCTTCCGCGCTGAGAAGTCCAAGACCCGCCGTCACCTGACCGAGTTCTGGATGATCGAGCCCGAGGTGGCCTTCATGGATCTCGACGGCCTGCTGGAGCTGGCTGAGAACTTCCTCAGCCACATCGTGCAGAGCGTGCTCAAGAATCGCGGACTCGAGTTGGACGTCATCGGCCGGGACAAGGCCAAGCTGGCCGCCATCTGCCCGCCTTTCCCCCGCCTGCGCTACGACGTGGCCGCGGAGATGCTCAACCAGGCCCACCGCGACGGCATTCTGGAGAATCCCTTCGAATACGGCAACGACTTCGGCTCGCCCGACGAGACCTGGCTCAGCTCGCAATACGACAAGCCGGTGATGGTCAACCGTTATCCGGCCGACGTGAAGGCCTTCTATATGGAGCCCGACCCCCAGGACAACCGCTTCGCCATGTGTGTCGACGTGCTCGCCCCCGAGGGTTACGGCGAGATCATCGGCGGCAGCCAGCGCGTGTCGAGTTTTGAACTGCTGAAGAGCCGCATCGAGCACCACAACCTGCCCCTGGAAGCCTTCCAGTGGTACCTGGACCTGCGCCGCTACGGTTCGGTGCCGCACAGCGGCTTCGGCATGGGCATCGAGCGCGCCGTGGCCTGGATCTGCGGCCTGGAGCATGTCCGCGAGACGATTCCCTTCGCCCGCACCCTGCACCGCATCTATCCGTAAGGAGGGGGCGAGTGGTCAGGGATCAGGGGTCAGTGGTCAGAGATCAGCCGGTCCCTGGAGCCGCGGATCCAGCGGGTGGCCCAAGGGAGCATGGTTCCACCCGCTGCGATACACTCCATCCAGACCACAACACTTCTCCCTGGAGGTGCGATGAGGCCTTTGTTCCCGCTGCTGCTTGCTCTGGCCGCGTTGACCCCGCCGATGGCCTGCGCACAGGCGCCCAACGCCGAGGCACAGCCGCAAGCTGCGAGCGCCCTCGCGCCCGGTTCCGCCGCAACCCTAGCCTACATTCACAACGCATGGTCCACGCTGACCCGCTCGGCTGCCGATTGCACGGCCTTTGCCGACAGCAAGACCGGCGCGGCTCCCCTGCTCTATCTACCCGCCGGTAGGCCGGCTACCGCCGAGGTTGTGGCGGTGCAAGATCGATGCAGCGTCAAGATCGCCTGGCTGCCCCGGCACATACAAAAGCTGGACGACGTGCGCCCCGAGGAGCTGCCCGCGCCGGGGTTGCTGTACCTGCCGAACCCTTACGTCGTTCCCGGCGGACGCTTCAACGAGATGTACGGCTGGGACAGTTATTTCATTCTGCTTGGACTGGAGGCGGACCACCATGAGCAAGTGGCCAAGGGCATGGTGGATAACTTCCTCTTCGAGATAGAGCACTACGGCGCGGTGCTCAACGCCAACCGAACGTATTACCTGACCCGCTCGCAACCGCCCTTGCTGACCTCGATGATTCGCGCGGTCTATGAGAATCCGGCCAGCTTTGCCGCCTCGCCCGCCGGCCGCGCCGAGGCCCGCGCCTGGCTGGAACGCGCCTATGCGCTGGCGCTGAAGGATTATTCCAATTGGACGCAGCCCGCGCACAAGGCAGGCACTACTGGCCTGACGCGCTATTTCGATCTGGGCGACGGCCCAGTCCCTGAGATGGCCGACGACAGCAGCTATTACAGCGATGTGATTCGCTGGCTCATCGACCACCCCAAGGAGAGCGCGGGGCTTCTGGTCAAAGGCGCCGAGCACCCCGACAGCGCCGAGGCGGCGCGCCTCAAACTCTCCAGTTGCGATGTGCGCTCGAGCGCGGTGTGCAGCAAGGCCTGGGCCGCGGGCTACCGCCTCAGCCGCGAGTTCTATCAAGGCGACCGGGCCATGCGCGAGTCGGGATTCGACTCGAGCAACCGCTTCGGGCCCTTCGGCGGCTTCACCCACCACTTCGCGCCAGTCTGCCTCAACAGCCTGCTCTATCGCTATGAGCGCGACCTGGAGCATCTCGCTCACCTGCTGGGGAAGCCGCAAGATGCCGAGCACTGGAAGAACCGCGCCAAGGCCCGCGCCATCGATATGCAGCGTTACTTGTGGCGGCCCAAGGACCAGATCTTTGCCGACTTCGACTTTGTCCATGCCAAGACATCGACCTATGCCTACCTGACCTCGCTCTATCCGCTCTGGGCGGGCGTGGCCACGCGCGAGCAGGCGGCGCAGATCGTCGCTCAACTGAAGCTCTTCGAGCGCCCCGGCGGCCTGTCGATGAGCACCGCCGCCAGCGGCTTGCAATGGGACGAGCCCTATGGCTGGGCGCCGTCGACATGGCTTGCCGTCGCCGGGCTGGAGGCCTTCGGCTATCGGCAAGAGGCCCGCCGCATCGCCCGCGCCTTCTGCGCCACGGTCGATGCGGGCTTCACACGGGATGGGACCATCCGCGAAAAATACAACGTCGCCGACCCCAACGCCGCAGTGCAGGTCACGGCTGGTTACAAAAGCAATGAGATCGGCTTCGGCTGGACCAACGGCGTCTATCTCAAGATGCAGGAGATGCTGCGCGAACCAATTGACGACACAGCGAAGTGATTTGCCGATCCGCCAAGAACGATTGCATAAGCAGCGTTTGTCATCCTGAACGTAGTGAAGGATCTGCGGTTGTTCTTAAGAGCTTATCCGTAAATAGTGTTCAACTTGATTCCCGATCGTATTTTGTGGTCATGGGGAGGAACTTGCTGAGCGAAGATTTTCTCCAGTATGCCTCAGATCAAATCTTGGACTGTTTCGG
>Ga0181520_10006776_pt1 | contig 17297 bp, 9 predicted proteins | sample PEATcosm2014_Bin_29_FD_132451 | JGI IMG/M metagenome (GOLD analysis project Ga0181520, IMG submission 132451) | Peatland microbial communities from MTU Mesocosm Facility, Houghton, MI, USA - PEATcosm2014_Bin02_30_metaG | ecosystem: Environmental > Terrestrial > Soil > Wetlands > Peat | place... | reverse complement strand
TTCGTCATTCGTCATTCGTCATTCGTCATTCGTCATTCGTCATTCGTCATTCGTCATTCGTCATTCGTCATTCGTCATTCGTCATTCGTCATTCGTCATTCGTCATTCGTCATTCGGATTTTCCCTCCATGCTCCTCTCCCCCCGATTCATCTCCGCCCTAGCTTACGCCGCCCAGTTACACCAGGACCAAGAGCGCAAAGTTTCCGGTGTGCCCTATGTGGCGCATCTGCTGCGCGTAACGGGACTCGTGCTCGAGTATGGCGGAAGCGAAGACGAGGCCATTGCCGCCTTGCTGCACGACGCTGTGGAAGACCAAGGCGGCATGCCCGTGTTGGAGGAGATCCGCCGGCAATTCGGCGACACGGTGGCGGAGACCGTGCTGGGGTGTTCCGACGCCCATACGCGGCCCAAGCCGCCGTGGCGCGACCGCAAGCAGGCCCACGTGGACCACGTCCGCGCGGCCTCGCCTTCCGTGCGCCTGGTCGTGGCAGCCGACAAGCTCGACAACGCCCGTTCGTTGTTGCGCGAGTATCGCGTCCGCGGCGAGTCGCTATGGAATTTCTTCCATGGCGGCCGCGAGGGAACGCTCTGGTACTACGACGCCATGCTCGCGGCCCTGAAAGGGACCGAACTGACGGCTCTGGTCGAGGAAGTGGAAAGGACGCTGCGGGAAATACGCGGGATCGCGGACCAAGGCCGCGAGATCTGAGATCTCAATGGATCGCTATTACCCCGGCATGAGAACATCTCATCGTAACCCGAAGCGTAGGCGAGGACGCATCGCTTACGCGTCGGGTTACGATTGATCAACTTCATTGCTGGGGTAATATGCCCACCGACTGGCACGAACTGAGCCTAACGAGCACGACCTCGCCCGCGGTGGTCGATCCGCGCCGCCGCTTGCGCTGCTGCCTGGGGACGTTCGTGCTGCTGATGGCCGTTATCTGGTGCCGTGCGGCGCAGTTGGAAATCAACCAAGGCGCGACCTTCCGTGCAGAGGCCCTGCGCCCCAACCGCCGCGAAGAATTACTACCGGCGACGCGGGGGAGGATTCTGGCCCGCGACGGCGCGGTGCTGGCTTGCGACCGGCTCGTGGCGGCCGTAACCGTCGACTACCGCTGGTTCGAGGAACCGCCGCGGCAAGCCTGGCTGGAACAAGTGGCCCGCAGGCGGTTGCCGAAAGATCGGCGTCGCAACGCGGCGCTGCTGGCCGAGGAGGCGCAAAAACTGCGTTGCGAGCGAGACGCCCTGCACCGCCGCCTGGCCGAGCTATGTGGAGTCGATCTGGCGGATTGGCAGGCCTCGGCCCGGAAGGTCCAGGACCGCGTCCAGCGGATCGCGGCCGACGCCCGGCGGCGGCAGATCGAGGCATCCCCTTCATCCCCGCTGCCCAGCGACGACGCATCGTGGCCTGAACGGTTCTCCGTCGCCTTGCGCAAGATCTTCGCGCCCGCCCGGGACGCCCTGCCGGAGAACGTCACCGTGGCGGAGGAACTGGCCAGCCATGTCCTGGCGGAAGACATCCCCGCGGCGGCCGTGGCAGAAATTCAGCAACATGCCGAGCGTTTTCCCGGCACGCGGATCGTGCAACTCGCTCGCCGGACCTATCCGGCGGGAAACTCGGCAGCGCACGTTCTGGGGTATCTCGGACACGGTGACGACCACGCCGTCGGCAGCACGGGCATCGAACAGCAGTGCGAAGCCGCGCTCCAGGGCACACCGGGGATCTGCGTGGAAGTGACCAATCATGCCGGTCGCGTGCAGCAGAGTTATCATCAAAGCGAGCCGATTGCCGGGCACAACGTGACGCTCACGATCGATTCGCGCTTGCAGCGGACGGCCGAAGAACTGCTGGATAGCGCCGTGCAGCGGGCGGCCTTGCAGTCCGATCACCCGCAGCCATCGGGGGGCGCGGTTGTGGTGATCGATGTCCGCGACGGCGAGATCCTGGCGGCGGCCAGCGCCCCGCGGTTCGACCCGGCCGTGTTCGTCGGCGGCGATTCCGCGCGGCGCGAGGCCCTGCTCGCCGATCCGGCACACCCGCTCTTTCAGCGCGCGGTGCAGATGGCCTTGCCGCCCGGTTCGGTGTTCAAGACCGTCACCGCCGTCGCCTTGCTGGAATCGGCCGGGCTCGATCCGGCGGCGACCTTCTACTGCCGGGGATACTTGAAGCGGCCCGATCAGCAGCGCTGCGAAATCTACGTTCGCCACGGCACCGGGCACGGCGACGTCACCTTGGCCGACGCCTTGGCGGAAAGCTGCAACGTCTATTTCTTTCATCATGCGGCAAATCTGCCGCCGCAGGCGCTGGCCGATTGGGCCGGGCGGCTGGGATTCGGGCAGCCGACCGGCGTCGATCTGCCCGGCGAGGCCCGCGGCAGCCTGCCCATGCCCGCCGCGCCCGGCCAAGGCGGAGGCCGCGGCTGGCGCCTGGCCGACACGCAGGCGATGGCCATCGGCCAAGGTCCGCTGACCGCTACACCGCTGCAAGTCGTGCGGATGATGGCCGCGGTGGCTAACGGCGGGCTGCTGGTCACGCCGCACGTCGTACGAATGGAAACGTCGCCGGACAGCCGGCCGTTTCCGCCGCGACCCGTTGCGGGGCTGAGCAACACCTCCCTTGCCGCCGTTCGCGCCGGGCTAATGGAGGCTGTGACCAACGCCGAAGGCACGGCCCACGGCGCGCTGTATTTGCCGGAAGTGTCCATCGCGGGCAAGACGGGCACGGCTGAGATCGGCGCAGGCCAGCCCGAGCACGCCTGGTTTACCGGTTACCTGCCGGTCGAGCGGCCCCGCTACGCGCTCGTCGTTGTCCTGGAGCGGGCCGGGAACGCCTCCACCGCCGCCTGTCCTGTGGCCAAACGGCTAGTGCTGCGGATGCTGGAAATCGGGCTTCTCGCTCGACAAGGAACGGGACCGGAGTAGAATATCCGCATGAAGATCGTTCACTTGATTGCCGGCGCCGGCCCGATGTACTGCGGAAGCTGCATGCACGGCAACACGCTCGCGGCGGCGCTTCGCCAGGCGGGAGCGGATATCCTCCTGGCCCCGGTCTACACGCCGCTGCGAACCGACGAGGAGAACGTCAGCATCCAGCGGCTGGCGATGGGCGGGATCAACGTCTATCTGCACGAGAGCCTTCCGCTTTGGCGCTCGATACCCGCGTTTCTGCGGCGGTTGTTGGACCGGCCGGCGCTGGTTTCCTGGGCCGCGCGCCGCGGCGGCAGTACGCGCCCGAAACAACTCGGGCGGCTGGCGGTGGCCATGCTCCGCGGCGATGCGGGACCGCTGAAGAACGACATCCAGCAGCTCGTCGATTGGCTGCAAGCCGAGGTCCGGCCCGACGTCGTACACTTATCCAACGTGATGCTCGCCGGACTGGCCCTGCCGCTGGGCCGGCGACTGGGCGTGCCGGTCATCGCCACGCTCTCGGGCGAAGACAGTTTCCTTGAGAAGCTCCCCGCGCCCTACTGCGCCCAGGCCCGCGCCGAGCTCCGCGCGCGGGTCGCCGACCTGGCCGGCCTAGTGGCCATGTGCCGATTCTATGCCGATTTCATGGCCGACTACCTGGCCGTGCCGCGAGAAAAGATCGACGTGATCCGGCCCGGCTTGAATCTTGCGGGGCATGCCGAGCAACGGGAAGCGGGCGGGCACGAGAACGCCCGGCCCAAGATCATCGGTTTCTTCGGCCGCATCTGTGCCGACAAGGGACTGCACTTGCTCGTCGACGCCTTGCACGCGATGCGCGAGGCGGGCAACGTGCCGCCTTATCGCCTGCGCGTGGCCGGATATCTCGACCATGCGGACCGGGCCTATCTCGCGGAAATGCGAAAACGGGTCCGCGCCTGGGACATGGCCGACCGCTTCGAGTATGCCGGCGAACTGGACCGGGCGGGCAAGATTGCCTTTCTGCGCTCGCTCGACGTGCTCTGCCTGCCCAGCCTGATCCGCGAGAGCAAAGGGCTCTCGGCCTTGGAGGCCTGGGCCAGCGGCGTGCCGGCCGTGCTGCCCGACCACGGCGCTTTCTCGGAGCTGGTCGCCGAAACCGGTGGCGGGCTGCTCTACGATCCGCAATGCCCCGGGGCGTTGGCGGAGGCCCTGGGCCGCATGTTGCGCGACGAGGCTTTCGCCACCGAATGTGGCCGCCGTGCCCGGCATGCGGTGCATGAGCGCTACACGTCGCAGCGCGAATCGCGGGAAATGTTGGCCTTGTATGAGCGCGTTTGTTCCGAGCGGACCTCGGTGAAACTATGAGGCTATCCGATACAAGATGTAGTACTGAGTACTGAGTACTATGCGTTGTGTTCCCGCGAGACTTTTTCCGCCGTCTCCGGAGGGCGAGGGGACATCGCTCAGCCCGTTACCACCGCGGTGGCGACTTGCTCGGCAACGCGGCTTTCGGCCCGGCTGGTGTCTAACGCCAATTGCATGGTCACCGACCAGCGGCCCTCGCGATCGCCGCTCACGAACCAGTGCGGTTGCACGACCGTCGATTGATGCACCAATTCGAAACCGGCCTCGCTCTGGCTGACGGTCTCGACCGGGAAGGTCCAGAAGTACGTCGGCCGCGAAATGGTCAGCCCCACGTCGATCCCCAGCCACTCGTCGCAGAGGTTCAGCCCCTGGCACTCACCCAGATCGAGCTTCGTACCAAGCTGCCCCAGGCGGTTGCCGTCAAGGTCGTGGAAATAGCGGTCGTCGGCGCCCGAGGGCAGGCCGGCAAAATTCATCTCCACGGCAAAGTGCAAGGGCCGCGGGCACCACGTATCCGTGGTCGGTGGCAGGTTCTCCAGCAAATAGGCAATCTCCAGCATCGCCTTGCCGGCGTCGAGCGTCAAGCCCTTGGTAATCCGCACCGGCACGCCGCAGGCCCAGCCGTCGCGCACCAATTGCACCTGGATGCGGCTGGCGTTGCGACGGATCTTGGCTTCGTAGTTAGCCTGCGTGAAATCGCTGCGCACGGCCGCCTGGCCCGAGGCCACCGCAGCGAGCGTCGTCTCGTTGTCGTAGAACAGGTCCAGCAGGCTCTTGCGCGGGTACTTGTCGTACTGGATCCGCTGGTCGAGATCGGCCTGCTTGAAGACTACGCGGTCGTGGATGCTGGCACAGTTGCCGTTGCCCTGGTTCGCCCCGGCCAACACCTTGCGGTGATAGGCCTCCGGCTGACGGGCAAGCGTCGCCAGCAGGTTGTGCTGGATGCGGCGGACGTCCAACTCGGCGAGCATGCCGCCGCGGCTGGGAAGGATCAAGGTCATGAGCTTGTCGTTGGCCAGGCGGATCTCCTGCCGGGCGTCGAAATTGTAGTCGTCAGCCGTGGCTTCCACCCAGGTTTCCGGGCGATTGGCCACGCGATCGAGAATCTCGTCGGCCGCAATCAGCGAGCGGTAGACCGCGTTGCGGAGGTGCGGCAGATAAATGCCGCCGAAGGCCCCATGCCAGTGGCCGCAGTTGCACTGCGCCCGGTAAAGCTGTGTGCGAGCCTGCTCGACGAGCTTGCCGGCGGCGCCGTCGTCGATCGCGTCCTGCAAGCGGCGGCTGACCATCATCATGCGGGAGTACATCTCATCGGCCTCAGGATACTTCAGCTTGAAGTTTCGCCAGAAGCCGCCGCCCACGAATCGCCGCAAGGCCGTCAGCCGGGCGTCGTCGCGCATCTCGTGGCTGATCCGCTCGTACTCGACCAACTGCTCGGTGGGCAGCGCCCATTCGGTCATCTCGCGATAGCTGCAGTCGGGCAGGTAGACCTTGCCCACCGGCGGCACGTTGTCGATCGTCTCCGCCGGCGTGGTGATTTGGAGCCAACTCTGGTTGGCCACCAGGGCGTCGAAAAAGCGGCAGAGCCAGCCGTCCTGGTAGACGTGCTTCTTCGTTTCCGGCCAGGTGCCGAACTTCTCGCCGTCGTCGCCGAACAGGCAGACCGCTCCGGGCCGCTGCTCCGAGAGCCAGGCCAGGTGGCCGATCGTCTCTTCGGGCGAGGCGAAGGGGATCGTGTAACGCAGTTTTTCGCTGCCGGGGAAGACACTCAGCACGCGGCCCTCGTCCTCGGTGATCAGGTAGCCCTGGAGCTGCGAATCGGTCAGGCCGGCCATCTTGAAATGGAAGTCGTCGAGGATCGTGTACTCGATCCCGGCGTTGACCAGGTCGTGCGCGAAGGTCTGCTCCCAAACGCGTTCGGGGACCCACATGCCGCGGACCGTCGCGCCCAGGCGGTTCTGCAGCCAGCGGGTGTAGCTGCGGATCTGGCCGACGCGATCGCGGCTGGGAATCATCGCCAGGATCGGCTCGAAATAGGCCCCACCGATGATTTCCATCCGGCCCTTGGCGGCCAAGTCGGCCAGGCGGTCGACATACTCCGGATGGGTGGCGTCGAGCCATTCCATGAGCGAACCGCTGGTGTGCAGGGCGATCCGCAGCGACTCGTAACGGCTGAAGACGTCAAGGAACGGCAGGTAACTGTCTTCGTAGGCCTGTTGAAAAACGTGTTCGAAGTTGCCGATGGGTTGGTGATTATGGAGGGCGAGGATCAGGCGGATGGGATTGGGCATAATCGGTTCAGGAGCGAGGGGAGGTATCGAGCCGGGACAGTTTTGTTTATCGGCAACTTCAACCCAGGTTATGCAGTTTAGCTAGATAGAAAAGTCGAGGAACAGAGAGGAGGTAAGCACGAAATCCGAAAAACGAAATCCGAAATAAACTCAAACGAGGGAAATTCCAAAGCGGGAAACGGAGGTTTTGAGACTTTCGATTTCTGTCTTTAGGATTTGTTTCGGCTTTCGTTTTTCGGATTTCGGATTTTGTCATTCGTCATTTAGGCCGTTTCCCGCATTCTCGCCGCGGCTTCTTCCGGGGGCACCAGATTGATATACCGGCCCGTGCCCAGCTCGAAGCCCGCGCTTTTCGTTAAACTCGGGATAACCTCTATATGCCAGTGATAATGCGCGGGAGCGATTGTGTCAAAGGGGGCCGTGTGAAGAACGTAATCAGTGGTTGAGAAGCGGATCCTTCCGAAGATCAGACATGGCAGAAGAAAGCACGAAATCCGAATATCGAAATTGCGTAACTGTTCAGCGAAATGAAGTATTTCTCGGAGACCCCACCGAGCTTGGGGTTTGTCGATTTAGTCGGGAGACGGCCTCTCGTCCCCGCTGGGCTTGCCCCAGCGGAACGCAGGATTGGCCACTACCGGGTGCGATCCACCATCCTCCTCACTTCCTGCAGGCGGGCGTCCAGTTTATGCCCAGCCTGATGCATTCGCTGGCGCCCGTTGACACGCCGCGGGTCGCCAGCTCACTCGCGCGTCTCCATCTTGAACGTCGGGAGTTTCTTGACGACCGCCGCGTCAACCATCCATATCCGCGTTCCCGTCCGCAGCCGAAGATCAAAAGTGATTTTCGTCCCATCCGGAGACCAGGCAGGGAAGGTGAGCGCGCGGGAAGCCAACTGGCGCGCCTGGCCCGTCGCCACATCGAGGACGATGCACGGCATGGGATCGTCGGCGTTCCAGCCGCCGAAACCGAACTCGCGGCTATCGGGCGACCACCCGCCGAGCAGGCCAACTCCTTTGGGCAGGACAAATCGCTTGGCGACTTTTCCGTCGTCGATCTGCTGGATGACGAGTTCGTCGTTACGCTTATACGCCGCGCGCTTGCCGTCCGGAGAAATCGCCGGGTATCGATAGGACATCGCGATCCGTGCCCGCGGCGGCGCGAAGCCGCCGTTGGCGACCTCGCTGGACATCAATTGGTTCTTGTCGAAGGCATGGAAGAACAGCGTCTTGCCGTCGCCCGACCATGACGGCAGCGTGCCGGAGGCCTGGCGGACAGGCTTACCGTCGGGGAATTCAGCCGCCCAAATCGCCTCGTTTGCTCCCGAGCCGGTGACATAGGCGATCCACCGCCCCTCTTTTCCCGCCCAGGCCGGATCTTTTCCGGTAGGCGTGAAGGTGCTGGTCTTATTGGCGGCCACGTCGTAGACCAGGATTCCATTGTCGTTGCCGCTGCAGCCGAAGACGATCTTCTTGCCGTCCGGCGACCAACTGGATCGCTGTCCCGGCCCCAGGAGCTTGCCGTCCAGTTTCCGAATCTCGTCTTTTGGCGTTTCAGGTTTCGCAGGCGTTCGATCGCCCGGCATGGTCGGCTTCAATAACGGATCGATCTCCAGTGGTTTCGAACTGTTGTCCGCCCAAGTGAGGCAAGCGGACATCCATTGCAAACCTAGCACGAGCGCTGGCAAAAGAATTCGGTTCACGCGATTCTCCTTGCGAAAATCAGAGGATTCGGGCAATTATAGCGCGGTCGGAGGCGAAGGGAAGCCAGAAAAATGCGATCGGCAGGCATTTGGCCCGACTGTGGCTGATCGTGGTCAAGCACAAGCTCTGCCGGCCAGGGAGACCGGTGAAAAATAGCGGCGATAGACGATGTAGTACTCAGTACTCAGTGCTCCGTACTCAGTACTATGCGTTGCGGCCTGCGCGCCGCTTACGGCTCGATTTCGGCAACCGATTTGGCAATCCGGCTGGGTAGATAGGGAAAACGCCGAATATCCGCTAGGCTTTTTCCATGGCTATTTAGCCGCAATGCCGTCGTTACTCGGCAGCACAACCACGCGGAAACCGACGTTGTAGACCGCCTGCCAGGGACGGTAGGGCAAACGCGACGCCGAGCGGGCGTGGATCGGCCGGTCGTACCACGAGCCACCGCGGACGGTCTTCATGTCCGTCGGGAAGGGATCGTTCCGCCCGTCGTTTTCGTTGTAGGGATAGGGCCGATACGAACTGAGCGTCCACTCCGCCGCGTTGCCGTGCATGTCGCGCAGGCCCCAGGCATTGGGCTGATAGCGGCCCACGTCGCAGGTCACCATGGCGTTGTCGTTGAAGCGGGCGTCCTTGGGATGCCATTGGGGCGCATCGCCGCGCAAGAAGTAGGCAAGCGAGGCGTCGGCCAGGTTGGCGAACCGCGAAAAATCGGTGTTGCGATCGCCATAGAAGAAAGGCGTGGCCGTGCCGGCCCGGCAGGCCCATTCCCATTGCCCCTCGGTCGGCAGCGTACACTGCTTGCCCGTCTTCTGCGAGAGCCACTTGCAGAACTGCATGGCCTCGCTCCAGGTGACACGGACCACCGGCTGATTGGGCTGGTTTACCGGAAAGCCCGGGTCGCTATGGTCCTTGCCGGTCATGCTGATGACGCCGCTGTCATGCTTGGGATCGAAGGCCGCATATTGGGCATTGGTGATCGCCACCACGCCCATGTAGAAGGGCTTGTCGATCTTCACGCCGCAAACGGGCACTTCATCGGCCTCGCCGTCCGCTTGGCCCATGACGAACTCGCCGCCAGGAATCAGGGAAAATTCCAGCGGCTTGCCCTCTTCCAGGTCGATCTTCAGCGCCGGCGGCAGTTTCATAGCCGCTTGCCGCCTGGCCGCTTCGGCGGCGCCGAAGGGCCAACCGGCCATGCGGATGTCCTGCGGCTTGCGCTCGGGCAGGGGCGCAGGGGCGATGAACTTGATCGGCTCTTTGCTGCCGGTATCCGGGATCTTTTCCGGATCGTCCGTACGGTTGGCGTACCTGGCATGCATCGCCTGGCGACGGACCATGACGGGCCGCCGGCCATTGACCTGCTCCGTCCACGTGCCGTGGTCGGGCACGTTCAGGTCGATCCAGGTGATGAGCCGGTCCCAGGCCTCCTCGTCGAGCTTCACGTTGTAGTGTCCGCGCTTGAGCATCTGCACCAGTTCGCTGGTGTCGGCGTGGAATTCCAGCGGTCTCTGCAGGTGGTAGTCGCTCTCCGGCCCGGGCCGCCGCACGAAGGGGTGCAGGGCCATGTAGGAAGGCGTGAAGTTGCGGTCGCCGTTATGTGTCTTGGCGGTGAAGTCGGGGACGGCCTGGCCGTTGTGCGGCTGCGCGCCTTCCTTGTGACAGCCCACGCAGTATTTGTCCAAGACCGGTTGCACCTCGCGCTTGAAACTGAAGCCGCGGGCCGGACCGTACCAGGGCGTGATCTCCGAAGGCTTGCGGCGACTGGCGATCGTCTGCCGGGTGGGCGGGGTCGAGTTCCGCGTCTCGTGGCAGCCCACGCAGGAGAAGACCTCGCCCGGCATGGCCGTGTACCAGCTTCGCATGAGCTGCAGGGCCTTGCCCTCGGAATCCAACGGCTGCACGGCCACGGGCGTATTGGCCGGCACCTTGAAGCTTGCCGAACCGTCGGCCTCGACAGGCACCGTACCCAAGATGCGATGCACATCCCAGGGGCCGTCGATACCGATACTGATGTGCCCGCCCATGCCCGGATAGGCAAAGTGCGGTTCGTAGATTCGCAGTTTCTTCACCGTGCCCCGGGGCACGCCCTTCAATCCCGGCCCCATGTAGATGTCGGCCAGGTAGGCCGTGGCCTCCTTTTGCTTCAGGTCGATGCGGTCGGGAATCACGGGCGGGCGGGTCGTTTTCTGCAAGGGGACCGGCTCGAAGAGGACGTAGCCGTCTTCTTCCTTGATGAGCGTCATGTTATCGAAGACATCGACCAGGTAAATGCCCCATTTCGCTTGCGGCGTGGGCTTGCTGGAAACGAGGAAATATTTGTCGCTAAGCGGGAAGGGATGCAGGAATTTAGGCCACGAGCCGTCGACCAGGCCGTCGGTAATAATCGATTTGACCTCTTTGCCGTGGCCCGGAATGCGCTGCACCGCGTCCTCGGCCTCGAACTGCCCTTGCGCCGGGTCGAACAAGACCAATTCGCCCATCCGCGCCGAGCCGTGGTGCCCGGAGATCACGGCAATCAACTTGGTGGGGTGGCCCGGTATCGGCTTGGCATAGAACGTGGAATTCGGCCAATAGGAATTGCTCTTGTTGTGGGCCATCTGGCCGGACCCGTCGGGGTTCATCTGGAACAGCAGGCGGGTGAAGTAATGGGGCGTGTCGGAATATTCCCAGCGGGTGTAGAGCACACGGCCGTCGTTGAGCACCGTGGGACACCAGTTCTGGTCCTGGTCGAAACACAACTGGCGGATGTTCGTGCCGTCGGCGTTCATGCTACAGAGGTTGGCTACGGGATCGCTGCCGCCCACGCAGGGCACGCCGTGGAAGGCCCGCGTCGAGGTGAAGAGGATGCGGCCGTCGGGCAGGTAGCAGGGATCGAAGTTATCCACGTCCGGTTCGTCGCCGGGCGTGACCTGCCGCAAGCCGCTGCCATCGACCTTCACCTCCCAGACCTGCCAAACCATGCGCTTGTCGGGCATGGAGAAGAGCAACTTGTCGGCGTCGAAATTGAGCTTCAGGTCGCCCACGAACTCCGTCGTGCGGGGCTTCAACAGCGTGGTCAGCTTGCCCTGCGGGTTGATGGGCGAAAGCACGGCGATCTGGTTGTCGTAGCCGTATCGGCCGGTCGAGGAGTTGGCCTGCCAATTGGCAGGCAGGCCCAGGCTATTGGCGCCGCGCTTGACGAGCAAGAGTTTATTGAAGGCCAAGAGCGGATTGGCCAGCAGAGCCTCGCTCCGCAAGAGGGTGAACTTGGCGGCCAAATCGGCGATCCGCTGCCTGGCCCCTTGGTCGCCGGCGGCCAAGGCGGTTTCGGCCGTTTGCACGGCCTTTTCCAGTTCCGTCAAGCGGCCGAGGAATTCCTGGCCCTTGGCATATTTGTCGCCGTAGGTGGCGATCAGGTCCTCGATCGCCTCGCGGGCGCATGGCATGTCGCGGAGCACGGGGAAATCCCTGGCGCTGAGTGGCGCAACCATAGTCTGGCCGGATCCCAGGGCAAAGTAGTACCCGTGGCCGCCAGTCTGGTTGTAGATCTTCAGGAGCAGCCGGTTCTCGCCTTTTTGCAGGTCGAGGACGACGGTGTCGTCGTTGGGCGAGACGCCGCGGGCGACGTTCTTGGAGAGCAGCTTGCGGCCGTTGAGCCACACCTCCAGCCCGTCATCGCTGCCCAGCCCGGCGGAGGCCTGCGCGGCCTTGTCCGTGGTGATCGTGCGGAAGAGGTAGGTCGCCACGTGATCGCTGCCCGGCAGATCCTGCGCCTGGCCGTCGCGCCATTGGCGGCGGGGCATCCAGAGCGGTTGGCCGGTGGGGGTCTTTGCGGCAAGATCGACACCTTTCTCGGGAAACAGCACGTCGCTGAAGGCCGGGGCCTTCAACGGGCCGGTCGTGTACCATGTACCGAGTTTGATCTTCGGGGCTGCGGCCGAGCCGGCGGTGGCTGACAGCAGAAATGCCAGGCTGAAGGGAAGGAACAAGGCAGACCGCGCTCTCAATAGCTGTCGTATCAAGGCAAGACTCCCAAAAATGTGGTGGGACCGTCAGTCCCGGGAAGCGATTTTCCGGGGGCGTCGGGCAGGGGGCGGGCGGGGTTTCGTGTTCGGAGTCACTGGCCATCTGGGCCGGCGCCACCGTTCCCGCGCGGAGTAACCATTAAGCTAACATGCCAGAGGCGGCAGGTCAACCGGCAAAAACGATTGAAGAGGGGGGGAGAACTTAATCCTCTGCCGGATAGCCCACGGTCTGGGCATAGAGCACGTGTTGTTCCGGTGGAAAAAATTGGAAAACAGGGTCCGAGCGAAATTTCCTATAAACCCAACGCGGCCCGTCAGAGCGCGCTGAACTTTCCATCATGTGGGATGATGAACTTCGGCTCTTTGGCGCGCGGAATTTGAAACAACCGGCACCGCACACCCGAATCTGTGATCGCTTCACCCCGGGGATTTTCACGAATTGGGACGCGGATCCCCTTACCGGCGCGATGAGGCTGTTTAATTTTTTGAAACAAAGTGTTGCGCTTGTTGGATTACCTCAAAAGGGTGAGTTCAAAAATTCGGCAGACCGATGGTCCTTGGCCGGCCTTTCGACCTACCGGCCGAACTCGGCCAGGATGGGTAGCAAGGCCCGCTCGTAGGCGTCCAGGGCGGTACCCGTCCTTTAGACTTTCGATCCGACGCTGCAACGTAGACACGACTTCCGAGGGGACATCCTCGCGGTGGTTAAAAGGCAACTCGACATCATTCGCCCATGATTTGCTCCCTTGCGAATGACGGCACCCGCCGGCCTATCGCAATACTCCATCCTCCCCGACACGCTGGCATAACTCGTCAAAAGTCCATTGTTCTTCAGCCAGCAGTTTCTGGGCGTGTGCGTGTTCCAGGGATTGAGGCGCGCTGTCCTGCATGACAGCTTCCAGGTACGGACGAGCGTCCGGGCATTCATCCGACCGCACGCGTCGCTCCGCCAAAAGCAAGTTCGCTTCCACGCACCGGGGATCGACTCGCAACGCCTCATGGCAAAAGTCGTCGACCTGCATGCCGCCACACATATGTTGTTCGTGGAGGGCCAACATGACACAATCGTTCGCGACGGTTGGTCTCCAATTCGACGAAAGGAACCGGACAAGGTCTCCTTCTCGCGTCGTTCCCAGTCCGGCGGGTCCAACACGATAAGTTGCACGCTAATCACGCGGTGGAAGAAGTCGTCGCCAAGCACATGGCGAAGCCAATCCGGAACCTTGGATCGGCTTTTGGCGTCAAATTGGCCGTTGACGATCTGATAGTCGTACGCGACCCACCCGCCTCGGGCACGGATGGCGGAGCACTCGTAGTAGTCCGAGACGTTAACGACGTTCACATGGCGAAGGGGTGCAGGATGATCGTAAACGTCAAAAAATCGCCACCAGCTTTAGCAGCCCCATCTCCGCTGCCGGACCAACTTCCTCTATCAAGGTGATTGCGCGACCGGGACGTCTTTGAACTCGAACGGCACGGAAACCACCGACTTGTCGGTGATGAGGTAGAACTTCACGACGAAATCCTCGGGCGGCTTGGACTTGAACATGGCCGTCATGGTCACATTGCCGCCGGCGCCGCCGCCATTTATGCCATCTGTCTTGAGCTTCCGGCCGCTGCCGTCGAAAAACTCCGGGTTGCCTACAACCTTGCCCTTCGGATCCTTGATCTCATATACGACTTCCCAAGACTTTGGGGGGTCGGCGTCTTTGGGGACGCCGCGCAGTTCCTTGAGCGTTATTTCGGCTCCGGCCGCCTTGAGCGTCTCGTTCTTCAGCGGTACGCCCGCATCCTTTGCCCAGCTCGCGGTAATTATGCTCGCGGGATCTTTCGTCGGCACCACTAACTCGATGCTCCCCGCTAGAATCTTGACGGTCTTTACCTGGCCTTGCTCCGATAGTTTCCCATTGTCGGGCGGGGCAAGCGTCAGGTTGACGTCACGCACCGTGGCCGGCCCTCTCTGCCAAGGCGTCTCCATGAAGGCCATGAATAGATTGCGCGATGGTTTTTCGTTCGGCAGAAGACTCGCATCGGCATCGTCTTTGGCCTCCTTTAAGACTGTCCGCATAGCCTTCGCTTCCGCTAGCCCGGTGCCGATGACTTTCAAGCGAACTCTGGTGTAGAACACGACTTTGCCGGTTGTGCTGTAATGCGTGTTGGAGATCGCGTCGATGGAGACGCGGACACCCTCGGGGACGGCAGGCTTGCCGGAGGCGGGATTCCCGCCGGCATTCCCGCGGCTTGGCATGCCCAAAGGACGTTGGCTGCGACGGACGTTTGCCGGGGAGCGCAAAGCCTTCAGTTTTTCTTGCTGGTCGGGTGTGAGAACGGCGTTGATTTCATCATTCTTGGCCTTGGTCCAATCGTGGTACGTTGCCGGGTTCCACTGGCCCTTTCCGAGGAGCTCCTTCATCTTTTGGGCGCCCTTTTCGTTAATCGCCTTGATTTTGGCCTGCTGGTCGGCGTCGAGACCGAGTTTTTCGGTCAGGGTCGTAAGTTCGGCGGCGTCGCGCTGCCCAATAGTCCCCGTAGCACTTTTCACCAACGCATCTGACGGAGCGACGACCTGGCCGGGGAGGATTTTTATCACATTCACGGGCGGGGCCGGGGCAGCAGTCTGCTCCCGGACAAACTTGCGGTCTTCTTCGCACAGCTTATTCAACGGGATCTTGACGATGGCGCCGTCGTTCTTCTTCAGGTGGACGACCTCGCCGTCCAGTTTCACCAGTTCGGCCTCGACCTTATGCGTGCCGGAACTGTCGGTCCATTCGCGGGCAATCGCTGGACGAAGAGCGAGAAGGCAGGACACAACGGACGAAAGAAACAAGATACGCTTCATCACACGCCTCCGATCAACAGAACTGGCGAACACGGGATAAGCCAAAGACGGCAGATAGGCGTCATTATAAACGCCCACGAGGGGCAAGCAAGCTATCCGGCAAACCGGAGGGTTAGGTACGATTTGGCCCGGCGTACAAATGCCTGGGCTACTGCGTTCTGGCAACCCGGAAACCCACGTCGTTACCTTGTCCGTTGTCCGGCGAGAACCACGAGTAGCGGCGTGCGACACGGGCATCGACAATACCCGAATCCCAGCAACTACCTCGGCAGACACGACAGCTTCCAAAGCCTGGGCCCTCGGGGTCTTCGACGCCCGATTTTTCGTAGTAATTGTCGCCAAACGAGTCTGCGCACCACTGTATGGCGTTGCCGTGCATGTCGTACAGTCCGAAGGCATTGGGCTTGAATCGGCCCACCGGTGACGTGAAGGCGTAACCGTCGCTGGCCTTAATGCCCCACGATGCAGCGTTCGGCACCTTTGCTTTGTACGTCGCATCGGCCACATTGGCTACGTTGGCGAGCGCCTCCGGATCATCGCCATTATAATACCGCGTGGTCGTTCCCGCCCGGCAGGCGTATTCCCACTCGGCCTCGGTAGGCAGTCGATACGTTTTGCTTTCCTTCTTGCTGAGCCAGTCGCAGAAGGCGACGGCGTCGTTCCAGCTTACGCACACCACAGGGTGCTCGTCGGTCTGCTCGAAGCCTGTGTTCCACCATGAATACTCATTCTTGTAGCCGCATTCGAGGCGCTTCTTCTCACAATCCCATCCGAACATCGGCCTGCCCGGCGTCTCGGCGTCAGTCTTGTACCCAGTATCGTTGACGAACTGGCGAAACTGGCCGCGCGTGCGCCCCTCGGGTCGGCGACGATTTCAGTCCCCGATCCACTGCCAGCATCCCTCGAAACGGCGGAACCTATTTCTTTGGAGATGGAGGGCGGTCGGAGTGCCTGTGAGCCCTATCGGCAGGTGATCCTGGAGAAGTTGGAACAGGGCCTCTCGGCACAGCGAATCTATCAGGATTTGCTGCGCGACGGCTTCGACCACGAGTACCACAGCGTGCGGCGCTTCGTGGCCAAGTTGCAGAAGACGAGCCCCCTGCCGTTCCGGCGCATGGAGTGTGCCGCGGGCGAGGAGGCGCAGATCGATTTTGGCACCGGCGCATGGATCGAGTTGGCCGAGGGCAGCCGACGTGCGGCCCGCTTCCGGCGGCGACAAGCCTGGGCTTCACGAAATTCTTCTTCCCGCTGTTCCAGCCGATGCTCGGCATGCTCGGCCAGCCAACGGTCCGGCAACAGAGCCTCCAGGGCAGCCGTGTCGCCAGGAGCGATGGCCGCAATCCGACGCAGCACATCGGTCAGGTACGGCCACACGTCAACGCAGTTCCGCCGGGCACTCTGCACCAGCGTGTAGAGCGTCGCAGCCGTCTGGCCGCCATGCTCGCTTCCGAAAAACAGGTAATTCCTGCCGATGGCGATGGGCCGCAGAAGCCGCTCAATAACATTGTTGTCTATTGAAATCCTACCGTCACTCGTGTATCGGACGAAGGCATCCCACCGGTTCAGCACGTAGTCGATCGCTTCAGCCAGCCGACGCTCCCGGAACTGCCGCTAATGATCGCGAGCAACGAAAATGCAAATCCGGCGATCAGGCATAGCATTAGGCCCTTTTCAATGAGCTTGGCCGTAAAGTAGGGCATGGCAGTCGCCGAGACAACTGCCTGCCCAACGACACCGAGCAACGTAATGTAAAATCCTAAACGCGTCAGATTAGTCAACTTCTGCAGGTCGACTCCTTTCCCCCGTTCAACGGCAGCCAGACGCCGCCCTTACCAAGGCACCCAGCGTCCAGCCACTTCAATTATCCACCGCGAGAGTGGGCTGCACAAGCGGGCGGCGTGTTGCCGCGACTACGTTCCCTGGCATAAGTCGTAGCTGCAAAGACCACAAGGGCTTGAAGACAAGCATGGCGGCACGCCTTCAGGCTGGAAGAAAGCGACGTGCTGCTACGCCAGCAATTCTCATCTTGTTATCAAAGTCTTTGACGGCGACGTGCAGATTGTGTCGGCAACCACGGGCACGGTCCTTAGCTTTCAGCCGTCCGCGATACGCCTGGATATGGCGGTGAACGGGAACCACTCAGAAGCTTATTGCCGTTTATCGCGGGAGGCATTGCCACGCGAAATCGCTGTCAAGGCA